>ERZ773114.689-NODE-689-length-40058-cov-5.207909_pt1 | contig 40058 bp, 33 predicted proteins | sample MGYA00580564_ERZ773114 | MGnify/ENA primary metagenome ERZ773114 (study PRJEB29015, sample SAMEA2737836) | human gut metagenome | biome: human gut; feature: human-associated habitat; material: faeces | place: China | collected 2012 ... | reverse complement strand
TATATTATAAGACAACAGAAAGCTTATTCCTTCTGGTTGTATTTTATCTTATCATTCTGCTTCCGGTATCGATCCTTGGCAGTCTGTTAGAAAGGAGGCTGCGCTATGCTGGATTTGGGGCTTGATGTCTTATTAAAAGGAAATAATATGATCCGTCTGTTACAGGGACTCTGGGTGGCACTCTGGATCAGTCTGGTATCGGTTATTATCAGTATGCCGCTTGGTATCCTTCTTGGTATTGTGATGACATGGAAAAATAAGGTCACAAAAGCAATCCTTAGGGTCTACCTTGAATTTATCAGGATCATGCCGCAGCTTGTCTTACTTTTTATCGTATATTTCGGAACGACAAGAATTTTTGGCTGGGAGTTGTCCGGTGAGACTGCTTCGATCATCGTCTTTGTACTTTGGGGAACAGCCGAAATGAGTGATCTGGTCCGTGGTGCATTGGTATCGATCCCGAAGCACCAATATGAATGCAGTGAAGCACTTGGAATGAGTATGGCACAGACATACCGCTATATCATTATTCCACAGGCAGTCAGACGTTTGATTCCACTGTCGATCAATCTGATCACACGAATGATCAAAACAACGAGTCTGATCTTAATGATCGGTGTTGTGGAAGTGTTAAAGGTATCACAGCAGATCATCGAAGCCAACCGAATGTCGAGTCCTAATGCCGCATTTGGTATCTATTTGACGGTATTTATCTTATATTTTATCGCCTGCTGGCCGATCAGTATGCTGGCACGTTATCTGGAAAAGAAATGGAGGTAAGCTGCATTGGAAAAAGAATTATTAACAATAGAGCATTTGAAAAAGAGTTTTGGAGACAATGTGATATTGGATGATGTGAACCTGACGGTAAAGCAGGGAGAAGTCATTGTGATCATTGGACCGAGTGGGTGCGGTAAAAGTACTCTGCTTCGTTGTATCAATGCACTTGAGCCGATCCAGGAAGGTCAGATCCTTTTGGATGGGGAAAAGATCGAGCCAAAGAGCAAGAATCTGACGCAGCTTCGCCAGAAGATCGGAATGGTTTTCCAAAGCTATGAGCTGTTCCCGCATCTGTCCGTCTTAGATAATATTATGTTAGCACCGACCAAAGTGCAGAAAAGACCAAAAGACGAGGTCAAAGAAGAAGCACTTGCTTTACTCGAAAGAGTTGGTTTGGCAGAGAAAGCAAAGAGTTATCCAAGAGAACTTTCCGGTGGACAAAAGCAGCGTGTTGCGATTGTAAGGGCACTTTGTATGCACCCGGAGATCCTGCTATTTGATGAAGTAACAGCCGCACTTGATCCTGAAATGGTAAGAGAAGTTTTAGATGTTATGTTAAACCTTGCCGCACAGGGACGCACGATGCTGATTGTAACCCATGAGATGCAATTTGCAAAAGCCGTTGCGGACCGCGTGATCTTTCTTGACAATGGAAATATTGTGGAGGATGCTGCACCGGATGAATTCTTCAATCATCCTAAGACTTCGCGTGCAAAGCAGTTCTTAAATATGTTCGCTTTTGATGATGTAAAGCCGCATGAGAAAGTATAATAACGGTATCTCTGGAACAAAACTTGTGAAGTATGCAGTTTAAAGAAACATTTCAGGCTATAGAAATTACGAAGGATAGCGGTTCAAAGAAATATTTCAGGCTATAGAAATGGCTTTGAAACAGAACTATATTTTTAGTAAAAGTGTTATTTTAGTGACAAAAACAGTCACTTCAATATAAAGATCAGAATGTTAAAACAGTATGCTATTAGAAAAAGGCATGAAAATCTGGTCGTATTATGAAAGAAAAGGAGATATAGAATTATGAAGACATGGAAAAAACTTTTATCGCTTGTATTAGTTGGTGCATTGGCATTTTCTTTTACAGCCTGTGGAAATGCAAAGAAGAGCGATTCCGGCAGCAAAGGAAAAGAAGCATTCCGTACACTCGATCAGATCAAAAAGAGCGGTACGATCAACATTGGTGTCTTTTCTGATAAAAATCCATTTGGATATGTGGATGAAAACGGTGAATATCAGGGATATGACATTTATCTTGCAAACCGTTTAGGAAAAGATCTTGGTGTCAAAGTAAACTTCGTATCAACAGAAGCTGCTAACCGTATTGAGTATCTGCAAACAGGAAAAGTAGATGTGATCCTTGCAAACTTCACGGTAACAGATGAAAGAAAAGAAGAAGTAGACTTTGCACTCCCATATATGAATGTAGCATTAGGCGTGGTATCACCTTCTGATAAAGTTGTAAAGAGCCTGGATAACTGGAATGCAAAAGACCAGCTTATCGTTATCTCAGGAACAACAGCAGAACCATATCTGATGGAAAACTATCCTGACATCCCATTACAGAAGTATGATTCTTATGCAACAGCAAAGAACGCACTCGAAAATGGAAACGGTGTCGCATGGGTAAATGACAACACAGAAGTAATCGCTTTTGCAAAGCAGAACAAAGATTATACAGTCGGTATCTCTAAACTTGGTGATAACGATACGATCGCTCCTGCCGTAACAAAAGGCAACAAGACTGTATTAAACTGGTTAAATGATGAGATCAAGAGCCTTGGTGACGAGAAGTTCTTCCACAAAGATTATGAAGAAACGCTGGTTGACACATATGGTACAGAATACGAAGAGGAACTTGTTATCGAAGGTGGCCAGACAAAATAAAAAAGTGATCCGATAAAGACGTTTCGACAGTTTTTCCGGTAGGAAAAGTTGTATGTATCAAAGGATTTTAAAATTAAAATACCGGCTTGCAAGGATTTGGCAAGCCGATATTTTTGGTTGTACTGTCATGGTTCTTTTACATCGTGTTTTTACCGTGCTGTCACGGTTCTTTTGCATTATGTTTTTTCTGTACTGTCACAGCCCTTTTATATTGTGTTTTTTTATTTTACTTTTACAGTCGTTTTTGCATGTTTTTTTCCTGCTTTTACGGTAATGATTGTTTTTCCTTTTTTGCGTGCTTTGACTTTCACGGAAATCTTTTTAGCAGCATTTGTGGTCTTTTTGATGGTTACGATCTTTTTCTTTGAAGAGGTAACGGTGACCTTATCGGTAGTCTTTTTCGAGGTAACAGTATTCATTACCGGGAAAGTAAGTGTCTTTGAACTGCCTTTTTTGATCGTTATATTTTTTTTCGCTGATTTGATCTTTTTACAAGGATTTTTTACGGCTTTTGCTGACGGAGCTGTCGTTGGTTTTGCGGATACGGCTGGTGTATCTGTAGATGTCGTTGGTTTTGCGGATACGGCTGGTATATCTGCAGATGGCGTTGTTGATGGAGCAGGAGTGTCGATCACAGGTGCTTTTTCAACTTTTTTACAATGGATCACATAGGTTGTAATACTGTTTGCTTTTAAGGTTGTGCTGATCTTTCCGGCAGATGGATTCCATGTGCTGACCGTGGTGGATGAATCCGTTGTTTCAGAAGTTACGTCTGCCCAGTTTTCTCCGTTTGCAAGATCTCCGCTGGTACGAATGACTTCCATCGCAGATTGTGCAAAAGAACCGGTATATTTTTGCGTATCTACAGTAGAAAAGTCAATTGCGGACAGATCAATTTCTGTGTTCTGTGCTTCGTCATTTAAGTTGGTGACAACAATCACAGTATCTCCGCTTGTGGCATCAAATGCTGCTGTACTATATAATTTTTTAGAAGACAAAGAAGTGCTGCCAAGCAAAGTATAACCCGGCTTAATATAGCGGGAATATTGTCCCATTCCATAGTATTTTTTGGTTAATACGATCTTTTCCTGATTATGATCCGCTACGGCAATTCCCCAGAATCCATTTTTATCAAGATCCTTATATTTTTCAGCAGATTTACTGTCAGCATCGTATTTGTTATTGGCATCGACATGAATGTCAATTGCATCCCAAAGAACCCAGGCAGAAGGCATCAGGTAATTTAACTGTCCTGTCATATTTTTTGATAAACCTAAGGCAGCACTCATCTCCTGTGCGTTGGTTCCTTCACTATAAGAACCATCTACTTCTGACATCCAAAGATTGACTCCTAAATCCTGTGCAGCCTGTCTGGTATAAGCGGCACTGGATTTGTTATAGGTATAACAATGGATATCCATTCGGTCTAACATGCTTTGGGAGGTACTGTCTATTTTGGAAAAGAATGCATTGGTATCTGTTGTGCTTGAGTAGTCACATCCTGCAAGGACCATATCATTTAATCCGTTTGTGAGCATGGCGTTTTTCACAACTGGCAATAAAGCAGAAATGGAATCCGGCTCTATTTTACAGCCCTCCTGCTTGGAATTTAAAGCTGTCCAACCACCGGAAGGCTCGTTCATCGGTTCTAAACTTGATAACGAATAGCCTTCTTCTTTCAAATGTTTTGTGACATCCGTTAAATATTTTGCAAATGCAACATGACAATCACTTCTGAGATTTTCAGCAGAATTGACTCCTCCGGAAGAGCAGCCGCTGTTTGTCATAAAGTATGGAGGGGAATTGGAAAAAGCTTCTCCAAGGAAATTTTCTCCTGCTTTTTTGGCTGCCTTCATTAACACATTTAACTGGTTCTTGTCGGCATTCCAGTCATAATTCCAAGCATAACCGGCAGTCAGATCGTATTGATCAAACTGTTCCCCTTCTTCTTTGGTTGTGATCTTCGTTGGATTTACGGCATATCCGGGAATTTTGGAATCAGAACGTGTAATATGATCATGAGAAGGATCATCTCCGCCACCGATATTGTATCTGCCGATCGTCATTCCCAGCCCCTTTTCTTTATCGTAGAAAGCATCAGTTGCCTGCTCAGAGAGAGTGTTGCTATAGCCTACACGGTTTGCCCACCAGCAAAGGCTTGTACCAAACCCCTGAAATTCGCCATAACTGTTATGATTTGTATCATGAAATGTAGAACGATTCGTCGGATCAACAGAAATTACTGTTTTTTCCGCTGCCTTTACTTTTCCGTTGTTAGTGTTACAAGTTGTATGCACATTGCATAGGACAGAAAGTGTCAGACTTCCTATTAGTGTCGTGGCGATTACTTTTCGAAATAGTGTTTTGCTCAAATTCTTTCACCTTTCCTTTCTTTTTTATTGTGTCTAGCATATCTAAAATACACTTGATGAATATAGAAATTATTTGCAAATAGTTTCCTATAGAGTTATTTTATAATATCGTATATAATTATCCTATACACAATTTACTCTTTGGTTTGTCTTATTTCTACTTTTTATTGAAACAGGAATATTTCTGTGACAATAGCAGATCAAACCATTTTTTTTGATTATGTTGCTTTTACAATGTCTTAGAATGTTAGAAAAAGGAGAGAGAATATGCATCCACCAGAGAAAACATTTTTTCAACAGAATATTTATTTTTCGGCTGATATGAAGCATTTACCGGAGATTGTTTTGATCGATGATGTAACCATCTCATCACCCTATGTACATTATCGGAGAAAACCGGAAGAATACATCCTTTATTATATTTATGATGGTGAAATGTATCTTACAGAAGGTGATACAGCCTATGTATTGGCAAAAGGAGACATTCTGCTCTTAGATCCGAAGCGTGTTCATTATGGAAGAAAGACATCGACTTGTCATTATCTGTATTTGCATTTTCGGTGGGATGATCTGAAAGAGGAGAGTATTCAGGCAGATCATCTATTGCATTTTCGTAAAAGTCTGCGGGAGCAGAATTCATTATTTGATGCTGCCAATGCAGGTGGTGACCGGCTTATCTTGCCTAAATACCGGAAGGTACCGAAACGTTCGGATGGAAAGATCAGGTTTCTACTCGAACAGATGCAAAGCCAGTTTCACAATGGAATGGAATACCGTCAGGAGATGACAGCAGCATTGTGTCTTCAATTCTTTATAGAATATGCCAGAATTTTGAATGATCAATATAGTGAGACTACAACTAAAAATATGGATCAGACGATCAGCAACATTATTACATATATCTACCGGTATTACCCAGATGAAATCACAAGCCGGGACATTTCTCGTAGAATGCATGGTAACTATAATTATATCAATCGGAAATTTAAGGAATACACTGGAAGGACGATCATGAATTTTCTGAACGAATATCGTGTCTACAGAAGCAGAGAATTGCTGGCAACCGGATTATATACTCATAAACAGATTGCAGCCGAAGTGGGATTTTGCAATGAATTTTACTTTTCACGCGTATTTAAAAAGGTAATAGGGATCAGTCCGAGTGTATATGCAAAAGGTGTAAATAGAAAGGAAACCATCTAGTGGATTGGGATGAAAGGAAGAAGTGTATAATGTGGTAACGGTAAATATGAATGATGTGACAGCACAGAAGTCCTTAAGAAGTCTGTCTGCATGGACGGATTCGAATTTTTCAAAACACAAAACACGGAAAAGCACAGACATCCTGCCTGCTGCATAAGATATAGAGATATCATGTAGAGGTGTCGCAAATGCAGTCTTTTCCAAAGCCACTTAGTGCGAAAGAAGAAAAGGAATGCATCGCAAGGTGCCGGCAGGGAGATCAAAAGGCAAGACAATGTCTGATAGAGAAAAATTTGCGGCTTGTTGCCTATATAGCGAAGAAATATAATGTCGGAGATAAAGATATGGATGATCTGATATCGATCGGGACGATTGGTTTGATCAAAGGGATCGATACATTTGATGAAACAAAGAATATCCGCTTAGCGACATACGCTGCAAGATGCATCGACAATGAATTGCTTATGATGTTACGTGCAGAGAAAAAGAAAGCAAAAGATGTCTATTTATACGATTCGATCGGCTCGGATAAGGAAGGCAATGAGATCAATCTTTTTGACATTATAGAATATAAAGATGAAGATGTCGTAGAAAGGCTGATGGTAAATGAACGTGTTGGAAGACTCGGAAAGATCATGGAAGAAACATTGAGTGGCAGAGAAAAGACAATTCTGATCATGCGGTATGGGCTTGATGGAAAAAAAGAAAAAACACAGCGGGAAATTGCTAAGTTATACGGCATTTCCCGCTCTTATGTTTCCCGGATCGAAAAAAGAGCATTGGGAAAGCTTCGTAAGAAATACGAAGAGACCGAAAATGCCTCTGCTAAAAGGAAATAGAATACAAAGAGATTGAGAATGCCTCTGCCAAAAGAAAATAGAATACAAAGAGATCGAGAATGCATTTGCCGTTATGAGTAGCGGAAAATATGTATTTTTCTGAGAAGCCGGTATCTTGTATGGCTTTTGTAAATATGTTAAGATAAAACAGTATGAAAATAATTGGGAGAGTGGTTTTCATATGGCAACAGAAGAGAGCATTTCTTGCCGGAAGTAAGGAGTGTGATCGAAAAGAAAGCGCAATTTTTGACGGAAATTAAGAAGTGTGATCGAAAAGAAAGCGCAGCAGAAAGGAGTTTCGCACATAGCGGGAAGAATATGACATATATAGAAGAATATAAAGAAGGAAATAAATTTTTTGGTATTTATTTATGCAAATCAAAACAGGTTTTAAAGACAAAAGCAGGTAAGACATATTATTCTCTTTTGCTACAGGATAAAACCGGTGTGATCGATGCAAAAGTATGGGAACTGAATAACGGTATTGCGGATTTTGATGCAATGGATTTTATTATGACAGATGGTTCGGTGACCTCTTTTCAGGGAAGCCGTCAGGTCAATGTGACACGGATCCGTAAGGCGCAGGAAGGGGAATATGATCCGGCAGAATATATTCCTGCATCCAAATATGACCGTGAAGAAATGTATCAGGAATTAGTCGGATATATCAACACGATTCAGGAGCCGCATTTGAAACAGCTTACTTGTAAATATTTTGTAGAAGATGCAGAGTTTATCAAGGAGTTTAAGCAGCATTCGGCAGCAAAATCCGTTCATCATGGATTTGTAGGCGGGCTGTTACAGCATACACTTGCAGTTACGAGAATGTGTGATTTCTTTGCTAAGAATTATCCGATCCTTGATCGCGATCTTCTAATCACGGCAGCTATCTTTCATGATATCGGAAAGATCTGGGAATTATCGGACTTTCCATCGAATGATTATACCGATGAGGGACAGTTACTTGGACATATTTTCCTTGGCGCAGAGCTGATCGGCAGAGAGGCCGAAAAGATTCCGGGCTTCCCGGAAGTGCTTGCAAGAGAACTTAGACATTGTATTCTGGCACATCATGGAGAACTGGAATATGGATCACCTAAGAAGCCTGCAATGGCAGAGGCAATGGCTTTGAATTTTGCCGATAATGCAGATGCGAAGTTAGAGACCATGACCGAAGTATATGACAAAGCTGAGCCGACAACAGAATGGCTTGGCTATAACCGTTTATTAGAGTCGAATGTAAGACAAAGCTCAGGATACATACAAAAAAGAAAATAACGCAATAGAATAGAACGCAGGAAGCACCTTGAAAGCGATTCAGGGTGCTTTTTTAGGGAATAGGAAACTGTTCGTGCAATAGTGGTATATTAACAAGAATTGCTTTAGCAATTCTTGGAGTGCAAAGCACTGGCTTTGCACTTATTATCATGGAAAGGAGGTTGCTATGGCAAAAAAGAATAGGAAGAGTAAAGACATTGTCTGTCAGAAAAACGATGAGTTGGAAGTAGATATTATTGATATGGGAACCGAAGGAGAGGGCATTGGAAAAGTAAAAGGGTATCCTTTCTTTGTAAAGGATGCCGTGATCGGTGACCGGGTTCGTGTAGTTGTTATGAAGACAAAGAAGAATTATGGATATGCCAGACTTTTAAAGATTGTGAAAGCATCTCCATCCCGTGTGGAACCGAAATGCCCTGTGGCAAGACAATGCGGTGGCTGCCAGTTACAGCATTGTTCTTATGAAAAGCAGACAGAATGGAAAGAGCAGAAAGTGAAAAACTGTCTTGAGCGGATCGGTGGATTTTCGCTGGAAGGCTCTACGATCGAGGTAGAGCCGATCCTGCGGATGGACGAACCATATCATTATCGTAATAAAGCACAATTTCCTGTCGGCACAGACAAAGAGGGAAATCCGGTGGCTGGTTTTTATGCAGGAAGATCGCATTCGATCATTGCAAATACGGATTGTAACATTCAACATCCATGCAACAAAGAAATTGTGGATACCGTCTTGCAATTTATGAAAGATTATGGAATCCTAGCGTATAATGAGGGAACACATACCGGGCTTGTCCGCCATATCCTGACCAGAGTAGGTGCTGTGACCGGAGAAGTGATGATCTGTCTTGTGATCAATGGAAAGAAAATGCCACACGACAAAGAACTTGTTGACAGATTGCTAAATTGTTCCTGGAATAACAAAACTGCTGTAAACGCAACTCCTGCTACGAATATCGCAGGCGATACAACTACAGCTCCTGCCACGAATATTGCAGGCGATACAAACACAACACTTACGATCAAAAGCATCTGCCTGAATTATAATGAAGAAAAGACAAATGTCATTCTCGGACAAGATATTCAGGTGCTTTATGGTGAAAAATATATTGAAGATTATATTGGTGACATCAAATACCGTATTTCACCACTTTCTTTCTATCAGGTCAATCCGGTACAGACCAGACGATTGTATCAGACAGCATTGGAATATGCCGATTTGAAAGGTGGCGAAGTGGTATGGGATCTATATTGCGGAATCGGAACGATCTCACTTTTTCTGGCACAAAAGGCAGCTCATGTCTGTGGTGTTGAGATCGTGCCACAGGCGGTTGAAGATGCGAAAGAGAATGCACGACTGAATCATTTCGAAAATGCAGAGTTCTTCGTGGGGGCAGCGGAAGATGTTGTTACAAAGCAGTACCAAAAGAGCAACGGAAGCCTGAAAGCAGATGTTGTAACATTAGATCCGCCACGTAAAGGCTGTGACGAAAAGCTTTTAGAAACTGTGATCGCTATGGAACCAGAGCGGATTGTATATGTAAGTTGTGATCCGGCAACGCTCGCCAGAGATCTGCGATTCCTGTGCGACAGAGGATATGAACTCAAAAAAGTGCGTCCGTGTGATATGTTCGGACACAGCTATCATGTGGAGACGGTCTGTTTGCTGTCAAGAAAAGATAAATAAGGGCTGAAAAGCGGTTTGTTCCCGGGCTTTTTGTAAGGTTGGTATCACCAGAGAAACCTTGCAAAAAGCTCGGTTGTGATTGCTTTAAGATATATGCTTAGCTTGCATTTATAGTTAAAAAGTTGTAAATAACTGCATCACTTTAACACATCATTACGTTATATAGAGTAGAACACTTTATAAAAAAGTGCGTGAAAAAGGGAAAGATGTGCATTGAAAAAGGAAGAGAATGGAGGAAAGAGAACGGCAAAAGCTGATTTTGAAAGGAGTGAGCAGTATGAAGAAAAGTGTAAAGAAAAATATCATTATTTTAGCAATATGTATGGGTGCAACTTTTTGTTGTTCTGGTTGTACAAGCAAAAAGCAGACAATTGCAAAGGATGGAGCGGTGACAATGAGCGCTGTTTTGACCGAAGATGATAGCACTACCGTAGAGTGTACTATCATCAATAAAACCAAAAAAGACATTGTGACCGGGGAAGAGTATTCTTTATGGGTTTTAAAGGATAAGTCTTTTGTTGAAGTACCTTTATTACCGGAAGCCGGAGGTTTCAATTTATCGAGCAAGGATATTTTGTCCGGAGATGAATATAGTTTTAGGGCATATATTGAGAAATATTATGGAAAATTAGAAGTAGGTCATTACAGAATAGTAAAAGAATATACGGAGAAAGACGGCAAGAAAGATACGGACAAAGAGAACGTTTCGGCTGAGTTTGATCTATCCTGATTGTTCGTATACATCTTTCATCAAGAGTGTACCGGCCAATACTTATAAATACATCAATTTGCAAAGTTCCTTTCCTGTGGCGGTTTCAAAAATATGACCAAGTGCGTGTTTTGCAGAGCTTTTTGGAAGATCATCTTCATATTGATTGACAAGATAATCTGCTTCTAGCAGAATGCGGTAATCGATACCGTTAACATCCGTATATGTGTGGTGATGACCGACAAGGTAGCATACACGGTCAATGACAGTGGTATCAAAATTAAGGCGTTCTAATAGTTGTCTCGCGATTGCGGGACCTTCCAGTTCCTGTAGTTTTCCATTACATTTTCCGTATTTTTCTTCGGCGGATTTGATCCCGATATCATGTACAAGAGCGGCAGCTTCTAAGGTAAAAAGAGTATCAGAGGTTAGTCCCTCCTGCGTACCGATATATTTTGCATAGGCATGTACTTTAGTAAAATGCTGTATCCTTTTTGGGTCATTATGATAATAACGCATCATTTCTAAATTTAAAGAAGATAATAGATCCATGGTCATAGCCATCCTTTCTTATCGAAACATCAAATAAAACAGTTATAACAATTTTTTCAATCGAATATGAAGAATAGTAATAATGCTACGCTGCATACAAAATAATTATAACGTGGACAGTGTTATTTGAAAAGGAACAGATGACAAATTATATGTTTTTTGTTCTGGGTATGTTTTCTATCATACGGTTTTGTATATAGAAAAGTTTTTTTTGATCATTCAATCGTCAAGCTTCCACCTGCAAAAGGAGATAATGAGATTATAGAATGAGGAATAAAAAACTGGTAAGATTAAAATTCCGTACAAGAATTTAGTAAATTTATGATGTAGAATTTAGTGAATTTATGATGTAGTCTTTACTTCTGGACATAAATATGATATAAATTAAAAGATACGCAGAAAATCGGATAAAAGCAAAAGCAGATCGTAGTGATAAAACCGTTCCTTCTATGTGGCAGGAACGGTTTTTCCATGGGAAAAAGCAGATTGGCCGGTCGAGACCGGACGAGCAGATATTGTCAGGGGTTGCATTGTCACAAGTTGTTAGAGTAGAAATGAGGAAATATATGAATTTTGAAGAGTTGAATTTAGATCCGAAGATTATGAGAGCAGTTACCGAGATGGGGTTTGAACAGGCAAGTCCGATTCAGGCAAAGTCGATTCCGATCGCAATGGAAGGAAAAGACATGATCGGTCAGGCACAGACTGGAACCGGTAAAACAGCCGCATTTGGAATCCCTGTATTACAAAGAGTCGATCCGCATAAGAAGAAATTGCAAACAATCGTTCTTTGTCCGACAAGAGAGCTTGCTATCCAGTCTGCAAATGAGATTCGTAAGTTAAGCAAATTTATGCATGGTGTCAAAGTGCTTCCTATTTATGGCGGTCAGGAGATTTCTAAACAGATCCGTTCTTTAAAAGGCGGTGTACAGGTTGTGATCGGAACACCGGGACGAGTGATCGATCATATTCGTCGTCATACTTTAAAATTGGGCGAATTAGAAACGATTGTATTAGATGAAGCTGATGAAATGTTAAATATGGGATTTCGGGAAGATATTGAGACCATTTTACAGCAGATACCGACAAAACATCAGACGCTTCTTTTTTCGGCAACCATGGCAAAACCGATCATGGATATTGCAAAAACATATCTGACAGAGCCCGAGATCGTAAAAGTTGTGAAAAAAGAACTGACCGTACCAAAGATCGACCAGTATTATTATGAGGTAAATCCACGCAAAAAGAATGAAGTGCTATCACGTTTATTAGATCTGTATGACCCTGAGCTTTCTCTTGTGTTTTGTAACACAAAACGTAAAGTAGATGAGTTAGTAGATGATCTCAAAGGCAGAGGCTATTTTGCGGAAGGGCTTCATGGAGACATGAAACAGTCGCAGCGTGACAGGGTTATGAATGGTTTTCGAAACGGAAAGACCGACATTCTTGTGGCAACCGATGTAGCAGCACGTGGTATTGATGTGGATGATGTTGAAGCCGTATTTAATTATGATGTGCCACAGGATGATGAATATTATGTACATCGTATCGGACGTACCGGTCGTGCCGGAAGAAGCGGACGTGCGTTTACTCTGGTGGTGGGACGTGAAATATATAAACTCAAAGATATCATGCGCTATTGTAAGACGAAGATCAAACGTCAGCCTATTCCGTCTGTAGATGATATTACAGAGATCAAAGCAGAAAAGATTTTAGAAAAGGCGAGCAGCTATATTGATCATGGAAATCTTCCTGAGATGATGGATATTTTAGAGGAACATCTGGATGATAAAGAGTATTCGGCATTGGAAATGGCAGCAGCATTTTTGATGATGGAACTTGGGGAAATCCAGAATCCGGAGCTTAGACAGGATGATTTTGGTGATACCGGAGCAGAACCGGGCATGGTTCGTCTGTTTATCAATATCGGAAAGAAGCAAAGAGTACGCATCGGTGATATTTTAGGTGCGATCGCAGGTGAATCCGGTATGGAAGGTAAATTAGTCGGAGCAATCGATATGTTTGACAGTTATACTTTTGTTGAAGTACCGAGAGAATATGCATCGGAAGTGATCGAGGCGATGAAACATGCAAAGATCAAAGGCAAAAATGTTAATGTAGAGCCGGCAAACCGTAAATAAAGATAAGACAGGCATAGCATTGTCTGCAAGAAAGCAACGAAATGATTCCGCAGAATGGAATGATAGCGGTACAAGTGTGCTCATACGCAGAATGGAATGATAGCTGTACAAGTTGACAATTGAAAAATATTATGCTATGATAAAAAGTGCTGTAGAGGTACAGCAGTAACAAGTTCATAAAAGAAACTCTTATTCAGAGTGGTGGAGAGTGAAGGCTCAGTGAAACCACGGCAACCCCTTGAAAAAGGAAGGTGCCAATCTCAGCGAGAAATCGATCAATAAGATGCATATACAAAATTCAGGCGTTCATCTTAGGGATCATAAGATGAACGTTTTTTATGGAATAAGAAATTGCTCGTATAGTAGCGGTACACCAACAAGAATTGCTTTGGCAATTCTTGGAGTGCAAAGCGCCGGCTTTGCACTTTTTTATGGAATAGGAAATGATAAGTAACCTATGCCGTAAAATGTTACGCAAAGTTGAAGTGGGGCTGCCCATTTTGTTCTTAGAAAAGTTGAATAAAAGTTTCGCCAGGATACAGGTAAATAAACGAAAAGAGAAAAAGGAGGATACCGATGGATAAGAGATTATTTACATCAGAATCAGTTACAGAAGGACATCCGGATAAAATCTGTGATAATATTTCCGATGCCATTTTGGATGCATTAATGGCACAGGATCCAATGAGCCGTGTGGCATGTGAGACCGTCATTACAACAGACTATGTCATGGTAATGGGTGAGATCACAACAAAAGCAAAAGTAGATTATGAAAAAATCGTTCGTGATACGATCCGTGAGATCGGTTACGATGCTGATGAAAAAGGATTTAATTGTGATACTTGTGAAGTGAAGATTTTACTTGACAGCCAGTCAGCCGATATCGCAATGGGTGTTGATAAGGCATTAGAAGCCAAAGAAAATCAAATGTCTGACGAGGAATTGGAAGCAATCGGCGCAGGAGATCAGGGTATGATGTTTGGTTATGCGACAGATGAGACCGAGGAGTTTATGCCATATCCGATCGCACTTGCTCATAGCCTTTCAAAGAAGCTGACAGAAGTTCGTAAAAACGGTACATTAGATTATCTCCGTGCAGATGGTAAGAGTCAGGTAACAGTAGAATATGATGAGAATGAAAAACCAATTCATATCAATGCGGTTGTTATATCATCCCAGCATGCAGCGGATGTAACACAGGAACAGATTCATGAAGATATCCGTAGAGAAGTCATTGACAAAGTGCTTCCAAAAGAATTAGTAGATGATAAGACAAAAGTCTATATCAATCCAACCGGTCGTTTTGTGATCGGCGGACCAAATGGTGACAGCGGTCTGACAGGACGTAAGATAATTGTAGATACCTATGGTGGATATGCACGTCACGGTGGTGGAGCATTTTCCGGTAAAGATTGTACAAAGGTTGATCGCAGTGCAGCTTATGCAGCACGTTATGTTGCAAAGAACATTGTGGCAGCAGGACTTGCAAAACGCTGTGAGATCCAGCTATCCTATGCAATCGGTGTTGCACAGCCAACTTCTGTCATGGTTGATACTTTTGGTACCGGTAAGCTTTCGGATGAAAAGCTTGTCGATATCATCCGTGAAAACTTTGATCTCCGCCCGGCAGGGATCATCAAGATGTTAGATCTTCGCCGTCCGATCTATAAGCAGACAGCAGCTTATGGTCATTTCGGACGTCTGGAACTGAACCTTCCATGGGAAAAGACAGACAAAGCAGATATCTTAAAGAAATACCTGTAAGCAGGCAGTATGCAATAAAATAATAGAATCAAAAGCCTTCGGATCAGAATGCAAAACGGATCCGGAGGCTTTTTAGATGAACAGAATTGGCAATAGTAATAAAATATTTTTTTGAATTTGGTAAAAATGTCTGCCGATAAAAAAAACATATTAAAAATGCTGATTTTTTTAAAAACCGTAGTGCATAGTGCAAAAAATAAAAAAATGATTTTAGAAAAATTGCGAATGGTATCGTCTGACCGTTCCTGATATGCTCTTTGTAAGAAAAAATTTACGCGTAATATATTCTTCTAAAAATCAAAGAAAAAAGAACAATCAAAATCTTTTCTGTTAAAAAGATGAGATATTGTTTCGAACAAGAGAAATGGAGAGATGTTATGGAGAGAAAATACAAAAGGTTAGAAGAACTGGAGTTATGGGATGATTTTATGTTTGGTGCTGTCATGAGCAATAAAGAGTTATGCAAAACATTATTAGAGTTGATCCTACATAAAAAGATCAAAGATATACGGTACCCGGAACTTCAAAAGGTTATGGATTGGAAATATGAAGCAAAAAGTATCCGGTTGGATGTGTATATTGAGGATATTACAGATACAGTTTATAATATAGAGATTCAGGCAACAGATCAAAAAAATCTCCCTAAAAGATCACGTTATTATCAGGATATGATCGATCTGAATATTTTGGATAAGGGAGAAGATTTTAATCAGTTAAAGAACAGTTATGTCATTTTTATCTGTAAATATGATCCATTTGAAAAAAGGAAATGTATGTATTGGTTTGAGAATATCTGTGTTGATGATTTGTCATTGAAATTAGGGGATGATTCCGCTAAAATTATTATAAATCCTTATGGTGATGATGCAGAAAAATATGGAAAAGCTTTTAAAGCTCTTATGGGATTTTTGAAAAGTGGAAGACCGACAGATGACTATACCGAATCGTTAGAAAAGGAAGTAGGAGTTGTAAAGGCTAGTGAAGAATGGAGGCGGGAATATATGACATTATTGATGAGAGATAAGGAAAATATTCGCTTTGGAGATCTGGCAAGAGGTGTATGTCAGGTGAAGAAAAACAAAACCCGATTTACTGCTGAAGAGTTATCTTCTATTCTGGATTATGATACGGCTACCATTGAAAAAATGATTGAAAGCATCAATGCCCATCCTGATTGGTCAGAAGAAGATATTGCCGAAGAATTGTTATATAAAGTTGATCTATAGTATGGATATATCTGTATAAAAATGGGAAGAACCCCCTTTTGTAGTGATAAGACTTCGAAAAAAGTGCGTGGAATGCAGAACACGTAAGTGTTTTGCAACAAAAAACTTGTTACACTATAGTATAGTGTAACAAACAATATCCCCAAAAAATATTTAGAAAGGCAAAGGTAGAAAATGAATCACTACAAAAAATCAGTAAAAAAATGGATTGCGATAGCAATCAGCATGGCAATGGTTCTGACTTCGGTATTGACAGGTAATGTTACGACCGGAAGTGCAGCAAGTGCACCAAAGTTAAACTTTTCTAAGAAAACTGTGACAGCAGGTAGAAAAGTAACTTTAAAGGTAAAGAAAAAACCGGCAGGATCAAAGATTCTTTCGACAAAATGGAAGAGCAGCAATAAAAAAGTTGCTACGGTAACAAAAAAAGGTGTCGTAAAAGCAAAAAAAGCAGGTAAGACAAAGATTACGGCTACTGTTCGTTACAAAAAAGGTAAGACAAAAAAGACAAAGAAGCTTTCTTGTACGATTACCGTGAAAGCAAAAAAGAGTACAACAAAGCAGGAAGATCAGATTGTAGTAACACCGGCACCGGGCAATGTTGTGACAATAACTCCAAATGAAACAAAGATACCTGATGCGTTAAAAACAGAGAAACCGGTGCAGCCTGGTGCAACATCAGATGTAATACCGTCAGTATCAGCAAGTGTCAGTGCAAAACCAAGTGCAATACCGTCAGCATCAGCAAGTGCTAGCACAAAACCAAGCGCAACACCGTCAGCGTCAGCAAGTGTTAGCACAAAACCAAGTGCAACACCGGCAGCGTCGGCAAGTGTTAGCACAAAACCAAGTACTACAAAGCCAACTACAGCACCGATAGTAACACCGGGAAGTCATTTGTCTGCAAATGGTATAGCTACGATTGATGATGGTGTCATGCGTTCTGATATAGATGCATATGATATCGTACATGATATGGGCATCGGTATCAATCTTGGAAATACATTAGATGCAGTAGCAGGCTGGCTCAATGGTGGCGGTACGGTAGAAGATTATGAAACAGCATGGGGTGCACCGGTTACAACACAGGAAATGATCACAGGTATGAAGAAAGCAGGTTTTCATTCTATCCGTATCCCGGTAGCATGGTCAAACCTGATGAAAGATGACGGTACTTATACGATCAATGAAGATTATTTCAACCGTGTAGAAACGGTTATGAATTATGCATTCAATGCAGGCATGTATGCAATCGTCAATATTCATTATGATGGCGGATGGTGGGCACGCTTTGGCTCAAAGACCGAATCAGAGCGTACACAGGCGATGGTCAAATACAAAGCAATGTGGACACAGATTGCAAATCGCTTTAATGAATATTCAGATCATCTTATCTTTGAAGCTGCAAATGAAGAGTTAGGAGAGCGTTTGAATTCAACAGATGACTATGCAGGTTCCGGTTATTTTACCAATACCGATGACCTTTATAAACAGGTTACGGCGATCAATCAGGCATTTGTTGATACCGTGCGCGGTACCGGTGGAAATAATGCAAGTCGTTTTCTTTTGATCGCAGGATATAATACCGATATTGCAAAGACTTGCGATGAAAGATATGTCATGCCGACAGATACGATAGACGGTCATATGATGATCTCAGTCCATTATTATTCTCCGGCAACTTATTGTACGGTAGATGATCCTGATAATTCATGGGGCTATAGAGACTCATGGGGAACAGAAGATGACATTGCAGAAATGAAAGATACATTAAACCTGATGCGTATCAATTATGTTAATAAAGGGATACCGGTTATTATTGGTGAGTACGGTGTTATTGCAGGAAAAAATTCGGATGGTACGACACATCGCAAAGACGGAAGAGATGTCTTTATTTCAACAATCTGTGAATATGCATTAACCCATGGTATGTGTCCTGTGCTATGGGATATCAATGAAATCTATTCAAGAGCCAGCAATACCATAGTACATTCGACCGAAGCAGCAAACTATAAGAAGTTTGAACAGCAGGCATTAGAAAGCGAAACATATCGTCCGGCTTCTAAATCGACTACATTGACATACACAGGAAGTATCGGTTATTCCGGCTGGACGCCTTCTACAGTAACAGCAGAAGGTGATGTTGATTTTTCTGTTACAAACCAAGGCGGAACTTTTATGATCTCGGATGTAAACTGGTCAGATTATACCAATCCAAAGATTACCATGACAATGCAAGGTGCAACCGGAAATGTTACCTGTCGTTTTGCAAAGACAGCTTCTGGCGGAAATCAGTATTATCAGGCGATAGAAGCTTCTGATGTCTTGAAAAGTACATCATGGAATTTTTCTAAAACACTTACGCAGTCGTTATCAGATTGTGATTTGACCGGAAAGGCAGATCTGTATTTTGATATGGGAGGACTTGAAGCGTTTTCAGGAAAGATCACGATTACGATTTCTGATGCACAGTAATACAAATGTTATAAAATGCAGCAAACATACATAGTTGCAGTAAAAGACTGCAAAGCATTTTCTGTAACAAACATATAAAGCGCAGACGGAAATATTTCCTGTCTCTGGCAGTTTGAGAATCTTTACTGCAGCTTTTGGAAAAAGTTGCAAGCTTATTCAGAATCCGTTATACTAAAATATAACGGATTTTGTGTTATCGCACATAAAACACGAAGCAGGATAACGGAAAAATATGTGCAGAAATGAGGATGATCATGGATATAAAGCTTCCAAAGGCGGTAGAATATATTATTGACACTTTGGAAAAAGCGGGTTATGAAGGTTTTGCAGTTGGTGGCTGTGTACGGGATACACTTCTTGGACGTGATCCACAGGACTGGGATATTACAACTTCTGCAAAGCCTGAGACAGTCAAAAAGCTTTTTCGCAAGACAATCGATACAGGGATTGAGCATGGAACGGTAACCGTCATGATCGACCATGTCGGATATGAAGTAACAACCTATCGTATTGATGGAGAGTATGAAGACAGTCGTCATCCTAAGAATGTAGAATTTACAACCAAACTAAATCTGGATCTGGAGCGAAGAGATTTTACGATCAATGCCATGGCCTATAATCATAGCAGAGGGCTGGTGGATGAGTTTGAAGGAATACAGGATTTAGAACGTAAGATCATACGATGTGTCGGTGATGCAGGGGAACGTTTCGATGAGGATGCACTGCGAATGTTACGAGCTGTACGTTTCTCGGGGCAGCTTGGCTTTCAGATAGAAGAAGCAACCAGACAGGCAATATGCGAGCGTGCAAAGAATTTACAAAAGATCAGTGCGGAGCGGATCCGGGTAGAACTGACAAAGCTGTTGATATCAAAAGATGCAGGACAGATCCGGGAAGCATATCATACCGGTATCCTAAAAGTGATCCTGCCGGATATCGATCGTATGATGACGATCGATCAGAAAAATCCACATCATATCTATACGATCGGAGAACATTCTATACGAAGCGTTGAGGTGATGAATGCACTTTGGGGACGATATGAGTCTAAGAAAAATCTGCCGGATATACCCGATCAGGTCTATGTGTATGCGAAAGAACTGACAGGAATGCTTACACCAAAGCAACATTCTATTCTTTGCATTACCATGCTGTTTCATGATATAGGAAAACCGGATAAGATGACGATTGATGAAAACGGGATCGGCCATTTTTATGGACATCATGAAAATGGTGAGAAAATGTCAGGCACCATATTAAAGAAGTTGACCTTTGATAACGAAACCGTAAGTGCCGTCAGACATCTGATCCGCTGGCATGATTATCAATACGGCACAACAGAAAAGTCAATCCGCAAAGCAGTTGCCAAAATAGGAAGAGACTATATGCCGATGCTTTTTTTGGTGCAATTTAGTGATATTTTATCTCAAAATCCGTCTACTTTTGAGGGAAAACTGAATACAATTTATCAGGCGATCGAATATTGGAAAAAGATAATCCGATCAAAAGCAGCGCTTGAATTAAAAGATTTAGAAATCAGCGGCAAAGATCTGATCAGGCTTGGAGTCAGACCCGGACCGGCAATCGGAGCGTTATTAAAGCAGCTTTTAGAGGAAGTGCTTGATGAGCCGGCATATAATCGGAAAGACCGGCTTTTAGAAAGAGCACAGACACTTATGCATCCTTTCAGTGGAAACGAAAAAGAATAAAGCAGATAACAGGACAAACCGAATGGAGGAAAAAGATGGATTTAAATGTGCATATGTACCAGATGTCAAAAGCGATGAAAACGCAGTTATATCTTGACAATCTGACAATGATCTTTAATCCGCAGGCACTTTTTAGTGATGGAACAGAGCAATACCGTATTCCGGCAGAGCCAAAAGAAAATGATTATGTAAAGATCCGTTTCCGGGCAGGCAGAGAAAATATTGATCAAGTCTTTCTGATCACAAATGATGTCCGTCAGAAAATGGAAAAGATATCAAATGACAGATTGTTTGATTACTATGAAGCTGGAATGCAATTAGATACACAAAGAGTAGAATATTACTTTGAAGTGCATTGCGGACCGTTAGTCTGTTATTACAATGCAACAGGTGTAGCAGATCATGTTGATCCACAGTATCATTTTTGGATCAAGCCGGGATTTTCTATTCCTTCATGGGCAAAAGGAGCTGTTTTTTATCAGATTTATGTGGATCGTTTTTTCAATGGAGATACCTCTAATGATGTAGAAACCGATGAATATTTCTATATCGGTGAGGGAACGGAAAAAGTAGAAGACTGGAACAAATATCCGGCACAGATGGGTGTCAGAGAGTTTTATGGTGGAGATATTGCCGGTGTCTGGCAAAAACTTGATTATTTACAGGATCTTGGTGTAGAAGTTATTTATTTCAACCCGATTTTTGTATCGCCATCCAATCATAAGTATGATATTCAGGATTATGATTATATCGATCCACATATTGGTAAGATCGTAAAAGATGAAGGAGAGCTTTTAAAGCGTTCGGAACAGGGAAATCTGATGTGTGATCCTGAGCATCCGAACAAAAATGCGTCACGTTATATCTGCCGTGTTACCGATAAAGAAAATCTTGAAGCAAGCAATCAATTTTTTGCTGATTTTGTAGAAGAAGCACATAAAAGAGGAATGAAGGTAATCTTAGACGGTGTATTTAACCATTGTGGTTCGTTTAATAAATGGCTTGACCGTGAATGCATTTATGAAGATGCACCGGGATATGAAAAAGGTGCATTTGTATCGCAGGATAGTCCATATCGTTCGTATTTTAAATTCTGGGAAGAAATCTGGCCATATAACACGTATTACGATGGCTGGTGGGGACATGATACATTACCAAAGCTTAACTATGAAGAATCCGACGAGTTATTCCAATATGTAATGCATATTGCACGTAAATGGGTGTCTCCTCCTTATAATGTAGATGGCTGGAGACTTGATGTGGCAGCAGATCTTGGACATTCCGCTGAATATAATCATTTCTTCTGGAGGGAATTTCGCAGAAATGTAAAAGAAGCAAATCCGAATGCGATTATTTTAGCAGAGCATTATGGAGATCCGAAAGACTGGCTTAGCGGGGATCAATGGGATACGGTTATGAACTATGATGCGTTCATGGAGCCGATCACATGGTTTTTGACCGGAGTAGAGAAGCATAGTGATGAATTCCGTGGTGATATGAAGGGAAATGCCGATGCGTTTTTTAATTCTATGCGCCACTTTATGACACGTTTTAACACGCAGTCTCTCCAGATAGCGATGAATGAACTGTCAAATCATGATCATTCACGTTTCTTGACCAGAACAAACAGTCAGGTCGGACGTACCAATACCCGTGGACCGGAAGCCGCAAACCAGGGAATTGACAAGGCTGTTTTCCGTCAGGCTGTTATGATCCAGATGACCTGGCCGGGAGCACCGACACTTTATTATGGTGATGAAGCCGGATTGTGCGGATGGACGGATCCCGATAACCGACGTGCTTATCCATGGGGAAACGAAGATAAAGATTTGATCGAGTATCATAAAGTATTGATCAGTCTGCATAAAGAATGTCAGGCGTTAAAGACCGGTTCGATCATGTTTTTGCACGGCGGGTATAACCTGATCTGTTATGGACGTTTTGATGAGAAAGACAAAGTAGTGGTGATCATCAACCGGGATGAAGCAGAGCGTGAGATTCATATCCCGGTATGGCGTCTGGGAATCAAATATCAATCCCGTATGGCTAGAATCTTTCGGACAGATCGGGAAGGCTTCTTTGATGAAACACAGATGTATGTGGTAGATAATGGTTATATTCATGTAAACTGTCCGGGCGTATCCGGTATTATTTTAAAGAATATGGAAGATACTGCATATTAGTACAAGAATGGGAGTTAGAATACCATGAGAAAGTTTAGAGAGTGGATGCATACTACAGGAAGAAATAAAGTGATCGCTGTTGTAATTTTGGTTGCGATTGCCATTGTATTGCATTATTTTATCGTAGAAAGAGATTGTTATATCGGGTCGGGTAAGCCAAACCCGACTGTATCGCCAAAGTCAGCGAAAGAAGAGATCATTGGCGGAGATTCCATTGGCAGTGTTGATCCTGATACAACCATGATTCCGGGCGATGCAATTCATCCGAGCACGACACCGAAAGTCGGTAACAGTTCCAAACAGAAAGGATCTGAGCAAAAACAAAGCCAAGAATAACACGTTAAAACAATGCTTGTAGCAGTAATGAAATCTTAACAAATATGATATAATAATTCCAAAATCCAAGCATTACATGCTTGTCGCACTTCGTGCTTGATGATTTTGTCATTCATGAATTCTGCACAAGAAAACTTGTTTTCTTGTGTTGCAAATTCATGATATAAGATAAAAACTATATAAGTAAAAAGAGAAAAAAAAGTAAGGCTATTGACATTTTCATAAAAGAGTATAGAATATAATGCGTATTATGATAGTAGGGATTGCTTTACATAGTTGCTTTTTTTATAACAGATTGCATAGCAGGACAAGTTGTATTGCAAAGTGTTGCATGATCTGTACAGTAGAAAAATAGAGCATGTGGGGTGAATCCTAAAATTTATAAAGGATATCCTAGTAAACAGATAGGAACAATACCAATGCAGTACAATGTTAAAAATATGCTTGAAAATGTACATACAGATAGCGAAAGGTTATTTGTTCTTATATAATAAAATAGCACAAAAGTGTGCAGGAATGGAGTGATACGATGAGTAAGTTGATTTATTTAGACAATGCAGCTACTACCGCAGTCAGACCGGAGGTATTGGATGCGATGATGCCATATTTAAAAGAAGAATATGCGAATCCTTCCAGTATTTATACATTTGCACAAAAGTCAAAAAAAGTAGTGGATGAGTCACGACGCACGATCGCAGAACTTTTAGGTGCAAAAGAACGTGAAATATACTTTACAAGCGGCGGAAGTGAAGGCGATAACTGGGCGTTAAAAGGAACGGCTGAAGCATTAAAAGCAAAAGGAAAGCATATTATCACTTCTAAGATTGAACATCATGCCATTCTTCATACCTGTGAATATTTAGAACGTCAGGGTTATGAAGTGACTTATCTTGATGTAGATGAAAATGGTCTGGTCTCACCGGAAGCAGTAGAAGCTGCGATTCGCCCGGATACGATTCTGATCAGTATTATGTTTGCAAACAATGAGATCGGTACGATCGAACCGATCAAAGAAATCGGTGAGATCGCAAAGAAACATGATATTTTCTTCCATACAGATGCGGTACAGGCATTTGGTCATATTGCGATCAATGTAGATGAGATGCATATTGATATGTTAAGTGCGAGCGGTCATAAGTTCCACGGACCAAAAGGAATCGGTTTCTTCTATATGAGAGATACTGTAAAGATAGGACCTTTGATCCATGGCGGTGCACAGGAACGTTCCCGCAGAGCCGGAACACATAATGTACCGGGGATTGTAGGTATTGCAACCGCTGCAAAATCAGCCTATGAAGATCTGGATCAGAAGATGAAACAGCAGGCAGAAATTCGTGATTATGCGATCGATCGTATTTTAAAAGAAGTTCCATATTGTCGTTTAAATGGTGACAGAGTAAAACGTTTACCAAACAATATCAATGTCTGTTTTCGTTTCGTAGAAGGTGAGTCAATGCTGATCATGCTCGATCAGAAAGGAATCTGCGGTTCAAGCGGATCTGCATGCACATCCGGTTCTCTTGATCCTTCTCATGTCCTTTTGGCAATCGGTCTGCCACATGAGATCGCACATGGTTCTCTTCGTATGACACTTTCAGAAGAAACAACCAAAGAGGACATGGATTATGTAGTTGATAATATTAAAGCAATCATTGAGCGTTTAAGAAGCATGTCACCTTTGTATGAGGATTTTGTTAAGAAAAATAAATAAAATGATGCAAAGGGCAAAAGCAGATAGCAATGTATATTTCTAATATAGATTGTTGACCAGAAGATGGAGGATAATAAGTATGTATAGCGAAAAAGTAATGGATCATTTTACAAATCCACGTAACGTTGGCGAGATTGAAGATGCCAGTGGAGTAGGTACTGTTGGAAATGCAAAATGTGGTGATATCATGCGTATCTATCTTGATGTAGATGAAGATACAAAAGTGATCAAAGATTGTAAGTTTAAGACATTTGGCTGTGGTGCAGCAGTAGCAACAAGCAGCATGGCAACAGAAATGGTTATGGGAAAGACGATCTATGAAGCATTACAGGTTACAAATAAGGCGGTAATGGAAGCATTAGACGGACTCCCACCGGTAAAAGTACATTGTTCTTTATTAGCGGAAGAAGCCATTCATGCTGCATTATGGGATTATGCACAGAAACACAACATTGAGATTGAAGGTTTAAAACCACCAAAGGCGGATATTAATGATGAAGAATAAGAAGGTAGTTGTGGGAATGTCTGGTGGCGTAGATTCTTCTGTGGCGGCATATTTGCTGAAAAAGGAAGGATATGATGTCATTGGTGTTACAATGGAGATCTGGAAGAAAGATGCTACAGAAGTAGTAGAAAATGAGGGTGGATGCTGTGGAATTACTGCCGTGGATGATGCCAGACGTGTGGCACAGAAGCTTGGTATTCCACATTATGTCATGAATTTTCGTGATATTTTCCAGGAAAAAGTCATTGACTATTTTGTAAAAGAGTATCAGCTTGGGCATACACCAAATCCCTGTATTGCCTGTAATCGTTATGTGAAATGGGAGGCTCTTTTACAAAGAAGTTTAGAAATCGGTGCAGATTATATAGCAACCGGTCATTATGCCAGAATCGCACAGCTTGAAAATGGCAGATATGCGATACAGAATTCTGTTACAGCCAGAAAAGATCAGACATATGCTTTGTATAACCTGACACAATGGCAGTTAGAACATACTTTAATGCCGGTTGGTGCTTATCACAAAGAAGAAATCCGAAAGATCGCTGCAAGGGAAGGGCTTTTTGTGGCAAACAAACCGGACAGTCAGGAAATCTGCTTTATACCGGATAACAACTACAAGCGTTTCTTAGAAGAAGAAACCGGTAAGAAGAGTGTTCCGGGAAACTTTGTGGATGCATCGGGTAAAGTGCTTGGACAGCATAAAGGAATTACACATTACACGATCGGGCAGAGAAAAGGACTCGGAATTGCGTTCGGTCATCCGGTCTTTGTCAGCGAGATCCGTCCTGAATCAAATGAAGTGGTACTCGGAAACAGTGAAGAAGTCTTTTTTGATCGTTTGATCGCAACGGATATCAATTATATGGCAGCAGACAAATTTACAGTAGGACAGCGTATGCTTGCCAAGATCCGTTATGCGGATCTTGGACAGATGTGTACAGTAGAAGATGTCAGGGATGATCAGATCACGATCGCTTTCGATCAGAAAGCCAGAGCAGTGACACCGGGACAGGCAGTTGTCCTTTATGAAGACGGCTATGTGCTTGGTGGCGCTACGATACAAAAAGGAATCAAATAAAAACATGGTATAGAATCGTATAAGATATGCATTCAGATTACTGAATACATAGACAACGTTTCTATACCATGTTTTTTATGCAGAAATTTTAAAATATTTTCTACAATAAAGTATTTGGTTTTGGTTTTTTCACAATCACTTTACATTTAGCTGACTTTCCATTGGCAAGTGTAGCATACACATAAGTGGTTCCTGATTTTTTGCCCTTGATCATACCTTTTTTATTAACCGATACAATTTTTTTTCGAAGGGAACTAAAGACCGGCTTTTCTGTGGAGATACTTGGACGTATCGTATAAGAAAGTTTACTGCTTTGTCCCACAGTGATCGTTCTTGTTGATTTACGAAAAACAATGCTGACTGCTTTTGGAGTGACATTGATCGAGGCAGTCAGTTCTTGTACATTATCAAAGAAAAGGAAGCCCGGTGTAGAGATTTTGATCTGGATCTTTGCATTTCCATATCCCATGCCGGAGTATTCACAGGCAGTATTGGAAATCTGTTTTACCGTAAGAACGGAAGTATTGTTACTGCTAAAAGAAACGGTTGCATTAGCAGGAAGATTGATCAGGTCAAGTTGTTTTGTTTCCCCCAGCAGGATTTTCTTTTTATATTTTAAAATTTTGACCGATTCGCGTGGCGAAGCAGAAGACGATCTTTTTGCTGCATCATTACGATAGCTGATTTGCTGGCGTATTGATGCTTTTTTTTGCTGTGGTTTCAAAAAAGTTTTGGTCATTGAAACAGAGGAATTGCTTTCGCTGCTTGCGGCCATTGTATCTGCTTTTGCGTTCGTAGCACAAAAAACACCGGAAAATAAAAGACAAAGTCCTGCTATCCAAAAAATATCTGTTGTTTTTTTAATCATGAATCTTATAAAGGAACATTTTTTCAAATTACCACCTCATTTCTTCGTATATAGAAATCCTTTTATTTCACTTTTGAATAAAATATTATCGGAATAGTAAAATAGATTTTTATTGATTACATCATCATTGTAGTATGTCATAGTGGCATTTTAATGTCAAAATGATTCTTTTTTTTGACATATTTACATGATAAACTATATGTAGTTAAGAGGATGAAAGCAGTGAAAGGTCTGCATTATGTGAAAAAATGGGACTTTTGGCATTCTGATCCTTAGAAAGAAAGGCATTTGTTCCGGGTACAGTCGATGAACAGAGAGAAATTTCCGGCTAGATGCAGAAGGATTTCTTTGTACCGGATAAAACGTTACGAAGGAAAGAGAAGGGAGTCAAAAATCATGAAGAATATTTTAATAGCGGATGACAATAAGGATATTACGGATATTCTTGCGGCATATGTAAAAAAAGAAGGCTATCATCCGGTAATTGCAAAGGATGGTGGAGAAGCAGAACGATTATTTGAAAGCGAAAATCCTGTTGCACTTTTATTGGATGTTATGATGCCGGTCAAAGATGGTTATGAAGTGTGTAAGGATATTCGCAAAAGATCTAGCGTTCCTATTATTTTGATCACAGCCCGAGGCGAAGATTTTGATAAGATCATGGGTTTAGACATTGGTGCTGATGATTATATTGTAAAACCGTTCAGCCCGAATGAAGTGATGGCGCGTCTGCGTGCTGTTCTGCGTCGGCTGCAAAAGCCGGAAGATATGATAAACAATGAAAATATAATACATATCAGTAACATGACGGTGAATCTGGAAGAATACACATTTAAAGTCAATGGAGAAAGAATTCCGTTGACTAAGAAAGAGATTGAAACAATGTGGACTCTGGCGTCGAACCCGAACAAAGTATTTACCAGAGATAATCTCCTCGACAGTTTGTGGGGATATGATTACTATGGAGACAGCCGTACCGTGGATTCGCATATTAAACGACTGCGTGCAAAACTGGATTCTGTGGAACACCCGGACTGGACGATCAAAACAATCTGGGGAGTCGGATATAAGTTTGAAATCAGTGAAGAGAACTTCTGATCAAAGAGGAAAATATGAGGAGTAAGGAACGTGAAAAAGGAAAAGAAAAGTCCGGTAAAACGAATATGGCGTATGGTGCAGCGCAATGATGTTGTTCTTAGGATTTATACATCCTTTGCATTTATTTTGGTATTGACCGGAATTTTAACCGGCATGATCTTCAATCAACTGTATCGGACAAACTATATCCGTTCTTATACAAAACTGCTTACAAGGCAGGGAAAGATTATTGCCAAGAAAGTTTCTAACTTTAATGAGAAGAAAAAAGAAACACAATTCCAAAGATATAACAAATATATTGATGAGATCGAGCGGGCAGAAAATACCGATGTCTGGATCATGGCAAACAGCAATGCAAAGAATCCGTTATCGGAAGAGTTTATTAATGCACAGGCAGATGAACAGGAGTTTTCAAAAGATATTGAGTCTGTCTTACAAAAAGGATACCAGGGCAAAATTGCATCTAATTCCAGTTATGATGATGTCTATGGAATGACAACATTAAGTGTTGCCATTCCGGTGCTCCGTCAGGATGGACAGGAAGTAGGTGGTGTGATCCTGATGGTATCTATGATCGATCGTCAGACGATGGGATTGCAGGAAGGAAGGTATTTAATCACATTAAGCGTTCTGGTATCTGTATTTATTTCTTATTTTGTGGCTGCCTTTTTTTCACGGTATCTGTCAAGACCATTGGCTAAGATCAGTAAGAACATCAGCAAACTGGCAAACGGAGATTACAGCGGTATTGAAGTAAAGAAACCATATTCTCAGATCGGAATTTTAGAAAGTTCACTCGATTACCTGTCCGGGGAACTCAGAGAAGCAGAAAAAGAGCGTGAGGAATTAGAGCAGGTGCGCAGGGATTTCTTTGCTAATGTATCGCATGAACTGCGTACGCCGATCACGGTGCTTCGTGGATATACAGAGACGCTTATTGATGGAGTGCTAGAAGAAGAAGAGCAGGTACATGAGCTGTATAAGAGGATTCTTTCGGAATGTCAGGGAATGGAAAGACTTGTAGAAGATCTGTTCATTTTATCGAAAATGCAAAATCCTGATTTTGAAATAGATAAAGAGCCGGTCAGTCTGATACAGGTTTTCCAGGATGTGATCAGAAGCGGCAAAATGGTAGGCAAAGAGAAAAATATGGCATTTTCGATTGAAGCACCGGCAGAAGATCCATGTCTTGTTCTTGGAGATTATGGAAGACTTCGACAGCTTTTTATGATCATTGTGGACAATGCGGTGAAATTTTCGCATGACAATGGGAAAATTGATATTCGGATCAGAAGACAGCAGGAGAAATTCGAGGTTGCTATACGGGACTACGGAGTCGGTATCAAAAAAGAAAAACAGGCATTTATTTTTGAAAAATTCTATACTTCTAAGATGCGACAGAATGAGAAAGGAACCGGTCTTGGTCTGATGATTGCAAAGCAGATTGTTTTACGCCATCAGGGCGAGATTCGTGTGGAGAGTGAAGAGAAGAAAGGAACCTGTTTTTACATCACATTTGATGAATGTACAGATGCCGATCAATACTAAAATGTAATGGGAAAAAATGGATGTACATTTCAAAAAAAATTCATAGATAGCAGTTGTATTTTTGCTATGCAATGAGTATACTATTACTAAGGAAGAAGCCTGGGGTGTTCGATACTCTTGTTATTTTGAACCTACACTTTATGATTGGGATTCCTACATTCTTGCATGGAAGTCAAGCCACCATTGCAGTGGAAGACGGAAGTGCATATGCGGTTGCCCACCTAGCGATTGCTAGGACTCAAAATGCAGGAAACGGCATCGTGGGTTTCTTTGCTATTTAATAGCGCAATAAAAAGGACAATGTACCGTACTACATTGTCCTTTTTTGCTGTTAATTATAAAGTTTTTCGTTTTAATTCGTTTTTATATGTTGTCAATTATAAAGTTTTTCGTTTTACATTGTTTTTATATGTTGTCAATTATGAAGCTTTTGGGTTCTGATTGTCTTCAAAAATCGGAATCGTGATCGTTACTTCATAATAGCCGTTTTCGGCAATCTGCAGATAAGTTCCTAAGTATTTTGTGACTGTCTGTGTTATATTTTCCGTGCCGTAGCCATGATAGAGATTTTGAGTATCCTTCTTTTTCGTGTCTTTTTGTTGTTCGATCATGCTGTTTTTGATATAGATAATAAATTCTTTTGACGTTGTCAGCAAATGTACAGAAATTTTCTTTTCCTGTTTGGAAGAAATCTTCTGGCAGGCATGGATACTATTATCAAAAAGGTTGCCAAGGATGATACATAAGTCATAGTCGCTGGTTGGAATCAGATTGGGAAGAATATTCAGATCGGTTTCTAACCGGATGTGTTCTTCTTTTGCCAGGGAAAGGTAGTTGTTTAATAGTGAGTCAACGACAAGATGACCGGTATTAACCGTGTTATAACTGTTTTCTAAGTCATTGATCGCTTCCGTTAAATAGTTTTGAATCGGCAGATACTGTTCTTTCTGAATACAATCCTGCATAAAGAAATAGTGCTTTTTGACATCATGTACAATTCGACGGGTGTCACGGTAAGCGGCTGCAATCTGCTGGTATTTGGAAGCCTGAAACTCAATCTGCTGCTGCAGTTTTTGTTTTTGGTATTCTGTTTGCAATAATTGCATATTTTTCTCAATCAGGTAAAAATTTCCGACATTCAGTATCAAAAGGCAAGCACATGTTGTTGAATATAAAATAGACTGGTACAATTCGGATGCGATCGGATATGCGATCGTGATTAAAATAACGATAGAAAGAATCGGTGTCAGCAGGAGTAACAGACTGTATTGCAAATTATAGTATAATTCTTTGCGCCGCCATACTAACATTGTTCCGGCTGCAAGAAGCAGAAGGATAAACTTGGAGATCAAAAGCAGGATCAGATCGCCGATCTCCGGCATGCTTTGAAGCTGATTCGATAAGAAATAAGTAAAGAGTCCTCCGGAAACAAGTTCGGCGATACAGCTGTATGCCTGAAAGCATAAAGTGACGATAATACTGTAGCGAAGAGAACTTTCATAAAGAAATGTTAATCCCAAGGTTGTCAAAATACTGCTTCCTAACTGTATTGTGATCCGTAACGGACCGGACAGATCCGAAGCAAAAAGCGTGACAAGATATAGCAGGATTTCTGTTCCGATAAAAGCGGCATATACCCCTATACGTGAGATTGTTTCTTTTTTTTGATGGAACATTCCACGAAAATATGTATATAAAATCTGAATGTCTAAAACAGCACATAAAAACATGATGGCGTTCATCAGCATAGTCATCTTCCTCCCTAAATCATTTGTAATGTAAAAAATCAGTTCGTAAAAATATCCTGTTTATAACAGTTTGCATCGTATTATTTATCAACTGCTTTTTGTATTATGTATGGACTGGATAAAAAAAGCAATGGAAACATTCAGTACAGACAGCAGACCACAAAAAAATAAAATATTACAAAACTTATAGTGTCCGTTAAAATAGAAAAAGAATTGTAACAGGATCATCAATATACAACAAATGATACATATTTTTTTATTCCTTTTACGATATTGGTCGGTCATTTTCTTTGAGGAACTGTCAATTGGTGCCATCAGGCAGATCGTAAAGCATTCCAGAAAGAAAAACGCCGGGTGGGACAGAATAGAAAATCCGATATTAGTATTACAAAAAAGCATCGTAATAAAATAACTCAGATAAGAAAGAACAACACACAGACCGGATGCGGGAGCATGCAGACCTCCGGCAAAAGTTCGAAATGGGATCATGACCAGTAAGAAGATCAGAGTTTCTTTCAGATTATGTAATAAGGCACCGAATAAAATAATAGATGCGATATAAACAATGTTTTCAAAAAGAAATTCATAACAATACGAATAGATATCATGTTCTTCTTTTTTTATGATATTAGCTTCTATCATTGTGTTTGTCAGAGCTTCGCTCATTTTTTGAGGCAATTTCATGTTTTCTCTCCTTTTTCATTTTTCGATATTGATATCCTTAATACGACAAAAATATCTTTATTACTATTATACATGAATTTTTGGTGAAAAACCAAAAAGGGGGACGAAATGACAAAAATGGGGGATGAACGGTAAAATTTTTTAAAAAATTACCGTTCATCTCCCATTTTTGTCATTTCGTCCCTGCTTTTGGTTTTTTTGATTTAAAGTGTGATATACTTATACCGTGAATTCGGAATACACAGAAACATACTTTTTGTGTTATGAATTCATGAGCGACAAGATCATAAAGCATCAGTACTTGAAGCATGCATTGCTTTGATTTTGGAGCCCGTTATGTAATTTGGAGTGTGCAAAGGATTGCACGCAGAACCGGCAGGCGCACACAATACCGGTTTTGTACATAGTAAGTGTGTAGAAATGGAGGATTCTTATGAAGAATTTAGTGAAAAACTTTATTGTAAAGCACAGTAAACTTCTGTGCTCATTGATGGTAGTCTCTGCATATGCATCATTGACTTCCTGCCGTTTTCTCTATTTTCAGCCGGAAATACCGGAAGGCCTTGACAAGATTGTAAAGTAATAAGAGAAAAGGCATTTACAAAAGAATCCAAAAGCACATAAGAATCTAAAATACATAAGAATCCAAAAGCACGAAGGCGTTCCTATAGCAGTAGAAGAATGACAGCATGAGAGCATTTCAAGGCAGCAATGGAACGAAAAACACAAAAGTATTCCAAATCAATAAAAGAATAGCAACACACAGGTATTCCAAAACGATAATGGAACGAAAAGTACGAAAGCAGATAAATTTATATAAGAGAGTACAGTAAAATGATCGTGCAGAATGTCATGAAGCTTTTGTGGCATTCTGCATTTTTTGTGGAACAATATTCATATCGAAATGGTATAACGATAAGGGTTGCTGTGTGTTCCTTTGGAATAGCACTATGTTCGTAGGTCTCTTTGTTATTTATATGATGGTTTATCGGAAAAATGCAAATGATAAGAGCATTTTTAGATAATTTGCATTTTTGTATTTGAAGTATCACCAACAAAGGGAACTAGCGATTGTGAAATGGGAATATATACTGCATCAAAAAATTTTTTGGGAGTATGGTCAGTAAGCGGATTTTATTAAAAATGTTTCATCTGTTGATAATAGTAAGACGAAATATACAACAAAAAGTAATATAGATGGAATTTATTTTAGAGATTGGGCAGGACAAAGATGGAAAGGGAGCTTTAAAGTGAGTTGGTAGAGGTGACAAAATGATAATTGATATGTCTAGAGAATTATATTGTATCTTATTTTTTGTGATTTCAGTAATAGGATATATTTTTTATAAAAAAAGAAATGCTACAATACAGTATTGGATCATACCGGTATTTGTAATTTATCTTTTATATTTATCTTTTATATTTATTAAAGGTGACTCTGTTTCCGATATTTATATTTGATCAGGAAACATTAGAAAAGGTCAAAGAAGGAGTAGAAAATTATCTGGTTTTTTATCAATTAAAGCCGTTTGCTTCTATTGTAAATTATTTCAGAGAGGGAGCAATGATACAGTTGATCGGTAATGTAATCTTATTGTCACCGATGGTTGTATTTGGTGAGATTGTTACAAGAGGAAAATGGAGAATCACAAGAATGATCCTGCTGGTTTCTTCCGTTTCTCTTTTGATCGAGTTGCTTCAGCTGGTCATTAACTATAGCACCGGGTATCCTTACCGAGTAGCAGATGTCGATGATCTGATCTTAAATGTGACAGGAGTTATCATTACAATGCTTGTCCTGCGGGCAGCAAAAAAAGCAGTAAGCCGTAAAGAGGAGTCGTGTTTAAAGATAAGAGCATTGTTATATAAGGAATAATCCTCTCCCCTTTTTCTTGCATTCCATAAGGGATTACTGTATAATTATGCAGAAGGTGGAAAAGAAAAGCTCAGATTGCATCTGTAGTTACAGATTTGCCTTTTTCCCATGTCTTTAGAATATTGAAGTTTTATTTTAACAATGGGAATTATTTTACATTACATACAAGAATTGGAGGAAGAAAAATGGCGCAAAAAGGTGATTTATTATCATTTCGCCCAGATATTAAAGTTCTGGATGCAACGATTCGTGATGGAGGTCTTGTAAATGACTTTTATTTTACTGACGACTTCATTAAAAATTTATATAAGGCAAATGTAAAAGCAGGTGTAGACTATATGGAGTTCGGCTATCGTGCAGATAAAGAAATGTTCGATGTCGATCAGTTTGGAAAATGGAAATTTGCTACGGACGAGCATATCCGTGAGATCGTCGGTGACAATGATACAGACTTAAAGCTTTCGATCATGGCAGATGTCGGAAGATGTGATTATAAAAATGATATTCATGAAAGAAGTGACAGTCCGGTAGATCTGATCCGTGTAGCAACTTATGTGAATACGATGCCGGCTGCGATCGCAATGATAGAAGATGCGAACCGCAAAGGTTATGAGACAACCTGTAATATTATGGCAATTTCAAATGCGAAAGAGTCCGATATTGAAAAAGCGTTAGAGATGCTTGGTAAGAGTTGTGTCGATGGCATTTACATTGTAGACAGCTTTGGCTCTCTGTTCCCGGAACAGATTCGTAGAATTTCTGATCAGTATATGGAAATTGCCGATAAATATGGAAAATATATCGGAATGCATGCACATAATAACCAGCAGCTTGCATTTGCCAATACGATCGAGGCCTGCGCACAGGGTGTATCTTATCTGGATGCAACCATGAGCGGTATGGGACGTGGCGCCGGAAACTGTCAGATGGAACTGTTGCTTGGTTTCTTAAAGAATCCGAAGTACAAATTATTCCCGGTATTAAAATTCATCGAGGAAAATATTGAGCCGTTAAAACAGGCTGGCGTAGAATGGGGCTTTGATATTCCATATATGCTGACAGGACAGCTCAACCAGCATCCGCGTGCAGCAATCGCAGCAATGAAAGAAGGACGTAAGGATTATACCGGTTTCTTTAAGGAATTAGTAGAAAAAGATTGATAAATTCCTGAAAGAAGTACAGGTATCCAATCATATTGTAATGCGATGGATAGGAAAATCCGGAATATAAAATAGAATCATATTATAAATACGACAAGCGTAGAATAACGCTTGTCGTAGCATTTTGGAGGCATTATGGAGATTAAATTGAAAAAAGATGCACCGATCGGTGTTTTTGACTCCGGGGTAGGCGGCATTAGTGTTCTGCGTGAACTTGTACATATTATGCCAAATGAAAATTATCTGTATTTTGGAGATTCTCTTCATGCTCCATATGGAACAAAAACATTAGAAGAAGTACGTAAGTTGACAATCGCAAATATTGAAAAACTGTTAAATGATGGTGCAAAAGGGATTGTAGTAGCTTGTAATACGGCAACCAGTGCAGCGGTAGCGATTCTTCGTAAGATGTATCCGTCCGTTCCGTTAGTCGGCATTGAACCTGCGATCAAACCGGCTGTGTTACAAAAGCCCGGTTCGCGTATTGTTGTAATGGCTACACCTATGACATTAAAGCAGGAGAAGTTTCAAAAGTTGATGAAGCAATACGAAAAGGATGCACAGATCATTTCTCTGCCCTGTCCGGGCCTGATGGAATTTGTAGAACGCGGTGATCTGGACGGAGATGATCTGAAGAAATATCTGACAGAACTTTTCTGGTCGGTGCAGGAAGAAAAGATTGATTCGATCGTGCTTGGTTGTACACATTATCCTTTTGCTAAAAAAGCGATTGAGCAGATCGTAGGAAAAGAGGTTGCTATTTTTGACGGTGGCAATGGTACGGCACGCGAGATGCAGCGCAGATTAATGGAAGCCGGTTTGTGCACGGATGCGACACAAAAAGGTACAGTGCAATTTTTAAACAGCAGAGATACAAAAGAAGAAAAAGACCTTTGTGAGTTTTTATTAAACCGATAAACAATGTATAGAAAAGGTCCTTTGCGAGTTTTTATTAAACCGATAAAAATGTATAGAAAAGGTCCTTTGCGAGTTTTTATTAAACCGAAAAACAATGTATAAAAAAGCCTTATGTAGTTTTTTATTAAACCGCTAAAGAAGGTATAGAAAAGGAGCTTTGTATTTTATTGGTAAAACGGTAAAGAATATAGAATCGGTAGGAAAAGAAAAACAGTAAAAAGCTGCGTTAATTTCTAACGCAGCTTTTTCAGATATCGTTTTTGTTCTTCTGTGATCCGGTAGCTTTCAATGGCTTTTTGGATTGTTTTTTTGTGTACCCGGTCAGAAAGCAGATGGTTCTCAAGATAGGGGATCGTGCTGTCCCATTGCTTGGCAAGAGCGGTTGCGAGATACCAAGCGATCATCATATTGACGTAGTATTCTTCTGACTGAATGGCAGTTACCCGGCTAAGATATTCCGGTTTGAAATCCTCATCCAGATAAAGTCTCATAAGCAGACCGATCCCATAGCGGATCGTATAGGGAGCAGTTGCATGGATCCACTCCTGAATTTCCGAAAGCAGTTCGTCTTTGTGTTTTGCAAAACATTTTGGGATTGGCAGATCACAGGTTGCCCAGTTATTGATATAAGGGACAAATCGCTTAGTCTCATCAAGACAGAGGTTGAAATCTTTGATCATTGCAATCAACATCATATGCAAATTATTTTCTTCATAATACACATGGGGAAGTTCTTGCAGGAATGCGTCTTTCTTTGCACTTTTTTCGAAGTCTTTTGCGAATTTCCGAAGGATCGGTGTACGAATCCCAATGATCGTTTCTTTGTCGATTCCCGGAAGTAATTTTGCGTGAAAATCGCGATATTTTAAATCCTGTAATTCAAATAATTGTTTCTGTAAAGTTGTCATAGTGTGTCTCCTGATTTTATAAAAATGTTATTAGATTTTATCCTGAAAAGTAACAAAAAATGTACCCCCCCATACTTACGCATAACAGCGGAGCATGGGCGATCCTTTTTCACCGATTAGCTGCAAAAATATAGCAAATTGTAATATATCAGATGTGAGTCAGGAGTAGTATGTTTTCAGTCAGGTGATATGTTTTTTGCGATATTCATTCGGTGAAAGAGATACATATTTTCGAAAAACACGCGAAAAATGCCCGGGTGAGGAAAAACCGAGATAAACACTGATCGCAGTTAAGGATTTGTTCGTGTAATGGAGGAGGTATTTTGCCTCTTTTATTTTTTTGTTCAGTATAAAATCTGTGAGAGTCATATTGCTCTCAGCTTTAAAACGCTTTGAAAGATATGATCTGCTCATAAAAAATTCTTTTGACATAGCTTCTACAGTGATTGACTCTGACATATGATGAATAATATAGTTTGATACATCGGAAACAAGTTGCGAATCCAGAGCTCCTTCATGCATTTCGTACACGCATTTTGCAAAGTCTATGATCATTAGATGGCGAAGATTGATAATTTCATAATAGTCATTTGTTGATTCACATTTCTGGATGTAATTGTCACTTAGTGGAAAGGCATCGTCAGGACTCATTCCTCCATGGATAGCGGCTCGGGATGCAAGTGTAGCTGTCACAATAAATGTATCTTTTAATTGTCGAAGATGGTTATCAGACATTGTACCATTCTTTAATGCAGGCATATTGTTAAGCAGTTGTGATAAAGAGGTATACTCTCCCCTTCGGATCATGTTCATCACATGTTGTTCCCAATCATAAGTGTTGCGAAGGTTTGGATCCAGTCCGGAAGGTTCTTTGGAAAAAAGCCTGTCAGCAGTAAGAGTGTTTATTGATCTTATAAACTGCTTCTGTAAGGAGTCGTTGATAAAAACATCATGAAGGGAACATTTTTCGTTGTTCAGTATGTAATTTAAAAAGCATAAAATCTGCATAAGACTTTCTAATGGTATATGAATGATCTCTTGCATAGCATTTATAAAATCATCAACATCTGTTTGTGCAACATTTAATTGAAAAGCCAGTTCCCGAAGTACCGGAATAGAATTAGGAACCTGACTTGTTGGGCCGATTACGATCTTATAGTCTTTGGAATTGAGAATACCAAAGTAGTTGAACCGTGTGGTTAAAAAATAATTGATCTGTTCAGATATTTTTAAAATATCTGACTCATAGATGGAGATGGGATCTTTAATCAGGTTAACTGTGGAGTGATAAAATATAAGACTATTATTTTTATAAATATGTATAGGAACACCAAAAAGGTTGCCTATCATAGTGCCTATATAATTGTAATCAATGGATCGCATGTGATAACCTCCTCATACTTATAGACACAATTATACCGATATGGACACATATATGCAAGAAGTGTGAAAAAAATAATGGTAAAATCTCGGGGAATAAAAAATTAATAAAGGAACCTATGAATGATGTACAAAAACGAAGGAAAAAAGAAAATTGAAAATTTGAAGTTACAGGAAAGAATATCTTATGGATACAAAAAAGTAATTATTTTGATGATTATTTCAGGGCTGCTTTCCATAATAGCGATAGGCGTACTGCTTGCGGGTCTTTTGAATTATGTGCAGAAAATCAATGCTTCAGACATAGCAGTGAAAATGTGCAGAGTGAATGTAAATGCTGCTGCAAGAAATATAAGGGAAATGGCGTTGGATGACGATGAAGCTTCTTATGATGACTATGAAAAGACAATAACAAAGCTGCTTGCAGATGTTGATGCCCAGCTAAAAATAATAAAAGAAACCGGGGTTGTCTCAGAAGAAAATTATACAGAATATGCTACAGCATTATCCGATTGGGAAGACATAAGCACATCCATTATAGAGGAAATACGACAGGGACAGAACCAAAAAGGTGTAGAGGATATCCTTACCAAATGTACCCCTGCATTGAATAAATTAGTTGATATTGCTTTGAAATTAGATGATATTACAGACATAGCCAGTGATAAGGCAGTCAGAAATACCGTATTATGTGCTATTTTCGGTGTTGCTTTTATTATATTCTTTATAAGTCTGGCGTGGATAAATTCAAGAAAAACCAGCAAAAAAGTACTTTCGAGCATTTTGGAGCCATTGCATGCCATCGAAGATGTTGCAAAGGAGCTGACAGAAGGAAACTTACACAGCATGTTGGAGTATCGTTCGGAAGATGAGATCGGACGATTGGCACATAGCATGCGTAAATCTATCCGGATCCTGGGCTCTTATGTAGATGATATAGACCGCGCAATGAAGCTGTTTTCAGAGGGAAATTTTGATGTGCAGCCGAATGTGGAGTGGAAGGGAGATTTTGTTGGAATCCTGAATTCCTTTATGGCATTTGAAGAAAGTATGGCGACTATGGTAAAGGGAATACAGACGGTTTCGGATCAAGTGTCCGGTGGTGCAGAACAGGTGTCATCCGGGGCAACTGAGCTGGCAGATGGAGCAACGAACCAGGCAGCAGCGGTAGAGGAACTGACGGCAACGGTAGAGAATGTTTCGGAACAGGTTCAACAAAACTCACAGGCTGCAAGTAAGATAAGTACAAAGGTAGTGGCACTTGGAGACGATATTTTGGAAAACAATGCCAAGATGCGTGAGATGGTAAAGTCTATGCTTGAAATTAAAGACGCATCCATACAGATAGAAAAAATTATTGAAACCATCAATGATATTGCATCACAGACAAATCTTCTTGCATTAAATGCGTCTATTGAGGCAG
>ERZ773114.658-NODE-658-length-41553-cov-7.958552_pt1 | contig 41553 bp, 67 predicted proteins | sample MGYA00580564_ERZ773114 | MGnify/ENA primary metagenome ERZ773114 (study PRJEB29015, sample SAMEA2737836) | human gut metagenome | biome: human gut; feature: human-associated habitat; material: faeces | place: China | collected 2012 ... | reverse complement strand
TTAAAATTTTAGACCAGGGTGTAATTCAGGATCCGGCAAACGGAAATATCGTGTACAACTTAGCGCAGCAGGATATGATTGCAATTCGTGTTGTATTCAGAATGGGCTGGGCATTACCTAACCCGGTAACTAGAATGAATGGCGACAGAACAGGTATTCCGTTCGCATTCCTGGAACCGGCAACGGCGCAGACAACAAAGAAAGTTACATTAACAGTAACTGATTCCGAAACTTCCCCGAACGCAATCGAGGGCGCAGCAGTAACGATTGACGGAGCGAAGAAAGTTACAAATGCATCCGGCAAGGTAGAAGTAAATCTCCCGGCTGGCACATATAAAGTAACAACGAAAGCATCCGGATTTAAGTCCAACACAACAGAGATCACTGTTGCAGGATCCGCTGTTACACAGACAATTCAGCTCACAAAATAAGGAGGCGGTCGCATGATGAGATACTGCGACTATGATTATTACGTGAATGAGTATCAAGGCACGATGTCGGAAGAGGACTTCAATCGTGAAGTCCTTAAGGCATCCGCCTATATCAATCAAATAACACTGGGTAGAATTGGCGAAAGCACGCTGGCAAAGTACAGCGAAGAAATCAAACTAGCCACCTGTGCGGCATGTGATTGCATCTATGTGGATAGCACCGGCGGAGAAGTTACATCCGAGAGTGTGGGAAGTTGGTCGAGAAGTTACGGCGGCAGCGGTAAGACATCACAGCAAAAACTGTATGATTCTGCTGAAACCTATCTTCTCATGACTGGTCTACTATACCGGGGGGCGATGCTATGAGGCTGCCCCATTACATGACTATATATCACAGAACAGAAGAGGGCGGCTCCATAAAATGGAACCGCCTGACTGTTACTGGGGTGCTATGGGAGGACTTGGCAGGGATTGTTCTTCGGAAAACCGGAACAACTCCGGCTGATAAAGCGCAGGTGTATATACCGATGCTGCCGAATGTCGAAATTGGCGAGAAAGATATAATTGTCAAAGGCATTTGCACAAAAGAGATTGAGAAATCGTCCAAAGAGATACCGGAAGGGTTATACGTAACCACTGTTGAAACGTTCGACTACGGCGGATTACAGCATTGGAGAGTGACGGCACGATGATCAGACAACCATCCGACACTGCGAATCTGAGATGGAATCCCACATTCCAGGCGCAAAGAGAGCATCAGTTCCACGAATGTCAGAAATTCGTAGATAGCGAAGTATTACGGCATAATTCCAAATATATCCCGTTCCAAACCGGAGCTTTAGACCAAAGCGGCAGAACAGGAACAGTAATTGGCAGCGGAGAAGTGGTATATCAGTCTCCGTACGCCAGATATATGTATTACGGAAAAGTGATGCGAGATGCACAGGGGCGTGCATTATACGGAAAAGCCCCAAAGCACGTTACTGACGAGGATATTCACTATCACGGGGAACCGCAAAGAGGAAAGTTGTGGTTCGAAAGAATGAAGACGGCTCACAAAGCCGCAATATTAAAGAACTGTCAGCGGTTCTTTAAATGAGGTTCAAAATGACTATATTAAAGACGTTACAGACGTTCATTAGCAATTATAATGGCATGACTGTTTTAACCGATTATGAGGGCAAACAGAGCGGCTACGCACTACAGCCTACTGGCAATGACACGTACAAACAAGATGTACTAGGCAATAAATACTACCTAAACAATTACATCTTTTACGTGCGTGAAATCGCACGGGAAGAAGAGGACAGAGCAGACAATCAAGATTTTCTTGAAGATTTCTCGATGTGGATGGATATGCAGCCGCTTCCAAATCTTCCGGGAAAATTCACTGCCGAAGATATGACAGTGTCAAATTGTATGCTGATGGACATTGAAGAGGATGGCACCGGGGTATACCAAGTGCAGATCCAACTGAGAATCAAGAAAGAGGTGTAACATGGCAAGAATTGCACGAAAATTAGTTCAGGATTTTATAAACTGTGCACCTGAAAGCACAGCCAAGTATGAGGTACTTGGTACAGACTTAGAAGAATTGTCTGTGGAATTTTCCGCAGACATTGAAAAGAAAAAGAATATTTTGGGCGAGGAGTCCATTTCGCTTAAAGGGTACGAAAAGGAAGCTTCCGTGGATCCGTTCATCGCAGACAGCGAAAGCGATCTGTTCAAATTTCTGCAAGACATCATCGACAACGAAAAAGTGCTGGATGACGTTAAAACGGACGTTGTCAGAGTGAAATTATATGAAACTGCTACAAGCGGAGCATATCCGGCAACTAAAGAAGAAGTATATATTGAAGTTGTGTCTGCCGGTGGAGACACAACAGGCTATCAGATTCCGTTCAATATCCACTATACAGGAATTAGAACAGAGGGGACTTTTAACCCGACAACCAAATCTTTCACGGCGAAAGCGTAGGTGCTAAATGGCTACATTAAAATTTGACGACGGCAGGATAAATCTTGCCGTCAATGATACTGGGCGTATTTTTTCGTTCAATCCGGCAGACCCGAACGTATACGACGGATTTTTTTCGCTGTTGGAAGAAACGCCGCAAAAAATTAACAAATTATCTATTGAAGAGGAAAAATTGAACGCACAGGAATTAGACGAAAAATCCCGCACACAGGAACAATTAAAAATCCATGCGGAAATTGACAAGATTCTGAGAGAAGCGTTTGACAATATTTTCGGAGAGGGGCAGGCAGACGTTATGTTCGGTTCCCAGTCCACTTGTGCGCTGGGTTCGAACGGAGACTTTATTTTTTCAAACGCCTTAATGGCACTGTTCCCGTATTTCGAGAAGGAAATGAAGAAACGTCAGAACAAAGTTAAATCTGTTGTAAAACAGTATAAAGAGTAATGAATATACTGAAACTACCGACCTCCCTTATGGTGCAGGGATGCGAATATGCGATTAATGCAGATTTCCGTCCCTGCATTAATATTATGCGGATGTTTGAGCGAAATGACTTGACTGACCGGGAGAAAATACAGTGTATGGTAGGCATTCTGTACAAGGATGAAATTCCAATGCGACTAATGAACGAAGCCGCACAACAAGCCGTGTGGTTTCTGAATTTAGGCGACGAAGATACATCCGGCAGCGGAAAGCCACCCATGCGGTTATTTTCATGGGAGCAAGATCTGAAATTTATTATTTCTGCCGTCGACAAGTCCGCAGGATTTTCCACACGCTCAAAAGAATTTTACCATTTTTGGGAGTTCATGAGTGCGTTTATGGAATCCGGCGAGTGCGTATTCAACACAATCGTGCACCAGAGAAAACTGAAACGAACCGGAAAGCAGACAAAAGCAGATAAAGAATGGTGGGCGGAGAATAAAGACATTGCAGAATTAAAAGTAGAATTTACAGACGACGAAAAAGCAATATTAGACGAATTTAATGCACTGCTGAAAGGGGGCGATGTGAGTGGTTGACGGCTATTTGAATTTTAACACGGAAGTAGACACAAGCGGATTCAACAGGGGCACGAACGAAATCTCCAAGCAGGCGAATAAAACAGGAGGAATACTTAAAACTGCGTTAGGAACAGCTATTGGATTTTCTGTTGCACAATTAGCCACAAAGGTAGTATCTAGCTTGATTGGCATAGGAAACCAAGCTATCGAATTAGCATCGGACATCACGGAAGTACAGAACGTGGTAGACGTTGCATTCGGTTCAATGGCATATAAATGCGAAGAATTCGCAGACACGGCTATTGAACAATTCGGTATGTCGAAACTGTCGGCAAAACAGACTGCATCTACCTATATGTCAATGGCTAAATCTATGGGGCTGACAATGGATGCCGCTTCGGATATGGCAATCGAAACAGCGAAATTAACCGGCGATGTTGCATCTTTTTATAATATCAGCACCGACCTTGCGGCAGTTAAATTGAAATCCATATTCACGGGCGAAACCGAAACGCTTAAAGATTTAGGCGTTGTCATGACCGAAGTAAACTTACAACAGTTTGCGATGCAACAGGGCATCAAAAAGAGTTACAGCGATATGAATCAAGCCGAAAAGGTAGCACTGCGGTATCAGTTCGTTATGAATTCGCTGAAAGATGCGCAGGGCGACTTCGCTCGTACTTCGGATTCATGGGCGAACCAAACAAGAGTTCTGAGTGAGCGATGGAAAGAGCTGCTTTCCATTATAGGTGGCGGTTTAATCAGAGTCTTCACTCCGGTTATCCGTGTGATTAACCAGGTATTATCCAGTCTCATTACCCTTGCAAATGCATTTGCTACTATCATGGGTAAAATCTTCGGATTTAACAAGGAAATTGGTTCAACTAAAACTGGAACTGCAGGCGTGGCAGAGTCCACAGAAGCGGCGGCTGGAGCACAGGACGATTTAGCTGACAGCACGAAAAAAGCCGGTAAAGAAGCAAAGAAATCCATTGCCGCATTCGATAAACTGGATGTGCTGGCAGATAACAGTTCATCCGGAGCAGGTGCAGGCGGTGGCGGCGGTGCTGATTTTGGCGAAATCGGAGATATAATGCCACTTGAAGAGGCATCCGAAAAGCTGAATGAACAGTATCAGGCGTTAATTGACAAGGTTAATGAACTGAAAGATGCATTTGCAAAAGGCTGGTCAATGGGTATCGGCGATTTATCTGCGATAGATAGCATCAAGGATAATTTGTCCAGCATCGGACAAAGCTTGAAAGAAATATTCACAGACCCGGAAGTGGTAAGCGCAGCAGATAACTACTTAAATTCACTTGCTACCAGTATAGGGGCAATCGCAGGGTCCTTTGCTTCTATAGGTCTCACTATCGCTTCGAATATTACTGGTGGTATGGCTCAATATTTGGACACCAACAAAGAATTCATTAAAACAAAGTTGGTTAACATTTTAGATGCCAAAACTGAAATAGCACAGAAAGTCGGAGAACTTTCGGCTACAATCGCAGATATTTTTACAGTGTTCCGTTCCCCGGAAGCACAACAAATTACAGCTGATATCATTGAAATCTTTTCCAACAGTTTTCTTGAAACTGCTGAAATTATTGCAAAATTTGCAGCAGACGTTGTAAACACCATAGCAGACCCAATTATCGAAAATAAGGATAAGATAGCAACAGCTATCAGCAATACACTGGCACCAGTGGAAACAGTATTCACTGCACTTGCAACGATGGTAACAAATACTGCTATATCCATTTCAACGGCGTATGACACCTATATTGCGCCTGCGTTTGATGCAATCAGCAACGGCATATCAACAATCCTTGCTGCGGTATTAGATGCTTATAACACGTATTTAGCACCTGTTATGCAATCGGTGGCTGACGGAATCAGCGTAATCATGAATGATTATTTACAGCCGTTAATAGATGAAATTATTGCTTTAGTCGGCGAGGTTATTAGTGGGGCTGCATCCATATGGGATGAAACATTATCTCCGCTTTTCGCATGGCTGATTGATACGTTTTTCAAGAGTGTATCTGATGCCATAACGGCATTATGGCCAACAATCGAAACTGTAATAAAATCAGTTCTTACAATCCTTAAAAGCCTTACAAAAGCATTAAAGGGTCTGATTGAATTCATTACAGGCGTATTCACAGGCGACTGGGAAAAGGCTTGGAATGGGATAAAAGACTTCTTTTCCGGCATTTGGGATTCCGTTAAGGGTGTGCTCAATGGTGTTACTGAATTTGTTAAAACCACGTTCAAGACGGCATGGGACACAGCATGGACAGGCGTAAAAACAGTTTTTAAAGATACATGGAATGGAATTGTCGGAATTGTAGAAAATGCAGTGAATAAGATTATTGACGGAGTTAACTGGTGTATCAATCAGATCAATAAAATTCATGTAGATGTTCCTGACTGGGTCGAAGATTTAACCGGAATGACGGGATTTGGATTTAGCATACCAAATCTATCGCATGTTACCATCCCTAAACTGGCGAGCGGCGCAGTGATTCCACCGAATGGGGAATTCTTGGCAATGCTTGGCGATCAAAAGAGCGGACGAAATCTGGAAGCACCGGAATCATTAATTCGTCAGATCGTGCGTGAGGAATCCGGTGGTGGGGACATCGTAATTAAGGCTACCGGAACAATGGGGCAATTAATCAGATTACTAAAGTTAGAAGTTGATAAGGAGAACAGCAGGGTCGGAAAATCGTTTGCTAAAGGGGGTGCGTATTAATGCTGTCAGATAGAATTATTATTGATGGCGTTCGCTATAACGTGCCTGTGTCGGATGTTGACCGAAGCGCCGATGTTCTGGACAAGTATGCAAACCGGACCGAGAACGGAGATTTGAAAAGAAAAGGCATCGGTGTATATTTCAATTATCAAATCACGTTCGGAGACACGACCAACACAAAGGAATACAATGCGTTGTTTAACAAATTGACCGAACCTGTTGAATTTCACAATGTAACAGTACCTGCAAGCGATGGAGATTACACATTCCGAGCGTACATCACAAAGGTATCTGACAGAATGATTGCGCAGTATAAGGGCAAAAATTATTTTGGGGAGCTGACTGCTAGTTTCACAGCCAAGGCTCCGGCAAGGAAGTTCTGATGGTTGAGTTAAAATATGGATTATTTGATGTTACGGCGGCTGACGATTCCACACAATCCTGTGCGGACGTTCAGCCGTTCGCTGACGTATCAGTACTAAATACACCTGATTTGGATAGTCTAACCGTGAAACCGTGGGAAACATTGGAAACGAATCAATGGTTTTTGGATGGCAGCAAATTAATTTTTTCTGACGAACCGGAAAAAGAGGTGTTCGGGCTGTGGTCATTGTCACAAAGCGGTAATGATTGCAATTTTGCAGCACCTATCACATTAACCTGCAATTTTACGAAACCGCATACAACAGTCGGAATTACGCTGATATTCAGAGAGGATTCTAACGAGTATGCGAACAAAGTGAAATTGCAGTATTATAATTCATCAAATGAATTGATTGCAGAACAAGATTATTACCCTGACAGCCCTATGTATTTCTGTGATAAATTGGTAGAAAATTACCAAAAAATCATTTTGACGTTCTACGGAACGTCGCTTCCGAACAGGTATCTAAAATTATTAGAAGTGAAATTCGGTGCAATCAAGATATTTGATGATGATTCTGTTATATCTGCACAGATTCTTGAAGAGGTAGACCCTACAGGGGCAGAATTATCTATCAATACACTGGAATTTACCGCATATACAACGGATTTTGCGTTGTTGGACCCGAACGGAATTTATGCTGCACTACAGCAGCGGCAGGCGATCGGAGCGAAGATTGATGGAGAGAATTTCGGTACGTTCTTTTTGGATGAACCGGAATCCGAGGACGACGACACGACCACATTCAAATGTATTGATTTTGTGGGCGTGATTGATACCACAGACTTCATGGGCGGTATTTATATGAACAAAAATATCGGTGCACTGGTTTCCGAAATCATGACATCTGCAGAAGTTGATCCAAGTGAGTACGAATTGGATTCAAGCATCGCAAATCAGATTATAAGCGGATATATTCCAATTTGTACACACCGGGAAGCATTGCAACAAGTAGCATTTGCCACAGGTGCTATTGTGGACTGTTCAAGGGGAAAAGCAATTAAGATTTACCCGGCATCCGATATCGTCAAAGGCACAATTACCCATGACGAGAAAATGTCCGGGCATAAAGTGAAATACACCACATTAGTAACAGGTGTCGAAGTCACATCACACAGATACGCATTGCAATCCGAACAAAGTAATGCGTATGAAGATACATTAAGCGTAGGAACGTATACAATAACGTTCAGTGCGCCATTTGCGAGCCTTACGGCATCTGGGGCAACCATATTGTCAAGCGGTGCTAATTACGCCGTTATACGTGTTATCACAGCCGGAAAAGTCACAATTACTGGATTCCAGTACGAGGACAGTACTTCGGTTGTGGGAATTTATGCAGATGAGCTTCCGGCAAACGCAAAGGCGAACGTAATTTCCTGTGATTCAAATGCAACGCTTATTACACCACTCAATGCACAGGAAGTCGCACAAAGGCTGTATGAATTCTATCAGAATCGGTATGAAGACGAGGGCGACATTCTACTGGGCGAAGAAAAAGCCGGAGAGGTATGGCGTATGAATTCACTGAATGACAGAGACCTGCAAGGAGTGATTCAACACCTAGACATCGACATGATAACAGGCGTGGCCGGAGTTAAACTGACAGGCAGTGCGAAAGCGAGGGAATCATGAAAGCCGGAGATATATTAAATTATCAGTATACCGGGAAAGTCCAAACAGTCACGCTGCCGAAAGGAAAATTTAAAATTGAATGCTGGGGCGCACAAGGCGGTTATCGATCCGGTACTACGTATGGAGGTAAAGGTGGTTATTCAGTTGGTACATTAACGTTAACTGAAAAAACAAACATCTTTATCTACGTTGGAGGAGCTGGAGGAAATTCTTCAACCAATGCTGGTTCCGCCACAGTAGTTGATGGTGGATTCAATGGCGGCGGTTCTAGATATGGGTACAAAGGAGGCGGAGGGGCCTCTGATGTTAGACTGAGAACTGACTCATTGTATGCTAGAGTTATTGTGGCTGGCGGTGGTGGTTCTGATGGAGCATCATACCAAACAGGCGGCTATGGTGGTGGTACATCAGGAGGAGCAACAACTGGCGGCTATGGTTCCGGTGGTGGAGGAGCTTCTCAAACTACAGGCGGTACTGGCGGCAGTGGGAATTCCGGCACGTTTGGTGTAGGCGGTCAAGGGCTGTATCGATCAAACGGCTATGGTGGTGCCGGTGGCGGCGGCTGGTATGGTGGAGGCGGCGCATATCCCGACAGCTCCGGAGACGATGATAAAGGAGGCGGTGGTGGTTCAGGCTATGTATATACATCTTCGACTGCTGGCAATTACCCATCCGGATGCCTGCTGAATGCATCGTATTATTTGGCAGATGCATCGACAACAGGTGGTGGTTCTAGCTTTACTGCTCCGGGCGGTTCATCCGAAACAGGGCATTCCGGAGACGGCTATGTGAGAATTACAGTAATCGAAGCAAAGTCCGCACCGGATTCCCCCACAGGATTAACAGCATCCTATGACTACTATGGTGTAAGGCTATCATGGAACGCTTCCAGCGGTGCTACAGGCTACAGAATCCGGATGGGTTCAAATACCTATACCACGACAGCAACCACATACACGTTGACAGGGCTATCCCCATCAACCAAGTATACAGTCACAGTTGCAGCTTATAATGCGGATGGAGAGAGTGAAGCAGCGAGTGTTGTTTTTACTACTAAATCAGCAAATCTGATCCAGACAGCAAAGACGCTGCAGAGTGTAACAATCCAGTGGGATAAATCTTCGTATGTGAGCAAATACGCACTGTACCAAGGGTCTACCCTATTGCAGGAAACAACCGGAAATTCCATTACTGTTACTGGACTATTACCGTCACACACATACAATTACACACTGAAAATCGGTTCGGTAACGTCCGGAACGATAGATGCGGAAACGGAAGAGGGATTCTACATACAGGGTCCTGTTTTTGCATCCATCCAAATAACGCCGAATCCAACAAACATAAACAAAGCCATACAAATAATTGCAAAAGTAGAAGATAAACTGGTTATATTAGAACCGGAAGTATTCTACAGTAACGAAATCTACGCAGGAGAAGTATAATGGCGATAAAAACAGTAAAAGCCGTCATTAACGGCACAACATATAATCTAACTTATGATAGTTCACTGGGGGCATGGACGGCGAACGCCACTGCACCCGGAGCAACGTCATACAATCAGCCAAATAAATACTATGACGTCGCAGTCACAGCTACCAATGATGCAGGCACAGCTACAACGGCAACAGGAGCCAATAACAGTGGATGCCAGCTCGTTGTCAAAGAAACTGTTAAGCCTGTTATCACAATCAGCAGTCCGACCAATGGGGCGTATGTATCTAATAATAAACAGCCGATTGTATTCACTGTTACGGACGAAGCGGGAGGATCTGGAGTTAATATCAATTCTCTGGTAGTTAAGATTGACAATAAGACAGTCACATCCGGCATTGCAACAACGGCAATCACAAATGGCTATTCCGTTACAGTCACACCAACAGAATCGCTATCTGATGGCAACCATACGGCAACAATTACATGTTCCGATAATGACGGAAACGCAGCTGATTCGAAATCTACTACATTCAAAGTCGATACTGTACCGCCAGTTCTAAATGTGACAAGCCCGACAGAGGGATTAATCACAGCGAATAAATCACTGGTAGTCAGCGGGACAACGAATGATATAACATCTTCGCCGGTTACAGTAACAGTCAACGGCACAGCGGTTACAGTAGCATCTAATGGTTCGTTCAGTACAACAATCACACTGACCGAGGGTGCGAACAAGATTACCATTATTGCCAAGGATGCAGCGGGCAAGACATCCACAGTTACGAGAAACGTAACACTGAATACAAAGGTGCCGAAGATTACAAGTGTAACAATTACTCCGAACCCGGCTAATACTGGCGACTCCATGATTATCAAGGTAGTGGTAACAGAATGACGAAAGAAATATCAATCAAACTAAGCACTAATATTGTCTATGTGTCCGGCAGGGTTAACGATGAAGATTACACGTTTACCCTATCCGGCACGGACGGAGAATCCAGTACATGGACAACGCAAGTGCCGAGAGTCAATCCGGATATATACCGGTGTGAAATCACTGCGATTGATACCGCAGGTAAAACTGTTTCGTATAATACAGTTCTGTATTATGGACTGAATTTGATTACAGATAGAACAGCCGGAGACGTGGAGTACGTTAAGAGCCTAAATTCACTAGGAATATCCGAGTGGACAGAATCTCAAATGGCAGAATATTTAGCAGGGCTGAAAGGTGCGTACAATGCCACGGATCTAAACCGAGTTGAATCGGCAGTGGCGTATCTGATTGAGCGTCTACAGATAACAGGTTTCTATTTGGATTTAGATATCAAAAATACGTGGATAATCACGGAATTTTTCAACGAAACCGACATGAAGAGGTATCTGTCCAACATTCAGACACTGCGAGATTTGTTCGTAGTGCCCGAAGAAACACCGGAAGTGCCGGAGACAATGCAGTATTTCACGTACGATAAAGCCAATGACATTGAACGAATACTGGAAATTATTGACCAACTTATTTCTAATATTTCTGCTAATTTTATATATAGCGGAGAAGTTTACGCAGGGGAGGTATCACAATGAAAGACCGAGTGCCACAAAATCCAGGCAGAATGAAAATAACACATGCTGATGGCACGTCAGAATATGTTACGTTAGAGCGTGCTGACAATCCAACGCAAATCGGAACACCACTAAATAAGAACACTCTATTCGACAGCACTGTAAATACCCGGTACGGACTAGAAGATGGTACACCATCACAAGGGTTTTCGATGCTAACGAAAGAATGGACTGTTAGCATTCCAGCATCAGGATGGAGTGCTACACCGACAAACGGATGGTATACCAATAGAATCTCTGTGAGTGGAATGAAAGCTGTGTATTCGCCCCTTATGAGTTTGATCGTAACATCATCCGATTTGGTTAGTGATGAACAATCGGCATTTGGAGCAATCGCAGAAGCAGAAACGTTTGACGGATATATTATAGTCAAGGCATCGTATGTGCCTGACATATCCATTAACGTCAGATTGAAAGGAGTATAAAGCATGGGAAAGGCAATTATCCAAGGTGGTAATGGACTAAATATAAAAAATGCTATAAGATGGAAAGCCAAAAGTGCTGATGAAGACTTGAATGCAAATAATTACGTGGACGTAGAAATCAAACCAGATTTTTGGAGACCTAAAGCCTCAATAGGGACAACTCGTGAATGTAGTATTTTGTGTGCAGATAATGATATTATAGCTCAAGTTTATTTGAATGGAGGAACTACTTATATTGAGTTGCTTGACAGGATAACATTTGAAATTAAATCTACTACTACTATAAGCAGTTCAATTTCCTCAAACGATCGATATCAATTGTTTAAACAAGATGAAACACACCTGTTTCTTTTGAGCATAAGTTTTATTATTCCTCTAACTATACTTCCGAATTACGTAGTAACAGTTGGGTCACAAACAAAACTGAGTCTATCGGGTGATATAGGTAACGTTCAAGTTAGAGAAAACTATGCTTATTTTTGCTTATTCCAACAGATCGGTTACTATGCACATGCTTATTTGTATAAATTAAACTTAAATAATGCTTCTGATTTAGCTTCAATAACCTTAAAAAGTGGCCGTAGTAGAACAGGTGGCTACCAAGCGTCATCGTTATATAGTTCGTTTGACTTTGTGTCATCCTCGAGAATGATTGTGCATATATATCTTAGTGGCGTAAACTATTTCACATTTCTCGTTGATGAGTCAAGTTCTACATTTACTATAGTTAGTGAGCAGACAGATTTAATAACTTATTATGGACTAGTAAAGTATTTAGGCAATTCAAAAGTATTAGTGGTTACACCTAAGAAAGTTGTTCTGTTATCTATCACAAACAACAGTATCACAAAACTTTCTGAAACTGATAAGGACACTACTTTTTGGGGTCCAGCCAGTCTGCATATAATTTCAGCAACTGATAATAGCAATAAATGGGCAGTTGCAATATCAAAGTCTAGTACAGACGCTGAAACTTATACTCCAACACAAACTTATGTGGTTTGCTTTATAGTGAACATTACTAATGACCAAGTATCTTTTGAAAACGAGAACTCATTAAGATATGACTCGTATAAATTTTTTGTGTACTCTAACAATTTAACATTCTTTAACAACTATGGTGACTATATGGAACTGGATTCCTCATATGGATTCACTCCTATCAAGAATGCTTTGTACACGAATATTGCAGAGGAAAGTAATATCTGCATTTTGTCCAAGACAAAAGGATTATATTCAGACAATTCAAATAAAATCGGAACATTCACAATACATGATGATGGCACTATTACATTAGACAACAACGAAATAACTGTTACAAAAGGCTCTTCTATTCAGTATTTTTGGAAGATGACAGACTCGATGGCTATTGGCTACATAAATAATAGATGCAGCCTAGTTGAAGTGAGTAGTGACAACAAAATTACAGTAACAAAATTAAACAGTCCAGCAGACTATTACAGTGATTTTTGGAGAGTTAATGACAATACATTTATTGCAGTGACAAACTCGTCTTCGTACCTAATAGTCGGAAAATTCGACTATTCCAATAAAAAAATCACACACACGAGTGCTAAAACACTTTCAAACAATATAAATAATTTTGAACTTGTAAAGTTAACAGATACAAAGTTATTATACAAGAACTATTATGAGTTAGGCATAGCAACACTGAATTCTGATAATACGTTGGTATTTAAAAAGTATGATAATCCACCAGTGACATCTGGTTTACTTAGTTTGAGTCGAGTATCAAAACGTATTTGTGCTATATATTTAAGTGGTAGACAAATACTGTACATACTATTGACAGAGAACTTGACAGACATTCAAGATATTAAACTTTTAGGAAAATACGAATCCTCTAATGATTATCAATGGAATGAAAGAAAAATGGGTAACAAAAATGTTGCACCTTACACATTTGGCGTAACATTATCAAGCCAAAGTGGTTCAACAGGTAATAATCTTAAATATCTCAATATTGTAGAAGTAGAAACAGATGCTGCAACTATAAAGTTATTTCAAGCTTCTTGCACATACAATAATCATATGTATTATATTGATGGAGAAAGATATTTACTGTTTGCCAAAGATTTGAAAGCTATGTCAGTTATTAACATGAATTTGCTGCTAACTAAGGGGTCAAGTGCATTGCTAACAACCAAAGCTACCAAAAATCAAAAAGGAACTGTATGGATTGGAGGAGGTGTTGATAAAGATGATTATACTTTCGACTAATAAACCAGTAGTAGAATTCTACACAGAAAGTTTACAGACACAAAGCAATGGAAACTATTTCATTCCTGAAAGAAACATTGCAATACCACCACATTTATGTGAGATGATCGAGGTCGATTCATTCCCGGATGATATCGAACCAACAAAGTATTGTTATACCGAAGAGAAAGGATTCTATGTCAATCCTGACTGGAAAGAACCAGAAAAATATTATACCCTGGACGAAGCTGCAAACATTTTAGTACAGGAGGTAAACGCATGACACACGCAGAACTGGTAAAATTCATGAAAGCTGCAAGACTGACCGCAGACGATCAGACTGCACTGGTCGGAAAGGATCTGTACCCACTGTTCGCTGATATTGTAGGAACCACGCAGAAGAAAGGATTTCGCTGTCGATATGAGGTCAACGGACAGATGAGTCTGTACAAGCTGTCATGCGATGACCAAACCGCAGAGGGTACGCAGATTCAGGAAAATTGGAACCCGGTCGACGCACAGGCAATTTGGACTGCAATCGACATTGAACACACAGGCACGATTGACGACCCTATTCCGGCAGCAGCAGGCATGGAATATGTGAAGGGCAAATACTACCTTGACAATGGCATGAAGTATCTAATGAATCGTGCAGGAATGCAGGATGGAGAATCTATCGTATTGCAGTATCTTCCATCACAGCTTGTAGGACAGTATTTTGAATTAGCATAATAAAAAATCGGCACATAGTGTGTTTGGAGAAGATGTGCCGATGGATGCAAGGCAATCACAGGTTGCCTACATAATATAAAACGACACACACCGACAAAACCTGACACAAAGGAAACAAAAATGTTAGAAAGAATTATGGCTATCGGCGGTTGCATTGTGCTAATGGGAAATGTGGGGGCGGTAATTTATAAAGTTATCCGTCCTAGCCTAGACGTGCGAAAAAGAGTCGATGAGTTAGAAAAACATGATAAGCAAGATTACAGCAGAATCCAAGCCCTGGAAAAAGTCAATCAAGCACAATGCAAGCTATTAATGGCAATGATCGACCACATGATAGATGGCAATCACGTGGAAAAAATGAAAGAAACGAGAGACCATATCATTGAATTAATAGCGGATGTATAGAAAGGAGATTATCATGGTCGTAATATCAGGAAAAAATTTGACCAAACATTTTTCGTTCGCAGAATACTCTGTGAACCAAACCGGTACAGTGAAACTGACCGAAGAATCTATTCTTCATGCTGTATGCCTAGAAGAATTCCGTAAATGGCTAAATCAGCCAATGAAAGTCAATGCGTGGTATCGCACTGAGGAGTATAACCAAAAAGTCGGCGGGAATGCCAATTCATCCCATCTTAGAGGATGCGCAACAGACTGGGGTATGCCGGGGCTGACCAAGAACGAATTCATCAAGTACTCAAAAAAATGGAAAGCCATCTGTGCATCTCACGGAATTGTCGGCGAGGCCGGACTGTATAAATGGGGTATGCATTTAGGTTCGTCCATCCAATACTCCAAAAAATTCTACCATTGGGATTCACGTACCGGGAAACAGATTAATATGCCATTCAGTGCATTAAAATAGGAGGCAATTATGAAAAAGTTAAAATCAAGAAAATTCTTAATGTGTTTAGCCGCTTTTTTGGCATCTATCGGCGGTTCTATCGGTGGTATCGTGGCTGACAACGAAACGTTAACCATTGTAGGCGGTGTATGCACCATGTTATCAGCTGCCATTTATGCAGCCTGTGAAGCATACGTGGACGCAAAGGCGATCAAGAAAGAATAGAGGGTATAATGCAGATATGTGGCTTTACAAAGCCCGAACTTGACTTCCTGCGAGAAAATTGTAATTTTGTAAATCTGGAATCGGAAGTCTTTGAGATGCGGGCTAAAGGGATTCCCTTAGAGGTAATAGCCGAAGAACTAAACATATCAGCAGACACAGCAAAAAAATACTCACAGCGTATCAATAAAAAAATAGGGAAAGTTTTGTAGGGGTCGATTTCGACCCCTCTTTTTTTTTACCCTTTTCATACCCTATTTGTGCATTTTTCTTACATTTTATTATGTCTGAAATAATAATAAAATAAAAGAAAAAAGAGGTGGTAACATGTGGGTTAATCATAACGAGAATCCAATAGCACGGAGAACAATAGATTGTACAGTTAGGGCTATCGCAACAGCGATGCAGCAGGACTGGGACACAACGTTTGTCGGACTGACAGAAAAGGCATTCGATCTGAAAGATATGCCTACAGCTAATCATGTATGGGGTGCATACCTAAAATCCAAAGGATGGCAACGTGAAATTATTCCAAATGAATGTCCAGACTGCTATACAGTAGAAGAATTTTGTCAGGATCATCCGCAGGGAACGTACATACTAGCCATTGACGGGCATGTGGTATGTGCGGTAGACGGAGATTATTTAGATACATGGGATAGCGGGGAAGAAATCCCGATGTATTACTGGAAAAAGGAGAGTAACTAAATGATGAATTATTATCCGCCAATGATGGCACAGAATTTTAGACAGCAACCACAGATGATGCCACAGCAGGAAGAAATAATCTACGTTCCGAATCAGCAGGCGGCAGAGTCCTATTTAATGGCACCGAACAGCTTCGTTCGTCTGTGGGATGCGCAACTGCCGAGATTCTACGAAAAGCGTACAGACCCACAGGGAAGACCATTCCCAATGGATGTATATGAATTCCAAAAGGTCACAAATGAGCCTAAGACGGAAGAAAAAGACATGACTGAACAATTTGTCACACGCAAAGAATTTGACGAATTACGGGCGAAATTAGAGCCTAAGAAAAAGAAAGGGGAGGAAAGTAATGGTTGATATGAGAACATTCCAAAGTTTTATGCAGTCCATGAGGGGAAAAGACCCGAACCAAATTTTAAATCAGATGATTTCTTCCGGGCAAATATCACAGCAACAGTTGAACCAGGTGCAAATGCAGGCGAAGCAAATGGAAAGCCAATTCGAGGGGTTAAAAAAAATGTTTGGTTTTAAATAGTCACAATTTCTTGCAAGAATTGTAAATAAATGAAAAGGGGTAAATTATCATGTATGAGAATTATTCATTATCCGACATTGCCGCTGCTACTGGCGACAAAAATAACAACGGATGGGGCGGCGACTGGGGCGCATGGATTATTATTTTCCTTATTTTCGGATTATTCGGATGGGGCAATAATGGATTTGGCGGCTTCGGCGGCGGAACTAGTGGCGTAACAGATGGGTACATTCTGGCATCCGATTTTTCGAACATCGAAAGAAAAATTGATGCCGTGAATAACGGCATCTGTGACGGATTCTATGCCATGAACACCGGTATGCTGAACGGATTCGGCACAATCAATCAGGCTATTATGCAGAATGGTTATGAATCCAGACTGGCAACGCAGGGATTAGGATCCCAGTTAGCATCCTGCTGCTGCGATATCCGTGAGGGCATTCAGGCAAACACCACACAGGGCGTTATGAATACTAACGCAATCCAACAGCAGTTAGCACAGTGCTGCTGCGATAACGAAAAACAGGCTATGCAGAATCGTTTCGATATGGCGCAGTATAACTGCAACACATTACAGGCGATTGACAAAGTTGGCGACAGAATCATCGATTATCTGGCAGCGGACAAGACACAGGCATTGCGTGACGAAAACCAGGCATTACGTCTTGCGGCATCGCAAAATGCGCAGAACGCATACCTGATTCAGCAGTTGAATCCGTATCCAGTACCAGCCTATACCGTATGCAATCCGAGAACCGGACAATACGGCTGTGGTAATTGTGGCAACGGCTGTTGCTAATTAGGGGGTGTAGGTGATGTGTTCCAACATTTGTAAATTGTGCAAAAGACTAATCATCTCACAGGCAGTTACATTTGCGACCGATACCCTAACGGTCAATATACCGGATGGGGCGTACGGAAACCATGATAAATACTGTATAGTGATTGCACAGACAATTCCCGACACCGCTACAATCAATGCACCTGTTGTTATCACGATAGGCACAGGAACAACAGAATTCCCGTTGGTAGACTGCGCTGGAACGCCTGTTACAGCAGGCTCACTGCGGACTAGAACGAGATATGCATCCCGTGTCAACACAACCACCACAGGCGGCATATTCCGCCTGCTTGGTCGGCTGTGCTGTGTGAATAACGACCTTGCGGCGATCACAGCAGAAACATAGAGGGGGTAAAAAAATGGATATGAGAAAACTGGAAGAACTGAAAGAAAAGCTGATGCGTGAACTGGACATTTCATCTGGCAAAACGCCGCTGACCATCGCAGATATCCAAATGATTGATACGCTGACGCATTCAATCAAGAACATTTGCAAAATCATGGAAGAAAGCGGATATTCCGGTGGAGATTGGAGAGCAGAGGGCAGCTATAGAGACGGCTATAGTGGGGCGAGACACTATGTAAGAGGACATTATAGCAATGCACCATACGACAATCGATCGTACCGGGAAATGCTCGAAAATGAGTACAGCAATGCCAGAGACGAAAGAGAAAGAGAAACGCTCAGACGGATGCTCGACAGAATGTAGTGAAAGCAGGGGAAACCCTGCTTTTTCTATAAAAAATAATTAAAATTATTAAAAGGTATTGACAAGGTATATATCTTCTGTTATAATATAGGTACAGTAAGAGATAAGAAAGGATGAACATTATGAAAGGTAAATTTGAAAAGAACGCAGTAATATTTGATTTTTCATTTGAAGAAACTACAATACCAGACGGAGAAGTTGTTCTTAGAAAAATTGAGAATGGATATGCTAATGGAATGATGCAGTACAGAACACTTTCAGAAAATGAAAACACAGTTGTAAAAGTTGAATTCAAGCCACTTGAAGGAACTGAAAAACAAATTGACTGGGCAGAAGATATAAGAAACAAAAAAGTTTATGAATTTCTGAAGAATATGAATGAAAAAGGCTTCGATAATTTGTTAGAAGCTGCAAAAAAAATTGATTCGAGCATTGACACCTATCAAAAGGTAGTTGACTTTGCCGTGAAAAACAATTTCAAAGAGCTGATGGAAGAAACCGACGCAAAGAAAATCATTGAGAGCAGATAGAAAAATATGGAAAAGCGCACAGAAAAAATATACATGAAAATCTTGCCATCTATCAAAACGATGGCAAGAGACATGGCTGCGGCAGATGGCAGAACCATGTCAAACTATATTGAAAATTTAATCTTAAACGATTACAAGAAACGAGGGCATAAAATGAAAAAGTACCATGTAGAGTATGCAACACCTGAAATGATAAAAGATCGAGAGGGAATGGGACTTCATGATTTGAGTTGGGGCGATATCGATGATAAAATCGAAGCTGAAAGCGAAGAGGAAGCTATTGAATTAGCAAAGCAGTCATTAATTGATAGTGGATATGACGAAAGTATAGAAGATGTGATTTTTCGAGTAAAGTCTATTGACAAAACGTATGCATATTGATATTATAATGATAAGCCACACCATACAGCGTGGTAAACAGATAGTCATGCCTTACGGCATTGTGAGTTGAAACGTAATCAATGTATTGTGTATTGTTGAAAAAAATGGCAGAAGCCAAGTCACGTTATATGGTGTTGTGAGTTGAAACAATTTTTAATGAAGTATCAACAATAAAAAAGCAAGGCAATCAGCCCTGTTTTTTTATTTGCCATTTACGTATATCATCATGGTACACGTTCGTCAGTACCTAAATGATATAGGTTAATCTTTCAAAAAAATATCTAACCTATATTGATGTTGCCCGAAACGAGTACCATCGTCAATGGACGGCAACGGGGTGTAAATGATCTTGCTAATAATGGTTTTAAGAAAATCGTTTTTCTGCTTTGGCGTTAATTTATCGGAGGCAACATTGTCTATTGCCTGATACAACGTTCCAACCTTTTTTTCATAGTCTATTTTTACTGGTTCATTGTCTAGCAGGTATTTGTAATGATTCTGTGCTTTTTCTTTTTTTTCTTCCAGTATGGCATTACGCTTGCGGAATATTTCTTCGCTGTACGTTCCGGATTCTAGGAACGAATATAAACGTTCCTGCTGAATGTCTAAATCTCTCAGCGTTGCTTCTGCCTGTTTTGTCTCTTCGGCGTGCCTTTGAATATCAATGTCAATGCCTGAATCTATTTGCACGCTGAAATCTGATGCTGTTTCTTTTAATGCTTTTATTACTTTGTTTGTGAAATCATCCAACGGAACAGATCGTGCACCGCATTTTTTTCTGCCACCGCATATTAGCCGAACTTCTCCACGTCCTATATTATACGCCAATGCACGACCGCAGCTGCAGCGTGCAATACCGCTGAATGGATTTCTGAATTCAGTGCTTCTTTTTACTTTTGGCAATGTTCCGATGCGTTCTTGTGCAGCGTTGAAAATTTCTTCACTAACAATAGCCGGATGCCGTCCGTCGAAAATTTTTTTCGGCTCTGTCCGTGGGCGTGACTTGACAACTTTTCCATCCACCATATTTTCCTTTGTGTCCCGCCTGCCTATGGCAATTTTCCCGATGTAGACTGGATTTTTAAGGATTCCACGAACGGCATCTGTGGCAAATTCCTTGTCTTTGCGTGTCTTAATTCCGGCAGCATTTAATCTGTCAGATATGGCGTACATGGACAGTTTATCGTTAACGAACCATTCGAATATATTCTGCACAATCACTGATTCTATGGGATTCGGTTTCAACGTTTTTCTGCGCCTTTTTCCGTCCATTACATAGTCCACATCATAGCCAAACGGGATAATACTGGAAACGTACCATCCCTCTGATGTAGACAATTTCCGTCCTCTTGCCATTACTTCCTTGGCGTATTCCAGATATTCACGACCACGCAAAAATTCGTCACGAATCATCTTCTCGTCGAATTTATCCCATAGGTCGAATACTTTCATCGGCGTTTCAATCTTCGTGTAGCTGTATTTGAATGCCTGCATCAGCGTTCCGCAGTCAATTAAATCTCCACGGGATAGACGCTGCGGATCCACAACCAGAACCGCATCCACGTCAGGGGCTTCCATTCTGCGTAGGACAGACTTCATTTCCGGTCTTGTCTCAATCTTTTCCCCAGAAACTACCTCCCTGTAGATCTGGCTTTCTGGGATTCGTTCTCCGTATTTCCGTTCTGCATACTCTTGTAAAATTGTTTCGTGCCTGGATAATACCTCTTCTACAGTCTCATACGGATTGTCAGCACGGGATTTTCGTAAATACATTAGTACCATAATTGTCTCCTTGCAAAAAGTGGCTGGATATGGTACAATACATTTGACCATTATTGTATTGTTTTTCAATCCAACCACTCAAAATCGCTCCGTTAGGGGCGATTTTGTTTTATTTAGATGTTATATTTAATCCAGAACTTTTCTAATGCTTTGCCGTAGTGATATTGCGTGAACGTTGTCACATCATCAGGTGCGAAACAAGCCACGTAATATGTTCCCTCTCCACCACCGAATAATTTGATATTGTTGACATCTTTGTGGTTTATAAACCATATAGAATCAAAATCTTCAATCTGCGTAGTCGCTTTTGCATCGTACAAATTAGATGTTGAAAAAATAGCGTAATCAGTAAGAGCCGATTCGTCGAAACCGCTCAAAGCCTTTACATGGAATTCCATTACTAAAAGATCTGTTCCAACTTCTTTGTGTTCATATTCATAGGTCGCATCATCCCATGCTCCTAATTCTTTTAGTTTATTAACAGCGTCTTCATGTCTCCATGTATTGTTCAATTTAAACCAGTATTTACCATTGTAATCCGTAATGGTAACACCCTTTGTAGGGTCTGCCGGAGTCTGACGGGATCCTACTTTGTTCTTTACAGTAACAGTGCAGGTATATTTCTTGCCATTCACTTTACCGGTAATTTTTGCGGTTCCGGCTTTCTTTGCAGTAACTTTTCCTGTAGAGGATACGGTAGCAACTGCTTTCTTGCTCGTTGTCCACGTTACCTTTTTGTATGTGTTATTAATGCGAAGCGTTGTTGTCTGTCCCACATACAGAGTAGCTTTTGACTTACTGATTTTCACGGTAGCGGCTGATGCGGTCACTGTAGTAGTTAATAACAGAGATAATGCAACAGCTAAGACTGTGAATACTTTCAATGTCTTTTTCATAACTATTCTCCTTTTTATATAAAATATTATTGAAAACGCAATTCAACGGATTCCCGGTCTATCCCTAGGATGGAAGCCCAGTTATCTATTGTGTATTGCGGATTCTCACGTATCATATCGTCCGTCAACAATAGATATATGGCGAATTTATCTGCCTGCCGTTCCTGCCACCCAGATGCAAACAGGCTGTCACGTAGGGCGAAGAAATTAGCGTCTGCATGTAAATAATAATGCCCCAGTTCATGAGCTAACGTGTAGCGGTTAACGGCTTCTGAATCATCCGAATTTAGCCGGATGATCTGGACACCCATAACGGATAAATAATACCCATGACACTGACCTAATGGCGAACTGTTGATGATAATACCCAGTTTTTCCGCCAGCTGATATGGGTCTGTAGTTCCGTGTTTGTTTCGGATGTCCGAAATTAATTTGTTCATAAAATCAATCCCTTCTTTTACTTTTATCAACCAGTGCCATGACCATATCAAGGTCGGCATCCAGTCCTTTGCGAATCAGATTGAATGTTTCTTCATCGCTATACACACCCGCAAGATATATATTAATGAGATTTTCAGCAAATTGCTTCCTGTCTCCTTGCAGCTTATTCAGGTCTATTTTGAATACTTCATCTCCGCTTTTATTATCTTCGTCGGGAGTATCATCATTCCATAGATACTCGACAGAGACACCTAATAAAGGCGCAAGTTTCATGCACTGTTCGTATGTAGGATCCGTGCCATTCTTTTTCCAGTATGTAATAGCTGATTTAGAGACACCAATGGAATCAGCTAAATCCTTGTACTTTTTATTCTGCGATTCTAGTAGTTCAAATACTTTTTCGTTCCTTTTTCCCATGTTTAACTCCTAAAAAAAGTTGAGCAAACTTAACAAAAACATCTTGACAAGTTGAATGAACTTAACTATAATACAAATATAGAGTTAAGTTGACTAAACTGACTTGATGCATTGTTCAATTAAATTTCCTTAACCATATTATAATGCTTTGGTTAAGTTTAGTCAACTTAAAAATTTAACCGAAAGGAGAAAAAATGACTAAAGTTGAATTTAAAGCAGAAGTAAAGAAACGATTAGTCCTAAGAGGGTGGAACTACAAAGAATTAGCAGAAGCTACCGGGTACACCAAGGGCACCGTTCAAGTGATGATGTCTGACGATGAAAAACTTTCGAGCGAAGCAATCGGACGAATTTCACAAGTCTTAGGAATCAAATCTAAATTGTTGCTGAAAGATAAGAAAGGAAAAGAATGATGGTAGTGATACACGGGGAAATAAAGAGAACCCCACAATTAGAAAAGGCTATTGCTACAGTAATCATGCAGGTGGAAAAGAATGAAAAACGAATTGGCAAAGATGGCAAAACGATACAATGAAATCTATTTTGATTTCGAAAATGGGCTGTGTGGATTCACGCCGCATAGAACCCTACCCGCTGTTCAGCTTACAAGATATGGATTTGCAGGGATGTTCCCAGACGAAAAACCGAAATACGAAGCTGATATAGAACAAGATCGTTATGAAAAATCTGTAGTATACGACGGAGTGCAGTTTTTCTGTTTACTCGATCAAGAGGAGTATGAGGATGAAACGTTTTAGGAAGACAGGCAGAGGACTGCTTGGAGCTGTGGACAAAATCAAGAAACCGACAGCACGCATCTTGCTGATAGCCGGAGCAATTACGGCGTTTAGCTTCGCCAGCGCCGACGATTTAACAGAAGCACGAGTTAAAAATGAAATGTTTAACTCAACAAGTGAGTTAAAAAGTGAGTTAAACGAGTGGGAGAACATCGGAGAATTCAAAGTAACAGCATATTGCAGCTGTGAAAAGTGCTGCGGAGTATGGGCTGAGAATAGACCAAACGGAGTAGTTTACACAGCATCCGGGGAGAAAGCAGAAGCTGGAAAAACGATTGCAGTGGACACTTCGGTTATCCCATTTGGCACAGAGGTAAAAATCGGAGACGTGATTTACACAGCGCAGGACACAGGATCCGCTGTTAAGGGCAACGTAATAGACGTATATTACGATTCGCATGAAGAAGCTCTGAACCACGGAGCGAAGTACCAAAAAGTGGAGGTAAGAGCATGAGCGAAAAAAGACCCGCCTGCAAAGAGACGAGTCAAAGAAACCAAGAAAATTGTATCACAGAGTCGCTAGAATGTAAAGCAATGGAAATTATAAAAGCAGGCAGCGAAAAGCGTCCAGTAAGACGTAAATATCTGTCAATGAGATTAGGTGTAAGCGATCGGACTGCAAGAATCGTAGTGGAAGTATTACGGCATAACGGCGAGAGGATTGTAGCACACGAAAAAGGCGGATACTATTACGCAGAAACAGAAGCACAGTACCGCCAGTGGCGACAAGGAATAACAGCTAGAATTAAAAGCATGAGTGCAATGCTAAAAAGCATGGACAGAAAGGAAAAGAAAGATGATTAAAGTGAGTGATTATAAAGCAGAGATCCAAGGCGAATATTACGAGGTAATGGGAGAGCTTACCGAACTGATGAAACAAATCAGAGATAAATATGATTGCGCATCGAACGAAGATTTCAGAATGGCAATTAAGTTATCTGAAATGAACGAATTTGAATTATTGACGTATGTAGCGCTATCCAAAATTTTAGAAAAAGGAGAAGAGTAATGAATTTATTTGATATCAATAGAGAAATACTGGATTGCATAGATGCAGAAACAGGGGAACTGCTTGACATCGAAAAATTCGATATGCTGCAGCTGACCATGCAGGAAAAGGTAGAAAATCTTGGGCTATGGGTCAAGAATCTGGAAGCCGATAAAGAGGCGTTGAAAGCCGAAGAAAACGCATTCAAAGAACGCAGACAGTCCGTAGAAAGACAGATTGAAAACAAGAAGAAATACCTGTCAGCATTCCTAAATGGGTCTCCGTTCGAAACGTCAAGACTGAAAATTTCATTCAGAAAATCAGAGGTGTTAGAGATTGCACCGGAAGCCGTTATTCCTGAAGAATGGCTGAAATATAAAGAGCCGGACGTAGACAAGGCAGGACTGAAAAAAGCCATCAAAGCCGGAGAAGTAAAGATTGACGGCGTTTCGATCATACAACGGCAAAACATTGGAATTAAATAGAAAGGAAAAGAATGATGGAATTCAGATTGCTAAGGGCGGATGAAATTGAAGTCCGCATTGCACAAATCCACAAAGGAACGAATGGTAACGGCGTAACGTTACTTCTGTATAAGGATGCAAGGGTTGATCAGAACATATTGGACGAAACTGTCCGTCCTATGAATTGGCAGCGGCATCACAGCAGAGATAATGCAAACTGCATTGTTTCAATATGGGATGCAGAAAAGAAGCAGTGGATTGAAAAAGAGGACACCGGAAAAGAGTCCAATACCGAAGCAGAAAAGGGACTGGCTTCCGACAGCTTCAAAAGAGCCTGTTTCAATTGGGGTATTGGTCGAGAATTATATACGGCTCCGTTTATCTATGTGAGTGATAAAAAGTGCAAAATATATGAGCAGAGCGGGAAACTAAGATGCTATGACAAATTCAAAGTAGAAAAGATCCTGTATGACGAAAATCGTAACATCGTAGCGTTATCCATCATCAACGTTACACAGAACAACAGGTGCTTCGTGATTGATAACCGGGAGGGTAAATAAATGGATTTACTGAATGAACTACAACAGAAAATCCGAGAATTGGAAGCCAGTATCAAGATGCTGAGAAGAACCGGCACAGCCTATGCAGAAGCGGAAAGAGATTATAAAATCCTGCTGCGGCAAGAATGCCTGAAACTGCGAAATGAGGGTATGGCTATTGGAATGATAGATAAGACCTGTTACGGCATACCGGAAGTAGCGGCAGCACGATTTCAGAGGGATGTAGCAGAAACTGTATACAAGGCAAACCAAGAAGCTATTAACAGCACAAAGCTGCAGCTGAGACTGCTAGAGGGGCAAATTCAAAGAGAGTGGGGGCAGGCGAATGGCTAAATCAATTCTACAGACCGAAAAAGAATGCTTCGTCTGCAAAACCACATCAAACATGCAAGAGCATCACGTATTCTACGGCACGTCAAACCGGAAACAGTCAGAAAAATACGGCATGAAAGTGTGGCTATGCCAGCCACACCATACAGGAACAAACGGAGTCCATTTTAATAAGGAATTGGACGAAAAATTAAAACAGTTTGCACAGGAACAATTTGAAAAGGAAATTGCATCCCGGCAAGATTTTAGACGAATATTTGGGAGGAACTATTTATGAATAGCGTTGTATTGATCGGAAGATTAACCAAGGACCCGGAAGTCAGATATACTGCCGGAACACAGATGGCAGTGTGCACGTTTGCACTGGCGGTTGACAGACGTGTGAAATCCGGCGAAGAAAAGAAAGCAGATTTTCCAAGAATCACAGTATTCGGAAAGTCGGCTGAAAACTGCGAGATATTTCTTGCAAAAGGCAGACAGGTCGGCATCCGAGGAAGATTGCAGACCGGAAGCTACAAGGACAAGGACGGAAAAACAGTCTATACCACAGACGTAATTGCAGACGAGGTGCAATTCCTAGGGTCAGGCAAGAAAAACGATGCAGAGCTTGAAACAGAGCCTGTACCGGATGGATTCAGCGAACTGGACGAAGACATTCCATTCTAGGAGGAAGCTATGAATATAAAAATGAGTGAAGAGGAATACACCACCATCAGAGAATCCAAGAAAGCCACGCTGATTATACCCGGAAGACTAAGCGGATTGAATGAATACACAAAAGCGTGTAGGTCAAACCGCTATGTCGGAGCTAAGATGAAAAAAGAGAACGAAGAAATGATTCAGCTATACATTAAGGCACAGCATATATCGAAATTCAAAGGCAAAGTATCACTAGCATTTAGATGGTACGAAGAGAATATGAAGCGTGATATAGATAATATATCGTTTGCTAAAAAATTCATATTAGACAGCCTGGTACAAAGCGGCATTATTGAATCCGACGGATGGCGTGGCGTAATAGGATTCACAGATGATTTTTATGTAGATAAAGAAAATCCGAGAATCGAGGTTGATATCAATGAGCAAGAATATTAAAAGGATAGTGTATATTGAAAATGGAGGCCATTTTGTAGAATATCGAATCTATGAATGTGCTAAATGTAAAAAAGAGATAGAGGATGCGCATCCAAGGGAAGAGATTAATGGTGCTGTATATTGTGGAGATTGTGCGTTCTTAGACGGTTTGATTAGCGAAAAAGAGTATATAAAAAACCATTTGTATTTTATTGTTGATCCAAAACTCAGAGCGTGCGTTAAAGATGGAAAAATATATCTAGCAAAAGGAAAATTTCCGTGGGAAAAAACGAATCAAGAAATCCGTAATTCTAAAAAGTGTGCAGAATGGAGATTGTCCGTATTTGAACGTGACGAATACACATGTGCAATATGCAGAAAAGTTGGTGGAAGATTAAATGCGCATCATATAAAGCCGTTCAGTAAGTTTCCGAATGACAGATTCGACGTTGATAACGGGATAACGCTCTGCGAGGAGTGTCATAAACGAGTTCATAAAGAAAGAAATCCAGCATATATAAGAGGATAGCAAAATGAACGAAGACCGCACCTATATAAAACTATACAGAAAAGTCACAGGAAGCGAATTGTTCTCCGAAAGACCGTTCGATAGATGGCACGCATTTGAATATCTGCTAATCAATGCACGAAGATTTCCAACAAGCGTAATCGTAAAAGGTCAAAGGATTAATTTAGACACAGGCCAATTAATTTGCGGCATGGAAGTTTTGGGGTGTAAATGGGGATGGTCAAGAGGGAAAGTTCAAAGGTATTTAAACTTACTTGAAAAAATGGAGATGATAGAAAAAGAGCCGTCACAAATCGGAACAATAATAACAATAAAAAACTACATAAAATATCAATGCGATGATACAGCAAGTAGTACAGCTGAATGTGTTGAAAAATACACAGCTACAGGCACATGCCGAGCATCAAACGAGCCAACAAATAGTACAACGGACAGTACAACAGACGGTACAGGAAGAAAGAAAGATAAGAAAGATAATAATAATATATATAATAATAAAAAAGGGTTTTCCGCACCGACTGTTGAAGAGGTGCGAGCGTATTGCGAAGAACGCTGTAATAGCATAGATGCAGAAGCATTTGTTGACTACTACGAATCCAAAGGCTGGCTAGTCGGTAAGAGCAAAATGAAAGACTGGCGAGCTGCCGTCAGAACGTGGGAGAGACGTGGAACGACCGCGCCGAAGCGATCACCACAAAGAACGCCGCACCGATGCAGCGAAACACCTGCTGACGATTTAGACGATTTATTTTAGGGGGTTGAAATGATTAAATGTGACGTATGCGGGGAACCGCTAGAATATGAAATTACGATTCTAGGCGTACGGCAAACAATCGGATGCACCTGCAGGTGCCGAAAAAAAGAACTGGCCGAGCAAGCCGAGAGAGAACGAAAGCAGGAAATTGAGAGAAACCGGATGATATGTTTCGGCGGGAGTAAAATGAAAAACTGCACGTTCGAAAATTCTGAAATGACGGAAACACTGCGGATCGCAGAAAATTACACCAAGAATTACACCAAGATGCATATAGAAGGCAAAGGGCTGTTGTTATACGGGTCGGTAGGCACCGGCAAAAGCCATATAGCCGCCTGTATAGCCAATCGACTAATCGACCAAGGACAAAAGGTGTTAATGACGAATTTTGCCACAATCGTAAACCAGCTGCAATCTTCGTTCGATGGGAGACAGGAATATATTAACAGCCTAAACCGCTATTCGCTGTTGATACTGGACGATCTAGGGGCTGAACGTGATACCCAGTACATGCAGGAACAGATATTCAACGTCATAGACGCTAGATACCGGAATGGTCAGCCGATGATTATAACAACGAATCTGACGCCAGAAGAAATAAAAAAGCCGACAGACATCGGAGCAAGAAGAATCTATGACAGGATCCTGGAACGTTGCCATCCAGTCAAGGTTGATGGAGCATCATGGCGGCGGAAGAATCTCCGGTCTGATTTTGAGGAAATGGAAGCCATATTGCATGGTCAGATATAAGTTTTCAAAAGCAATAGACTGGAATACCAGGCTAACACATTCGTCCGTGTATGCCGTCCAAAGTGAGCACGACAAAGATTTAATTTATTTGTTCGAAGGCGGCGAAGCGGCAATGGTTCGGCATTGTGATGGTATGAGATGGAAAATTAGTGAGACACCTAGAATAGCGGAAACAATCGTCAACGAAGAAATCCAAAAAGAAATCATAGAAATTTACAAGGAAGTGAGAGGGATGGAAAACAGGATCTGCGAATACTGCGGAAAAGAGTATACACCGGTAACAGGCATACAACGATTCTGCGGAAGCGAATGCAGCAATAAATTCTATGCCAAAGAAAGAGCCGAACGAAGAATTAAAAAGAAAAGCAAAAAAACGTCAAATCTTGATGCTATTAACCGGAAAGCAGCTGCTGAGGGCATGAGCTACGGAAAATATCAAGCAATGAAATTTATGGAAACATTGGAGGGGATTAGATGACACCTAGAAGAGACCAAAAGACAAAATGTGAGATTTACAGAGATTCAATGCAGAATTACAAGAAATATGCAATACCGCCCGCACAGCTGATTATTGCGGATGTGCCGTACAATGTAGGAACAAATTTCTATGGAAGCAATCCGATGTGGTATAAGGGTGGAGACAATAAAAATGGAGAAAGTAAGCTTGCCGGAAAATCGGCATTCAATTCTGACTTCAACTTCAACCTTTATGAATATTTTCACTTCTGCCACAAAATGATGAGAAAAGAGGACACTTCGAAGCAGGCAAGGGGCAGAAGCAGTAACAGCCCATGCATGATTGTATTCTGTTCATTTGAACAGCAAGCAACTCTGATAGATGCAGCAAAGAAACACGGATTCAATAACTATATACCGCTTGTATTCATTAAGAATTACAGTCCGCAAGTATTAAAGGCGAATATGCGAGTAGTAGGGGCAACAGAATATGCATTGCTGTTATACAGAGATAAGCTTCCAAAATTCAGAAATGGATTGAAGATTGATGAGAACGGAAAAAATATTCGTGGCACAGGGAAGATGGTCTTTAATTGGTTTCAGTGGGAAAAAGACGGAAAAGAGATCCCGAAAATCCATCCGGCACAGAAGCCAGTAAAACTTTTGAAAAAATTAATAGAAACGTTTACAGACCCCGGAGATGTAGTGATAGATCCATGTTGCGGAAGTGGTTCAACGCTAAGGGCCGCATATGAAATGGGAAGAAGTGCATACGGATTCGAGATTGATCGGAATTTCTATCAACAAGCAAGTGAACGGATGCTTGTGTGGTCAGAAGACCCACAAATAATGATGTTCGATGCGTAGATATAAATTCAAGAAGAAATACTGGCAATTTATGAAGATATTCAAAGTTTCAAATTAATGGAAGTAAGGTACGGAGAATGACACCTAGAAGAGATCAATTATCCCCGAAGTCAGTTCTAGCCTGGTTGAAGCAAACCCGAAAGCTGATTGAACGAAGAGGGAATGACAAAGCGGTTAAATTTCAAGTTCATTATATGTTCAAGTACATTGAACAGCTAGTGGAATATCAAGACCCATTACCACCGCAGATAGACAGTGAGGATGGTTCACAATTCACTTGCAGACGCTGTAAAAAGGCAATGCAGACGGATGAAGGCGGGGCAGAAGATTATATATTTTGCCCGCTATGCGGTCAGAGATGGAAAGGAGAAAGATGATAGCACGTTTACTTTTTGAGCAGTCTGGAACGTTCAAAAAAGCATTTAAAAAGAATGGCATAGAAGCGTTTGACTATGACATTCAAAACGAATTCGAACAGACGGACTTCCAGATTGATTTATTTGAAGAAATCCAAAAAGCGTTTGAGGGGGGGCAAAGCGTGTTTGACAAATTCAATCAAGAGGACATTGTAATAGCATTTTTCCCGTGCACAAGGTTTGAAGCACGTATCCCATTAACATTTCGTGGGGAGTCATATCAGCAGAAAAACTGGACTGATGAGAAAAAACTATTATATTCGATGAAATTACACAAGGAATTAGATTATCTGTACCAGAGATTATGCGAATTAGTTATTGTGTGCATCAGAAAAGGATTGAAATTAATAATTGAAAACCCATACACGCAACCACATTATCTGACAACATACTGGTGCATTAAGCCTAGGATTATTGACAAAGACAGAAGAATTAATGGAGATCACTACAAAAAGCCAACGCAATATTTTTTCATTAACTGCGAACCGAAAAATAAATTGATTTGGGAGCCGATAGAATTTGTTGAGCAGAAGAACATTGAAACTGTAAAAAAGGGAAATACATCATCATGTCAAACAGAACGAAGCATGATACATCCACAATATGCAGATAGATTCATAAGGCATTATGTTTTGTAGGCAGAAAGGAGAAAGACAATGAAAATAGGGAGTTTAAGACGAATGAAAAAATCAAAGTGATTACAGGAATTGAGGTGTAGAAATGATCAAGATTGAAAAAACAGAAGTGTATGGATGGGAAGCAGCCATCCGAGGAATGAGAAATCCGATGAACAGTTGGGAAAAGAGTGATAGTGGGATTTGCTTTGATACAGTAGCTTGCCACACATGTAGGGCTAATAGAAACCATTGTAAGAGCCGAATGGAAAATAAAGAGTTTGTTGTTGGATCAAACGATCTTGATCTTATGATGCGTCTTCGCAATGCAGGTACAGACCATCGTAAGTTCATGCGAATGATTACCGTATATTTTGATATTACGGCTCCACTGTATTGGTGGAAAGAGTTCGACACCTACAAGGTCGGTACAGTGGCTAATTCCTGCTCGACCATGCATAAGATTCATGAGAAAGAGTTTACGCTGGAGGATTTTAGCATTGAACATCTTGCCGAGGATGTAATTGATGAACTATTCGGGAACATAATAGACTACCTGAACTTTTTCAGGTGGGTGTACATCCAGCACAACGACAAGAGCGATTGGTGGCAGATGATTCAGCTATTACCCAGTTCTTATAATCAGAGACGAACAATTATGCTGAACTACGAGGTTCTGGCGAATATCTATAAGAGTCGTCGGAACCACAAGCTGGACGAATGGCGGCAATTCTGCGAATGGATTGAATCATTGCCGTATGCGGAAGGTCTGATTTTAATTGAGGTGTAATTATGAAAAATTAGCAGAGGTAGAATAATGGAATTTAATTATTTAGTTGAAAAGAAAAGAATGTTAAATAGTTTAGGACGAACATCAGGTATATGTGATGGAATAGATTGCGATATATGTCCATTGTCAAGTAGGAAAAACGGTCGAAATTTATCTTGTACTAATTTTGAATTTAAACACCCTGTTGAAGCCACTGAAATTGTTCGCAACTGGGCTGAAGGACACCCACGAAAAACAAGAAAAGATATTTTGTTTGAGAAATTCCCGAAAGCAGAAATTTGCAAAGATGGGTCACCACGTTCTTGTTGTGTTGAACTTGGAATGATACCAGAAGAACAGTGCAACGAAAATTGCATGGAATGTTGGGATACGGAGGTAGAATGATGGACATTGATTATCTAAAAACAGCATTATATGAACGTTTCCACGAGGATGAGACTGATATCACGATGGTTCCGTTAGGAAAAGTTATCAAATTCTGCGATGAATTATTGAGTACAGAAGATGCAACAAAGGAGCGTGAGCAAGAATGAATGAACTAAAAACGTGTCCGACTTGCGGTGGAGAAGCCGAAGTCATAGCATTCTATATCAAAGGAGTTGCAAACAGACTGAATTATTTTGTCAGATGCAAGCAAAAACGCTGCAAAAGAACGCAGAGCTACAGGCGGAAAGAAAGAGCTATATCAGCATGGAATGAATTGGAGCGTGAGCAAGAATGAAATGCAATAATGCGCATTGCAAGTATTACGTTAGAGCGAAAAAGGATTGGTTTGCAAAGATGATGGGCCTAGCAGCGCTAACAACCGAGGGTGGATGCAAATATCCATATTGCAAGAAGAAGCCTGCCGGATGGCAGTGGAAGATATGCGGAAACAGATTGTAATGAACCAAGACGAGTATAAGTGGCATGATTTAAGACAAAATCCTGATGAATTGCCAGATAAAAGCATGTTCTTCAAGTCGCTACTATGCCTTGACAGACACGGAAATTACATGACGGATTGCAATCTGTATTGGGATTTTGAGAATGAATGGTTCGAGAGCGAATCAGACGGTGTTATTATTAACGATGTGATTGCATGGAAAAAAATAGAACCGTTTGAAACAGAAGACTAGGAGGAGATAGAATGATATTTACAGCAGGGTACGTCATGTTTTTGCTGATTTTTATAATCGGATGTGTATTTGATTCTAATTATCGAAAGACAAAGACATATTACATTCAGTCGATGGTTGTAATAGCTATAGCTATTATTCTCATGATAAGAAAACTGTAGGAGGACGGAAATGACAGAAACAAAAAAAGAATTTAACGATAGTGTAGAAAAAGTAGGAAGAGAAATGACAGAAAGCTGTAATTCGATGATGGCGGCAATCTTGAAAGGGGCGAAATATGGATGTATGTGCCAGGATGAAAAAGAATGCATCCATTGGACAATCTGCCGGGAGCTGCACGATACCTACAAAGCTAAAAATGCCGATTACGGCGATAGTTTTGCAATGGTACGGAATAAATATCCAAATGCAATACTAATCAGGCTAAATGACAAGCTAAACAGGCTAGAAACGCTGATGAATGGGGCAGAACAGCATGTGCAGGACGAATCTGTAGATGATACATTATTAGATCTGGCTAACTACTGTATCATGGAGTTAGTAGAAAGGAGACACAATGACGGAATTATCAGATATTCAGAAATTAGTGGATAAAGAATTAGAAGAAGCGAATAAAAAGTACCCTTTGTTTCATTCGGATCACGAAGCTTATGCGGTTATCAAGGAAGAAATTGAGGAATGCGAAGAAGACATACGGAAAATGGAAATGGTTCTGAGCTATTTCTGGAGTAACACCAAAAGAGATAAAAATTCAGACAATCTCATTATCGGAATAAAGAAGATTGCCATGCACGCAGCAGCAGAAGCAATTCAAGTAGCTGCTATGTGTGATAAGACGCTGATAGGAAGAGAAAAATGAACGTACCATGTTACGGATGCGATGAAAGAGAAGTAGGCTGTCATTCAGAATGCGGAAAATATAAGGAATACATCGCAGAAAATGAAAAGAGAAAAGAAGAACATCGCAAGAACTATGCAGTGAATGACGTTTTATATGCCTATAAAAAAGACAAATACAGCCGGTTGACTGGCAGAAAGGTATAAAATGGGAGCAAGAGAGTATCTATCCGAAATTGCCATTATAGATGCACAAATAAACGGAATCGTTGCGGATATGCAACGATGGTATGATCGTGCTACATCTATAACAGCACAGCCGCAAACGATAGTATCGTTTGAAAACGGCGAAATCAAAAAGACAATAGCCCCGCCATCGTTTGGCGGTGGCATATCGGACAAAGTGGGCGATAGTGTAGCAGAATACGTGGATATCGAAATGGAATCAGACGTTAAAGAACTGATTCAGCGTAGACAGGATATTTTGAATATGCTTAGAAAGATAAAAAATCCCGATCAATTCAACGTGCTGTGGAAATATTTTGTATTACATATGTCAAATCAGGAGATTGCTGACGATATGGACAAATCGTTGACATGGGTTTCTACTGTAAAATCCGATGCATTGAAAAAACTTAGCGAAAACTTGAACGAATTTTGACCAAACAGAAAAACATCTGACGTTATAATATAGTATAATATATACTGAAATTAGAATCGAAAGATCATTTAAATCCTTTCAATCTTTAATACGGCGGGCAACCGCCAAGAACGGAACGTACCCGGACGCACTAGTGGCTCCGGGTATTTTGATAAAAAGCGGATGGGAAAATGGAAGAGGTAAAAACAGGGAGACCAAGAAAGAAAATAAATGAAAAACAGTTCGTGAAATTGTGTGGGCTACAATGCACTAAAGAGGAAATCTGTGCCTTTCTCGAAGTATCAGATAAAACCTTAGATAAATGGTGCATGGAAACATATGGAAGAGGTTTTTCCGAAGTTTTCAAAGAAAAGCGGGGATTAGGGAAAATAAGCCTAAGGAGAGCACAATTTAGATTAGCCGAAAAGAGTGCTGCGATGGCTATATTTTTAGGCAAAAACTACCTAGGACAGACAGATAAAGAAAAGACAGAAGAAACAAAGGAAGCAGACGGATTTATCGAAGCATTAAAGGGAGAAGCTGAAAACGTATGGCAAAAATAGCGGCGTTTAAATTTTATCCGTTCTCGAAGAAACAAAAACAGATCCTTACATGGTGGATGGATGAAAGCGGTGTATCTGATAAAGATGGAATCATAGCAGATGGAGCAATCCGTTCGGGTAAGACAGTGTCAATGGCACTGTCTTTTGTTATGTGGGCTATGGAATCCTTTAGCGGACAGAACTTCGGCATGTGCGGAAAGACGATTGGTTCATTCAGACGTAACGTAGTAACAGTATTAAAATTGATGCTGCGATCGAGAGGATACAAAGTCAAAGATTTTCGTGCAGATAACCTACTGGAAATATCATGGAACAATACAACGAATAGTTTCTATATATTCGGAGGAAAAGACGAGCGAAGTCAAGACCTGGTGCAAGGTATTACATTGGCGGGCGTATTCTTCGACGAAGTCGCACTGATGCCGGAGTCATTTGTGAACCAAGCAACAGGACGTTGTTCAGTTGAGGGGTCAAAGTTTTGGTTCAACTGCAACCCAGATGCGCCAGCTCACTATTTCAAAAAGGAATGGATAGACCGAAGAGAAGAAAAGAATATTCTATATCTGCATTTTACAATGGACGATAACCTATCGTTATCGGAGAAGATAAAGCAGAGATACAGGGGAATGTATTCCGGCGTATTCTTTAAGCGTTATATATTAGGGCTGTGGGTAGCTGCCGAGGGCGTTATTTATGATCTATTCGCAGATGATAAGGACAGATACATCATAGACGAAGCACCGCCAGTACGTCATGCAGTAATAGGCGTTGACTTTGGTGGTACTGGTTCAGCACATTCATTCACGCTCACAGGATTCACGCAGAACTGGGATGTTGTAATATTAGACGAGTTTTATTGGAACAACAAGGAAAAAGGCAGGTTGTCGCCGGAAGAGCTGACAACCTATTTTGTTGATTTCTGCAAAAGGGCGAAATCAAAGTATAGAGTATATGAAGCGTACTGTGATAGTGCAGAACAGACGTTAATAGAGGGCTTTCAAGTTGCCCTGTCAAGGGAGAGAGTTGGAATTGATGCCAGAAACGCAATAAAAGGAGCTATCAACGACAGAATAGCCTTTTACAACTCCATCATGGCACAAGACAGGTTCAAGATTATGCGGCACTGCACGGCAACAATCAGTGCATTGGAAAACGCTGTATATAGTGACAAAGACCCGACAAAGGACGAAAGATTAGACGATGGCACAACCAATATTGACTCTTTGGATTCAATGGAATATTCAACCGAATCTATGCAGTCAGATATTATTTACCTGAAAGGAAGATAAATGCAAGGAATTATAGAATGGTTAGATCGAAACGGATACGGAACAATAGACAAGTCGTTTTATTCCGCAATCAATGAGTGGGTAGAATGGTACAAGGGCAAGACACCATTCCATTCATACTACTGCTATAACGGCGTGGAGCGTGTCAGACAAACTCGAAAGACATTGAATATGTCGAAAAAGATTTCGGAAGACTGGGCTAACATGCTAATGAATGAAAAGGTCGAGATTGTTACCGGAGACGAAGCATCACAGAACCGCTTAAATGACATATTAGATGCAAACTGTTTTTATGTGCGTGCAAATCAGCTAATAGAATTAGCAATGGCACTGGGAACAGGAGCGTTCGTTGAGTTTATGGATGGCGAACAGCCGAATATTGACTACGTGCGAGCAGAAATGATCTACCCGCTGGCAACAGAAAACGGGGAAATCTTGGACTGTGCTTTTGCATCGGAGCACAAAATAAAAAAGGACAGTTATGTTTATCTGAATATACACGAACGTAACGAACAAGGAAATTACGTTATAAAAAACGTGTATTTCAAACGAAACGGCAATAGCCTATCGGAAACAGAGCTGCCGGAAGATATAGTGCCAGAGATTAACACAGGGTCCCCGGTGCCACGATTCCAAATTGTCAAGCCGAACATTGTAAACAATATAGAATTTGATAATCCTATGGGAATTTCCATTTATGCCAATTCTATCGACCAGTTGCAGGGACTTGATCTTGTCTACGATTCCTATATGAATGAATACAGATTAGGAAAGAAAAGGATTATCGTGCCGATCAAGTTTGCTAGAATCATGGAAACGCAAGACGGAACACCAGCATACCCTATTTTCGATGCATCGGATACAGAATTTTATGCGGTCACTGAAACAGATGGCAATAACAAAATAGTAGAAATGAACATGGAAATCCGAGCGGATGCACATGAACAGGGGCTGAAAACGGCGTTGAATATTCTAGCGAAAAAATGCGGGCTTGGAGATTCCTATTATAGATTTGAAACAACCGGAGTCAAGACTGCTACGGAAGTAGTAAGTGAAGAATCAGACCTGTACCGGAATCTAAGAAAGCATGAAATTGTCCTGAATGAAGCGCTGCGAAAGATGGTTATTGCACTGGCAGAAATGGGCGGTTTTTCTGTGGATCCTGCAAAGATTACAATTAACTTCGATGATTCTATTATCGAGGACACCGGAGCAGAGAAAGAAAAATTCCTGCAGGAAATCAGAGATGGCATCCGTGACAAATGGGAATACAGAGCAAGATTCTTCGGAGAGACCGAAGAAGAAGCAAAGGCGAATGTGCCACAATCCGAAAGTAATGTGGATTGGTTCAATGAGGAATAATAAATGATTACACCGGAATACCTGGAACAATGCCCGGATAGATTAGTTGAATTATATGAACAGGCTGAACGTGATATTATCGCAGATATAGCACGCAAAATAAGCAAATATGATTTTTTTGTATCCTCCTCTGAGTGGCAAGCGAACAAGGCGAAAGAAATGGGTATGACACACGATGAAATACTCAAACGCCTGTCGCAAGCCACCGGTCAAACCAAAACAGAAATTGTAAAACTGCTAAAAGAATCGGGCGTGAAATTATCCGATGCAAAGCTGACACAAGCCAACATTAACACGCTAAATGCAGGCTTAAGACGTACATTGGGCACGTTTGATAATTTAACCAAGACCACTGCTATTAACGGCACACGGCAGATATCGGAAGCGCTAGACAGAGCCTATATGCAAGTCACGTCCGGTGCGTTCTCACAGGAGACCGCTATAAAGAATGCCATTGTAGACTTAACCAGGAACGGAATTGAAACCTATCGTTATCCGCACCATACAGACTATATAGATGTAGTGGTAAGACGTGCCGTGAGAACAGGTGTAAATCAGACTGCTGCGGAAATATCGTTAAGTAACGCAGAAGAACTAAAAACAGATCTCGTTGAAGTCACAGCCCATGACGGCGCAAGACCCACCCATGCGGAGTGGCAAGGAAAAGTCTATTCTATAAGTGGAAATAATAAAAATTATAAGAAGTTGTCAGAAGCCACCGGATATGGTTCTGTTACAGGACTGTGCGGTGCGAATTGCCGCCATAGTTTCCACCCGTTCATTGAGGGCAGTGACAGGATGTATACCGACAAGGAATTAAAAGCCATGAATGAACCTGTATATGAATACAATGGGCAGTCCATGACAGAATATGAAGCCACACAGCGGCAAAGATACATCGAAAGACAATTAAGGCGATGGAAACGAGAAAAAGCCGGTATGGAAGCGGCAGGACTGCCAGCAGATCGGGCAATTTCAAAAATAAAACAGTGGCGGAACATACAGGAAGATTTCCTACAGCAGACCGGTCTAAAACGCCAGTACGGCAGGGAAAAAGTAGTAACAACGGCTCCGAAAAATATTGAAAAACCTATAGAAAATGCTATAATAAAGAAAAAAAGAAAGCAACTTGCCGATTATAAAGATGAACCAACAGCATTGCAAATGCTGATAGATGAAACCGGTTTACCGGAAAAAGAAGCAAAAGCTGTTAAGTCCGCTATGAATGAGTATTTTGGCAATGATTACAAAGACTTTACAGCAGGTAAAAAAGAAAAAGAAGTAAATCTGATCGATGATGCACTTGCCAAGATGGATGCGTACGACGGAGAAATCTACAGAGGTATGCATTTAGTTCCAAGAGATTTGGACGCATTATTGGAAAATGCTGACGTTGGCAAGAAACTTAGGATGAAATCAATTTCTTCATGGTCCAGCAATGAATCTGTGGCAAATAGATTTTCGCAACTGGATGGCGATGCAAATTCTGTTGTGTTTGTATGTAAAAACAATGAGACTGGTGTCGGTGTAAGGCATCTGTCTAAAGTGGGAGCGGGAGAGGATGAAGTCCTTGCACCATCCACATCGAAATGGGAAATTGTGAGCATTACAAAAGAGGAAAAAACTAAGAAAAGTCTAATGACGGGAAAAACATTTGCTGTTAAAACGTACGATAATAGGACGGGAGAAAACGTCCAAGCGTACAAGGTTATTATCGAAGTTAAGGAAGTGAGGTAAACATGGAACAGAAACCAATCGGAGAGAGATTTAATATTGAAGATATGATTATATTCGAAGATGACGAAGACAACGAGTAAATCGCCTGAAAGGGTGCTTTTTTAATACCTAAATTCATTAAAAATGAGAACGACTGACGAGCCGTTCTTTTTTTATATTCAAAAATCGTAGACGTACGTAAAACGTAAGCACAACGTGACGTTACACGTAAAAAACGAAAGTGCAAGAAAGGAAATGACAATGAAAAGAGAACAAATCAAAGAAATTCTGACAAAAGCCGGAATTGCAGAAGACAAGGCAAAAGAAGCTGTAGATGCTATTTTCGCAGAACACGGCAAAGACATTGATGCAGAAAAAGCAAAGACCACAGCCAAAGAAAATGAGCTGACCACAGCAAACGATCAGATCAAACAACTAAATGCTACCATTGACAGCTTTGGCGGGCAGACACCAACGGAGTTAAAGACAAAGCTGGGGAATTTGCAGAGGAAGTATGACGAAGACATCGCAGCAGAACAAAAGAAGTATTCCGATCTAGTAAAATCGCAGAGCCTGAAAGAAGCATTAACAGGTGCAGGAGTTACGGATCCGGATTACATTATTTATAAGCACGGCGGTGTTGACAAATTCGCATTTGCTGACGGAAAACCAGTCGGCATTGAAGATACTTTGAAGCCTTACAGGGAATCTTCCCCGTCTCTTTTCAAAGTCGAACAGAAACAGAAAGAGGGAATCCGCCACGAGGGCGGCAAACATGTAACCGAGGGCGCAGGCGATCATGCAGAGGCAAACAGCGCACTGCGTTCTTTATTTGGAAAGGAGTAACTAATGGCAGTTAACATTGTAGACAGACAAAGAGCAGAAGCCCTGATTCAGGAGCAGTTAATCAACACAATTCAGCAGGAAGCACCAGCTAATTCCGTATTTATGAACATGGCAAGAAAATTGCCGAATATGTCTTCCAAGACGACTAGAATGCCGGTACTGGATATGTTACCGACAGCATACTGGGTCAACGGAGATACAGGCGTAAAACAGACCACAAAGCAGGAATGGGATAATGTATATCTGACAGCTGCAGAACTGGCTGTCATCGTACCAATTCCTGAAGCAGTAGTGGATGATGCTTCCTTTGACATCATCGGAGAAATCCTGCCGAGAATTAACGAAGCAATCGGAGAACGAGTAGACTCCGCTATTCTCTTCGGTAACGGAAGACCAGCGGAATGGGATTTAGACATCGTAACCAGAGCAAGAGTTGCTGGCAACAACGTTGCAGTGGGTTCTTCCCCAGACTATTATAATCTTCTTCTTGGCGAGGGCGGTGTAATCTCCAAGGTAGAAGAAATGGGTACTATGGTAACAGGCGCCATCGCATCTATGGGAATGCGTGCCAAATTAAGAGGTATCAAGTCCACAGACGGCTATCCGATCTTTAAGACTGATATGCAGTCTGGTACTAATTACACATTAGACGGCGCACCGATTCAGTTCCCGCAGAATGGTTCGTTCGACAATTCCATCGCACAGCTGATTGTGGGAGATTTCAGCAAGGCTGTATATGCAATCAGACAGGACATCACTGTTAAAATTTTAGACCAGGGTGTAATTCAGGATCCGGCAAACGGAAATATCGTGTA
>ERZ773114.642-NODE-642-length-42174-cov-6.583870_pt1 | contig 42174 bp, 56 predicted proteins | sample MGYA00580564_ERZ773114 | MGnify/ENA primary metagenome ERZ773114 (study PRJEB29015, sample SAMEA2737836) | human gut metagenome | biome: human gut; feature: human-associated habitat; material: faeces | place: China | collected 2012 ... | reverse complement strand
ATAGAGTGGAAAATCTGACATTTCCGCTCTATCGCCCCTCATTTCTATTTTATCTCGTTTGTACCCCTTGTACACCGATGTTTCGTAAATACTTTATTAATCAGACCCATCACAATTACATAATCATCCCCGCAACCATACAGAATATTGGATGTATTAAAGTCATAATTGTTATAAATCTCAGCCCTTTTATCTACTCCACTGAATGTAGCAGCATCATATACTTTAAAACCTTTCCCGATGCCTGGTGACTGTATCTTTACATAAGTTGTTCCTACAGATACCCATGCTGCAGAGTTTTCACTCCATATTTTCATTACAACTGTATTTTCAGAAGTATCTATCCAGTATTCATATTGCGTTTTATCCGGTTCTGTATCACCGGTATATGTTTTCTTTTCAGGAAATACCGTTCCGTCCATTTTGCAAAGCGTAAAGGATGGCTTTGTTGTGGTGGTTACCTTATTTTCCATATCGGTTAATGTTTGGTCATATACGTTGTACATAACCTTATCCGGGAAGACACACAAATATGCTCCCATTCTTACAAATGTTCTTTCCTTATCCTTGCATGATTCCTTTAAATCACACGCTTCTGACTGGTTATAGTACAGCTTATTCTCTGTTACCCACACCAGCTTATCCGTGCCATACAGGCCTTTACAGTCTGTAAGGTCCCGCAATTTTCCTCTCGGTATTCTCGGAGACAGTATCGGATAATAATCCACCGTCATATTTTTCATATCCGAGAATTCCCCGTCTTGTATTCTTCCATTGGCATTGTAGCCGCCAAATGCACTCAGTACCTTGGTTTCCGACCTTGTACTTTGAAGTTTAGGTAATCTCATATGTCACCTCTCTAATACATTGTTGCCCTTAAAGAGCTTTTATGTGTCCGGTACCAGTAATTAGCAAAATCCTGGTATTTCTGATTAAACATAGCTGCTGAATTTGCGTATCTGTCCATTTCATTGTTATAATAATCAATCTGGCTCATAAGCCACTGGACATATAAATTGTCATATGGGGCAGGCACAAGAAGTTCTTTATCCATATCAGCTTCTGTATAAGGCTCTACCACTACATCCTCTTCACGTTCTCTTACGTTCAGGATTTCAATAGCAATTCTTTTATCCAATTCAGTGATCCAATCTAACTTTTCGTTATCCTCATAAGTATTTGGTTCCAGGTCATCCACCTTTGTTATTGCTTCATTTACCTTCATACATGTCTCTCCTTCTAAAAAAGAGGCACAACAATGCTGTGCCTCTCCTCGTTTTAATGGAATCTCTTATTAGTTAAAAGCCTTTCCTTTTGCAATAAGTTCCTGCTGTCTTCTCATTGCAAGCTGGTCCATTTCTGTACTGTTCTTCAGAACTTCAAAGATTGGTTTCGGAATGGTTACCTCTTCCCCTCTTTTAATTCTGTAATTATGTCCATTTAAAGCTACAAAAATGTCTCCTTTTTCACCATCCAATGGTGCCATGAACTTAACTTCTTCTTTCCATGGATCAGCTTCTACCGCATCTTTTACCTGAATTTCTTCTGTTGCCTTGGTTTCTTCTGTTGCCTTGGTTTCTTCTGTTGCCTTGGTTTCTTCTGCTACTTTCGTTCCTTCTGTTTTTGTTCCCATACAGTTTCCTCCTAGTTTGCCTCTACGCTTCCGCTGAATTTTGATGTTGATTCAATACGAATCATATACTGTTCTATCAGACGTTCTGCCGTTTTAATTGCTTTCCATCCTACCGTGGAGCGCTGGTTTAATGGGTCCTGTCCTGCACCTGCCGGCTTGATAATCATCTGTAATGCTCCGCCATCAATACCGGTTTTGGCATACGCATGTGCTCCAAGTACTAATGTACCAAATACTGCAGTATCTGCCGGGCATCCTGTGCCTTTCCAAATTTTTGCGTTTGAAGTAGATACAAAACGTACATTTCCAATCTTTCCAATTTCTCCTTCAAAGATTGCTTCTGGTGCTGCATATTTATGTACGTCAATCCATTCCTCGCTGCGCATAAGGTCATATGCTGCGTATGGATGAATAATGGCTACATAAGATTTCTGAATTTTTGGAGCATTCATTGTTTCAAGCATAGCTGCGGCACGGAAGAAGATTTCCGGCGTCAGTGTGTCTGCTGCTGTTAACTGGGCTCTTGTTGCTCTGTCTCCAACAATTAATACATTTGTGCCACCGGCCATAACGTCTCTTGTTACATTGTCCAATGTCAAGCCTGCCTGAGCTCCTAATACTTTTGAAGCCTGCACAACATTGTTATCGATGGCTGTAAGGTCCAGTACGTCAGAGATTGTGATGTAATCTCCGTACTGTTTTACCGTACTTGTAACTGTACTTACGCTTAAGCTATTTCCATCCGGTGTCACACCTTCTGTAAGTGGTGTATTCGCCGGTTTCAAAGAGTCATACTTTCTGAACTCAATCTGTTTACCACCATTTTTAGGAATTGGATAATCATCTCCAAACTGGTCATGCACCAATTCTGGGGATGCTTCTTCAATTAATTCCTTTTCGTAAAAAGTTTTATTTTCTGCTGACAGACTGGATGTACCAGTTGTCTGCGTATTCGGGTCTGCAAAAAACTGCAAGATATTTCTAATTTTCATATATATTCCTTTCTGAATTACGAGAAAGAAATACGTTCTCCTTTGAGTGCTCTCTTCTCGTATTCTCTCATCTGCTCAGACGTTAAATTTCTAACATCTACTTTCACTGTTCCTTGAGAACCGGAAGATGCTGCACCTTCAATTGGTCTTCCACTCTTTGAATTGATGCTTTTTACTACATTGTTTTTTGCTGTTTCTGCTGCCTGCGCCATTCCATATGTCATAATCTCATCATGGTGTGTGGCCATGTAAGCCGCTTCAATGCTTCCACCAACTTTAAGAATTGCCGTGAAGTCTGGATTTGCAAGTTCCTCATTAAGGTTAAAGTCCATGTTGTACTTCTTTCTTAATGCATCCGCCTGCTGTGTCCACTGTGCATAAATCTGCTCGCCTTCTTTTTTCTTCTCCAACTGTTCCATTGCTTCTGTCAGTTTCTTGTTTTCCAGTTTTACCCGGTTTACTTCCCGAAGCTGGTCTACGGACATTCCATGTCTTGCTGCTTCATCTTCCAGAAGTGCATTGTCCTGCTGTACTGCTCTTACGAGTCCTTCCACATCATCCGCTTCGAGACCATAACGCATAGCAAGCTCTCCCATGATTGGAGTCATTGCATCATACTGTTTCTGCAAGTTACTGATTGTTTCATTCGATTTTTTCAATCTGTCCTTAACGATTCCTTCTGTACGCTTTCTATATGCGTCTCTGTAATCGCCCTTAATCAGTTCCTCGAAGGCTTTTTCTGTGTCTTCCGGTGTTGTCGCATCCTGCGACGTTCCAGCGTCGTCCTGGTTACCTGTTCGACCGTCTGTGGCTCCGGCGTTGAGCCCTTCCGCCTGTCCTGCTGTTCCTTCTGCTCCAGTTGAAGCTGCGCCTGCTCCACCTTCCGCAAAAAACTGCAAGTTAAAATATTTTTTTCTCATACTTTCGTCCTTTCCGAAGTGCCATGTTTTTTTCTTAAACCACTTGCACTATATCAATTTATTTTTTTTGCAACTCCCAATTTTTGCCACAAATGAAATATTTTTTGGGAAATTTTTTTCAATGATTTTATAGCCGTTAAAAATTGTTTCTAATACTACTTCTGTCTCTTTGACCCAGTCCGTTATTTCCATTCTGCATCTCCCGGATTCTTCCATTTCCAAGACCGTAATTTTTACTTTTCCTGTTGCCTGCTGCTTTTGCAATTCCTCAAGAAGCGTAAATAAAAGGATACTGCATGCCGAGCACACAATATCCTTTCCTGCATCTGCATAGTCAGCATGGCCTTCCATTTTTATTTCCAGCAGATTTTCTTCTTCTCTCACTCTGACTTTAAGCATATCTTTCTCCTATACTGACGTAGAATTTCTAGTCGCATGTGCCGCCTGACTTGTTAATGAGCCATTGCTGTTTCGATTCAGTACGGACTGACTCTGTGCCATAGGTTCTTCTGCCTGCTGCATTGCAAGCTGTGCATTTCCCGCTATTCTTTCTGCATAATTCGTTGTTCCGCCACTCGACATATCTACTGCCTGTGCCAGCGCAAGAGCCTGCTGCTGCATCTGTAAGTACAGGTTGTAATATGTCTGGGATTTATTTAATCTCTGCTTCACCTCGTCTTTTCCGTCAAAGTCCATCATATCCAGACATCCGATAGTCATTTCTGCATTCTGCGGATTAAAAAATCCAAGGTTGTAGAATTGTAATGCAAGCTGATTCTGTGTCTCCCTGGTGTATGCGCTCTGCTTTGCTGGTACAACCTTTACATCAAAAATTGGAACTCTTTCTGACTGTGCCTGTCCAAATCCTGTATCCATTGGTTGTCCTTTTAATGCGCTATTATCAAACGTCACATAATCTGTTTGTCCAGTTTCTCCGGTAATTCTGAATTCCCTTGGCTCATCATAAAATTGTCTGATAAGCTCAATCACCAGATAGCATATCTTTGTAAATGCTCTATAATCCGCTCTGTTTGCATCTCTCGATAATTTTCCGGATGCTTCCTGGAGACTTGCAATTCCACTTGCTGAAGTAACATTAGAGGTCTGTCCCTGTGCCGCTGCTGTATTTCCAGAAGTATCCTTCAGTTCTTCGATTTTATTATTCAAAATGGTTTCATAAATGCCCGCCATTGGTGTCGATGTGATTTGTCGAAAAGCATCCTCTCCCAAGTTTCCGCTAAAGTGCACAAGTGACTTTGAAAAATCGCAAAAATCATTTTCATTCAGCCCCACATCGTCTCTGACCGCCCATCTTGGCTTTGCCAGTGACAATCCATTTTCAAGAATACCCTGCTGCATCTTATCTATATATGCCTGGGTGTCTTTCATAACATCAATATAACCAAATCCACAGACACTGCTTTCGATTGGAAACAATACATCAAACACAAACGGATATAGACCATGGTCATACAGCCCTGTGTATTTTAATTCATCATCGTTTTCTGTCGCATAGAGCACTTTTCCATTGCAGAATTTGCAATAATGCAGCACGTTCTTTCTCTTAATCAAACCATTATCGTCTTCCAGTACAATGGTTTTGTGATAGTACCAGTCCACAACTGCAACCTTCTCTGTATCATCTTCCGCATCCGTCTTTATGTACTGCGTAATACTAATATCACTACCTGCCATTATCTCCTTATCTGGATAAGCAGCCTTTATGTCCTCTACGTCTTCCATGGATACATAGAATACATTCTTCGACCTCTGAATATCTTTTACTCCTGGTTCCCAGAAAAGATTCATAATGTCGACATTTTTAATTGATATGTCGCCTAATCCATTGTCTTTCGAACCATCCCAGAATACGCCTGTTACACACGTTCCATTTTTTAATTTATACCATCCGCAAGCTGAATACGTCTCTTCAAATTCATTTCGTTCCAATATAACCGGTATGATTTCTGATAAAGCCTTGGCTGCTCTTTCATCATTCTTTTCTCGTGGAAGCACATTTGCTTCTGGAAAATTGTCCATGATGTCAGCATGCTTATTGGCAAGTGCGTTGAAAAGCCATGCAGACCGTGGTTCTATTCTTTTTTCTGCTTCCTCTTCCTGTTCTTTTCTTGCATAATCCCAATGCCTTAACCTCCACCATTCCTCGTTTTCCACAATTGTATTTTCAAGGTTCTTTTTTCCGGCATGATATTTTCTCAATACTTCTGCTGCTTCTTTCACATCATCATCCGTGATAGCATCTACCGTCTGCTCTTCCTGCATCTCTTTTTCTTCTGATTCCGTCTGAATTAATGTGTCCTGCTGTTCTTTTTCCTGTTGCACCGGTGCAACTTCTGTTATTTTTCCTTTTTTATAAGCCATCTCTCATCCTCCTAAATATTTAATATCTGTACTCCTTGGCTTCTTTTTTGCTCTTTGAACATATCTAGTGGGTCGAATGCCGGTTTTTTTTGTAATACATTTCCTCTCGGAGCAATTGGGTGCTCCATAAGCACATATCTGCATTCATCATAGATGTGGTCTTCTTCTGTTGTGTCAATATCTTCCGGAATTGTCTCACTATATGTAAGGTTTGGGATTGTTCTGATGAAGTTTCTGCATGTGTTAAAAATTTGAAACATACAATCTCCCATTTCATCGAAGGCAAACCTATAGTGATACTGCATCTTTCCCGGCAGTCTGACATGGTCTCCGCCATGGAAGTATACAAAATTAGGGCTTCTCTCCATCATTCTGGCAACGGATTCTCCTCTTGACTCATCAAATATAGCCGGATCCGCTACACCTGTGATTCTCTTACCTTTCAGCAACGGATTATTTTCTTCGACTTCTCGAATCTTTCTTGCCTGTTCTACGGGATGCTCTTTTAATCCCTGATTAGCAATTCCATTCCAACCGTACAGCTCTGCTATCCGGTATATCTTTCCCTTTGTATCTACTGCATACCATCCAACTGAATACGGCTTTGCATATCCGAAGTCGAACCCTCGGTATATCTTCCAGTGGTCCGGTATTTGAAATGGCTCAATCACATGCGTCCACATTCTGTCTTTATAATGATTTGGATCATCTCTGAATTCTGTAAAAACCTGTCCGCTAAAGCTGTCCCATGAGCCATACATCAGGGCATTTCTTTCTGCCTCTGGCAATGCCGCCAGGTTCGCTAAATAATCCGGGTCATTCTCTAACAGTTTTTTATTATCAAATACTGTGGCCGGTATGTATATCCTGTCTCGTGAAAGCTGTATCTTCTCACCCTGCGGATTAAGCACGCTGTACCTTTCCACAATCCTTGTATTTGGCGGTGCAGGCGTTACAAATCTCTGCTTAACCCATGCCATCCCTTTTCCATCCGGATTCGCTGTCGCTCTCATGTATACCCTTGTACCAGGTCCCATTGGTCTGTTACGAGACATCATATACTGATACTGCGTCAGTGAAAAATGTGTTAATTCATCAAATCCAATAAAATCGTATGCTTTTCCTTGATAGTTGAAGCGGTCAGAGTCTCTTTGCATGTATCCGAAAAATATCTTTGCGCCGGACTCAAACAGCCAGCGCTTTTTATTTTCATTAAATTTGGGACGCTGCCCCTTCAAATTGCCGTACAAGTCATAGGATCGTGTAATTAATCCTTCAAGCTGCGGTACTGTGTCTCGGAATATGATTCCTCTGTAATTTGGTATGTTTATCTGTCTTAACGCTTCCGCTAACATTGAATCTGACTTTCCACCGCCTGCTGCTCCTCCAAATAAGACCTCATACTCCGGTCTTTCCATGAATATCTTCTGCTTCGGCTGTGGCATCCACGAAGCACTCATCTTCATCCACCTCCTTTACTGGTGGCAGGAATACTACTCCTTCATTGTTCTCTCCATCGTCTTCACCTTTAAAGCCATGCTTGTCCAACCAGTCAATTGCTTTTTGAGAATCTTTCAGCTCAATAACTACTCCATGCGCTGTATTCTTTACAGCTTTTACCGTTTGCCAATCTATCAAATCCGGATTTTTAATACTCACTCCATATGCCGATATATTTACAACATCTGATAAGTCAGCAAATGCAATCCTTGATTGCAGTTCCGCAACATCCTCTTCTTTTGGAAGCATCCTTTCCATCTTGTCCCGCCGGATTTCTTCCAAACGTTCTTTGATTTTAGGATTTTTTAGCTTATTATGCGCCGAAACGGCCGCCGACTGATAAGAGCAGTGATAAACACGCATATAGCTTCTTACTGCATTGAAAGATTTTGCATAATACTGGCAAAAAAGCTCATCTCTGTCTACTGCATTCTCCTCTTCTGGCGAATCTTTTTCTTCTTCTGTATATGCATTCTTTTTTTGTGTGCACACTTTTTTTCGCCTTTTGTGTGCACACTTTTTTCCTCCGCCTCTTTCCCATCCGTATCGTTGCTTCCAGGACTTGACCGTATTCAGGCTGATTCCATATTTTTCCGCTATTTCTTTATATTTCATGCCAAGCATGTAATCATTTTCTGCTTCTTCATGTACTTCTCCCATACGGTCCTCCCTTCTCCATTTCTGCCTGTATTTTATAAAGAGATGCATCCTTTTTCTCCCCGAAACTGTCTCCTTTTTATTTTTTGTGCATTTTGCAAGTAACTGGAGAACTGCTCCCTCTCATGATGGAAGATTTTAAGTAAAAAAATATGAGCATCAGCATACTTTACAGATGTGCTGACGCTCATATTTTTTCATTGCTTTATAATACGTCTATGGCATAACGATTTTCACCCTTGCATCCACAATAAATCCATTATGTATAGGGCTATAGTCTTTTTCAAACTGGATTGCTCCATTTTCTTTGAGTTTTTCGCAGATTTCACGCGCTAGCATATTTTTTGCAATTTCTACCATCCGATTTTCTCCCATTTCAATTACGTTCTGTAGTAGAATTACTTCCCGAGCTGCTAATGTTTTAATCTCTTTTCTGCCATATTCCATTGCTTTGAAGCTTAATTCATTGTTTAATCTTCTGTTTTCTCTCAAGGCAGCGTTATACTCTGCTTTCAGGCGTTTCCTTTTTAGACGTATCTCTTTCCGTTGCTTTTTCACGTTTTTCCTCCTGTTCTTTTCTATCCATTGTCACATTCTGGTCTATTATCATACTTTTCTTCCATCATCCTCTTAATCTCACACTTGCATTTATACTTGTAGCAATTCTGCTTCTGATATGTTCTTTTTCTTACCTTCGACTTAAATCCAATTGCCAATTCTGTTTTTCCCGGGCCCTCACATGTTATCTTTGTAGCTGAATCCCTTATAAAAAACGGACATTTCGTTTTTGCGTCACTTGTTTTATTCATTACCGCCTTCTCCCTCCTACACTTTTACACGCCCTTTATCTGAGAAGCTATCATGTCTGCTGTATGTGTCCACAGAACATTAGGGCATCTCTGCACTGCTCGACTGTAAAACTCCCATTCTGACTTATCTGTGAACGCTCCCATGTGATATCTGATACACATTTTCTCTTCTTCTGTGAGGTCTATTAAGCCCATCAGCATGATAAGGCTCTTGTCTCCGTGCCCTGGATACAGCCTTTCTTTTTTGTATTCATATCCAATTTTTCGGGGCTCCTCAAGCGATACTGCGTAATAATCATCCAGCTTGCACACGTCATGTAGTAGTCCTATTATCTCCGGGCTTTCCGGTCTCTCCCACCTTAAGCCCATCTTTACGGTTATTCTCTCAAGTTCATATGCCACTTGAAGTGAATGCTCTATTAATCCGCCCTCATGTGCTCCGTGATGATCCTTTGAAGCCGGTGCTGTAAAGTACTCTTTTTCTTCAAGCCACGCTATCAGTTTTGGCCACTTCCACAGCATATTCCTTACCGCATTTTTTGTATCAGAAATTTCCATTTGCTCTACCCTCCATTTCTTTCAACTTGGCTTCAGCTTCCTCTCTTGATAAAAACCATGTCTTCTTATACTTGTTTTCTTGTAGCGTTCGGCATGTACAGCATTCCCTGTCTATATCTCCTTCCATATACCATCCGTTTTCTGTAAAAGTAATTAAAGCCACTTTCTGGTGAAAAACTCTGTTATTTTTAGGGAACCCCTCAAAAATATTCATTCGAAAATTCGTTTCACTCGGAACTATGTATACGTCCGAGCCAATTCTGCACGGCAACCGTATGAGTAACCCCTGCTCCTCGGCATCCTCATAATATTTCAATTTTTCTCTCAAATCAGCCATAGCCCACAGGTTTCGGTAAAATAATGCAATCAATCCTCTGACATCTGAAAACGGGTCTATCGTTAAATTATCCAGAATCTCTTCGTCAAACTCTGTTTTATCTAATGGCAATTCGTCCTTCGTTAATGTGACCATGAGATTTATGGCAAAATCCCGTGCGTCCATTTCCATCTCAAAATCTCTATATCTTGCGTTATGCTCCTCATCTTCGTAACAGCAATTATGTGCCAGTTCAACCATTTCCATCTCTGATACTTTTTTGTTTGTTGTTAATCTCTCCATTAAATTCCGCTCCTTCCCACATACTCTCCGTATGTCATGCCTGCTTCTCTTGCTTTCGCATTCACCCAGGCAATGCTTCCTACCTTAAGCTCCGGCTTCTTATAGGCTGCCTTTCTTCTTTCTGCTCTTTCCTTCATCCGTTCCTGCCGGCACGCTACTGAACAGATTACTTCCTTGCCTACCGGCATAAACAGCTTTCCGCACTGCTTGCATCGTCTTCTTCTCATTATGCAAATCCCTCCGTCTCTCCACATTCATACCAGTTATTCCACGGCTTATAATTTCCGTGCTTGTACACCTTTCCACTTTTCGGATTTTCTGCAATCATGAGAATGTACATGTCATCCTCTGCCAGTCCGTTCTTCTTGGCCAGATTATAAATATCTTCAAAAGTTAATGTCTCTTTCTCTTCCTCTGTAGGCATTAATTATTTCTGCTTCGATTAACTCTTCATTCTCTACTGGTTTCATTCTGCATTCCCTCCATTCTTCTGAATCTGTTCTATTCTCCAGCGTATGCTTGTTAATTCTTTCAAGCACTTCTCCAATTCCCGGTTTTCCCAGAGGCGGTCCAGCTTCTTAATGCTGGCGCTCACTGCTGCTGCATAACCTCTTAATACGTTTTTATCTAAGCCTGCTGCCGCCGGAGCTTCCTCTGTAGCTTTTTCTTCCTGTACTTCTTCCGGCTCATTATCCACAACTTCTCCGGAAAGTACCTCGCATTCTGTTTTTTCAACGTTTTCCGACTTTTTAGGAACGTTTTCTGGCTTTTCAGGGACGTTTTCCGGTTGCACCGGTGCAACTCCGAAGGTTTTTTCATATGCATCCGGCATATCTGCCACCGGAGCAAATACCTCTCTGACCTTGGCTGCGTACTCATCCATGCTTAAGGTCTGTTTTTCATTGTCTTTGACTGCCAGAATATCCACTGGCTGCCCTTCTCCTTTGAAGGATGTGAATACCTTTCCGATTCCCTGTGGCCGGGAAGCCAATACTGCAATTCCTGATGGTGCCAGGATGCTCTCAAGCTCTTCTGAATCTCCATCCTTTGTCCACTTCACCAGCTCTTTGAACTTCTCCGGATTATCCTTTGCATACTTGTATATGGCTTTCTGGCACAGTTCCATATCCGCCTGCTGCACATCCGTGCCCTCAAGGGCTACTTCTATTGGTGATATGGCTTCCTCCGCCTTGACCTCTGCCTTGACTTCTGCAATCTCTTTTCTTGTCATTTTAGGCGATATGAAATCTACTACCTCAATCGGAAGGGTGAGCATATCCTGGAGCTTTGCCACGCCGTACCCTTCGTACTTATCCTGGAGGCGGTCAGAATAACCGCCCTCACTGTATCTGTCATTAATGGCTATGTACCGTGATACAATATCTTTTGAAAGACCATATTCTGCCTTTGCAAATTCTGCCACGGTACTATAGCCGGATGATGCGAGGATGTCTGTGTCTCTTGCCACCTTTAACAGATAGCCTGTCCGGACAAAGCCTGCTGCCTGATCAGCAAGCTCCGTGTCCAGTGCTTTTTTAAACTGCTCGTAGTTCTGAATCTCTCTTAATCCTTCCATATCAAACCTCCATAAAGTCTTTTTCTAATGCATCCACCAGCATGGTACCCTGCAGTCTTCCATGCCATATCAGCTTTTTCTCTTTTCTGAGCTGTCCATAGTTCTTTTTTCTTGCCTTATTACTCTTATCAGCCAGCACCACATCCTCTTTTGAAAGGTTTTTCTTTACCCACTGCTGCCACTCTTTCAGGAAAGGCATTGCATCCTCAAGGTCTGCATAGGCTTCATTTAATACTGATTTCTTCTGTCTGATATTGCCGCCCGGCTCTACCTCCAATGTATACCATGGGGTATCCGGTGCTTCTGTCTTTCTAAGGAAAAGCAGATATGTTTCCCGGATGTCAATGCGCTGGAAGTAGATGTCGCAGGTGTGTATGCAGTGTTTTAATGCCATGCCCTCCACATAGATGTCTTTTATGCCGGTTGGGGCAACAATGCAGTATTTATCATTCTGATACTCATACTTTTTCAATGTTCCTTCCTGCATCAGCTTTTCCGCTTTCTTAAAGGTCTTTTTCTTCTCCTCTATCTCTGTGCCTTTCTTCAACATATCTTCCTGTAGCACCAGCTCATTATGTGCCACGGTCAAGTCCTTTGGCCGGATTAACATACCGTTTGTCATATCCGTCTTTCTCTTTTCCAGCATGTTTATGTAATCCTCCCAGTCCATCCAGATGTCGGATAATGCTCTCTTTCTTACCGCCTGCTGCTTTCTCAAGTAATTAGCCGCCTGCTGCACGCTGACATATTGAAGGATACTGCAGTCTGCTCCGCCCGCTCCTGCTTCTGCAAGCGTCTTAATATCTTCATCCCTCCATACAGTATTTGCCTTTTTCTCGTCCTGAAGCCATAGAAGCTCACATCTCTTTCCATTCATCTTTTTCAGGCGATTCAGTCTTGCCTTGTCAAGCTGCAGTGCCTTTATAAGTTCTGTCTGCTCCTCGTCTATTAACTCTCTGTACCAGTATTCGCTCCGTATCAGCTCTGTTCCCATTGCGTAAAGCCCTGCCTTGTACGCTTTTTCAATCAGCGGGTTGGTTTTTTCCCTCTTCATGAAGTAAATAGGATTTTCTTTATAGCCATGCTTGACCGCAATGTTATATGCCGTGTTTGTATTTTTCAGCAGAGCAGATAGATTTCTCTTGTAGATTTTTTCATAATTCCCATAATATATGTTTACTCTGTCCTGTCTTCTCCAGCACTTTCCTTTCAGTTTGAAGTCCTCATAGTGGTATTCCTCCAGCCCTTCATCTGTAAAAAGTATCCTTTTTGTCTCACGGATTGATAAGCCTGTCTCTCCTGCATGGAAATATGCTTCCGTGTCCGCCCTTGTACACTGGAATGTTCTTTCCACGATTCCATTACGGTATCTCTGCAGCAAGATGGCAGTGCCATAGGACCAGATAAGATTTCTTTTTTTCTTCCTAGAAACATAGATTATCTTTTTTCCGCAGTGCGGGCATTTTTCCCATTCATTATGCTTTGGTTTTTTATTTATCGGGACTTCGCAAAGACATCCGGTACAGTAACCCGTCTCTGCGTCTGCTCCATTATAAAAAATATAATGGTCGCTGAATGCTTCTGTTTTCCAGAATTTTTCAAATCCTTCCGGCAGTTTTTTGGGAACATCCTTCATGGCTGCGTCCCATGCATCCATCAGCCTTTTTGCCTTTTCCTCTTCCTTGTCCGACCGGATTTTTTTCTGCCATTCAATCACCCCCTCTATCCCGGTTTTTTCCGTCTTCAGCAGTGCCTTTATCTCTGCCTTTCCTGCCGGATTCAGGTAATACATTTCATCTGAATCGTAATACAAATTCCACCAGTTTTCGTCGTCCAGGTTATCTATCCTTGCTGTCCGCCATTTGTATGAGCCGTCTTTCTGCCTTTCTCTTGTGATATAAGCCCCGTCTTTAAAGTCAATGAACACATCCCATGCAGGTTCTGTGATTCCCTTTTTCACATCATCTGACCGGCATATTGCAATTTTTAAGTATTTACCAAGATTCTGGCACCGGCACACATAGGCATAGCGTCTTTTATTTAATCCGCCCCTATATCTTCTTACTTTTTTTCCCGGCATTTTCGCCATGTAAATCATGGCTGGTGTGGCTGGAAGTCTTCTCAGCTTATTCAACTCATTCTTTTTCACTGTACCTTCCTCCCTTTCACATCATAATAGGTGTCCGGCAGGTACTTTTTTCCGTCTATCGGATACTCTGCGCATTCTGTAATTTCGCCACTTTTGTCCTCTTTTATCAAAAAAACAGTGTCTCCTTTTCCGCCTGCTGCCACCGGGCTTCTCCCTCGCACGATCACATATCCGTCTGATGCTATCCCTTTGTTTCTCACGACAGAATCTGACTTCATGTCCGGATGATTTACCAGCCATATGACGCCTTCCCTTATCAGTTCCAGCTTTGTAAGCTCCTTGATAAGTCGTATTTCCGGAGCGGATATCCTTGTGTTGTATCCATCTTCATCAATGTTGCCTGACAGCTCCACAATGAAGTAACGCCCATTTCTGTAGTAATTCAGCACATCGAGCGGGTTATCCGTGGCATGGAATCCATCTTTTGCACAGTGCGCCTTGTCTTCCCGGTACCATACCCCCGGTTCATACTGGAAGGTTCCTTTTCCCATGGTGCAGGTCAGGTCTTTATTAAATCCCTTGTATGCGTATCTCATTTTGTGCCTCCGTAATAAGTCCTGATTATCTCTTTTCGCTCCGCTAAATTAGGAAATCCGATTGAAATTTCATGGTTGTCTGCTACTTTTGCCACTTCCTTTGCCTGCTGCACAATGCGTTTGTCTACCACCGCTTTTTCTTCAAATCCTTTTTCCAGTAAAATAGCCATATATCCGGCAAGTGAATGATTCATCACTCCGGCGCATACTTTTTCATTCTCAAGGCACTCCTGACGTATTTCATCCACCCAGTCCATAAGCACTCCGGCAATCTTTAAATCTTCTGATTCCGCTTTCAATCTTCCGTGTGCTGCGGTACATGGTGTTGCCAATACCTCCGTTTCACCTGCTGCATAGTCCTCTGCATCCTCTTCATCAAGTCCGTTTTCTGTTGCAATTTCAACAATGCTTTTATATAATCCCTCTGCTTTCAGCTCTGCTGCCTTTTTGTTTAATTTTTCTACGGTTTTGAATTCGCCAAATTTTTCAAACATAATACTTACTTCCTCCTTCTAATTTTTCTCGGCACATAAAATATGTGCGATTCTCTTAAAAATAAAATTCAGTTTATCTATTCTCTTACAATCTCAATATAGATTTGAGAACGTATACCCTCATTGATTATTTTCAATTCGTGAATATCAAAAATATCAAAACCATCAATGCAATCATAATCTTTGGTATACTTTTCTACAAACTCAGACGGTGAACCTTCAAAACAGTATTCCTCATCTATGCCTTTATCTATCCAAAACCATTCTAAAACAACCTTTGTTGTAGCATTTTTACGCTCTGCATATTGCTTTATAAATTCAATTAAACTCATATTTTCCCTTTCTGCCTTTATTGGCTAAATTCTAATTTTCGCAGTTTGATTGGATGATAATATAATCATCTTCGCCAACATCCTCTTTTTCAGTTCCATTCCAGTCAATATCTGGTTCCTCGAAGCTTTCCTCATCTGCTGGAGTCCCAAGTGGACAGGAAAAGCAAAAACAACAACCTTTTCCTTTCTGCTTTTCCTCCTGTTCTGGATGCGTACAGCCATATCCATTATTAACGTCTGAATTGCTATCAAAATAATTGCAACTTCCTACGAACGTGTCAAATGGTACTGCTTTTCGTTTAAATGTCATTTTTCATTTTCCTTTCTACTTTCCCATCATATCTGGAAAATCCCTCCAGCTCTTTTCCGTTTCCAGTTCCTCATTTTTCTTCCGAAGTGTGCGATTTTCCGCTCTTAATTTATTATTTTCTTTCAAGATTTTTTGCAATTCGCAATCCTTTTTATGTTCACATCTTGCATCAGCTGAATACTCTGTGCATATTTTGCATAGATCTTTGCTTTTCACTCGATTCTCCTTTCTACCATCCCGCTATTACATACCCCGACATTAATCCGTATTCAGGAACATTCCGCAGCACATATTCTATCCTCCTGCTTGTCTCACGTCCGGTATATTTCTCCCCATCCCATTCTTTCAATATCAATACATCCCCTTTCTGCAAATCATCCTCATCCTTACGGATTTCAAATCTTTTTTCGTCATGAATTACCGCCTTAAAGTATTCTGGTAATATCCTCTTTTCTATAATTTTACGCATCTACTCCACCGCCTTTCACAATTTCGATTGCACCTTTGTAAGCCCATCTTGCACCTTTTCCCGTAAGTGAATCTTCCGTGTCTGATATGCAATCTTCCAACTGCTTCACAACCTTTTCCGGGTCGTAGGCGGTCGGCTGTTTATCAATAACAGAAGCAATGCGTAAAAAATCTAAGCAATCCATGTCTTCGTTCTTTGAAATTGCTTTTTCTAAATCCGCTTTTAATTTATCCGCATCAATCAAACTTCCCATCGTTCACTCTCCTTCCTACACAGCAATCCCAGCACTCATCCGGAGTCATCCCTGAATCTTCATAATCCTTCAGTTTTGCCAATGCTCCATATATCTTCTCTTGTACCTGCTGTGTTATTGTCTCGCCCACATGGAGCTGATTCCATTTAACACCTTTCAAAGCCCAGTTGCCTTGTTCATCCTTAATTGTCAGTCTTCCCATCACTTTCTCCTTTCTCCGGAGCATGGTGTATATGTGTGGTCTTTTGTACCTCTTCCAAAAAACGCTCCGCATTCTGTGTTTATGCGGTTTCCATGCCCCGGCTGTGACAGATTTATAAGTTCCTTCGTGTATATGTAAGTTAATCTTGGAGGTCTAAACTTCTGCCGCCCTCTGGACGGTTGTTTTGCGGTTTATTTTAATGTTGCCTTTTGCAGTCTCGCTTACCATCATCTTGAGTTCACCGGTAACCTCAACAGTTACCTTTTCTGCAATTCCATCCACCACATAGCCTGCTGCCTGATGAAGCATCTGCATCCTTGCATCTGCATCCTTGCATCTGTAAGCTCCGGTTTATTTCCTGATCCGAAAAGCTCTTCAATTCTGAAATCTGCCTTTTCTTTCCGGTACAACTTTGATATATAATTCTGTGCTTCATAACAATTGCACTGCTCTGTGGCCAGTTCGTTCAATTCATCCTCGTTGAATTCCTCCAGTGCCTCTACGAGCTTTATCTGACCGCAAAATCTGCAGGCTCCATTTTTTTCTACAGCCCTGTCCTTATTTTCTTTCACTAATTTTTTCAGCATCTTCATACTCCTTTCTTGTATACCAGCTTCTCCCGGTCCCATCCCGGGTACTGCTCTTTCAGGTAACATTCTGCAAATTCAAGCATTTCAGCTCTTAAGCCCTTGTTGCCGTTGTCCAGTAACTGGTGATGACTCCGGCAGGCGGTGACACCGTTCTGCTCCACTCCGAGTCCACCCTGGCTCCGGTTCACCACATGGGCGATATCCCGGATATGTGCCCCGAAGTCCTTCTTTGCAAGTGGCCATCTGCCACTGGCACAGAATATACAGGTGTCTCCGTCTCTGCTAATGATTCTTGCGATTGTGCCCTTATCGAAGGTGCACGCTTTTGTTCTTCTGCTCTTGCTCATACTCTCTCATTCTCCTGTCCTGCCACATGGAATACTTGGTGTGCTCCTCATAGCAAATATTTATATTATGTGGTGCAAGCAGCTCTGCCGCCCGCCGCCATAAAACACTGTTTTTCACCGGCTCTCCATTCTGCTTCCTGAAGTCTGCCGCTATCCAGTCATCCAAGAACCGATTCACACCGGATTCCAGATATTTACTGTCTGTGAATATCTCAAGGTCAGACGCTCTTCTCATATGCTCCATGGCTTTTATCAGCCCCAGCAAGGCTATCTGATTGGCTGTGCCGATGTCTTTCCCGGTCTCTTCCAGTGTCTTCTCTCCTTCACTGGTATCTGCTTCCAGGATGCCACAGTAACACCCTTCCGCTTTCCGGAGTCCATGGTATGAAGTTCTTAAGTAAATCCTTGCTTCCATCTTCAAATTCTCCTATCCAGTTTCTCCTCGGTATATCTCATGTAGGAATACCCGGTATACCGGTTTGTGCCGCTCCTGATGCTCTCCGGGACGATATAATATCCCGGTGTCGGCTTCGGACCATATAACAGCAGTTTTCTCATAGTCCACCGCCTGTATCTCTTTCTCTCCGGTTTTGGCCGGATTAAATTCCGGCTCGTGGAATAGCTGTACTCCTCTTTGGTCAGCTTCCGGGGGAGACCTTTCTTCTTTCTCTCTTCCTCATCCGGCACCTTTGCCATATACTGGGCGAGCTGTTCAAATCCACCCTCTTCATAGAGGTTTGAGAAGAATATCCTTCCATGCTGCCAGCACTCCTTGATTAACACATCCGTGTCTGCTCCTCTGATTCTGTTCATGATCATGTGAATATGTATGCCGCCTCTGGCTCCGATTTCAATTACTCTCATCCATTTCAGTTCTGCTCCGAGCTTCCGGTAACGTCTTGCCAGCTTCCGCAAAACGTTATTCAGGTCTTCTTTCACTCCCTGCATATCCTTCCGCTCTCCCTTCCGGTATGTGAAGGTCAGCCAGAAGTCATTTTCCACGAAGTTAGCTTTTATCGTCCTGCGGATTCTATTTTTTTTGTTAATCTGATTCTGCAATTCTATCTGCCAGGGGGAAGGTCTCTCTCTTGCGGCTCTCTTCTCTCCCTTTGCTCCGTAATTTCCTTCCCACTTATACTCATACTCAATGGAGCCTGGGAAGTTATAAATATCAACACAATATGCCATAGCCTTTGTCCTTATCTTTAATATTCATAATCGAGTTGTGAAAACAGGTCTGAAACGCCCTGTTTCCTTGCATTTTTGCGGCTTTTATGGTATATTGTTCATGCGGGAAGTTTGCAATTCGCCAAATTACTTACAACCCACTTGAGGACGTGCGCCACACGTTCTCTTTTTTTGTCTATCCTGCAGCATCCACCACCTGAATGTAGACATAATCTCCGTACATTTCTATCCATTCGTAACACCCCTCCAGCGTATCTCTGTATACATCAATGCTTGTCCCGTTGCGGATGGTCTCGCCCCTTCCGTCTCCGTCCAAGTCGATTCCATCACCGGTGTCGGTGAAATCGAAATATCCGATAAAGTCACCAATTCCGCCATCTTCTGTGACTGAATACATGATGATTGCCTTTCCCAGCCATTCTTCCTTACCGGCTACGGATAATCCCTCTACCGGCCAGCTACCATTCCGGCACTGGTTTCCAGTCCATGTGTAGCAGGTGCACCGGATGAGGAACGGTTCACCGAGCGGATTCTCCTGTTCCTGCGGTTGCACCGGTGCAACTTCCATATTTCCAACGGCATTCATAGTCTTTGCGGTGAAGCTGTTTACTTCTCCGGACACTTCCTGTGGTGATGTCATCCACATGGTGAAAAGGAAAACTGCTACCGCTATTGCCATTAATGTGATTACTCTGATTCTGTAGCGCATTTTTTCTTTCTCCTTATCTCCTCACTCATTTCCTGCACTGCTCCAATTGCTTCTTTCAGTGCGGTCTCCATCAGATGGTCAGCACTGACATCCTGCTTTTTAATCTCTTCCGCCGGCATCCCTGATATGATCATGTACCATACGCATTCGTTCCGGTACTTGTCCATCAGTTCATTAAGTCTGTCTGTAATTTCCTTGTCCTTTTTCTTCTTTTCTCTCCACTTCTTAAAAAACATATCTTTTTCTTTTCCTTTCTCTTTCTCGCTTCTGGAAGCCCGATCCAAATATGAATGTCTCCATCGATACTATCTCTCCGGTCTTTCTGCGGTGCCTGCTGCCATACCAGTACATTCCAGTGGAATCTCTGTAGTAATCCGTGATTCTTCCAGCTTTTTCCGTAGAACCTATGTACTCTATCCGGCGATTCTCCGCTTCCCATCCTTCCATGTTCTCAATACTGTATGCCAGTCTATATGCTTTCTTCAGTTCTTCTTTGTCTATTTCAAAGAAGTCTTTCATCTCTTACCACCCAGCATTTTCATATTCTTTTTATAGGCATCCAGTGCATCCCGGTAAATATAATATGTTGTCCTCTTACAGCCTTCTCTTAATACTGCATATCCGATTGGAAGTCTTTCTTTTCTCATCAGATATTTCACTGTCTCATGGTCCATGTTCAGCTCTTCCGCTGCCTGTTTTACAGTTACACGTTCCAGCTTTTCATGTTCTTTTTTTTCACTTTCCATTTTGTCCTCCTATCGTCTCCGGCGCCTGTTTCTGAATTTTTCATATTCTCGTACATCAATCATCCATTTACCGCCGCCGGATGTTTTCCATGCGAATTTCTGCCCCGGAACATGAACATCATTTTTCATATCCCTTACAGAAAACCCCATGGCTCCAAGCTCTGTGATACTCATCACTGGTTTCTGATACTCCATATTTTTCTCCTTATGCTACTGGCAATTCTTCTTTTGACTCCTCCCGTCTCTTCTCCGCTGTCTGCTCTGCTTTTCCTAATATGTAACCCTTGTCGAAGTCTGATAATTCCGGTAAGACTTTCACCAAGCGCTCCATTACGGTTTTTTCTTTTTCACTCATGTTTTTCACTTCCTCTCTGTTATTGTTGATTGTAAAACTATTATATGTCGGTATCAAACTTTTGTCAACTCTTTTTTGTTGATTTTTTCAACATCTTATGATAGTATAACGTCAAGGAGGTGATATTATGAATGAGCGTATTAAGAAGATACGGAAAGAGGTTGGATTGACCCAGCAGGAATTTGCTGAGGCAATTAAAGTTAAACGTAATACCGTTGCCACATATGAAATGGGTCGCAGTATCCCAAGTGACGCCGCAATTTCTCTAATTTGCCGTGAATTTGACGTTAATGAAGAATGGCTCAGAACTGGTGAAGGTGAAATGTTCATTGAAAAGACAAAGGATGAGCAGATTGCAGAAATGCTTGCAGACATCCAGCTTTCCGGCGAAGATTCTTTCAAGCACCGATTGGCTTCGGCACTGGCAGCTTTTACAGAAGATGACTGGAATGACCTTGAGCGATTGCTTAATAAATTTTCCAGTAAATAAGAAAGAACCAAGGGTAATGCGCAGGCCCTTGGTTCTTTTATTATCTTTATACTTGTTGAAAAGACCGGGGCAAATGCCCCGGCCTTTTCAACCAATCATTTTTTTCACATATATATAAACCGCCCTAAGCATATGAAGACTATTGCAGTTCATAATCATTTTTGTTATCTCTTTTTTCATTTGTTCCAGCTTCATAACTCAGCCCCCTTTCTGCTATGAGTTTACCACTGCTTCTCCCCACAGAAAAGTGTTTCGATTAAGAATTCCGAATATCCGGAGGAATTCTAAACATTTGGCTTATTTTTTCTATCTTTCGCACAATTCTATTCTGTATACAAATCTCTGATTCTTACCCCCATTGCTTTTGCTATTTTTTCTAAAGCTCTCAGTGTTGGTGATGTTCTTCCGCCCTCATAGTCATACAGGGTGCTTTCTCCTATCCCCGTCATTTCTGCCAACTCTGGCATTGTGATATGTTTCTCCCTTCTGATTTGCCAGATTAGTACTTCCATGTAAATATTTTATCATTGTGCCTGCTGCACATCTACTGGTAATGTATTCCATCTCTGTTTATCTTGACCTTTCTCCGTTTATTTTCTATAATTTCCTTAAATAACATCATATGGAGGTATTGAGTTATGAAAAAAATGTCTTTTATTTTTACAGCAATTTTCTTTATTTTAATTTTTTCATTAAATGTTTCTGCTCATCCAGGCAAAACTGATTCTTCCGGTGGACATTATGACCATTCTACCGGCGAATATCACTATCATCACGGATACCCTGCTCATCAGCATCCCGATGGTGTCTGCCCATATGATAACGTTGCTATTAATTCTGACCAATCATCTGACATTGTATCTACTTCGGATATACCATCAAGTACGTTTCCATATCATGTAATATTGGTATCTCTAGGTTTGATATTAGTTATTGCATTGGGTTCCTATATATTTGTGCGAATTAATTCTGTAAATAAATACTGTTCTACTTGTATTATAAAAGGTTTCCCCATTCCAAACCTTTCCGACATTTTATTTTTGCTTTTTATACCTTTTGTAGCAGCCCTCTACTATCTATGCATTCAACTTCCGTTTATCACCTCATTGTGGTCAAAATTAAACTGGTTGTTTTGTATAATATGCATCATAATATTTTTTCTCTCCTGTTGTCTTTGGGAGGTCATTCTGCAAAAGAAAAAATCAAACTTTTTAAAACGCCCATCCTATTCTTTGGAAGATGTGTGTTCCTATTTCAAATTAGGAAAATATAAATTATTAGATTATTACGATTTTACTCATTCTTATACTTTGATATTAAAATTTAATTATTCTTCGTTTTCTGATGAGATATTTATATGTGAACTACGCAGAAGAGATTTTCTTTCTGACCCAGTTGTTTTATCTTTATATGCATATGATGGTCTGATTGATGAAAATTTCCCTTCTGAACTTGACGAAAGGCACAAAATATATTGGGTTAAAAATGGAGAATACTTTCGTTCAAATCAAGAATACTGTTAGGTGGAGGTTTTAATCATGGCAAGAAAGTTATATCCTGATGGTTTATATAAAACAACTGTCAGTATAAAAAAATATGATGAAAACGGGAATTTAATGCGAGTGCATTTATCTGCTCCTACTAATAAAGAACTGGATCAGAAGGTTGCAGAACTAAAGGCTAAAATGAAATTTGGTATGTTTTCTCATGATGGTAACAAAATATTTGGCGAATATGCTATTTACTGGTATAACACCTACCAGAAGGGACATTGTGCTGATGCCACCGCTCAGAAGTACCTCGGTATTATTAATAATCATTTAGAGCCATTATACAATATGCATCTTTCAGAAATTACCAAGAGTGATATTCAGAATTTAATAAATATGCAAGAAGGACATCCTGATACGCAGCGCATGATAAAGGTCACTGCAAATCAGATTTTTGAATCAGCCATTGATGATGAACTTATTTATAAGAATCCTTGTAAGAAGATAAAAGTTAAGCAGGCTTCCGGGCAAACCAAGGCTCGAGCTCTAACCGACGCTGAAAAGAATGCTATTTCTGAACTAAAAAGAGAACATGTCTTTTCGCCGAAAGAGCAGCTTTATGTTGATACACTATATGTGTCTGGCTTAAGGCCTGAAGAAGCTCTTGCACTCACTTTTTCAGATATTAAAGATAATACCATTACTGTGAATAAAGCCTTGAAATGGAAAGGTGGCAAAGGATTGAAAGAACCGAAGAGCAAGGCCGGATATCGTCATGTGGATGTTCCAGCCTGGTATCAAGAAGAAGTGAACTCTTTTCATCTTGATAATAATACCAATTTTATCTTTACTGGTATTAATGGGGACCTTATTTCTCAGAGTACCTATAAACGTTTTTGGCTCGGTATCTGGAATAAGATAAATGTGAAACTTGGTGGTAAGCCCAAAATTGTAGTTCAGAACGTCGTAAAGGATCCTGGTATTGCCGTCACTGACCTTACCCCATATATGTTCCGTCATAACTACTGTACTATGCTTTATGAGTTAAAAGTAGATGTAAAAGAAGCATCTAGAATTATGGGACATTCAAATGTTAGAATCACTCTTGATATCTATACCCATCTGGATTCCATAAAGTCAACTATATGTCAAAAAGTTGCAGGAATTACTCTTTAGAACCGTTTTTTACTCGATATTTACTCGATAATTTTATTTTTTTTGTGCAAAATCACAATGAAAAATCGGTCATTTTTTCGAACATATGTATTAAACTCGATACTACTCGATATTTATTTTACCTCATTTGCACCTACTTGTACCTATTATCAAAAAGGCTGTAACCCTTGATTTATCAAGGATTACAGCCTTTTTTCTAGTTAAGCTGGCAACGGGAATCGGACCCGTGACCTCCGCACTACCAATGCGACGCTCTACCGACTGAGCCATGCCAGCAATTCTGTCGGAACTAATCCCGACTTGTAATACTATACTATAGAGAGCTATGATTGTCAATACTTTTCTACAGCATAATGTCAGATTTTTCTTTGCTATGCTCAATCTTCATATTTAACTTCCGGAACGGAATTGCAATTACAAGTCCAATCAGAAGTGAGATTATAATATAGATGCCCAAAATGCCGAGGCATTTCCAATACGTCATTCCATACATACCACCGATGGTCTCCCGGAGTGCATCCATTCCATAAGGGAATGGGAAGAAACGGTAAATCCGCTGATAGATTGCCGGCAGTACTTCGATTGGGAAGGAACCGCCTGCTCCTGCTACCTGGATAACCATAATGACTACCGCCAAAGCCTCTCCGACATTTTCAAAGGCTACCGTTAATGCGTACATAAATAAGGTAAATACAAAGCTGCAGCATGCGCAGGCAAGCCAGAATAAGAACGGGTTATGGCATTGTATCTTAATATAAAACAAATCTCCCAGTGCAGTAATCAATGCCTGCACCTGTCCAATCAGGAAGAATGTAATATATCTTCCAAAGAATTTCTGGTAAGGTTTTGCATCCGGTATTTTCTCATCCGGAAGTACCTTTACATGAATGATTGCCACCAGAATCAACGCACCTACCCACAATGCCAGTACCGTATAGAACGGTGACATTGCCGAACCATAATTGGAAATCGGATAAATCTCTTTCGTCTCCATATTGACCGGAGAAGATAAGAAATCTCCTAACAAAGTCGGGTCGGTCTCTAAGATTTTCATCAAAGCCTGATACTGGTCACTGTTTTCCAGAGCACTGAGACTTGTAATCACACTGTCAAGTCCGGTCTTCATTTCCTGTGCTGCTGCCAATGAATCACTTAAGCTTTCATTTCCCTTATCGAGGGTTTCACTATAAGCATCCAATACTTCCGATACTTCATCAAAATCTCCATCGACACCATTTAAAATTGCCTGTGTCTGATTCAGTGACCCCTGCATGGACTGAATGGTTGTCTCCAGCTGACCTTTTACCGAATAGTCAAACGTATCCTTTAAAGCTTTTATTTTGGTCTTACAGGAAGTTATTTCGGTAGATATTTCAGTGTTTAAAGTATCCTTTGCAGTATTTAAATCTGTGACATTATTCTGGACACTGTTTAAATCTGCTTCAATTTTATCTAACTGTGCTTCGATTTCTGCAATCTGACCGGAAACACTTTCATCATCCTTCCAGTCTGCCACACTGTTTTCAAATAACTGACGGATCAGCGGCATCATATTAATTGCGCTCTGCAGTCCGCCGGAAGATAAATCACCATAGTTATCCAACTGATCTAAGGCATTCTGTATCAGCGTATTGATGTTGTCAAGGCTGTCGGCTGCTGTATTAAGATTTGCTGAAATAACCTCAGCCAAAGCACTGGCATTAAGGCTGCCGGAATTCAATGCTCCCTGCATGGTATTTACCGTATTCGAACCATCATCTACCATCGTATTCAGATTCGGCAGCATAACCTGTGTCGTATCAATCAGGCTGGATGCCGAATTGGTAATGCTGACAAAAGAATTCAGCAATGCAATATAGCCGTCCAAATCTCCGCTTAAATCATTAAGCTGTGTCAGAAAAAGATTTATCATAGAGCCGGAATCCATTCCATTTTCTACCATGACATCATTTACCTTTAACATGACTTCTGCCAGAGTGCTGACAAAGGTTGCATTTACCTGTTCCTGCACTGCCGTTTTTGCCTTGGATGTAATCTTTGGTGCAATGGCATTTTTCTTCTCATTTTCATAATAAATAATCTGCGGATTCTGTACTTCTCCGTTAAGGAAGCTTATCATTTTCTTGGAGAAATCCTCGGGAATAATCAGTGCCGCATAATATTCACTGCTGTATACACCGTTGGTTGCTTCATCCATGGTATCAGTAAACTGCCAGCCCATAGTCTGATTAGCTTTCAGGGCATCAATGACGCTGTCTCCGATATTTAAAGACAGACCTCCCATGTCTATTCCCGCATCTGCAGAATATACTGCTATCTTAAGATTCGACGTGGATTCCGGTCCATATGGATCCCAGTTGGACAATATATTAAACCATGCGTACAGTGATGGAATAATGGAAAGGCCTATTACAATAACTACTGCTACCACATTGGTGCTGACTCTCTTAAAATCCCGGTAAAAGATTCTAAAAATATTTTTCATGTGCTATCCCTCTGCTACTCCTTTGTGTTATCTGTTAAAATTTCCTGCTCTGCCGTCTGAAGTACGGTACGAATTCGTTCCTCTACCTGGGCAATTCCATCGCCAATCAGTGCATCTCTCTCCTGCTGCTCCCGGTTAGAAATCTCATTTAATTTTTCCTGTAATTTATAGTCCGAATATTCTACAAAAATTAAATATCCTGCCAGAATAAACAGCGATACAATCCACAGAATCAAAAATACAATTTTTGAGCTTTCTGTCCAGAATAACAATGCCAGGAAAATCAGTGGAATAATGATAAGGCACCGCAATCCGATGCGGATACGTTTCTGATTCTTCTTATGTATCTCCTGCTCATAGCCTAAAAGCATGTCATAAAGCTTTTCATAATCTTCTTTCTTTTCCATCCGCTCTTCACCTGCTCTCTTACATCATCTTCGTATCTTTCATTCGTTTTTCCACAAAATGATTGATACCCATAAATGGTACGCGAATCAGCAGTCCGATCAACAATGCCGCTACTGCGAAAATCAGAAGCTCTGCCAGATTCTTCTCATAGACTCCGCCATACATGCCGCCAATAGTTTCACGCATGGCATTAATTGCATATGGGAATGGGAAGAAAATATATACCCGCCGATAAAATTCCGGCAATATCTCAATCGGATAAGTTCCACCGGAACCTGCAATCTGGATAACGACCATTACAACCACCAGTGCTTTTCCGATATCTCCAAAGGAAAGTGTCAGTGCATAAATTAACAGCGTAAAGGTAAAGCTCGTCAACGACGCCGCAAACCAGAACAATGCCGGATTCTTCACCTGGCAATGCAGCAGATAAATATTACCCAGCACAATAATCAGTGCCTGTATCTGTCCCATCACAAAGAAAATGAGATATCTTCCAAAGAAAAGCTGATAACGCTTCGGATTCGTCAAATCCTTTTCGGATGCCTTTACCTTAATCAGTGCCACCAGTACAATACCGCCTACCCAGAGTGCCAGTGTTGTATAAAATGGTGCAACCGCAGAACCATAATTTTTAATCTCATAAACCTGCTTTGTCTCCACTTTTACCGGCTGTGCAAAGAATTTACCATAGGATTCCGGATCGCCGCCCAAAAGTTCCATGATAATCTGCATCTGTTCATCTTCCGATGCTTCATTCAGCTTGCTGATTGCCTCTTCTATCTTTGTATCACAGGTCTTCAGCAATGTCTGAATCTGTGTAAAGCTTTCATCTGTAGCATCTACCATATCTAAGGTTCCATCGAAAATGGTTTCCATGTCACCTAATGTATTATTCAGATTATTCAAAAGATTGGTTACATTGACCAGTATCTGGGATGCCGTATCCAATATTCCGGATACTCCAGGCACCAGATTATTGGTGTATACATTCTTCATATTTTCAATGGTCTTGCTGCAGGTAGACAATGCTGTATTCATTCCGCCTGTCACAGTATCTACCGCATCTTTTACTGCATCTGATGCATTGTCCGGCATCAGTGTCTCTAAAAGCTTCTGCATTTCTTCTGCATCCTGCTTCAACGCATCAATCTGTGACATCACATCATCCATATCCGTTTTCTGCTCGTCCGTAAAGCTCTCATCTGTCTTGAGTCCGCTGATTGCTCCATAAAGCGACTGCAACTGGTCATTTAAAGTCTTGATATCATCCGTTGTTGTCTCAATACTTTCAGTTGTCTTCTTGGCAGAGTCTCCCAGCCCGGCATTGGTAATATCCGTTGAAATCTTATTCAAAGAATTCTCAATATCCGTTAAGGTTGTCTCCACATTCTTGGAAAAATCTGAAAGTGTAGTATCCGTACTGTCTAATTGTGTCTTTGTTCCATTCAGGGAATTTACAGCTGAATCAATTTTATCTTCCACCTTTGACACACTGGAATTGGCTTCATCAATCCCTGCGCTCAGTTCTTCATTTCCGGACAGGAAGCTGTCTATCATGGCATCATAGTCCTTTAAATTCTGGCTGAGCTGCTCTAATTTCTGGCGGAATCCATCCACACCGCCATCTTCACTTATTTTCTCAGAAAGATTATCCATCTGGGCAAACATGGCACTTGCCGCTGTCTCAAGAAATGTCTCATTGATACTGGACTTTAATGTGCTCACTGCAGTATCGGTAATTTTCGTTGCAATGGCATTTTTCTTCTCATTCTCATAATATGTAATGGTCGGATTCTCCAGTCCTTTAGAAAAGATGCTGAACATGCTCTCGGAAAAGCGGTCACCAATAACTACTGCCGCATAATATTTTCCACTTTCTACTCCGCTGATTGCCTCATCAGAGCTGTCTACAAACTGCCAGCCTATGGACTTATTCTCCTTCAACTGCTCAATCACCTGAACACCCATGTTGACGGTTGTGCCATCCTCTAATTTCATTCCTTCATCTTCAGAGGCCACTGCAATATAGATATTTCCGGTGTTGGCATAAGGATCCTCGTTGGAATAAATATTAAACCATGCATACAAAGATGGAATAAAACACAATCCAATTGCAATGACCAGTGCGAAAAAATTCCTGCAAAGTCCTCTTACGTCCTTACGAAAAATGTGAATGATATTTTTCATGCTGTTACTTCCCTTTCAACTTCTTCTTTAAACGCTGCAACGCATTATCCACAGCCTTCGGCTCTTTTCCCATAGCTTCTGCAATCTGCTCATAGCGAAAGCCCTGCAGATAATACGACAACACTTCCTGTTCCATTTTGCTTAAAGTTTCATTTACTTTCCGCTTGAAATCTTCCCGGTCTTCCTGACTGATAAATAAATTCTCCGGATTCGCCTCATCTATAGTCTCTAACACATCCGCCAGATTCCTGCCTTCCGAATCCTCACTATCTGCATAAAGTGGTACATACGAATTGAGCGGTGCATGCTTTTTCCGATTGGAAGCCTCCACCGCTGTATACATCTGCCTTGCAATACAAAGGTCTGCAAAATGAAAAAAGCTGCTGTCTTTATCCGGCTGATAATCCCGGACAGCTTTAAACAGACCAATCATTCCCTCCTGAATCAAATCGTCCGTCTCACCACCAATGAGATAAAGTGCTTTTGCTTTTTTCTTAACCAGACTCTTGTATTTGTCCATCAGATAATCTGTAATTTCTTTTTCACCACTACGAAGTGCTGCAATTAATTCCTCATCACTCATATTCTGATAAGATTGCATCTCTCTCTCCTGTTAACTTAATCTCTGTCTTACAATTTCATAAGCTAAAACACCTGTTGCTACCGATGCATTTAAGGAGTCAATATCTCCTTTCATTGGAATCGATGCCACAAAGTCACAGTTTTCTTTTACTAATTTGCTGACACCTTCTCCTTCATTTCCGATAACCAGTCCGATAGAACCTTTTAAATCCAGATCATACATGGTTGTGCCACCCATATCTGCACAGACAAACCACATGCCCTGCTCCTTTAATTCCCGGATGGTATTGGTAAGATTGGTTACCTTTGCTACCGGTGTATAATAAATGGCTCCTGCAGAAGCCTTTGCTACGGTAGCGGTCAGTCCCACTGCACGGCGCTTTGGAATAATGACGCCATGGGCACCTGCCAGATTGGCAGTACGGATAATTGCACCCAAATTGTGCGGGTCTTCAATATTATCCAGCAAAATGACAAATGGTGCTTCATTTTTCTTTCTGGCATTTTCTAAAATATCTTCTACCGTTGCATAGGAAAATGCTGCTGCCATGGCAATGACACCCTGATGCTTCTTCGTCTCTGACAACTGCTCTAAACGTTCCTTTGCCACAAACTGTACCAGTGTGTCATGTTTTTTCGCTTCTCTTAAAATAGTCTGAATGGGACCGTCTTTACAGCCATCTAATACAAACAGCTTGTCTATGGTTTTTCCGGAACGAAATGCCTCTAAAACTGCATTTCTTCCTTCTATCTTCGTGCTTTCCGTTTGTGTGTTTTCCATCTGCATTTCTTCCATTCTACTTTCCTCCTGCCAGATCATTCTTTCCGGTCTTCACATTATAATGTCTGATTGCTTCTTTCACCAGTTCTAAAATCCTCTCGAACCGATCCGTCAGATATAAATAGCCCATCAATGCTTCAAAGCCGGTGGCACGGCGATAATCTGACATAGTTGCGTTTTTTGCCATGGTCGGAGACTTGGCATTTCTGCCTCTGCGGTAAATTTCCGTTTCGTCTTCCGTAAGCATCGGAGTCAGTGTCTCCATCATCGTTGCCTGCGCATGTGCTTTCACCAGATGGCTGGTGGTCTGATGCAGACGGGATGCCTTGGTATTGCCTTTTCCAACTACAATGCTTCTTATGACAAGGTCATAAATGCCATCTCCTATGTAGGCAAGTGCCAAAGGGGAGTAGGTTGCTACATCCACCTTTGGCAGGTCAAAATATTCTTTGATATGGAAATCTATGCCTTTTTCCATTTTACACCCTCTCTGGTATCCTCTAAGACAATTCCTTTTTCCAAAAGTTCATTACGAATTGCGTCTGCTTTGGCAAAATCTTTTTCCTTCTTTGCAGCCTTACGCTCTTCGATTTTTTCTAATACATATGCTTCTAAATCTGCATCGATTTCATCGGCAGGATTTGCTACTTCTCCCGCTGCCAAATCAAGTGATAATACATAATCAAAATCTTTTACCAGTGCAAGCTTGGTTGCATCGGTCATATCGGCTTTCAATACTTCATATACTACAGTCAGTGCCATGGAAGTATTTAAATCATCCTCTAATGCCTGTAGGAATTTCTCTTTGTATGCATCAAATTTATCCTGCTCTACTTCTGTAGACGCATCCAGTTTTGCAATGGTCTTACGAAGTTTTACATAGGAATTTTCCATATTATCCATTACTTCATAAGAGAATTCCAATGGCTTTCTATAATGGGACTGCAGACAGAACATACGATATACCAGCGGCAGATAACCTTTTTCTTCCAACAAGGAAACGGTCAGGAAATCTCCCTTGGATTTACTCATTTTTCCTGATTTATCATTCAGATGATGCACATGGAACCAGTAATTACACCATTTGTGTCCAAGATATGCTTCACTCTGTGCAATCTCATTGGTATGATGTGGGAAAATATTATCCACACCACCACAGTGAATATCCATATATTCACCTAAATGCTTCATGCTGATGCAGGAGCACTCGATATGCCAGCCCGGATAACCTACGCCCCATGGACTATCCCATTTCAGTTCCTGGTTATCGAATTTGGACTTGGTAAACCACAATACGAAATCGCTCTTGTTGCACTTATTTTCATCCTCGGATACATCATCCCGGACACCAACCATCAGCTCTTTTTCGCTCTGGCTGGAAAATACATAATAATCATCTAATTTTGATGTATCAAAATATACATTTTCTCCGGCAATATATGCATAGCCTTTCTCTAAAAGTACCTCTATCATATGAATAAATTCCGGGATACAATTGGTTGCCGGCTCTACCACATCCGGACGTTTGATATTTAATTTGGAGCAATCGGAAAAGAATGCATCGGTATAATACTTTGCAATCTCCATAACGGTCTTGTGCTCACGCTTTGCGCCCTTTAACATTTTATCCTCACCGGTATCTGCATCACTGGAAAGATGTCCTACGTCTGTTATGTTCATGACACGCTTTACATCATAACCTGCATAGCGAAGTGTTTTCTCTAATACATCTTCCATAATATAGCTGCGCAGATTTCCGATATGTGCAAAATGATATACGGTTGGTCCGCAGGTATACATTTTCACTTTGCCATCTTCGTTTGGCACAAAGGTCTCTACTTTTCTTGTAAGGGTATTAAAAATCTTTACGTTGTTCTCCATGTTATCCTCCATCGTTCCTGGAATTACTTATTTAATTCTTTTCTACTTCCTGCTTTAATGCTTTTATCTCTTTTTCCATATCAATGATACGGTTGCATAATTCTGAATTTTCCCGCTGCAATACATTGATGTCTTCCTGTACCGGGTCCGGCAGATTGCACTGATCCATATCGCTGCGTGGAATTTTTACATTGTTACGTTTTACGATTCGTCCCGGAACACCTACTACGGTACAATTTGGCGGCACCTCTTCGATTACCACACTCCCTGCACCGATTTTCGAATTCTCGCCTACCGTAAAGGAACCGATGATTTTTGCTCCGGCACTTACCATTACATTATCCTCTAAGGTCGGATGACGCTTTCCGGTTTCTTTACCGGTTCCACCCAGGGTTACACCCTGATATAAGGTTACATTATCCCCGATAATTGATGTCTCTCCGATGATAACGCCGGTACCATGGTCGATAAAGAATCCTTTTCCAATTACTGCGCCCGGATGTATCTCAATTCCGGTTTTTCTTGCTGCTTTCTGTGAAATATATCTTGCCCGGAAGAAATGTCCCTTCAGGTAATGCTTATGTGCACGCCTATAACTAAGCATAACACGAAATGACGGATAAAGCAAAACCTCCATTGGAGATTTTAATGCCGGATCACGCTCCTTGATAATCTCAAATTCCTCTTTTAATTCTTTTATAAAACCCATGATTACAGCCTCCTGTTCACTGTATAGATTCTTTCCTTTATGCATGCAAGCCTGCAATTTTTCTCGCGGAGCGATTTTTTACTTTACAGAAAAGCAATTTCCTATAAAGTAAAAAATCGTCTCTATATAAATATAGAGACGAAGTTATTCCGCGGTTCCACTCTAAGTAAAGCATTGCTGCTTTCCCTCAATACACGTAACGTGTGCTATTCGTTCCTGGCTACTTGCTTTCACCGGGACTGCTTCCGGATGCACTTCATATACTTTGGAATCAAGACTGCTTTCAGCCGATGACCGTCTCTCTCTTTTATTCACGCATGTATACTACTCTTTCCGTTCACTGCATTTATCAATTCATTTCTGAATCATTTTTAAATTCTTTTTACGCTACTAGTTTATGCACGAATTGCCATTTTGTCAATAGAAAAGTTATTTTCCGCATCCCGGGCAGCCTGCACAATTTCGTTCACTGCCTCCCACTGCTATGCTGTTTTCATAGATACTTGAGATAGCACAGATTGCCTGGGAGCTGATTCCATCTTCGCTTCCGGTAAAGCCAAGCCCTTCCTCTGTGGTTGCCTTTACATTTACCTGACTGACGTCTATCTTCAATGCCTGTGCAATATTTTCTTCCATCTTCTCAATGTGTGGACGCATCTTTGGCTTCTGGGCAATAATCGTAGCATCGATATTATCAATGACATAATTCTCTTTCTCTAAAAGCTGTCCCACTTCTTCCAATAATTTTATACTGGAAATCCCCTCATATGCCGGGTCTGTATCCGGAAAATGCTTTCCGATATCTCCTAAAGCCGCTGCCCCCAGCAACGCATCCATGATGGCATGTAACAATACATCTGCATCCGAATGTCCCAGCAAGCCAAGACTGTGCGGTATCTCCACTCCGCCTATGATTAATTTTCTTCCTTCTACTAATTTATGAACATCATATCCCATTCCTACTCGCATGTGATTACCTGCTTTCTTTTTTTCTTTTCAACTTTCCGGCTCTCTGCTTCCGCCCTATCTCGGTCCAGCTCCGCAGTGCACGCGGGAAGCTACTTCGCACCTTCCCGCTCTCGGGCTTTCGCCCTATCAAAAACAAGGAAAATCCAGTTTTGTCTGCAAGCAGCCAATCTGGATTTTTCTTGTTTTTGGCACTGCTCAATGCTTACGGACATTATACCACACTGGAGGTATTTTCTGATAGCTGTTTATAGATTTCTTTTTTCATATTATTTTCTGTTTTGCATCATACTATAGTTTCAGGAGGTATTTTTATGAATTCTAAAAAACTTTTTATCTGGGGTTTCCTCTTTGTGTCTGTGATTGGATCCCTATTACATTTCGTCTATGAATGGTCCGGTAACAATTCCATCGTACGGCTTTTTGCACCATGGAATGAATCCACCTGGGAGCACATGAAGCTTCTTTTCTTTCCAATGCTGGTTCTTGTGCTTTTTCTCTTTTTCAAACTGCCGGAACAAAGTCCGATTCCAGTAGCACTCTCCATTGGGACGCTGGTTGGGTTGGCATTGATTCCAATTCTCTTCTACACATACACCGGTGTGCTGGGCTTCTCTGTCATGGCGATTGATATTGCAATTTTCTACATCAGTGTTCTGGGTGTCTTTCTTACCGGATGGTTTCTGAAAGATAACCGCAAACTTGCCAACCGCAGTGGACTGCTACTTACCTGCCTTGTAATTCTTGCAATTCTGTTTTTTATCTTTAGTTACTATCCGCCTGAGATTGGACTTTTTCAGGAGCCATAAGCTATTTTTAAATAGGGAAACAGGTCGGTAAGGGATTTACAAGAAATTCTCACCTGCAGTTCTTTCCTGATGCCAGATTTTTTCTTAACTACTCGCAAAAAAAGAATCCTGCATCTGCAAGATTCTTTTCAGTAGCGGAAGGGAGATTTGAACTCTCGACACCACGGGTATGAACCGTGTGCTCTAGCCAACTGAGCTATTCCGCCATATTCAATTATTTGTTTTGGAATGGGACCTACAGGGCTCGAACCTGTGACCCTCTGCTTGTAAGGCAGATGCTCTCCCAGCTGAGCTAAGATCCCATATTCCTGCGGGTTACTCATCTGCAACCCGCTTTGCTAGTATACTATATAGGAATAGTGAAGTCAAGCACTTTTTCAAAATTATTTTTGAAATATTTAAAATTTTTGAAAATATTTCAAGATTCAAAATTACTCCAATAATTCTGTCAAGCTACCGGATACCTGCCTTATGAGATACCTTTGCAAATCATATATCTCTCCGTACTCCCTACTCCTTCGCAATAAACAAAACACCCAGTGTTCCCGGTCCACAATGGCTGGATACTACACCGCCGGCTCTTGTTTCTAAAATTTCATGAAAGACATGAAGGTCATCGAGATAAGCACGTACCTTATCTACGATTTCCGGAGCACTGCCGGAATGAGTGATAAATACACGTTCCGGTCGTGCATTCTTCATTGCCTCTTCCATGTCTTTCACATAGGAGAGGACAATCTTTTCCATATTGCCACGATATTTCTTTCCCGGTCCCATTTTACCATCTTCCACACTGATGCGGGGATGGAGTTTTAATGCACCTCCGGCTAAGGCAGCCAGTCCACTGCATCTGCCACCACGATAAAGATAGGTTAAGGTGTCTACCACAAAGCTTGCCCGAACCAGAGGCTTTAATTCTTCGATACGGGCGGTAATCTCTGCCGCGCTCTTTCCCTGCTGTGCCATTTCGGCTGCTTCTATGACAAGAAGTCCGATACCGGTAGAAAGATTTGCAGAATCGATTACAGTCACCAGATTTTCCGCATTCAGTTCTTCCGCTGCAAGACGCATGACATTCATGGAAGAAGACATCCCGGATGCAATGGCAAAACAGATAACCTCCTGACCTTTTTCTACATAAGGCTTTAACAATTCTACTGCCTGTTCTGCAGATGGTGCAGAAGTCTTTGGCGTAGTCTTATTTGCATCCGACCAGTCAAAAATCTCCTGCGGAGTAATATTTACACCATCCAGATACTCTTCTTCGCCAAGAAGAATATGAAGCGGAAGAATTGTAATATCATAACGTTTTAGCAATTCTTCTGATAAATCACAGGTACTGTCTGAAATTATCTTTACCATATCAATAACCTCCCAAACTAAAAATTTACATTTCTTCCAGCAGACGCTCTACCAGTTTTACACAATCAGCTGCATCCGGGGAATAGCCATCTGCACCGATTTCATCTGCAAAGCTCTGTGTAATTGCTGCGCCGCCTACGATAATCTTGCTGTTGCAGCCGCGCTCTTTTGCCAGTTCTACCACATCCTTCATACGCATCATAGTAGTGGTCATCAGGGCAGAAAGTCCGATAATCTGGGCATTTTCTTTTAACGCTGTATCCACAATAATATCCGCTGCCACATCCTTGCCAAGGTCTAAAACACGATAACCATAGTTACGGAGCATCAGTGCTACCAGATTCTTACCGATATCGTGTATGTCACCTTCTACGGTTGCAATAATAATGGTTGCCTTTGGCTCTGCGTCCTTATCTTTGGAAAGCATTGGCTCCAAGTATTCAATGGCATGCTGCATGGTCTGCGCACTGGAAATCAGCTGCGGCAGGAAATAAATCTGCTTGTCAAAAAGAACACCTACTTCATTAATGGCAGGAATCAACTGTCCATTAATAATCGCTCCCGGTTCTTCTCCTGCTGCCAAAGCTTTATCTACTTCTTTTAAAATATTGCCCTTATTTCCCTTTAATACACAATCAAATACCGGATTTGCCGGCTCTAAAGTGCCTGCCGAAGCTGCGTTATCGGTTGCCGGAGTTTCCTTCTGTGCCCGCTGGTTCATCCGATTGATATAGCGGATATCGGAACCTTCTTTATGTAAAAGCATATCCGAAGCCACTGCCGCATTCATTAATAAATCCTGGGATGGATTTGCAATTGCCATCGTAAGTCCTTTTGCAATTGCCATGGTAAGAAATGCACTGTTTACATAAATACGTTCCGGCAGACCGAAGGAAATATTGGAAAGTCCACAGGCTGTGGCAAGGCTCAATTCATCCTTACAATACTGGATGGTATCAAAACATTCCAATGCTGCCAGCGGATTGGCACCTACCGTTGCTACCAGTCCGTCCACGATAATATCTTCTTTATGAAGACCGATTTTTAAGGCTGCATCTAAAATGGTACGGACAATCTGCCGCTTCTCTTCTGCGTCTTTTGGAAGTCCCTCGTCAGAAAGCGGAAGCAAAATAAACATTGCTCCATATTTCTTTGCAATCGGAAGCAATTTTTCGAATTTCTCTTTTTCTAAGGAAATAGAGTTAATCAAAGCTCGTCCCGGATAAATACGAAGTGCTGCTTCAATAATATCCACATGGGATGAATCGATACAAAGCGGACAATCCACTGTATAAGTAACCTCATGAATGGTATTTAACATCATCTGTTTCTCATCAATTCCATTCATACCCATATTGACATCCAGAATGGCTGCACCATTTTCTTCCTGTGCCCGTGCCATATCACGAACCATATTAAGGCTGCCTTCCCGAAGCTCTGCCTGCAATTTCTTCTTTCCGGTCGGATTAATCCGCTCACCAATTACCATAAATGGTCCGTCCAAATCAATTTCTACCGTCTTACGCTCGGAAGTAAGCACTCTTCGTCTTGGTGCTTCCACATGATGGATTCCCATTGGTTTTACTTTATCTGCCAATGCTTTGATATGTGCCGGGGTCGTTCCACAGCATCCACCAATAATCGAAACGCCTTCTTCGATTAATTTTGCACCAACTTCTGCGAATTCTTCCGGTGTGGTCTTGTATACCGTTACACCATCCTCTAATTCCGGTAATCCGGCATTTGGCTTTGCCAAAACAGGAACATAGGCATATTCTACGGTCTGGCGAATCGGCTCTAACATTTCCTCTGGTCCTGTGGAGCAGTTCATTCCCACTGCATCAGCACCCAGGCTCTGCAACGTAACTACCGCAGTTACCGGATCTGTTCCATACAAGCTTCTGCCATCCTCGTTATAAGTCATACTTGCCATAATCGGCAAATCACAGGTTTCACGGATTGCCAGCACAGCGGCTCTTGTTTCCTGCAGACTCATCATGGTCTCAATGATAAATAAGTCTACTCCCGCATCTGCCACAACTTTGACCTGTTCTTTATAAATATCTACCAGTTCTTCAAACTGCAATTCACCCATCGGATAAAGCTGCTGACCGGTCATGGTAATATCACCGGCTACCAGCGCTTTTCCGCCTGCTGCCTCTTTTGAAATGGCAACTAATTGCTGGTTCATCTCTACCAGCTTATCTGCCAGTCCATATTCTTCTAATTTAATGCGGTTTGCAGTAAAGGTCGGTGCCAAAAGAATCTGTGTTCCAGCCTCCACATAAGCCCGCTGCAAATCTATCATGGTCTGTGGATGCTCTAAAATCCACTGCTCCGGGCAGACTCCTACCGGCATTCCTGCATTCTGAAGATTGCTTCCGGTTGCACCATCTAAGATAACCGGTCCATTTTTTACTAATTCTTTAAATTCCTCTCTTGTCATCTGCGTTCTTCCTCCTGTCGGATTGCCTCAATAATTCTCGCAATTAAGCCCGTCCGGTTAAATGGTGTCATAAAATAAAATCCGTCTGCAATATCATATAATTTTGCCGCGATTTCAACAGATAATTCAATTGCCACTTCTTCTGCCTCTTCTCTTGTCATATCTTCCCGATACCGGTTTACAATTTCATCGGAAACATGGATGCCCGGCATCTCATTTTTCACAAACATTGCATTCTTATAGCTTACCAGCGGCATAATACCGCACATGATTTTGGTGTCAATGTGTTCTTTGATATAAGTCAGTCTTTCCACATCTTCCTCGGTATATACCGGCTGTGTCAGGAAATAACCGCATCCTACTTCCGCTTTACGCTTCATCCGTTCAATAATCGCATCCGGATTGGCGCCATGATAATTCAGTGCACCACCATAATAAACCGGCTCCTGTGCAAAAACTTCTAAATTCATTTCCTTAACATACTGCATCAGTTTGATGGAATTGAAATCAAAAACAGAAGTCACTCTTTCGCGGTCTGCCCTTGAAACCGGGTCTCCGGTCACAATCAGGAAATGGCGGACATCATTCATATGCATGCCTAAAAGACCTGCCCGCAACGCAATCACATTGCGGTCACGGCAGCTGATATGCGGCATTACTGCCACACCGGTCTTCTGCTGGATTTTCACTGCCAGCTGTCCGGCATCCATTCTCGCCCGCGCCATCGGGGAATCGGAAAGGGTAATCAGATCCACATTACATTTTCTTAAATCTTCTGCTCCTTTCATAACCTTGGATGCATCCTCGGAAAATGGCGGGTCCAATTCTACAATATAAGCCTTCTCCCCACGGGAAAGCTTCTCTTCAAAAATAGATGGAGTTCTTGTAACCTCCTGCGTTACTACATTTTCAATTTTCTTTACTGCCTTCGGCACATCCTGTAACTCGCCAGAAAGCAAAGCAATATATTCCGGTGTGGTTCCACAGCAGCCACCTAAAATATCGGTGCCAAGGGCTGCAATATCCTTCATTTTTTCTGCATAATAAGATGCATTATTGGAATAAATTGTCTTTCCCCGCAAAGTATATGGGTACCCTGCATTTGGAAGTGCTGATACGAATTTGTCACTGGAGAACTTCAGGTTCTTCATAAACTGATACATGTGGGTACTGTCCAGTTCACAGTTAAATCCATAGGCATCCACATTTTCCATCTCGGAAGCTTCTACTGCCACACGTTGCATGGAGAGACCTGAGCGGGTGTATCCACTCTTGTCAAACGCAAACTGCACCAGAATAAATGCGTCTGATTTTTCTTTGATATATGCCGTCACCGGCTCAATATAGGTAAAGTCACTCTGTGTCTCAAATACAAAACAGTCTGCGCCACAGGAAAGGAAGGTGTCACAAATTTCTTTGTACTCCTGTAACACATTGTCATAGTCCTGATGGTCAAGATCATAAATCGGTCCTAAATCTGCTCCGATAAATACCGGAATCTCTTTTCCATTTTCTGCCTGAAATGCGGTTACTGCTTCCTTTGCAATCTCATAGCCCGCCCGGACTGTCTCTTTTACTTCCTGCATATCTGCAAGAAACATGGTATTTGCTGCAAATGTATTGGTGCGGATCAGCCTTGCTCCCGCACGCAGATATTGTAAATGAATCTCCTTAATCTGCTCCGGATTCTTGAGATTCTCCTTTTCTGCAATCACAGTATCTTCGCTGTATTTTTCCTCATAATAAGTGCCCATGGCACCATCAGTTATCAGTCTTTGTTCTTTGATATATTCTTTTATATTCATAGTATGCTCCAGTTTATCTTACATTTGAATTCCTACTAATTATATATGTAAGCTCCTTTTCCTGCAACTTAAAAATATAAATTTAATCCGGTGATTTGCTTTTTTCATTTTCTGTGCTACACTGTTATTCATTGACAATGATATTTTCAAATACAAAGGAGTACACTTGATGAATTCAGTAAATCTAATTGCCTTAGACATCGATGGCACCCTCTATAATAAAGACGGTGTCATTACCTCTTATAATAAAGAAATGATTCGAAAAGCCGTAGAAAACGGGATTACCGTTATTATCTCCACCGGCCGGCCTTATATCGGTCTTCCTGTGGATGAAATGAAGGAGCTTGGCATCCAATATGCCATTACTGCCAACGGTTCTGCGGTATACCGCGTCCCGGAAAAGGAACTGCTCTTAGATGAAAGCATGGATACCAATTTAAGTGTCCGGCTGTTACGCAAGCTCTATACGCAGTCTCTTCATATCGATGCCTTTATCAATGGTGACGGCTATACCCAGTTTTCCACCAGTGAGCTTACCAACCTATTAGATATTCCAGATTCCTTAAAAAAATATATCCAGACCACCCGGAAGACGATTACTGACTTAGCTGCTTATATCGAAGAACATAAACTTTGTGTTTCAAAACTGACTTTAAACTTTGCACCGGATGCAGATGGAAGCTATACCACAAGAGAAAAAACAAAAGAAATCTTAGACACCTTCCCGGAAGTCACTTATGTGTCCGGCGGTTTTCATAACTTAGAAGTTACCAGATGCGGCATTGCCAAATCCAAAGGACTTAAATTCCTCTGTGATTACCTCCACATTTCCATGGAAGATACCATGGCGGTAGGTGACAGCGAAAATGATCTCGATATCGTCAAAGCTGCCGGCATTGGCGTTGCCATGGGAAATGCGCAACAGCTCTTAAAAGATTCGGCTGATTTCATTTCCCTTTCTAATGAAGAAGATGGTGTTGCATACGCAATCGAGCGGTTCTGCTTTTAACAGAACCGCTCGTTGTATGCGCTAGAACTTTGTACATACTTTATATTTATGTCGTAAAGTATTCATCGTATAGTCGTTATAATCTATTTTCTTATCCTTCTGAAGTCTTCCTAATACAATACCTGGATCACGATTTATTTTATTTGCAAATTTCTTAATAGCCTGTAAATCAAATTCACCCTGTCTTATAAATTCCTGATAATACCCTTTCGGAATCAGACTATCTTCTGCGAAACGATTCGCCGCTTCCTCCTGCTCACCACAATTTTTAATGTTTCATGTACTTACCATCTTCTACTAAAAAAAGACCTTGCAGAAAGGATTTCTCCTATCCACAAGGTCTTGCTCTTCTTTATTCCTATTTTTTATTTGAAGTATGCTACTCCACTTTCGAACAGCTTCATATCCTGCTCGCCGTAAATGTTGACTGCAACAGACTCTCCACGACGCTCTGCATGTGCCATCTTACCAAGGACACGTCCGTCCGGACTGGTGATACCTTCGATTGCCATGTAAGAACCGTTTACGTTCCACTCTTCATCCATGGTTGGAACACCGGCTTCGTTTACATACTGGGTTGCCACCTGACCATTCTCGAAAAGCTTGTCTAACCACTCCTTCGGAGCAACGAAACGACCTTCTCCATGAGATGCCGGGTTACAGTATACGCCGCCAAGCTCAGCCTGTGCTAACCATGGGGACTTGTTGGTCACTACCTTGGTATATACCATCTTGGAAATATGACGTCCGATGGTATTGTAGGTCAGAGTCGGTGAATCCGGTCTCTGGTGTGTAATCTTGCCGTAAGGAACCAGACCTAATTTAATCAGTGCCTGGAATCCGTTACAGATACCAAGTGCAAGACCGTCACGCTCATTTAAAAGCTTGTTTACAGCTTCTTTCATCTTCTCATTACGGAATGCTGTTGCAAAGAATTTTGCTGAGCCTTCCGGTTCATCTCCTGCAGAGAATCCACCAGGGAACATGATAATCTGTGCTTCATCAATTGCTTTTACAAATACATCAACAGAATCACGGATGTCTTCTGCATTTAAGTTCTTAAACACCTTTACGGTTACATCTGCACCTGCATTTTCAAATGCTTTCGCACTGTCGTACTCGCAGTTGGTTCCCGGGAATACCGGAATAAATACATGTGGGCGGGCAACTTTGTGCTTGCAGACGTAAATGTCTTTGGTATCGTAAAGTCCGCTCTTCACTTCTTCTGTTCCGGTGGTTGCTCTGGTTGGGAATACTTT
>ERZ773114.628-NODE-628-length-42631-cov-41.538801_pt1 | contig 42631 bp, 66 predicted proteins | sample MGYA00580564_ERZ773114 | MGnify/ENA primary metagenome ERZ773114 (study PRJEB29015, sample SAMEA2737836) | human gut metagenome | biome: human gut; feature: human-associated habitat; material: faeces | place: China | collected 2012 ... | reverse complement strand
TTTTGGCGCGGAAGGAGGGATTTGAACCCTCGCACGCGGTTTAGGCGTCTACTCCCTTAGCAGGGTAAATCAAACCCGCTATAAATCAATGGTTTGCGGAGATTTTGTAGCCCATTTGTAGCCCACAAAGAGGGCTTATTTTTCGAGCTGATTTACTCCCCTGTGCGCCGCTTCCGTAGACACATGAATGTATCTTTGAGTGGACGCAAGCTTGGAGTGACGCATGATCTGCTGGACGACCGGCAACTCCACGCCTTTCTTTACAGCTTCTGTTGCTGTGGTGTGGCGGCAGGAGTAAGGAGGCAAATCCCGGATTCCAAGTTTCTTGGTGGTAGCATGGTATTCCTCATAGAATTTATTTTCATAGCCGCTATACAGTAGGTGTGTTTCCGGTGATGCAGATTCTGCCAATCGCTGTATCACTGGGGACATAAAAACCGGGAATACAATGGGGGTGTCTTTCCGCTTTTTTGTTTTCCTTCCGCATCCGTATATTTCGTGCTTTCCGTAGTCGATCATGTCGGATTTACAGGCGAACAATTCTCCAGGCATCATGGATGTGTAAATCATGAGGAGCATATAACCCACAAACAGTTCCCCATTGTCCCACGCTTCCCACATGGAATTTACTTCCTGCTCTGTAAACGGTTCTGGTTCTTTTTCCACCAGCTCCGGCAGAACAATAAAACGGGACAGATTTACTGTCACTGTGCCATTTCCTCCGTTGCTGGCCATCGCCCTTTTGTATAGGTGTGACAGCAAGGATTTCATGTCACGGGCCGTGTAGTAGGATGTGGCTTGTTCGTTGACAACGGCCTGTAAATCATCTATGGAAAGTGTATCGATTTTCCGTGATATAATAGGCTCAAGGCGCTCCCGTGCCTTTTTGTAGCCTGCCTGCTTATCTGTGGAGAGCTTTTGCATATCGTTTTCGCTCCAGCCTTGCCACAGGGTTAAAAGCGTAGGAGATGCTTTTTGACCCTCTCCCGGCAGCTGGGCCGCCGCCCATTTCAGGGCTTCTGTTTTTGTCTGGAAGCCGCCCTTTGTGGGCCGTTTGCGAATGAGCCTATGGCTACCGTCCGCTTCCTGCGCTGTGTAGGAATATCCAGCTGCACGGGCTGTCCATGTCTTTCCTCTTTTGTAGGCATTTCCTGCACCGTTTGGTCGTGACCGGCCTTTTCTCTTTTCAGCCACCTGTTTTTTCCCGCACGCATGGCAGTACACCGCCCCCGGCATAAGCTCAGCGCCGCATTTAATACAATTTGCCATTGTGTTACTCCTTTGATATGCGTACAACCGTAATCATGGCCGCAATCGTTACTGCGCTCCCGGCCAGCAGTACGGCGATAAGCACCCACGCAAACACGCTTGAACCCCCGCCGATAATCATTCCCGTTGTTTTTGCGCGGAAATCAAGAAACACATATACGGCCAACAAGAGCATTACAATTATAAGCGCGGATATTGTGATATAAATTACCCTTTGCTGCGACTTGATGCGCTTGTGCTGCAAGTCTATGGTTTTCTTCATGCTCTCTACATTGCCCTCTAATTTGGCAGCTTTTATCTCCGCTTCCCTGCTTTGTTTTAACTCCTCCAGCTGTTTTTCTGCGGGGACGTTTTCGATGATGCCAAAATACCGATCCAGCGACACGCCCAAAACGGCGCAAATGTCACCGGCGTTATACACGCTTGGGGCTTTGGCTGCCGATGCAAAATAGTTGTTGATGGTAGAAATAGAAATCCCCGTTTCGTCTGCCAGCTGCTGCGTTGTAATCCCTTGCCTTACCTTTGCTTCTTTGCAAATTTCTCTCAGCGTTTTCATACTTCTTTCCCCTTATTGGGCATAATCTACCCTTTTATTGCCGTGCAAATATTGTAAAAATCCCTTTTTGGGATTGCGCTGCCCGATTTGTTTTTGATATGGTGGCGATGCAAACGATAAGCCGATAGGTGATTCGTGGGCAAAGCCCACCCTGTCCGGTGCGGGGGCGGGGTGGGCAAATCGAACAAATTTTCTAATTTTTTTATTTTTGTTGCACGAAACAGGGCAACAAACCCACCTCTGGCGTGTATAGGTGAAAAGACTTAATGCGGAGGAATAGAACGAATGTTTGCAATCGAAAAGAAATATGGTATAATTAGAAAAGAGCATCCTGCGCACGCCAAAGCGGATTTCCTGTCCGCACTGCGTACACTGACAGAAGAAGAACAAATCGAACTATGGAAGGAGCTTGAACAAAATGGAATTATCAAACGCAAAAGTCCTGATTGCATCTGACGGCGAGAAGACATTCGTCCTCGTAAATGGAACGCCGCTTATCGGAGATAAGATTGACTTCAAATCTGATATGTGCGGTGTCCGGCTCAGTGTGTCTAATGCCCTGCTTACACCTAACCTGTACAAAGCCAGTGACTTTGCCGCATTTGTGAAAAACAAGTTAGGTTATGATCTGTCCGTCATGTAAATCCCACATGAGGACGGTTTCCGGGTCTTGCTTATCCATGTAGGCAATGCCCACATCCGTCAGGACAACACCACCAAAACGAGAATACTCGGCATATCCGGCAGCGCAAATCTCCTGTAACCCATCCTTTATTGCCTCTGGAATCGGCATGAAGAATGTGGAGTTTTGCTTCGACTGCCCGTATGCTTGGCGCTGGCAGTAATGCGTGTAGAGAGCTGCCAGCGCCTTTTTTGCACTCCTTGTCAGCTCAACGCCCATCGCGGTGCCTCCTCTGCTGAATCTCCACAAGCTTCTGCATCGCTTGAAGAATTTGGTCATCCGTCCAGTTTTCGGCCTGTTCTTCCCAATCCTTCATAGTCGGCACGAATCCCTCGGCATTTATGCCGGGGGCTTTTTTTATGCTTGGATCATCCGTTTTTTCCAAAAACAAATCCGGTGAAACGCCGAAATAATCCGCAATTCTCTTTATCGTTGTTGGCCTTGGAATCGCCCCACCTTTCCACGAAGTAACAGACCCAGATGACAGGGTTAGTTCTTTTGCAACTGCATTGGGCGATACTCCACGCTTTGCACATAGGTCTACAAAGACTGACCAAAACATAAAAAAATACTCCTGAAAATTGTGAGATTATCCAAAAGTGAGAAAAATGAGATTTCCCTATTTACAAAATGAGAATTATGAGGTATCTTTATATCAGGCCCACCGAAAAAGGGTACAAAAACACCAGCCCCCACGAAAGCGGCTTTTAACAATTTCTTTTGGCGAAGGTATTGTACCGCAGTTTTTGTGGAGTGTCAAGTGTGAAACCTCATGAATATGAGCTTTCGGTGGGCGTTGACTGCGGCGGGGATAGAAAAACCGCCCCGTGCGGTAACACGAGGCGGCGGGGTGCAGGAGTTTCCCCTCCCCACCTCCGCACCGGGCGGGGAGAGGATTTAACAGCAAAACGCGCTGTCTTTACACTCCTGCAATGCGATTATAGCACGAACGCCCCGCCGCAGTCAATGAAATCTCACATATAAGGAGGGAAGACAATTTGACATTGAGAGAAATGCGGGATAGAGCAAATCTTTCCTGCACACAGGTAGGCAAGAAACTGTTTGTTGACCAGTCCTGCGTAAGACATTGGGAATACGGAGACTGGGCACCGGCACGGAAGTATTACAAGAAAATGGCGAAGCTGTACGGCGTGTCGGAGGAGGAGATCAAGGCTGCTGCGGAAGCTATCCGGGCGGCGAACCGAGGTGAGAAGCGTGACAATCAATGATGTACGGAAGTCGGACAAGCTGTATCTGACCCCGGCAGAGGTTGCGGAGATGCTGAATTGTGACCCGCAAGCGATACGGGACGCAGCAAGGCACAACCCCGAACAGCTTGGATTCCCGACAATGCGGGTTGGCAACAGGACGAAAATCCCCCGGATGCCGTTTCTGCGGTGGCTGGGGATAGAGGAGGAGTAAACATGACCAACCAAGAATACAGGGCGCTGGAGGATGCTTTTCTGGCACGGCACGATGCGCTGTGCGAAGATAAGAACCCGCTGGAGTGCGATTGTCCGGCCTGCCCCTGCAAGGGTATGTGCGATGCGCTTTGCGCTGCGGAGGTGAATTGATGGACGGGTACACATTGACGCTGGTAATTATCGGAGCCGCAACGGTGAGTTGTTGGCTCATGCGGCTGGTGGACAAGCTGGACGGGAAGTAACACAAACGGAGGGAAAGACGATGTATTTGTGTGATTATTGTGGGGCAGCGTTCCATTCGTTGGATTACATCGAGGAAAAGTCCGATGAGTGCGGAAACAGCATAATTTATGTCTGCCCAGAGTGCGGAGAGGAGATTATCCCCGGAGAAGCGGATGAATGTCCTGTTTGCCACGGCTGGAAGCCGATGAAAGCCGCTATGTGCCACAAGTGCGAACTGGAAACAATCGGGAATTTCAAACTGGCTATACGGAAGTTTTCCGATGTGCAGCTTGATTATATTTCCGACCTGACGGAGGGTGAGTATCTCTCGGAGTTTTTGCATAAGGGGGGCTTGGGATGATAAACGGTGTCCTCCGGTACATAAAAGCTACAGTGGAAATCCCATTCCCTGAGGGGAAAATGTGCTGTAACCTCTGCCCACTGCTGGAGACTTATTCGCGAAATCAATGTCGGAGAACAGGCGAGTATCTGTTAGACACGAGAATCGTCGGGGCATATTGCCCGCTACAAGTTGTTGATGAGGAGAAAACCGAATGATGAATATCTATGAGAAAATCGCAGCGATTATGCAGGATGTCCAGTATTTGGCAAAGGACGATCATGTAGAGTTTGGCAGCACCAAATACAAGGCACTGAGCGAGGAGAAAGTAACCTCCATCATGCGTGCGGAACTGCTGAAACACAAACTGGTTGTATACCCCATCGCACAGACAGCCGGGAGAACTGGGAACATTACCCACGTGGATGTCATCTACCGCATGGTCAACGTGGAAAACCCGGAGGAATACATCGAGATTGCATCCTGCGGAGATGGAGCAGACACACAAGACAAGGGCAGCGGCAAGGCCATGACCTATGCGTTTAAGTATATGTGGCTGCGGACCTTTGCGCTTCCCACCGGCGAGGACCCGGACAAAATTTCCTCCGCCGAGCTGGACGAGAAGGAGCGGAACGCCGCTCCGGTGTGTGAGCGATGTGGAGCTGACATTGTGTCCGTCAGGAAGCGCAACGGCGAAATGTGGACGGTAAAGGACATGGTTAAGTACTCCAAGGGCCGCTACGGAGCGCAGATGTGCGCCGGCTGCATGAAGGCTGCAAAGAAGGAGCAGGACAATGTTGCAGGCTGATGTGACCGCCGCACGGTGGCAGCAGGACAGCGATGGGGCGTGGCTGTGCCTCCGGGTGCAGTCCCCCGCCTCTGCAATGACCATCTGTGACGAGATGAAGCCGGACAAGCAGTATGTGGCGCAGATCAAGCGCAAGGGAAGGAGCCTTGACGCAAACGCTTATGCGTGGGTGCTGCTGGATAAACTGGCGGCACACTATGGGATTCCGAGGAATGATGTGTACCGGGAAGAAATCAGGATCATTGGTGGTGTGAGCGATGTTGTGTGCATGGTATCAAAGGCGGCGGACGAGTTCTGCCGCAGATGGGAGGCAAAAGGAACCGGCTGGATGGCGGAACAAGGGCCAAGCAAAATTCCGGGATGCGTGAACGTGGCGGTTTGGTACGGCTCAAGCACCTACGACACAGAGCAGATGTCACGGCTGATTGACCAGATCGTTGCCGATTGCCGAGAAGCTGGAATCGAGACTATGACACCGCAGGAGTTGGATGCGCTAAAATCACGCTGGGGCGAAGTCCAGCCGTTGGGAGGTGATAAAGGTGACTGATGAAAGACGGTGCTTCCTGTGCGGTAGAAATGGAGCGGGTGACCCGCTGGAGCGGCACCATTAGGCACATCTTCGGCGGCGCGTACCGCAACAAAAGCGAGAAATACGGCCTTGTAGTGTATCTCTGCGGCGAACGGTGCCATAGAAACGGAGGGCTGGCAGTACACCGCAACGGGAATCAAATGCGCCTCCTGCGCCGATACGGCCAGTTAAAGGCCATGCAGGAACAGGGATGGACGGAGGATGACTTCCGCCGTGAATTTGGAAAAAGCTATTTGTAAGGAGGAAAACGATGGTAAACAGAATGATTTTGCAGGGGCGGCTTTGCTCTGACCCTGAATTGCGCCGCACCAACAGCGGAACAGCAGTGTGCAGCTTCCGTGTGGCGTGGAGCGAGAAGATTAAGGACAGAGAAACGAAGCTGTTTCTCCCCTGCGTGGCATGGCAGGGTACTGCGGAGATGATTTGCAACCACTTTGCTAAGGGCAAGGAGATCATCGTAGAGGGCAAGCTCTCCAGCCGGGAATACGAGGACAAGACTGGCAACAAGCGCACTGTGGTGGAGCTGACGGCGGACCGGGTACATTTCTGCGGCAGCAAGGACAGCGCACCGCAGCAGCCCACGCAGACCTTCACGGAGATTTCCGAGGACGACGGCGATTTTCCGTTCTAAGGCGGTGCGCCGATGCCGAACAGAATCATACGCGAGAGCATCTGCACCAGCGACAGCGTAGATAGGCTTTCATGGTTCGAGGAGGTCTTGTTCTATCGGCTGATTGTTTCTTGCGATGATTTCGGACGCTATGACGGACGGGCCGCAATTATCAAAAACAGGCTATTCCCTTTGAAAGAAAATCTTACTCTGAAAACTGTAGAAAACGCCCTTCATGGACTGGCGAGTGCTGGATTGGTTGCCCTATATACTTCACAGGGCAAGCGCTTCCTCTACCTACCAACATGGGGTAAGTATCAGACACAGAGAGCAAAGGAAAGCAAATATCCTGAGCCTGTAGAGCCTACGCAAGCAGATGAAATCATTTGCAAACAAATGAATGCAGATGTCCCCGTATTCGAGAATCGAGAATCGAGAATCGATATACGAGAATCGAGAAGCGAGAATAATGCGCGCGAGGCGCGCTTCTCTCCGCCCTCTTTGGACGAGGTTCGGGCTTATATCGCCGAACGGGGGTCTACAGTTGACGCACAGCAGTTCGTCGATTTCTACGCCAGCAAGGGATGGATGGTTGGGAAAAACCGCATGAAGGACTGGAAGGCTGCCGTCAGAACCTGGGAGAAGCGCAGAAAGGAGGAAGCCGGTGAACAGCCAACAAAGCAAGAATACCATGTCGGGACATGGCTGTGACATCTGCGGCGGGCTGGGCTACACCGTCCGGCGCACGGAAAGCGGCGAACTGGTGAGCAGAACCTGCAAATGCGAGATCATCCGCCGGAATAGGCTTCGCATGGAGCGTTCCGGACTTCTGGGACTGCTGGATAGCTGCACCTTTGAGTCGTTCCAAACGCGGGAGTATTGGCAACAGGCCGCAAAGCAGGCGGCGGAGAAGTATTTGACAGACTGGAAGGGCAAGTGGTTTTTCATCGGCGGCTCTCCCGGCACTGGGAAAACCCACCTGTGTACGGCGATTTGCGCCAAGCTGATGGACGGCGGAATCCCTGTCCGGTATGTGCAATGGCGGGGAGATATTCCGGCAATCAAGGCAAAGGTAAACGATGCCGAAGCATACGCCGAAGCCATGCAGCCGCTGAAAACCGTCCGTGCGCTGTATATCGACGATTTTCTCAAGGGGAGCGTAACGGATGCCGACAAGAACATTGCCTTTGACCTGCTGAATGCCAGATATATCAACCCAGATGCAATCACGATCATTTCCACGGAACTGACCATTGACCGCATTTTGAGCTGGGACGAGGCAATTGGGAGCAGGATCAACCAGAGGGCGAAGGATTATATGCTGAACATCGGCAAAAAGCAGAATTGGAGGTTGAAATGACCAAGCGGGAGGAACGGGAATGAAGCACCTCGGTGATATTACGAAAATCAACGGTGCAGAAATTGAAATCGTGGATGTTATCACGGGCGGATCGCCGTGTCAGGATTTGAGCATTGCGGGAAAACGTGCCGGATTGGCCGGCGCAAGGAGCGGATTGTTCATGGAGCAGGTCCGCATCGTAAAGGAGATGAGAGAGCATGACAGAGCGAACGGACGGACAGGTGACATGGTCAGACCTCGGTTTATGATCTGGGAAAATGTCCCCGGAGCATTCAGCAGCAACAAAGGGCGAGACTTCGCGGCAGTCCTCGAAGAGATCATCCGCATCGCAGAGCCGGAAGCCCCCGATATTGAAGTGCCTGAAAAAGGCTGGCCAACTTGGGTGGGCTACCACGATGAAGTGGGAGGACGATGGAGCGTGGCTTGGCGAGTGCATGATGCGCAATACTGGGGAGTCCCCCAACGCCGCCGTCGTATCTCGGTTGTCGCAGATTTTGGAGGGGACACCGCAGGAGAAATACTCTTTGAGCGCAAAAGCGTGTCAGGGCATCCTGCGGAGAGCGGAGCGGCGAGGGAAAGACTTGCCGGAAACGCTGAAAGCGGTGCTTCTTATGCAGTCCGAATCAGGGGGGGCTGTGACGGAGGAGGAAAAGGCGCTTTAGTGCAGGAGGACAAGAGCGGGACGCTCGGCACCGGCAACGACCAGACGATTTTCTGCTTGCAAGGGAACGGGATCGACCGCGCAGACACCGCTGGATGCAACGGGAAAAGATGGCGGGAGGATACAAGCTACACGCTAAACACCATCGATCGGCCGGCAGTGTGCGCAGGGGTGAATAATCCTGCGATATTCTGCACGGAAACTCAGCGAGACTGCGTAATGCCTTCGCAGGCACTGACAGAGGTTGCAAGCACACTGCGAGCTGGTGCTGGTGCTCCAAAGCATGACGCGGATATTAGAGGAAGGCTTGCGATATCTTACAAGAGAGCGACGCACACCGGTTTTGAAGCAACGCCTATAAACCTGATGGTTGCTACACGCTACAAAGCACTTGGGCGGGGGACAGGATTTGGCGTAGGAGAACCGGGGGACCCGGCGAACACCATTTCTTCTGCACATTCGCATGGCGTGTTTGTTTCCGAAGAACAAGCTCCTATCTGCATGGCAACTCAGCAAGGCGGGGCCGAGGTGCGAAGCGATGACCGTGCACCGACCTTGACCGCCTCCGCAGGCATGAGTGGGAATAACCAGCCTGTCATCTGTATCCAAGGAAACGCAATCGACCGGGCTGATACCGCCGGATGCAACGGGAAGGGCTGGAAAGAAGATGTCTGCTATACGTTGAACACCATTGACCGTCCGGCGGTCTGCGCCGGTCCGGACTGTCTTACTCCGTGGGATTGCCAGAGCAAGCGGGTATACAGCGAAGCCGGTGTGATGCCAACGTTGCAAGCCGGAGAAAACAGCGGCCAGAATCAGGAAGCCGTACTGTGCGCCGGGTTTAAGCTGGGGAACAGTGAACACGCCCGGAGCATCGGATACGCCGAGGAACAGGCCCCTACGCTGAATGCGGAGTGCGGAGGAAACAAACCGGCGGTGCTGTGCCTGAACGATCAAGGCGGGAATGTGATGGGCGTGAGCCATGATGTTTCTGGGACGCTGAGAGCACAGGAGCATGGGCACCAGCCCTCCATTCTGGATATGAGTCACGCCTGCGATGTCATCAGGGACTGCGGCGAGGTAGCGCCCAGTCTGCAAGCCCGTATGGGAACCGGCGGCAACCAAATCCCGCTGACGTACCAAATGCAGGGATTCGGCGATTACCGCGAGGGGGAAGTTGCAAGCAGCTGCAAGCAACGGGACTTTAAGGACAGCACAGACCTTGTGTGTGCCGTTGACTGCCGGGACTTCCGTGAAGGCGGCGAAACAAACGGGACTTTGCAGGCAAAATCAAACGGCGGAATCAGCTACAATTTGCAGAACACCGTGAGAACGGGCATCGTGCGACGCCTTACCCCGATGGAGTGCGAACGGCTGCAGGGCTACCCGGACGGCTGGACGGATATCGGCGAGTGGATGGACAGCAAGGGCAAGCGCCACAAGGATGCGGACAGACCCCGGTACAAGGCACTGGGTAACTCCATCGCCCTTCCGTTTTGGGACTTCCTGGCAAAGCGTATCAGCGCACAATATCTTCGCCCTGTTACGATGGGCAGTTTATTCGACGGTATCGGCGGCTTTCCGCTGGTGTTCGAGCGGCACAACGGCAAGGGCACGGCACGCTGGGCAAGCGAGATCGAGGAATTTCCTATCGCCGTGACGAAACTGAGATTTGGGGAGGATTGACATGACCACATTACGCATGATTCCCGGCATTACATACACCCGGAAAAACCTTGAAGCATTGACCGGTATGCCGGACAGAGAGAACCGCCGGATGATACGGGAGCAGAGGCGGCAGGGTGTGCCTATCGTTGCCATGAAAGACGGCGGCTACAAGATGGCGGAAACGGAGGAAGAAAAGCAAGCCTTACTTTCCATGTACCTCAAGCGGGCATTGGACGAGCTGGGGACATACCGCCGCCTTGCCAGAGCTATGCAGGTGGACGGGCAGATGGAGATGGGAGGTGGAAATGGAACGGTTTAACACTCCGCTGACGAAAGAGGCGGCGAAATCACTGCTGGCTTTGGATTTAGAGGACAAGGTGATTACCAGCTACGAGAAGCTGGACGAGTGGTACACCGCGTGGGGCGGCCAGTGTTATGTGTCATTTTCCGGAGGAAAGGACAGTACGGTGCTTTCATATTTGGCTGCAAGGTATCTATCGTCGTTCCGCACACCTCCGTGGCCGCTGAATCTTGTGTTTGTCAACACAGGCCTTGAGTACCCGGAGATACAGAAGTTCGTCAACGATTACGCCGACTGGCTGCGGAGGGAGTTTCCCCGCGTGAACGTAAACCTTTTTCGCCTGCGCCCGAAGATGAACATTCGGCAGGTGGTGACGAAGTACGGGTACAGCATCGTGAGCAAAGAGGTGGCGGGATATGTCAGAGATGCCCGCAGGAACCCAAACGGCTTGAGAATGAAGCGGCTGCGAGGGGAAGCCGTGCGAAAAGACGGTCAGCCGTCTGTCTACAACTGCGAGAAATGGGAATATCTGTTGTACGCACCGTTTGTAATCTCCTCGACGTGCTGCGCCATTATGAAAAAGTCACCGCTGAAAACCTACGCACACAAAACCGGGCAGCAGGCTACAACAGCGACGATGGCGGAGGAAAGCAGATTACGCATGACGTATTGGTTGAATACCGGCTGCAACGCCTTTGAGGGAAAGCAACCGATGGGCAAGCCCATGAGCTTTTGGACGGAGCAGGATGTGCTTCGGTTTATCTTGGAGCGCCAAATACCCTACGCCAGCGTGTACGGCGACATCGTGGCCAGCGACGGCGAAAACGACTACGATGCAACGCTAACGGACTGCAAGCTGCACTGCACTGGCTGCCAGAGAACGGGGTGTGTTTTCTGCGGATTTGGAGCGCACCTCGAAAAGGGCGAAAACCGCTTTGAGCGCATGAAACACACACACCCGAAGCACTACGAATTCTGCATCGGCGGTGGGGCGTATGACCCTGTGGACGGCTTGTGGAAGCCCACTGAAAAGGGGCTTGGATACGCCAGAGTATTGGACTACATCGGAGTGAGGTATTGAAATGAGCATAAAAATTACCATACCCCTGCCGCCGGTTACAAAGAAAAACAGCCAGCGCATTATGCACAGCAGCAAGACAGGGAAATCGTTTATTATGCCGTCGCAGAAGTACATCGATTACGAGGCAAAAGCTGTGTGGTACTGCAAAAAGGCTGGTGTGCATGAGCCGATCGATTATCCAGTGGAGGTTAAATGCCTGTTTTATATGCCAACCAAGCGGCGAGTGGATTTAACCAATCTGCTGGAAGCTATGGACGATGTGCTGGTCAAGGCGCGGGTGCTGCTGGACGACCACTGCGGCATTATTGTCAGCCATGACGGGAGCCGGGTACTGTACGACAAGGAAAATCCACGCACGGAGGTGAGCATAACCGCCTATGAATGATTTTGACTATGACATCGTGCAGAAAAAGCGTGTTGCAAGAGGGGCGTTTGCCCATGTGAACCGCAAGCGTGGGAAATGCAGATTGCCCAGTGATTACCTCACTGCGGCACAAAAGAGGGAGATGAACGGGAAAATGAAAACATACAACGCCACACGGCCTATGCCTTGGGAAGATTTCAAGGCGATGCCGGACGACATTAAGCGGGAATATCTACGGAATATGCAGTCTTGCGGCGGTGCAGCTACATACCTTGCGGAAGAAATGGGCTGTTGCAGTGCCACTATCATAGAATGTGGGAAAAAACTTGGCGTGCCGTTTGTGCGAGGTGGTCGGAACTTTAACTTGTGGCAAAAGAAACTATCAGAGTGGCACACATCCGAAGTGGTGGAAGAAACGCCAGAAAAACAGTCCGATGGGCCAACGCCGGTGCGTAGTGTGGAACCGTTGCACGTGCGAAGTGCAGAACTGCTTCACGCACGGCTCACTATCCGGGGAGACCGGGAAAGTGTTTTGCAAAATCTACGCATGCTTATGCCGGATGAATGTGAAGTCACGGTTGAGTGGTGAGAGGAGGAAAAAACTCGTGAAGGAGCATATTACCACTGGAGGGAAGACGCTTTGCTGGACTTGTAGAAAAGCGTATGGAGGATGCTCATGGACAGAAGTAGACTACACAAAAAAGGGCTGGCCTATACGATTTGAGCCGGTAAAGGGGTGGAATGCAATCCCGACAAAAAATGAAAAATACACATCATTTTTGGTGGTAAGTTGCCCAGAGTACGATCCTGATGATAGAAAGGAGGATACACATGACGGCAGATTTTGCGGGTATGGGGAAGCGCCTGCGGGAGGCAAGGGAGAAGGAACTTATGTCGCAGAATGATTTGGCTTTGGAATCTGGTGTAGCACCATCGACAATCAGCTATATTGAGTGTGGACACAGCACCGCATCGGTGTGGGTGCTGGCACATATCTGTGATGCGCTTGGGGTATCTATGCAATGGATGGTATACGGGAGAGGAAGAAAATGAGCAGAAAGAGCATATTTATGGTGAGAGGAGAGGCCCCGGAGGCGGGGCGGAAAGGAGTATAGACATGGATGCAGTGGAGTTTATCCGGGAGCGAAACCGGATGTGTAAACATTTTCGTGGGTGTGCCAAGTGCCCTGCGGACGGTATGATATGCAGCACAATATGGGAGATGAATGACGCCGAAAGACTTGTTCAGATCGTCGAGGAGTGGGCGAAGGAGCATCCACATAAGACCCGGCAGAGCGTGTGTCTGAAACAATATCCTAATGCTGTACTGGATAAAGATGGTGTTCTTCGTATTTGTCCCTCCTTTGTGGGTGGTGATACACCTGAGAAGTACAAGTGTATATGTTTAACAGATTGTAGTGATTGTCGGCGAGAGTTCTGGATGCAGGAGGTGGAGTGATGGAACGACTGACAAAACATAGCAAGCAAACATCGCACGAAAACGGTATCTGCTGCACACATTTTTGCGGCCCCGAATGCCTCGAAGTTGGCGGAAACTGCGCCATGAATTGCAAGTGGGAAGAAGCGGCGTGGAGCCGCCTCGCCGCCTACGAGGACACGGGGCTTGAGCCGGAAGAAGTTCTGCCGAAAGATAAGGCGGACGAGATCGCGCTGAAGCTCATGCGTCTTGCTGATTTGGAAAGCCTTTGCAGCTATACCCGCCTGCGCGAACTGGCCGATGCCGAAAAGGACGGGCGCGTGGTGGTGCTGCAAGCAAGGCAGTGGAGGAAGCGTTAAGGAGGCGATATGATGAGGTTGACTATCATCTTCAAGGACGAGTTTGAGGAGCACATGAAAAAGCAATTCGGGGCTTTCGCGAATCCGCAGGTATATGGCGTGAAGTCCGTACACATGGAAGATGGGTATCTGTGTTCCACGGTTTGGGACACGAAACGGTGGAGATTGGATGATATTTCCAGATTTTACTGCGAGGAGGGCTGACAATGGCGACAAAGAGAGTGTGTGACCGTTGCGGAGCGGAGATCAATCCGTTCAACTCCGTCACCTATGCCGGTATGCGGCAAGTTAAAAACGACATAAGCGACATCGAATACGAACTATGTGTTTCGTGTGCACACGAACTGCGGAAGTGGTTCAATGGGGAGGTGTCGAGGAGGGCTGACAATGGTAAGCAATAAAAGAGCGGAAGATTGCGCTAAAACACTTGCGCAGTTCTGCAAGGATCAGGGAGGATGCCAAAACTGTATATTCAGGGCGTTTGGCGCTGATCGGTGGAAATGCCATGTTGGAGAGCCTGCGTGGTGGGATCTGGAAGAAGTAGCCGACAATATGGAAGCGAAAAAGCGGAATCACGGGTATTTGTAAGGAGGTGTGGCGCAATGGCTGACCAAATGCAGTTATATGACACATCTGCCCCAAAGCTGGTGCTATGTGGAGGCGATGAATGATGGATGTTGAAAAGAAAAGGGATGAACTGCTTTCGATTCTCGAAGAATTGGATGCCGAGCTCCAAACCCTAAGTGATCGCGTTGCAAAAGCGCGTGAGGACTTGGCGAACGTTCACACGGCGGACGATGCAAAAAGGTTTGACGAGAACCATGACCTTGAGAAGGGCTTGAAGCACATTCAACTGTTTTAGGAGGGCTGACAATGGCTGAATACATTGACAGGGGAACGTTTAAGAAAAGCGTCGAGGAGCGTTATTGTAAGCCGTGCAAGGCGGAGGGAAAAGACCACAACGGATGCTGGTGTCGTGCTTGTTGGGTTGACGATATGCTCGACGAGGTAGATTGTTTCCAGCCCGCTGATGTGGCCCCGGTGGTGCGTAGCCGGTGGAGGTACTGCGGATTTTTGCTGGAATGCCAATCTTGCGGAGAGATTTATTCGGTGCATGGCGCAAATTCCGGGAAGTCGTGGAATTTCTGCCCCAACTGCGGGGCGAAGATGGATTTGGAGGACGGAGGTGGTGAGGATGCGGCTGATTGACGCTGATGAAGCATTGAGACTGTTTGGCGAAGAATACGAGGAAACGAAAGAATTGATACACAACGGTGAAACTCAGCTTGATAGTCTTGCCGAGGGATTTACAGAAGCATATCACATAATCAAGTATGTTGTTCCAACCGTTGACGCTGTGGAAGTGGTGCGGTGCAATGACTGCAAGCATTACAAGCCGGATGAATACGAATTCGGATGCGGATGTGATGGTGGACTACCGTATGTAAAGGCTGACGATTTTTGCAGTTACGGAGAACGGAGGGACTATGATTAAAGACAGCGGAGAAAGAACAAAGTTTCCAAGCGGAGCACTCCGGGATATGCACACGGGCAAGGGACGGATGGATTTGCTCCCTTGGTTGGCTATCATGGAAGTGTCGAAGCACTGCGAGGCGGGCGCTTTGAAATACGGGGAGCATAATGTCGATAAAGGGATCCCAACCCACAGTTTGTTAGATTCCGCTATTCGCCATGCGGCAAAATATCTGGCGGGCTATGTGGATGAGCCGCACCTTGTAGCTGCGGCATGGAACCTACTGTGGGCGATCGAGATGGAGATTGTCCATCCTGAATGCGTGGACACTCCGTGGAGGGCAAGCGATGGCGAATAAAGACGCAATGCTGGAAGCCTTGGAGGAGATCGAGAACGGTATGTGCCGCATTAAGGAGCAGCGGAGCATTTGGCAGAATAGCCTTGTATATGCTTTATGCCAAGCTGTACGGCTGCTTCTGATGGACAAGATCAAGGAGGGACGGAAATGAGAATTGACGGCAAAACCCTGCCCAACAACCCCATGAAAGCGTACCAGCAGGGAAAGCTGATAGGGACAAAGCAAAACATGGATTTGGTGTCCGAAGTGCTGCTTACAAAATTTGGATTCCACGTGTTGGAGGAAACGCCGGACAGCCACGACACTATGAGTGTTGAGTATCTGCAAAAATGCCTTGTGGAGCTGGTGGACGCAAAAAACAGTGGCTATGTGACCAAGAAGGATATTGCGGACGCTCTGCGGAGCGACTACAAACTAATTAACAACGCAGAGTAAGGAGGCTGGCATGAGCCGAAAACAGACGCTGCCGTATGATGTGCGGCTTGAGTGCATTGCCTATGTCAGAGGTTATCCACGGAGAGTACAGGCATACAACGACGCAAGGAGCGAGATACTGAGCGGCGGGAACAGTGCAACAGAGGGTATGCCCCGCTCCCCCGGCATTGGTAGACCGGCAGAAAGCAAGGCGGAGCAGCTTGCCGCCATAGAAAACTGGCCGGAAACCAAGAAAATGCGGGCTGTTGAATATGCCATAGACCGATGTGGGCGGGATTTGGAGAGCGAGAGCGTTCGAAAGCAGCTTACACAGGGAATCATGCGCAACTGTCAGGGCAAGCATAAGTATTCCCGCAACAGGATTATCGTACCGGGGATAAGTGAGCGGACATTCAGCCGCCGGAAAGAGCAATTTCTCTATGACATAGCCATATATTGTGGTTTTGCAGAGAAAGTTGGCACAAATTCCACCTAATGATGTGCTACAATAGGTACAGTGGATGATAAGGAATAGTCATCCACGCGTCTTTCCACTCAACTCGTTTCCTCCATCTTATGCGCCGCCGGTATTGGGCGCACCTTCTGGCACCGAAAGGTCATACCGGCACAAACAGCCTGTAGGGAAACCTATAGGCTGTTGTCATATGCCGTGCGCTCGTTGCACCCCAAGATCAGGGGCGGGAGGTCGCACCTCCCACACGGCACAAATATATGCGGGCGGAAGCTGGGAGGAATCAGCTCCGATAGTAAAATTTCGGGTTCGCAGGTTCGAATCCTGTCGCCTGCACAAGAGGCCGGGTAGCACCCGGACACTGTGAGACCGTTCGTCGTGGCTCACATGGAAATGACAATGCTTGCTGAAAACTGCGCGTGAGGATGCGTCCTCCTTGCCATGACCGAACAGCGGCGCTTGAGATGCTTGCGGGGCCTCAAGCGGGCATGAGCGTGTGACAATCTAAGCGGGAAGACGGCCAATATGAGGGCACATGTACCAAGGTGGCGACGCGGTCTCCAAAACCGTGTGTGGTGGGTTCAATTCCCAACTGTCCGTGCCAGATGTATGCTACCGCAGTGCGGCACCACGGAAGGGTAAGACCGCCACAAGGGGCTTGCCTGTGCGCTGTATGAAAGCGGCAGGCCGAATAATTTATTTGGCTGGCTCCGGCTTATGAATGAAGAAACGGATGCGACCGACATACCGGCGCAGGGCTGAAAAGTTCCGTGGGATACCGGCATTGCTACACTCTGCGCGAGTGCCGAGGCGTTCAATGGATGTGGCGTGGTGGCGGCAATCGTATGATTAGGCCGCTGTGTAAGCAAATTCAAACAGAGCGCAATGCCGGAACCTGTGAAAAAGCGCGGCGCGGTGTGGCGCCGAAATAACGGTGTAACCCATGTTTGAGAGCTTCCAGAAGGCCGCATGGGAGGGGAAAGACTGTTACTGTAGCCAAGGGGCGGGGGCTGGTGACAAACAAGGATGGTTTACATGGAGGATATTTCGAAGCTTCCGTATGCTGCATGGCTGGAAGAAGCCATAGAAACAGTTGTAGGTGTATCGCCAAAATCGATCTGTATTGCAGCAACGGCGCATGATGGAACGACATTCACAGGGTATTACAATGCTGATGCGCAAGATAAGGCTGTGTTTTCGCACCACATCCAAAGCGATGTAACGATGGATATCATCAGAAATAATTCCGACATGATTAAATCCATATTATCCGAAGCAGGAGATGAACAGGAGTGATACATAATGGCAACAAAGAAATCTACTGCCATTGCAAAAACAAAGGATAACCGACCGGAGACCGGCAGAGGCGGGAAAAGAAACTTCCCTTCCTGTCTGCCTGACCTCAGCAGCGATGAAGATAGAGCGCTTGTATCTCAACTCCTTACAGAGGTACTTGTAGAGTATAGACAGCCAAAGGTAAAGAGCGATGAAGAACTCAAGGAGAGAATAAACGACTATTACGCACGCTGCGCACAGACAGGGCAGACACCAACAGTAGAGGAACTATTCCTGTCTACCGGTTACGCAATTAGCACGGTTAAGGACTGGGAATACGGGAGACGCAAGGGATTTAGCCCCGAAACAGCGGCCATAATTAAAAAAGCCAAGGGTTTTATGCAGACTTTTGATGCAAAACTTGTGGTTTCCGGGAAGCTGAATTTCCTTGCATATTGCTTCCGTGCAAAGAACTATTACGGCATGGTGGACAAGCAGGAGATGGTTTTGACGCCGAACCAGCCGCAGATTGAGGGCTTGACCCCCGAACAGCTCCAGCGCAAGTACATCGAAGCCAGCGACTTTGAGACAAAATAAGCCAAAATCGAGCGACTTTTACACGACTTTCCGTCAATTCTGGGAAAGTTGGCAAGGAAAATCCTGCGTTTATACACGGAATCCTGTAAACGACTATGATTTTGGGGTGAAATAAGCGACTTTGGCGCAGACGCTTGCGACTTTCACAGCGACTATGCCAGCGACTTTTGCGACTTTCCCGGCGACTCTGGTAGCGACTTTGGCAGCGAGGCACGCCATAGCAGCCACCGGACGGTCGGCATAAATGGATCCGAACCGGCAGCCGCAGAGACCGCACCACCGATCAGGGGGCAGCCAGCGATAAGGCCACAGGGACGCAAGGGCGGCGGCAAGATGGCAGCGCAAGCAGCAAGCCACGGGGCAGGGGATAACGCCACCACATAGGGGTGCAAACAAGGCGTACAGCGCACGCAGAGCAGCGACAATATAGAGGGTGGCGCCCAGAATTAAAACGCCTTACAGGGGCGTTAAAATGGCAAATAGGGCATGCAGCAAAAAGCCCCCGGAATACACCAGCAGCAAAGGAAAACCCCGCACAGCGTGAGCCATGCGGGGCAAGGTTGTTATTTTTGGAGCTTTGCAAGGTCAAGCAGCAGCAACACGGGCTGCAGAAGGATATACAACAAGATCAAGGGCGGCACCTCCGTTAAAGCTCGGTTACAAAAACGGACATGTCATCATCGCGGATAAACTTGCCTGACTCAAGGTCATACTTGCTACAGGCGCCTTCCTCGTCTGCAGCGTTGGCCATGTCGATGCAGTAAGCAACATCATCTACGGTGTAGGTGTCCGTAGCCTCGTTGTATGGGAGCGATCCGGCGCTAAAATAATCTATGCTCCAGTCCGGATCGTACCCGCTACCATTCCAACGCTGTATCTTTATTTCTACCGTTTTTTTGCCGTCTGTAATTTTCATTTTTTATCCCTCCTGTTTTCATTGTACGCTAATTCGTGCGGTCTGTCAAGCAAATGTGAACCGCCGGGCGGTTGTCGTCTTGGTGTAGCGGGCTGCAATCTCCGGGAGATCCTTTTTGAGTCTGGTTGTGTCCACTCTGGAGGATGTAACCGCCTTATAGGTTGCCTTGTGTTCTGACCCCGCCAGGGATTCAACCCCGGCGGCGGTCATGCGCTCTTTGAGCTGGTCTTTGAGGCTCTCCACCATTGCGGCGGCCTCTTCCTGCATCCGGATATACTGGGCCAGTTCGGCCATGATGGCATCAATGTTCATTGCTGCACCCCTTTCCAGATCTCGAAATGTTCCGGATTAACTCGCGTCGGGAACATGACCAACATGAAATCGCCGGTTTTCTGCACAAGTGGCGTATTCCAGCGCCCTGCACCTTTCCACGGCTCACCGGTGCCGCACTCGGAAAACATTTCAACAAATGTTTCATTTACTGCGATAATGTCGCCACCGTCAGCTTTGAAAATCCGGCACGAAATCGGCTTTTTACTTTTCCCAACGGGCGGCAGTTCGATTAAAAAGCAGCTTTCCCGGATGATGCTTTCTGTGTTCAAGCTTTCCACGGCCGCCTTAATGTTCATCCCATCCGGGCGAACGGTAACAAAAAGATCATTCCCGCGCTTTGCGCCGGTGCAATCCTCTTTCAGCTCAGGCAGCAGACCGGACAACGGGCGCACCATGTTATCATACAGGGACGCCGGGAGCATTAACACGGCTTTTCCGTCTGTCAGATAGACAGACTCTCCGGAACGCTGAATAAAGATGTTTTCTTGCTTTTCAAGATATTTTACAAACTTGCTATACTGGTTTTTCATGTTTAGCCCTCCTCTACTTCTTCCAGCTCGTCAAACAGTGCGGCAAGCTCGTCCGAGTCGTCTATACTGTCAATGTAGCGGCGGTTTTCGTTCATGCTCTCGATGGCGTATTCGTCAAGCTGCCCGGCATAGTCCTTGTAGTCGGCGGAAACAAGGTTTCCATAACCGTTATACCGGAAATAATCCCGGTTCGGATTAAATGCGCCGTATGTCTTATTACCGGATTCATCCGTTGCGTAGGTATCTTCATCATACCCGAAAAACGCCCGGCGCAAAAGCTCAAGCGGTTCCGTGCCGCTGTGCAGGTCATCCAGCTCGTCCATTGAGAAATAACGATCATCGCCCAAATATCCGTTGTAGCTGTCAAGCTCTTCGATTGCATCGTTGTAAATGTCGTCATGTTCCTGGAAGAACGCTATAATATCGGCGGTGACTTCTTCGGCGGTGCGCTTGATGGTGATGGTATCTTTCATTGTATTACCTCCCGGCCCTATGGCCTTATCTCTTGCCAACGGCTGCCGGATGTGGTATACTCTCCGTGCTGGCCTGTTGGCTGGTTGTGGGGGCGTTCCCGGTGTGCATTGGCTGGCTACCGGGTGCGCCCTCGTCCTATATGCTGGTATTATACTACGCCATTAGGGTATGTGTCAATAGTTTTGCCGCATATTATAGCCATAAAATATACATAATAATTTTATTGCCACATTGTGCATTATGCGCATTGTGGTACACCCTAACGCATAGCAATCATGGCGGCATGATTTCCGGCGGGGATGACCGGGGGCGGGGGATATGCGGCGGTAGCCGGGGGCGGGGTAAGCCCCAAAAATCCCGCAAAAAATAAAAAGCCACTTTTAGAAAATATGCCAAAAATAAAAAGGCAAATTTTAGCATATACCCTATTGACGCCATAGCTTGTGTGTGCTACACTACCCTTACAAGATGAAGGGAGCTATGCACATGAAAGTAGGGTATATTCGAGTGTCCACAGAGGAGCAGAACACGATCCGCCAAGAAGTCATTATGCAAGACCTTGGTGTGGAGCGTGTTTACATGGACAAAGCGAGTGGCAAGAGCCGCACAGGCAGGCCGCAGCTGGAAGCGATGATGGATTTCGTCCGAGAGGGCGATGTGGTCGTTGTTGAGAGCATCAGCCGGTTTGCGAGAAGCACGAGGGACTTGTTGACGCTGGTAGAGCAGCTTACAGAAAAAGGTGTGGGCTTTGTATCGCAGAAGGAATCCATTGACACGAATACGCCGCAGGGCAAATTCATGCTCACGGTGTTTGGTGCAATGGCGGAGCTGGAACGGGAGCAGACCTTACAGCGGCAGAGAGAGGGTATAGCGGCTGCAAAAGCGGCTGGCAAGTACAAAGGTCGCAAGCCGATAGAGATCGAAGACAGCCTTGTTAAGTCGGTGCATGACCAATGGTACAAGCGGGAGATTACAACATCCCATGCAGTGAAACTGCTGAATGTGAGCAGCAGAACCTTTTACCGCCGGATGTGGGACTACGAGGATTCCGCAGGGATTCCGAGACGGCGCTGATGAATAGAGGGAGGAAAGAGAAATGAAAAAATCGAATCCGGCCAAGCAGAAGAAAATGATAATCGTATTAGCCATTCTGCTAATCATTACCCTTGCTGTTGCATACAGCAACAAAGATGAGAGCCCTGACGCAGCGGGAGATTTCGATGTACAAGGCAGTGAATCTGCGGAAGAACTGTCGGACATTGCAAGTGATGGGATTGCAGAAAGGCTTGTTTCTTTCGGAATGACAGAAGATGAGGCACAGGCCGGCAGAGATATTCTGCGTATGTGTGGAGTGGACTCCATTTCCGGATGTGAGCCAACAGACGCATCGGCATCGGTCGATGGACTTGTTGCATTCCGTGAAGTAGTGGACAAGGACAGAGTGTTCTGGTTTACGGTAGACCACCGAGAGATTATTTATGTATCCCTGAATGGAACGGACCTATATGACAAAGACAAGGGTGGGTTCTTGATGAAGATAGACGATGTACATGTGCCAGAATCTTCCGTGCCATACAATGTTTATCGACAGTTGCAAGACATGACAGAGACTGTCCTTGACCGATACTTTGTAAGCGCAAAATACTACGACGCATGGGGTATTGGACGCGCAGACGAAAAATACATGGTGCAGTGCGAGGTATATGCGTCAAATGCGCTCAAGATGAAATCCTGGGTTCCGGCAAAGGTCTGGTATGAAGATCAAGGAAATGGCGAATTTGTTGTTACTGGCGTACAGATTGATGGCACACAGTACGAAGTGAAGCCGTAAGGGTTCCGCAAAAACCGAATAAAATGGACTACCGATTTTTCGGCAGTCCATTTTTTATTGCAGGAGGGAAAATGGATTATCGGAAGATTGCGGAGAGCATCAAAAACCGCATAGAGAAAACGCATGACCGGGAAGCCTACAAGGATTTGCTGGCGTTGTGCATTGGGTACGAAGCGGAAGATTTTGCTGCGGCGCACCAGTTAAATTCCGAAGTCCGAAAAATGACCTCCGAAGCGTTGCGTAACGGAAACCCGAAGGATGCGGAGCATTTCTACACACTGCATAAGCAGGCTATGCTGTTTGACGCACCGCATGATTTTGATACCTTCCTGCTGTATGTGGAAATGGACAGAAAACCGGAGAAGCGGTTTTATGCTCCGCGCAGGCGGTATCTAAGACCTATTGTACAGGGGTATCAAGATGTCCTTGACGGCAAATTAAGGCTGCTGACCATTTCCCTACCGAAAAGAGCCGGAAAAAGCCAGCTGGGAATCAATTTTATCAACATGATTTCCGGGAGAAACCCGGATAAATCGTCCCTTATGGAAGGCACGGGCGATGACCTTGTGCGGAGCTTCTACAACGGCTGTCTGGAGTATCTGCAAACGCCCAATGAGTATTTATTCTACGATGTGTTTCCGGATGCTCCCTTGGTGCAAACCAACGCAGACACGAAAATCATCAATCTGCGTTCAAAATCTCGATTCCCTACGGTCATGTGCCGGTCGATTGACGCACGGCAGGTGGGTTTGTCGGAGGCAACCAATGTCCTGTACTTGGATGACTGCGTGGAGGGCAGAGAGGAAGCGAAAAACCGTCAACGGCTGGATGATAAGTGGGAAGTAATTTCCGGCGATATTTTAGGTCGAGCCATTGAGGGTACGCCTATTGTAGCTACCGGGACGAGATATTCCCTGTATGACCCAATCGGGCATTTACAGGAGGAAGCGCAAAAGGGCGGCTGGTCGTGGAAAGCCATTGAAATTCCTGCCCTTGACCCCATTACAGACGAAAGCAATTATGAGTACGAGCGGGAGGGGAAAAAGGTTTTTACCACCGCATATTTCCGTGAGCAGAGAGAGCTTCTAAGCGCAGAACAGTTTGAAAGCGAATTTCAGCAGCAGCCCTTTGAAGCAAAGGGGCTGCTTTTCAATAAGTCGGAGCTGAACTATTTCTTTGAACTGCCGGTAGATCGTGACCCGGATGCAATCATCGCCGTGGCAGACACCGCAGAAAGCGGAAAAGACAGCACGGCGATGCCTGTTGCGGCTTTATATGGAGAAGAAGTCTACATCGTGGATGTGGTTTACGATGATTCTCCCGCAGAGGTCACAAAGCCGGAATGCGCAAAGTGCCTGATTGACAACAAAGTGGGCGATGCACTGTTTGAATCCAACAACGCCGGTATGTATTTCGCGAGAGATGTTGCGGAGCTTGTGAAAAACGCTGGGTTTACCACCAGCATACGGACAAAAAGGACAATTTCCAACAAGCAGACACGGATTGAGTTTGCGTCAGACGGAATCAAGAAGCATTTCTACTTCAAGCATCCGTCCACATACAAACGAGGGTGTCAATACTGGGGATTCATGCAGGAAGTGACCACCTATGTCAGAAGCGGCAAAGTGGCGCACGATGACGCGCCCGATTCCCTATCGCTACTGGAAAATGAGATCAGAAACCGCATCAGCGGGAAAATCGAGATATTCAAAAGACCGTTTTAAGGGGTGACGCTATTGAGACAAATGTTTGGCAGAAAGGTCATTTATTCCGATGTAACCGAAGTAAATGAGGGCAATATTGCAAATATCCTGGAAAAGGCAATGGTTATCCACGACGCCAACCGGGCGGACATGGAATATTTATACAGGTACTATAAAGGCGACCAGCCTATCCTTGCGAGAGTAAAGGATGTACGCCCGGAGATCAACAACAAAATTGTCGAAAACCGGGCAAACGAGATCGTGTCCTTCAAGGTCGGCTACCTGATGGGAGAGCCTGTCCAGTATGTCAGCAGGGTTGCGGACGAGAAAATCGCCGAGATGGTGACAAAACTGAACGATTATGTTCTTTCGGAGGACAAACCGGCAAAGGATAAAGAGCTGGCGGACTGGTTTCACATCTGCGGCACGGCTTATCGCATGGTCATGCCGGACACCCCGGAAGATGAAGATGAAGCCCCGTTTGAGATATATACCCTTGACCCCCGATTTTGCTTTGTGGTGTATTCCGTTCAGTTGGGCAATCCTCCTCTCATGGCGGTCAAGTATGTCAAGATGGAAGATGGGACAGTCGTTTTCAGCTGTTACACGAAAGACCATTTCTATGAAGTGACCGACACATGGCGGATTATTCGCAGTGAGCCGCAGATTCTTGGTATCCCAATCATTGAGTACCCGGCAAACCGTGCAAGACTTGGCGCGTTTGAAATCGTTTTGAATCTGCTGGATGCAATCAACAATGTGGAATCCAACCGCATGGACGGCGTGGAGCAGTTCGTGCAGTCCTTGCTTCTGTTCCACAATGTGCGTATTTCCGAGGAACAGTATTCCGCATTGCGGCAAGACGGCGCAATTCAGTTTGAGGACATTGACCCGCAGAAGAAAGCGGAGATCAAGAACCTTGTTACGGAGCTGAATCAAACACAGACGCAGACCCTTGCAGACAACCTGTATAACACGGTGCTGACCATCTGCGGGATGCCAAACAGAAACGGAGGTTCTTCCACTTCTGACACCGGCTCTGCGGTCATCATGCGTGACGGCTGGTCTGCGGCAGAAGCAAGAGCAAAAGATTCCGAGCTGGTATTCAAGCGTTCCGAAAAAGAGTTTCTGAAAGTGCTTTTGCGGATTTGCAATGACCTTAGCGGTCTGTCCCTGAAGCTGTCCGCAATCGAGATCAGATTTACCCGTCGGAATTATGAGAATATTTCCGAAAAGGCGAATGTGCTGGTTACCATGCTGGGCAACGGCAAAATTGCGCCGCAGCTTGCGTTTACGCATTGCGGCCTGTTCAGCGACCCGCAGCTTGCGTACAAGATGAGCATGGAATATCTTGAGGAAAACGGAGGAAACAATGGAATTAACGATGGAAATGGTACGGACGATCAACGAAATCCTCAAGAACCGCAATCAAGCGGAGGTGAAAGTGGAGAACGGGAAGATCGTGGTGCTTGAAGTACGAAGAAAGAAGAAATACTGAGTGGGTCTTGCAAGGGCTTGACCGACAGCCGAGGGGCTATCCGAAAGGGTAGCCCTTTTTATTTTTTGATTTAACCGCCGTAAGGCGATAAATGGTCAGGGACGACCTAAAAACGCAAACGGGAGACAACCCGCAAAAACAGAGAATAGTGCTGAGTGAACAGCCTTGTTAAACGCAGGAGGTAATCAAAATGGCAAAAATCGACACCAACCAGATCAAGGGCTATGCGGAAATGTCTTTGGAGGACAAGCTGAAAGCGCTGGAAGCGTTTGAGTATAACGACAACGCATCCGAGCTTGAAAAGCAAAAAGCGGCAGTTTCCAAGGCGAATTCAGAAGCCGCAGAGTGGAAAAGGAAACACAATGCCCTGCTAAGCGAGGACGAACAGAAGAAGCAGAAGCAGGAGGAGGACATTGCCGCCATGCAGAAGGAACTTGACGAGTTGCGGCGTGACAAGACCGTTTCGCAGTTCACGGCCAAGTTTATTGCACAGGGCTATGATGAAAAGCTTGCTGCCGATACTGCCAAGGCAATGGCTGACGGCAACACCGATAAAGTGTTTGCCAATCAGCAGGCGTTTTTGGAAGCATATGCAAAGCAGGTGAAAGCCAGCGCGATGCAAGGCACACCCAAGCCCGCTGCCGGTGCGGGTTCGGATGGTGCAGACTTTTCCAAGAAAGCTGCCGAAGCGCAAAGTGCCGGCAATTTTGCGGAGGCGGCGTACTATACCCGCCTGATGAATCAGGACAACAACACACAGTAAAGGAGAATGAATTAAAATGGCAGATACTTTTGCTACCAGCTTCGGAGTGCTGAATTACTCCGGTATGCTCTTTAACAAGGGCAACATCCGTACCCCCCTTTCTTCCATCATCGGAAGCCGGGCAAAGACCACCAATCATGTGGAATTTGTCACCGGGCAGGAATACAGCTCTGCTGGTGGCGCACAGCCCGCTATCAGCGAGACTGCGTCTCTGAATGCGCCTGATGCTACCGTAGTGACCCGAACCCAGAAAACCAATGTCACGCAGATTTTTCAGGAGACCGTCGGTGTTTCTTACGCCAAGATGTCCAACATGGGTACTCTGTCCGGCGTGAACATCGAGAATCAGCAGGCCAACCCCATCAATGAACTGGATTTTCAGGTTGGCGCAAAGCTTCAGAAGATTGCCCGTGACATGGAGTTCACCTTCATCCAGGGCGCATACAACAAGGCCACGGACGATTCCAAGATCAACAAGACCAGGGGACTTACCACCGCAATTACCACCAATGTTACCGCTATGGGTTCCAAGCCTCTGGGCCTGTGGGATGTGGCTGACATGGTGAAGAAGATTTACGGAGCCAACGCTCCCACCAATGGCCTGGCGCTGTGGTGCGATGCCGTGACCATGTTCCAGATCAATGCGGATGCCGTGCAGAACGGGCTGACCGTTGTTCCTGTTGCTCGTGAGATCAACGGAATTGCGCTGTCCAGCGTGGTCACTCCTCTGGGTGTGGTTTACCTGTACCTTGGCGAGTGCCTGCCCGCTGGTACGGCTCTGCTGCTGAATCTGGATGTTATCGCCCCTGTGTTCCAGCCTGTTCCCGGCAAGGGCAACTTCTTCCTGGAGCAGCTGTCCAAGACTGGTGCTGGTGAGAAGTACCAGCTGTTCGGGCAGGTCGGCCTTGACCACGGCCCCGAATGGTATCACGGCAAGTTCACCGGTATTTCCACCGATTTCACTGCGCCCACTTATAGCCGCAGCGTGTTTATCGCCAACGATGCAAGAAATCCTGTAAACACCAAGGCTGTGACCGGCTGATAAGGGAGGGCGGGAAGTATGACCGAAGCTGAAAAGACCGAGCTTCTAGCTACTATGACAGACCAGCAAGGAAGCGTGCTTTCCGCCTACCTTGCTATTGCCGGGGATAAAGTGCTGCGCAAACTATACCCGTTTGACGACACGATTAAAGAAGTCCCCGAACGGTATCACATGACACAGGTAGAGATTGCAGCATATCTGCTGAACAAGCGCGGAGCAGAGGGCGAAACAGCGCACAGCGAGAATGGCATTTCCCGCTCCTATGAGGATGGAGATGTTCCGTCCTCCCTCTTGCGTGACATTGTCCCTTATGCGGGGGTGGTGCGATGAGGTGCATGGATCGGAACAAATCCGAGTGCTGGTATCTCCTGTATGACGGGAAAACTATGAATGTGTCCGATGATGGATATGAAACTGGGCAAATGTCCGTAAAATACAAGGACGCAGTGAAAATGCTGGCGAATATCTCCCCTGCATCCGGTGCGGCGCAGGTGGAGCAGTTCGGACAATTTGTGTCTTATGACAAGGTTATTGTCACGGATGACATGAGCTGCCCTATCAGCGAGGATACTGTTCTGTTTGTAGACAAGGAGCCGGAGTATGACGGGAAAAAGCCTCTGTATGACTACGTCGTAAAGCGAGTGGCCAAGTCGCTCAATTCCATTTCCATTGCCATAAGCAAGGTGAATGTATCGTGAAGCATAAGGTTGTTACCACCCTTTCTCCAACCGGCGTGCAGCAGATGATCGATTCCGTTCAGGAATACCGAGAATGGCTGAAAACTGGCTGCACGCTGCTGCTGGAACGTCTTGCACAAGAGGGCTATGAGGTGGCAAGCGCAGGTTTTTCGGATGCCACATATGACGGCACAAACGATGTGACCGTGTCTGTCGAAGATCGAGGGAAAATAAAGGCCGTTGTCGCCGTTGGAGGCACGGTCTTATTTATTGAGTTCGGCACCGGAATAACTTACCCGGATAACCACCCGGAAGCAAGTGATCTTGGTATGGTGCGTGGCACGTATGGGAATGGACACGGAAAACAAACCACATGGGGCTATTACGGAGACCCCGGAACAAACGGAACAGTTGCAGGAGAGAGGGCAAAGGGAACGCTTGTTCTTACACACGGCAACCCCGCAAATATGCCCATGTATAACGCCGTAAAAGAATTGGAGTTACGGCTTGGCGCACTCGTAAAGGAGGTGTTCCGATGATTGATGTAGAACGGATGATTTTTACCCCGATTGCAGAATCCCTACGGAAGAAATTCAAGGGGGTAGCTGTTTCCGGGGCGTATGTAAAATCTCCTCCTGACTTTCCGTATGCAAGCATTGTGGAACAGGACAATTATACAACCACGCTCAATCAGGACAGCTCCGCCACAGAGCGTTTTGCGACCGTCATGTATGAGGTCAATGTATACTCCAACAAAACCGGCGAAAGCAAATCAGAGTGCCGCAGCATCCTATCAGAAATCGACAAAATGCTGTATGCAATGAACTTCACGCGCATTTCCATGACACCCGTCCCAAACATGGACGATGCGTCAATCTATCGCTTAGTGGCGCGATATCGTGCCGAAACGGACGGAAACACACTTTTTAGGAGGTAAATTATGGCAATCAGTACCTACAAATGTTTTCTGATGCAGAAAAGCTCTCCCGGGACCACCTGGACAAAACTGGTGGACATCAAGGAGTTCCCTGACCTTGGCGGTGATCCTGAAATGCTGGAAACCACCACTTTGTCTGACAAGATGCAGACCTACATCGCCGGCATTCAGTCTATGGACGGCCTGAGTTTCACGGCGAACTACACGCTGGCCGATTACAAGACTCTGAAAGCAAAAGAGGGTACGGAAGCGGATTATGCTGTGTGGTTTGGCGGCACGGAGACCGGCGGAGCTGTTACCCCCACCGGCTCCGACGGCAAGTTCTCCTTCAAGGGGCAGCTTTCCGTGTATCCCACTGGCGGCGGCGTAAACGAAGTAGTAGGCATGAATATCACCATCGCGCCCACCTCTGTCATTACTTTGGATGACGGCGAGTAAGGAGGAATTATGGCAAAGACAATGACTATCGAGCACAACGATGTAAAGTATGTGCTGGAGTATACCAGAAAGTCTGTGGAGATGATGGAGCGGCAGGGCTTCGAGATTGAGGAACTACAGCGAAAGCCCATGACCTATCTGCCCGCCCTGTTCGCCGGTGCTTTTCTGGCGCATCACCGCTATGTAAAGCGTGACGTGATCGACAAGATTTACGCCCAGCTGCCCAACAAGGGCGATATGCTTGGCAAACTGGTGGAGATGTATAGCGAACCCATTGTGGCGCTCATGGATGATCCCGAAGCCGAGGGAAACGCCAGCTGGACGGTGGACTGGTAAGCGAACCGCCGCCCGATAAAGAGGGGGGAAATACCCCCCTCTACGCTTACACGGACAAGTTTTATGAGGTTTTCCCTTATTACCTTGCAATAGGTATGACCTACGAACAGTTCTGGGAAATGGATTGTGAGTTGGTCAGGTATTATCGCAAGGCGGCGAAAATCAAGCAGGACTTGGATAACCAGCAAGCATGGTTACAGGGTGCGTATTTCTATGAAGCCTTGGCGGATGTTTCGCCTATTCTTCATGCGTTCGCAAAGAAAGGTACAAAGCCTATTCCGTATCGAGATTCCCCATATCAGGTTGGAGAAAGCAGTAATTCTGCGGAGAAAAAGGCGAAAGAGCAGAAGAATGATAGCCGTGCAAAATCCATCATGGAAATGTTTATGATTGCCAACAATAAGAAATTCGAGCCGGGAGGTGAAAAGCATGGACAATCTTGAAATCCAAGGGCTTGAGTTCCAAATCAAAGAGAACAGCGATAGTGCCGTTGCGTCTTTGGGACGGCTTGAAAAAGCGTTGTCCTCCCTAAAGACTGCCACTTCCGGCGGAGCGTCCGGCGTAAGAACTGCTGCAAAGCAGATTGCGGCGCTCAATACAGCGCTGTCTGGGGCCGGTGCAGTTGGGCAAAAACTTAAATCTATCGCTGCTGGTCTACAGGCAATATCCGATGTCGGAACCGTTAAGATTCCGAAATCTCTTGGAAACAATCTGCAGTCGCTTGGGACTGCGTTGTCTGGAATTTCCGATGGAGATATAGACAGGCTCTACAATGTCGCAGATGCTTTGCGCCCGTTATCCGAACTGGAAGGTGCGCGCATGCGTTCGTACATCAACCAGCTCAGCGCTTTTCCGGACGTTGTGCGCGAACTCCGCGCCGCAGACATTGACGAGTTTTCAAACCAAATGACCCGGCTTGCAAATGCGCTGAGACCGTTTGCCACAGAAATGCAACATGTAGCCGATGGATTTAGTGCCATGCCGTCTCGAATTCAGCGGCTCATAACAACGACCGAGAAGTACAACAACACGGTAAACAAAGGAGCCACCCAAACGAGCCGATTTGGGATTTCCCTCAAAAACATAAAAACGGCAGCGGTTATGGCCGGAATTCGTATGATACGCCAAGAAATCAGCAAGGCTATCACTGAATCAAATGCCTACCAAGAGGATTTGAACCTGTTTACTGCGTCAATGGGTCAATACGCAAAAGAAGCCCAAGAGTATGCGGAAAATGTTGGCGAAATAATGGGCATTGACCCTGCAAAATGGATGCGGAATCAGGGCGTATTTAACACTTTGCTGTCCGGCTTCGGATCTGTCGCAGACCGTTCTTACCTTATGAGTAAGAACCTTACACAGCTCGGCTATGACATTTCCTCGTTCTTCAACATTTCCGTTGAAGATGCTATGCAAAAGCTGCAATCCGGTGTTTCTGGCGAATTGGAACCGTTGCGTAGATTGGGCTATGACCTGTCGCAAGCCAAACTGGAACAAACCGCATTGACGCTGGGAATCGAAAAGTCTGTTTCTGCCATGACGCAAGCAGAAAAGGCGGAGTTGCGTTACTACGCCATTATGACGCAGGTAACAACGGCGCAGGGCGACATGGCTCGTTCGCTGGATGCCCCCGCAAACCAGCTCCGTATTTTCCAAGCGCAGTTGACACAGGCATCAAGAGCAATCGGTAATATTTTTATTCCTATTCTTCAAAAGATATTACCCATTGCAATCGCCGTCCTTCGTATTGTACGCGAGCTGGCGGATGCTATTGCAAAACTGTTTCACTTCAAGCTCACGGAGATTGATTATTCCGGCGTTGGGAATCTCGCCAGCGGCGCAGAAGATGCCGCTGCAGGCTTTGACGATGCAACAAGCGCAGCAAAAGAACTGAAAAAGTCCGTTATGGGCTTTGATGAGCTTAACATCCTAAACGGCAACACTGCGTCTGGGTCTGGTTCTGCAGGTGTGTCCGGCGGCAGCGGTTTTGACTTTGAATTGCCTGAGTATGGTTTTCTTAATGATGTAAGTAAGCAGGCTGATGAAGTCACGCAGAAGCTCAAAAATGCGCTCCCGTGGATTCTTGCCATTGGCGCTGGATTAGCGGCGTGGAAACTTGGCCCAAAACTCGGCCTTGATTTGCAGAAAACCATTGGCTTGGCTGTCGGTATTTTTGGCGCGCTTACGCTTGTGCAAAACATTCTCGATTCAATCGTAAACGGCGTTACAGAGGAAAACATGACTGGCATGATTTTCGGAATGACGCTTGCTGTGACCGGGCTATATGTTGCACTTGGGCCGGTTGCTGGAGGAATTACAGCTATTGTTTCCGGTCTTGCTGTTTTGGCCGTTGCGTTTACTGATGCGGAAAAAAATGGATGGAATTTCCAGAATCAAATGCTTGCTGTTGCTGGAATTCTCGCGGCTGGCGTAGGCATCGGCATTTTGACCGGCTCCTTTATCCCGCTTCTTATCGGAATGATTGCATCGCTGCTGCTTAGCGTTACTACGGCGACCGGGCACGGGCAGGAACTTATCGAAGGAGTCAAAGAAACGCTAAAGGGATTCATCGATTTCTTCGCCGGTATCTTCACGGGAGACACTAAGCGTACAGCCGATGGCATTGCTGGAATTTTCGGTGGGCTAAAAAAGGCGGTTGGTGCTGTGATCGATGGCATAAGGGACTGGCTTAACGGATTGTTGGATTGGATTGACCAGAAAACAAACGGAAAGTTGAAGCCGCTCATTACCGGAATTAAAGCTATTGTAACCTCCGTTTTTGGCAGCATAAAGCAGACCGTCGGGAATGTAATCGACGATATTAAGATGATTTTCTCCGGTCTTATCAAGTTTATTTCTGGCGTTTTCTCTATGGATTTTGACAAGGCGTGGGAAGGAATTAAGGATATTTTCAAGGGTGTATGGAACACCATAATCGATCTGCTTAACGGCGCAATCAATATTATCATCAGAGGGCTGAACTGGCTCATTAAGCAGATGAATAAAATCAGTTTTGATGTTCCTTCGTGGGTGCCGGCCATTGGCGGGAAGTCTATCGGTGTGAACATTTCCTATATCAGTGAGAATGTGCTTCCGCATCTTGCAAAAGGTGCAGTTATCCCAGCAAATGATGAATTCCTTGCTGTGCTTGGCGATCAGACCCACGGGAACAACATCGAAGCGCCGGAAGGCCTTATTCGTAAAATTGTCCGGGAGGAATCCGGAGGTTCCAGCGAAATTCACGTCACCATCGTTCTCGATAGTGTAACTGGAAAGAAATTGTTTGATACGGTGGTAAGGGAGAACAACGCCGTTATCCGGGCAACTGGGGCAAGCCCTCTTGTTACGTAAGGAGGTCAAATGGCAATTTTAACCATCACAAAGGCAGACGGGACGATTGTCCCGCTGCCTGACCCCAGCGAATATTCGTGGGGTCTACAAGATGTTGATGCAGACGGAACGGGGCGAAACCAAAGCGGGGATTTGTTTCGCGACCGTGTGGCAAGCAAGCGAAAACTAACTCTATCGTGGCCACCCATGAAAGCCGCCCCTATGTCTACGCTGCTGCAAGCGGTTGATGATGTGTTTTTCGATGTAAGTTATCCAGATGCCATGACCGGAACCACAAGGAAAATGACCGCATATGTTGGGGACAGAACGGCTCCAATGTATAGCCTTATTGATGGTGCATATCAATGGAATGGTCTATCTATGAACTTTATCGAGAGGTGAGCCATGCACACTGTAACGGATGAATTTCATGCTGCGTGTTCGGCACCGGGGCGTGAAGTTACCAGCAAAATCAATTTCAATGGAACAACAGACCTCCCCGCATCGGAGATACGGGAGATCGTTGTAACAGAGCAGTTTGGCTCATCGGACGGCGTGACCGTCGGTGCGGCGTTTTCTTCCAGTTGCAAGGTGACGATGTACAAGCAGGATAATTTGCCGCTGAATAATGCGTATTTTATCCCATCTGTTGGAATCATGGTGAACGGGGAAGCGCAGTATGTAGCGAAAGGCAAATACTACATCCCAACGGACGGAGTGGATGATAGCGGGAAACTGTGGATAACTGTCACAGGCTATGACCGTATGGCCAGCCTGACGGACGATTATGTGCCTACCATTGATTTCCCCGCCACTCCTGTGCAGATTCTCACAGATGTGTGTACGCAAGGAAATGTCACTGCGCCCTCGGTAGCTTTGCCGGATATTCAAATTTCTGCACCCTACACAGGGTCACTGCGTCAGCAGCTCGGATGGTTGGCGGGGCTGATCGGATGCAATGCGAAATTTGATTCCGACGGCGAACTGAAATTCTGCTGGTACTCTGATAGTATTTCTGTTGGCCCGGAGGTGCAGTATCAGGGAGGACTTAGCAAATCCTCAGATTCCCCGTTTACCATACAAAGCCTTGTCACGGGAACGGAAGAAAACCCCATCACGGTCGGGACAGGTGTTGGCATCTCTGCCACAAACCCGTATATTACTGAAGCTGTGGCGGCTGCTGTTTTTGAGGGAATTGGAAACAAGGCAATGATGCCGTGTAAGGTGCAATGGCGGGGAGACCCCTCTACGGAAGCAGGGGACATATTGCACGTTACAGATGTGACCGGCCCAGCCAGCACATTCCCCGTTTACATTATGGAACAGGAACTGCGTATAAAGGGCGGAATGGTGGCGAATACGACCTGCTATGCGCCGCAGGACAAGCAGTATGTCGTAGAAAGCCCGATTATACAGCAAGTGAAGCGGGAATATTCCGGCCTTGCCAAAGCCATGCAGGATGCCACCGAAAGAATCATAGGCGCAAAAGGCGGATACTGGGAAGTCACTCTGGATGATGACGGTTTCCCCACCGGGTGGATGGTTCGAGACACGCCCACTATGGAAGATAATACAAGGCTGTGGATTATGAACATCAACGGTCTTGGATATTCCAAAGACGGCGGGAAAACCATTTCTGGCGTTGCGCTTACGATGGACGGCGCAGTAAACGCAGACACAATTACGGCTGGGAAGATGTCCGCAGAGCGTGTGACGATCAATGGACAAACTCTTTCTGATTTTATTGATGCAAGCATTGATGAAAATGGACACCCTGTGCTTCGCATTGGATCCTCTGCATCGGAGATTGTTTTGAAGGAGTACAACGACAAGATTGGGTTTTATGACGCAAGCGGCACACTGTTAGCGTACTGGAATAACAACAGCTTTGAACTGGTAGAGCTATCGAAGTTCCGCCTCGGTCCGATGTCTATCGTTGTGCAGCCGAATCAATCCATAAGTTTCGTGGGGGTGACGTGATGCCGAGTATCTACGGAAGCAAATCTAAGGGATGGCAGCTACGCCTTGACTATACGGTCAAGAGCCAGAGCATCGAAAATAACACCAGTGCGCTTGATTTAACCTTGTATGTGTATGACGGTACCGGGTACTCACAAAATGAGTCTGCGAACGAAGCGTATTACATTCTGCAAGGTACAAAAACTTGGAATCCGTACAATTATCCATCTACCGGTTGGTATAAACTGGGCGTAAAGTCTATCACCGTTACACATAGTGGCGACGGAACCGGGAAAGTCACGCTTTCCGGCGAATGGGACTGCGGCTTTGACTCGGCCTACACACCAAGGCATTTGACCGTCTCCGGTAGCGTTACACTACCAACAATTCCAAGAGCATCTTCCGTGTCTGCCACAAATGGCACAATGGGCGGGAATGTAGCAATTACCATCACACGGAAAAATTCCGCCTTTACACATAAGTTGTCCTATAACGCCGGAAGCGGGTATGTCTCTATTGCAACTGGTGTAGCCACATCTTACACGTGGGCAAGCCCTGACAGCATGATAGATGCTACCACGAATGCTTCTTCCCGCACGGTGACGATAAAATGCGAGACCTACAACGGAAGCAGCAAGATAGGTGAAAGCACGACAACCTGTGTCCTCACTGTGCCGGAATCCCTCGTTCCATCTTTAAGCGTGGTGCTTTCCGATGCCGCTGGGTATCAGCCGACATATGGATGGGTACAAAACAAGAGCCAGCTAAAAGCCGTTGCCACAACTGGCGGAGTAAGGGGAAGTACCATTGTAGGTACTGTCATGAAAATTGGCAATGAAAATGCCAATCTGAATACAGGGAATCTGCTTACAAAAAGCGGCTCTGTTGTGGTGACGGTAACTACGACAGATTCTCGTGGCAGAAACAAGACGGTTACAAACACTATTACTGTACAGCAGTATGCTGGACCGTCTATTGCAAATCTCACATACGCAAGAGGTTCCTATACAGGCGGCGTGTGGACAGAAAACAATACCGGCGCAGACATTAAGGTGATGTTTGATCTCACCATTTCTCTGAGTAATAACACCGCCAGCATCTCTTTGAAGATCGATGATGAGAATAGGCAAACCCTTTCTGCGCAAAGCTCCGGCTCAAAGGTTGTTTACATCGCCGGTGTCGGAACAGATACGACCAGAAAACTGACGGTAGTCGCCACGGACGCTTTTTCAAGCAGTTTTACCAAAGAAATGGATGTGGCGACAGTTGAAGTCCCGTTAAATATCAACTTCAACTTGCCGGGAGCGTGTTTTGGCGGGGTAGCCGAAAAAGAGAAAACGGTGCAATTCAAGTGGCCTATCTACGCCGAAAATGCCGTGGAGCTGAACGGGGAATTGATTTTATCTGATTCCGCAGCGGGGAAACTTCGGCAAGCGATGGGCATCCAAGACTACATCATTGAGCAAGGCGTAAGTGGCAACTGGACGTACCGGAAGTACGCATCCGGGTATGCGGACTTGTGGTGGCGTGGGACAGTTAAGCCCACCAGCTACACTACATTTGGCAGCTCCGCCTACACAAATACGATTTCCCTGTCAATGCCCTTCGGGGTGACGGGGAACGTGGTAATCACCGGCAGCGCTTCTGATTTGCACACAATCTGCAATACGGATTGGAGCTATGCTTCAAAAACCTTGTCCTTCCGCATGGCCCGTGGTGCATCAATGACACCAACAAATGAAACCGTATCGCTGCGGGTGACTGGCAAGTGGAAAGCATAAAACATATAAGGAGATACCGCATGACAGAAACTATCATTGTTGCACTTATCACCGGCGGCCTGTCGCTGCTGGGGGTAATCATCACCAGCAACAAGACCACCCGTGATGTGCAGGCCAAGCTGGACACGCAGCAGGCCGTCACCGACACCAAACTGGACGAGCTGACACGGGAAGTCCGGGAGCATAACAACTTCGCCCAGCGCGTTCCGGTGCTGGAGGAGCAGATCAAGGTCGCCAATCACAGGATAGCGGATTTGGAAAGACTGCCCAACCACTGAGCATCGCAAATCTATAGTATAAGGAGGTATATGTATGTATCGAGGTACAACCCCAACGCTGACATTCCGCCTGCCCATCGACACGGAAAGCATCACGGTGCTGTCCTTGGCCGTAGCGCAGGCCGGACAGGTTAAAATCGAAAAAGCATTGTCGGATGTACAGCTGGACGGGAATGTTGTCTCCTGCACGCTGACGGAAGCCGAGACCCTGTCGCTTACTGCCGGGAGAGGCATTGACGCAAAGATACAGCTCCGGGTGGGCGTAGGCGGTCAGCGCATGGCATCTCAGGTATTCGAAGTGCCTGTGGAGCGTATTCTCCGGGATGGTGCGCTATGATCGAGTTTGCGGTAACTTTTTCTCCCGGCGCTGATCTGGATGTCAACATGGGGCAGGTGATGGAGGTGTATGCCACCGAGGAGCGGACGGTGGAGCTGTCTATGCCCTCCGGCAATCAGGTCATCCTGCCCACCAGCAGCAAAGGCATGCGTAAGGTGACGATTCAAAAACCGGACACCCTTTTGGCCGAGAACATCAAGAAGGATGTTGTGATCGGCGGCGTGACCGGCGCCCTTGAGGCACCACCGACAGGCCCTTATATAGCGTATACGTCCCTCGACAGTCTTGGTAGAGTGTTTACCGCTAAATTTCGAGGAACAATTGTTCCAGAGCATGCATTCTCTTATTTGGCGGAATTGACATCAGTAGATATGCCAGACAATGTAATTGCAATTGGTGATAGTGGTTTTTATCGCTGCCCAAAGCTCCAATTGACAAGTCTCCCTTCCGAAATTACCTCACTCGGAGATTTTGCATTCTCTGATTGTTCAAAGCTAGCGTTAACAAGCCTCCCTTCTGGAATCACCTCAATTGGAGACCAGGCATTTAGGGATTGCTTTAGTCTCGCATTGACAGGTCTTCCTTCTAGAATTACCTCAATCGGAGATTACACATTTAGAAATTGTTCAAAGATGGTACTAACAAGTCTCCCTTCTGGACTTACTTCAATTGGAGATTTTGCGTTTCTAAATTGTTATCAACTATCATTGACGGCCCTACCCTCTGGACTTACCTCAATCGGGCAGTATACATTCAACAATTGCCCAAGGCTCGCATTGACGGCCCTACCCCCTGGGATTACATCATTACCAACAGCCGCATTTCAGTACTGCCCAAAATTAGAATTGACGACCTTCCCGTCTGGAATGACCTCGATTGGAGCTTATGCATTTAGGCAGGGTACAGGTCTCGCATCAATAACCCTTCCCCCCGCACTCACTACAATCGGAGATTTTGCATTTGCCAATTGTACTGGATTGGAAACGGTTAGATTTACGAGCACGGTATCCGCAATCCCCAATGGAGTATTTTCCGGATGCCCAAAACTGTCTACCATTTATGTTCCGTGGTCGCAGGGGCAAGTAGCAAATGCTCCTTGGGGTGCGAGCAATGCCACCATCGTTTACGATTATACTGGGGGGTAAAAAAGAAAGGAGACGGAAGTGAATGTACAATACCGACTAAACCGATAAACAAAGGCTTGTCAACATTTTTTTGTGTGCCCGATTCGGGCACGGAAAGGAGAAATTATGGAAACTTTTGGCATCGCAAGCGTGGCGGTCATCACCGTCATCACCTACCTCGTGGGGCTGGTGGGCAAGGCCAGCAGCATGAACGACAAGTGGATCCCCATCCTGTGCGGGGTCTGCGGCGGGCTGCTGGGGGCTGTCAGCTACTATCTGGCACCCATCCCGGACTTCCCGGCGGGTGATCCCATCACCGCCATTGCCGTGGGCATCGTCAGCGGTCTGGCGGCCACCGGCATCAATCAGGCTGTCAAGCAGCTGAGCAAGGGGGAGTGAGATATGGGTAAGCGCATCACTGCCGCATATCCCATCGCCAAGGCGGGCGGTATCCCTATCAACACCAGCATCCCGGCCAGCAAGGAGACCTATGACCGGCTGGGCGGGCGGGACGTGGCCTTTGTGGTGCTGCACTACACGGGCAACGTCAGTGACACCGCCGAGGCCAACTGCAAGTATTTCGCAGGCGGCGACCGGGAGGCCAGCGCACACTACTTCGTGGACGAGGACAGCATTTACCAGTCCGTACCGGCCTGTGACCGGGCGTGGGCGGTAGGCTCTCCCGATCCGGTACATCCCCTCTGCCGCAACACCAACAGTATCTCTATCGAGATGTGCTGCTCCGGGAACTACCATGTTTCCGAGCGCACCAAGGCCAACGCTGCGGCACTGACGGCGGAGCTGTGCAAGCTGCTGGGCATCTCCGGCGTGGACACCTACGTCCTGCGGCACTACGACGTGACCGGGAAGTCCTGCCCCCGGCAGATGGCAGGGAAGAACAACGCGGAGTGGGAGGCGTTCAAGGCCAGCGTCAAGGCGTTGCTGAACGAGAAGCCAAAGCCCGCACCCGCACCGACGACGAAGGAGGAGACGATCAACATGGAACTGCGTATGCTGCGCCGTGGCATGGAGGGCAACGATGTCCGGGCCTCCATGCTGCTGATGAAGGACAAGGGCTATTACCCGGATGAAATTTGGAGCGGCGACAAGCTCTTTGGCCCCAAGATGGAGGCCGGTCTGCGAGAGATGCAGGCAGATCACGGTCTGGGCGTTGACGGCATCATCGGCAATGCCAGTTGGAATTTCCTGCTGAAATAAAGGATAAAATAAATCCACTGGAGGGCGCAGAGGACACCGCTACGCCGGCCTCACGCCCGTGCATAAGCATCCGCACCTCCACGGCTATTGTTTTGCCGATGGATAACAACCATAAGGCCATAAGGAAGCTCTTATCAAATCTGCCGCCGAAACGTGCTATCGCCCTCGTGGAATCGGTTTTACTCCCAAAGACAGAGGAAATGATCGTCATAGATTGCGACGTGCGCCGGAAAAGCTGCGTACAGGTGGCAGTAGAGCGGAATATGTCCGTGGAAACTGTCAAGCGGTATAGGTGTAGAGCATACCACAAAATTGCACAGGAGCTATTTAACCCCCTGCCTTAATTGGCAGGGGGCTTTTTGCACTTTTCTGACACTTTTTAGGCACTTTTAAGTGCCTGTTTTTTTGTATCATAAAGGCAGAAAGAAGGTGGCAAAATGTACGACCGGCTTATCGCCTGCGGTTACACGGAGCAAATGGCGGCGGATATCCTGAAACTATTCCCCGACCAGGAAGAATTGCGGATATATGTATATTTTGCCGAACTATTCCGTGAAGAAAGGACGGTATGTTGATGGCATTTAATCCTTACTACCAGAATCCGTATCAGCCGATGGGGTATAACGGGCAATACGGCAATTATGCCCCGCAGAACGCCGCAGGAGCACCGCAAGCGTTCGGGTGTCAAATTACAAGGGTAAATGGGAGAAACGGCGCAGATGCGTTCAGAATGGCCCCCAACAGCTCTATTCTGCTGATGGATGAGAACGACCCCATTGTGTGGATGAAGCAGACAGACGGAGCTGGGTATGCAACGGTAACGCCTTACACAGTTTCTCCGTATCAGGCCGCACCTCCTGTGGATGTAAGTAGTCTGGAAGAACGTGTAAAGAGATTGGAGGACACAATCAATGGCAAATCCAATGATGCAAATGCTGATGGGAAACGGAAGCCGAAAGCCGAATAACCCCCTTGCGATGGTGGCAGAGTTCCGAAAATTTGCAGCGAACATGACCCCGCAAAAAGCGCAGCAAGAAATCGAGCGGTTACTAACTTCCGGGCAAATGAGCAAAGAGCAGTTTGCTGATTTGCAGAAACAAGCAAAGGACTTTGTGCAATTCCTGAAATAGGCCGGGTCGACACGGTTTATTTATAAAAAATTATGAAAGGAGTTTCCCACATGGAGAACGGTATGTCCCTTAGCGATATCGCCGCTGTGACACGTGGCGCAAATGATGAGAACGGATGGGGTTCTGGCTGGTTCCTTATCGTGGTTCTGTTCCTGTTCATGTTCGGCTTTGGCGGAAATGGCTGGAATCGTCAGGGTGAGTTCGGGGAGTATGCCACCGCCGCCAGCCAGCAGGAGATTCTGTTTGGCCAGCAGTTCGGCCAGGTCAACGACCGTCTGACCAACATCGGCAACGGCATCTGCAATCTTGGTTACGAGATGCAGGGCAACATCGGTCAGTTGGGCAAGGAGATGGCTTTGGCGCAGAATGGCACCAACATGACCATCATGCAGACCGGCAACAGCATCCAGAGCCAGATGGCGCAGTGCTGCTGCGACACCAAGCGAGCCATTGACGGCGTAAACGCCAACATCGACGCGAAGTTTGCGGCTCTGGAGAAGTCCCAGCTTGAGCAGCGCATTGCGGAGCAGTCTGCCCGCATTGCCAGCCTTGAGATGGATAACCGGATGTATGGCGTAGTCCGCTATCCCAACGGCTACACCTACAATGCCGGTAATTCCCCCTTCTGCGGCTGCAATAGCTGCTGCGGCACAAACATCTGACAAAAGCGAAAGGCCCCTCTTGGCCGGGTTATGGGCGGGGCTGGTGTCCCGCCCTCTTTATTTTGAAAGGAGATTTTATAATGTCTTGCAAATCTGCGATTTACACTGCTATGCAGACCCCCACGGAGGTTGCCGTAAATGGCGTTATCCCTCTGGGCAGTCTTATCCGCCGCTACGGCTGCGATATTTCTCTGAATGGAAATGCCGTCAACATCATTGGCAAGGGCTATTATGATGTTGATGTGTCCGTTACCGTCGCCCCCACGGCTGCTGGGACGGTTACCGCAACGCTTATCAAGGACGGCGTTGTTGTCCCCGGCGCAACAGCTTCCGCAAACGCTGCGGCTGGCGCACCTGTTGCGCTGGCATTCCCCGCCCTTGTCCGGCAAGCGTGTTGTGCGTCCGGCTCTGCCCTGTCTTTGGTGTTGACCGGCGCTGCATCCACCGTCAGCAATGTTGCCCTTCGGGTACAGCGCATCTGATGGAGGTGCGGGATGAAAGTCATCGAGAAATTGGAAGATTTTATCGATAGCGAAATCCACGATGCAGAAGTATATGCAAAGTGCGCCCTCAAGTACAAGGAATCCGACCCCACGCTTGCAAAACTGTTTTACGATTTGTCCACGGAAGAAATGCGACACATGGATTTGCTACACGGAGAAGTCGTTCGCCAGATCGAGCAGTATCGCAAGACGAAGGGAGAGCCGCCTGCGGCCATGCAGGCTATTTATGATTATCTGCACGAGAAGCAGATTGGTAAAGCTAAGTGCGTGAAGGAATACCAAAGTATGTATCGTAACGGCTGATTACTGGGTAAAATTTGTAGCCCACGATGTAGCCCACGCAGAGCAATTTACTACAACTTGGCACAATTTTGTGCAACGCTTCACCCTACAAGCAGCCCGTATAGGGTGATAAAAAACCCCGGAAACCCTTGATTTACAAGGATTTCCGGGGTTTTGGCGCGGAAGGAGGGATTTGAACCCTCGCACGCGGTTTAGGCGTCTACTCC
>ERZ773114.627-NODE-627-length-42711-cov-33.700183_pt1 | contig 42711 bp, 35 predicted proteins | sample MGYA00580564_ERZ773114 | MGnify/ENA primary metagenome ERZ773114 (study PRJEB29015, sample SAMEA2737836) | human gut metagenome | biome: human gut; feature: human-associated habitat; material: faeces | place: China | collected 2012 ... | reverse complement strand
CGCTGCCCAAACCCGCAATTTTTGAAAAAATTGAGTAAACTTTTTTTGCTTTTGGACGGATAATTTAGCGTTAGCTAAATTTCAATGCCCGACCGACACTCCGCTAAACCGTAATTTATTCAACTATTGATAAAAATTTTCCCTTAAAATAGCAAAATCCCACTCTGTTTTTTTCAGAGTGGGATTTTTTTAAGCATTTTCTGCTTGTGTTTGTTTTTCTTTTTCAGCCTGTGCTCTTTTTAGTTTTGTTCTCTTAATAACCTTAAGACGGCTGAATTCTTCTCTTTCCTTTTCATCAAGAGCATCGGAAATAAACTTTACGGTTTCTTCAAATTTAGGAATCATAATGTTCTTAAGAGCGTTGGCTCTCTTCTGTGTTTTCTTGATTGAAACCGCAAGACGGTAAACACTGTTTTCTATCTCGGCAAGCTCTGCGGTAAGATACTTAACTTCGGTAAATTTCTCGTAAGTTTTATCAATACCTGAGTTTGTAAGTCGCAGTCCGTAGTGCAGGTAGGTTTGAGGTTTTTTCTCGCCAATGGTGAGAATCGGAATTTCAACACCCATTACACTTCTTGAATCAAGTTTTAATGAGTCTTCTTCAGGAATCGTGTTTGAAAGGTCATCGCAAAAGCCGTTTGTAACATTGGCAGTCTGAAGTGCTATGTAAGCTTCTTCATATGCATTGTCGATCTTCTCCTGAATTGCATTGGCGTGGTCGATAAGCGTCATCATTTCTCTTATAAGAATATTACGCTTACGGTCAAGCAGTTCATAGCCGTTTTTGGCAAGAGCAAGCGACTTTTTGGTGTTCATCAGATTACCTTTTGTAGGTACAGCCTGTACAGCCATAGATGCTCAGCACTCCTTTCTGACGGTTATTTCTCAACATAATACTTGTCAAGAATCTGATCGTCAACACGGTCAAGTTCTGATTTCGGAAGTGTAGAAAGTAATTCCCAACCGAGGTCAAGGCTCTGTTCAATACTTCTGTTTTCGTTGAATCCCTGATTAACAAACTTTGATTCAAACAGTCTGCCGAATTCAATATATTTCTTGTCGATAGGGGAGAGTTCTTCCTCACCGATAACAGATGCAAGTGAACGAGCGTCAATTACCTTTGCATATGATGCAAAGAGCTGGTTTGCAAGTGCCTGATGATCTGCTCTTGTGTAACCCTCACCGATACCGTCCTTCATAAGACGGGAAAGTGAAGGAAGAACGCTTACAGGCGGATAAAGACCTTGTCCCTGTAATGAACGGTCAAGTACGATCTGACCCTCTGTGATGTAACCTGTAAGGTCAGGAATCGGGTGAGTAATATCATCGTTAGGCATTGTAAGAATAGGAATCTGTGTAACAGAACCGTTCTTGCCTTTAATCATACCTGCACGCTCATAAAGTGATGCAAGGTCTGAATAAAGATAGCCCGGGTAACCTTTTCTTGCAGGAATTTCACCCTTTGATGATGAGAACTCACGAAGAGCCTCGGCATATGAGGTCATATCTGTCATAATAACAAGAACATGCATCTCAAGCTCAAATGCAAGGTACTCGGCAATAGTAAGAGCACATCTTGGGGTAAGTGTTCTTTCGATAATCGGGTCATTCGAAAGGTTTAAGAGCATTACAACTCTTGAAAGTACACCGCTTTCTTCAAAACTCTTTCTGAAGTATTCGGCAACATCTTTCTGAACACCCATTGCTGCGAATACAACGCAGAAGTTATTAGCATTTGCACCGCTGATTTTTGCCTGACGAACAATCTGTACCGCAAGGTCGTTGTGCTTCATACCCGTACCTGAAAAGATAGGAAGTTTTTGACCTCTGATAAGTGTCATAAGTGTATCAATGGTAGAAATACCTGTGTTGATGTAGTTCTTAGGATAAATTCTTGAAACAGGGTTGATAGGTGTGCCGTTAATGTTAGCACGCTTTACAGGGAAAATATCTCCGAGTCCGTCAATAGGTCTGCCTGCACCGTCAAGTACACGACCGATAATTTCAGGAGAAAGAGGCATTTCCATTGGGTGACCTGTAAGTCTTGTTCTTGTATTTGTAAGGCTGATTCTTCTTGTACCCTCAAATACCTGAACAACAATCTTTTCGCCCTCAATCTGTACGACACGGCCCTGTCTTACTGTGCCGTTATCAAGGCGGATATCAACAATTTCCTCGTTGGAAACGCCTTTTACTCCGTCAAGAACTATGAGTGAGCCGTTAATTTCTTTAACGCCGACATAATCTATAATCATTGTGCGTTTCCTCCTTACATAATTGAGTCAAGCTTTTCATCAATTTCCTTGATATATTCATCAAAGAGTTCAGGCTTGCTGTTAGGAATATCATATTTCATCTTTGTAAGTTTATCGAACAAACCAAGCTCAATAACCTTTGAAATAGGAATTTCCTTGGTAACAACCTTCTTAGCCTTATCGTAAAGGTGAAGAATTGTTTTCATCATAAGTTTCTGCTTTTCAAGCGGAACATAAGTATCATCAGCGTGGAAAGCATTTTGCTGTAAGAAACCTACACGAACTACTCTTGCAGCTTCAATGACAAGTTTCTGGTCATCAGGAAGTACATCGGAACCGATAAGTTTTACGATTTCCATAAGCGAGCTTTCTTCCTGAAGAAGTGCGCTGATTCTGTTACGATACTCAATAAAGTCTTTACCGAGGTTTTCTTCAAACCAAGGGTCAAGGTCGTTAAAGTATTCGCTGTAGCTGTTCATCCAGTTAATAGCAGGATAATGTCTTGAATAAGCAAGCGACTTATCAAGTGCCCAGAAACAACGGGTAAATCTTTTTGTGTTCTGTGTAACAGGCTCGGAGAAGTCTGAACCCTGCGGAGAAACCGCACCGATAAGTGTTACAGAACCCTCACCGCCTGAAAGAACTTCCGCACGGCCGCCACGCTCATAGAACTCGGCAAGTCGTGAAGGCAAGTAAGCCGGGAAACCTTCCTCGGCAGGCATTTCCTCAAGTCGGCCTGAAATCTCACGAAGAGCCTCGGCCCAACGAGAAGTTGAGTCAGCCATCATAGCAACATGGTAACCCATATCTCTGTAATATTCGCCAAGTGTGATACCTGTGTAAATTGATGCCTCACGGGCTGCAACAGGCATATTTGATGTGTTGGCAATAAGAACGGTTCTGTCTGTCATAGGACGCTGTGACTTAGGGTCGATAAGTTCAGAGAATTCTTCGAGTACCTGGCTCATCTCGTTACCACGCTCACCGCAGCCTACATAAATAATAATATCAGCGTCGCACCATTTTGCGAGCTGGTGCTGTGTCATAGTTTTACCTGTACCGAAACCGCCCGGTATAGCGGCTGTACCGCCCTTAGCAATAGGGAAGAGAGAGTCAATAACTCTCTGACCTGTAATAAGCGGAATTGAAGATGCAAGTCTGTCCTTTACAGGACGAGCGGTTCTGATAGGCCATTTTTGACAAAGTGTGAGGTTGTGCTCAACGCCGTTATCATCTTTAATAACAACAATTGTGTCAAAAAGCTTGTATTGACCGTCAGGCATAACCTTGGTAACAACGCCTGAAAGTTCAGGGTGAACCATAAGTCTGTGTTCAATGATTGGCGTTTCGGGGAGTGTAGCATAAATCTGACCACCCTCGAGTTTGTCGCCAACCTTTACTTTCATTGTAACATTCCAGAGCTTTTTGTCATCAAGAGAAGAAACAGATGCACCTCTGTCAATGAAAGCGCCTGCCTGTTCCTCAATAGCCTTAAGAGGACGCTCAATTCCGTCAAAAATATTATCAATAATTCCCGGTCCGAGAAGTACATTCATAGGTGCGCCTGTACCTGTAACAACATCTCCCGGTTTAAGACCGGTTGTTTCTTCATATACCTGAATTGTGGTAAAATCAGAAGTTATACCGATTACTTCACCGACAAGGTTCTGTTCACCTACATGAACCATTTCCATCATTTCAAAGCAATCAGCATCTTTTACGGTAACAACAGGTCCGTTAATTCCATAAATAACATTATTTTCCATTTGTATTACCATCTTCTTTCGGATAAAATCAAGAAGGTCAATTAGTTAAGAACGCTCAGACCTGAGTTCTCAATAAACCATTCTCTCTGTGCAGAGAGCTTTGTGTCGAGTGTTTCATCGGCAACAATTCTCATTGATTTGCAGTAGCCTTTAAGACCGCCGATTTTGATTGAGTTGTCTTTAACAAGTTCAGCCATTCCGTGGAATGCGGCAAGGATTTCTGTTGAATACTTCATATCCTTTTCATTTATATAAACAACACAACGGTTATCGTCAAAAAGTTCTGCAATCTGTCTTGCACTGTCAACAAGTTTTAATTTATATTCTTTGGTTTCTGTGTATTTAATAAGCTTTTGTGCAGCCATTTCAAATACTTCGTCAGTCATTTTTGCTCTTTCTCTAAAGAGTTTTTTCTGACTTTCCTGAACAAGTCTGGCAAGTTTGCTTGTTTCTACATACTTTTTAGCTTCAAGCTGCTGCTGTATGTAGCGTTCGCTGTCACGCTTGCCGTTTTCTTCGGCTTTTTTGAGTTTTTCTTCCTTTAAAAGCTCAACTTCAGTATTGGCAATAGACTTTTGTTCTTCGGTGTATCTTTGTATGGCTTGCAAAAAGTTATCGGTTTTTGTGGTATTTTCCATATTAATAACCTCTCAGCTCATTCAGAGTTTTACGCCAATAGCGTCCTGAACATATTTTGTGATACTGTCTTTGGTGCGTCCGTTGCCATGACGGTCGGGGATTTCTACAATCAAAGGCTTTTTGCGGTTGAGCTTTAAGTCATAGATAAGGTCAGGGCAGAGAGAAACAAGAGTTTCTGTCATAAGAATAACAGCCACATCTTCTCTCTCCATAGCCTTAGTAAGCTCTCGTGTAACCTCTTGTTCCGTATGAACAACTACACCGTCAATACCTGCAAAACGCATACCCATTTTAGTATCAACATTATCGCTTATAAGAAAAAATTTCATTTTTCGTCATATCCTTTATTTCTTCAATTAGCTGAAGAGAATCAAGATTGAGATAAGCATACCGTAAAGGGCAACACCTTCACCGAGAGCAACGAAGATGATTGCTTTACCAAATGCCTTTGGATCTTCACTTGTTGCACCGATAGCTGCAGGAGCTGCGTTACCTACGGCAATACCACCGCCGATACATGAAAGGCCAACTGCGATAGCTGCGCCGATATATGCAAAGCTCTTAGATGACTGCTGAGCAACCTGTACTGCCTCTGAAACTGTGTTTGCATCTGCTGCACCTGCTACGATTGGGCAAAGAAGGCAAATTGCAAATACTGCTGCGAATGAAGCAATCTGCATTAAAACTGTTTTCTTTCTGTTATGACCTTTTTCGTAAGCCTTTACAGCTACAACTACTGATGCTACAAGAAATACAACAGGGAGTGCCAACATAACTAAATTTAAGATGCTCATAATGATTTACCTCCAAAAATAAATAAACAATAAAATATATAATTAAGTTTTTCAACTTAACTGTTTTGTGTAAGTTTTAGCTTGACAGGTTCGTATGGTCTGCCTTCGCCTGAATAGAAACGGCTGAAAAGCTCATAGTATTCAAGTCTTAATACCTGAATTGCTACGAGGAGAGCTTCAAGTACCATTACTATAACATTACCTACTACAACAATTGGCCAGTAGGCAATAGGACCTGCGGTTTCGGCAAGAACAAATACAACCATCATCATACCTGCGTGAACAAGAACGAATGCGCCTACACGCAAGAAACTCATTGTGTTTGTTACATAGCTTAAAAGAACTTCAATTGATTCAAAAATATTTTCAACAATGTAGTCCTTCCAGCTTTCCGGTTTCCAGTCAGGTTCTTTGTTTACCAATCCGCCAAGCGGCTCGGCAAAGAAAATTAAGATAAACGGAATTACAATCAGGAATATAATGTACGGAGCGTTGAATACGGGAAGTCCGAACAAAAGCTGACCTGCAATACCGAATACTATTGCGCTGTAGAAAATTATACCTGCCACACCGCTCGTGCTGAACAATGCTCTGCCATAATCCTTTTGACGGATTGATGTGTAGACATTGAGGACCATTGCGGTAATTAAAAGGAATACGCCAATGCCTATGGCTACAAGAATAATCTTTGTTGCCATTTCGGAGCTCATTACCTCAATAGGCTTTTCTTCAAGTCCGAAGAGAGCTTTGTACATGGGGTCGAGCAAATGCTCAAATCCGAACACACTGCCGAATACAAGTCCGAAGAATGCAGATGAAATACCGCACGGTGCAAGTATTTTACCAATTGCCATCTTTTTGATTTTATACATCAATATACCTACAACAGTAAGGCAGATACCCTGACCGACATCGGCAAACATAATACCGAATATAATAATGTAAGTTATTGCAACAAAAAGTGACGGGTCAATTTCATTGTATTTTGGCACGCCGTACATTGAAGTATAAAACTCAAACGGTCGTGCAAGGAAACAGTTTTTGAGTTTAACAGGCGGAGATTTTTTAATCTCGTTCTTTGCGTCTGAAAATTCAACTGTAACGCTTCTGTGTTTGCAAAGTCGTTTTTTAAGCTGTTTTGCAAACTCTGTCGGCACCCAGCCTACAATAATAAAACTTTTATTGTATTGCAAAGCTTTAGTTCTTATAGTTGAGTACAAAGAAAGTTCTTCAAGTTTTGACAAATATTTTAAAATTCTTTCTTTGTTAATGGAAAGATAATCGTCAATACGCTTTTCGGTATCTTTGTAAACATCCTCAAGGTGGGGAATAAGTGCCGTAAGTTTTTTCATATGCAGAGTTGGCGTTGAATTAACACCGATTATGTCGCATCTCTCAAAGAAAAGACTTGAAAAAACTCTGTCAATTTCTTCTGTCTTATCAGCGGGAGCAAGATAAACGCCCCAATAATAAGCTTTATCTTCTGTACACACCGAAAAATCAATATAAGGGTCATCCTTATAATTTTCCAGTTTTACATAGCTGTCTTTAGGAAGTCTTCCGAATCTTGCATTTACATATTTAAGCTCAAGCAGCTTTTCTATTTCAATGTCAAGTCCGACAAAGTGCTTTGTTTCGTCAAGATTTTGTTTTGCCTCAAGCAATTGCTCGGCGGCAAAATCTCTGTCTTCAACAAGCTCGTTTAGTTCATCGCAAATCTTATTGCAAAACAATTGAATATCCTGATATGTCGGATTAAAATTGCTTACATCGACAAGCGGGAACTGCCTTTTTGTAAGTCCTAATGAAGCCTTGAGGTTAGTGAGATGTTCGGCATAAATATTTTTGGTCTGAAGATGTGAAAAACCTTGGGTATTGTTGTAAAAAACAGACACATCATCGGGATGAAAAACTCCCGATTCTCCCAAAACGGTAATAACATCGTCAATCTCATCCATAAAGCCGATTATATTAACAGCTTGCATGGTTGATACAGCCAAATAAAATCACCTCTTTGTTAGTGGTACTGCTTACTAAACGATAAGCAGGGACTGTATTTTTTTAGAATCAAGTTTATATCGTGTACCTTCAATCAAGGTTATAATATTCATAAGCTCGGTTTCGGCAACGAACATATATGAAATCATCACAACAGAAGGATTGTTTGAGAAATACATATTCTTTCTTGCAAGTTTGTATTTTACTCTTGGGCTGATGTCACTTGCGTAAACATAACCTATTTGTTCAATCAACTTACCGGTGTGAGTTTCCTGCATTACGGAGAATACTTCTCCGGAGGATTCCGCACGGCACATTCTGTCGAGAGTTTTTTCACTGATGCTTGAGAAAGGGTAGAGCAGGTTGTTTTTTATTTGCTCCGGTGTAAGGTTATAATACTTTTTAAGACGAAGTACACGGGAGAAATTATTGTAATCGTTGATTACGGTAAAAAGCTCCATAAGCTCTTTTCTTTCAGTGCCTTTTGTTTTGCTCTTTATTACCTTTTTGAGGTTGGAGAAAACAAAAGTATAAAGATCATTTTCAATATCCGATATAGGCAAAAGATTGTTTTCGTCGGGCTTGTATTTTTCAAATATTTGAGAATACTTTGTATTGCTCAAAATGGTGAGAAATTCATCGTAATTTCTTGCAAGCGCAAGTTTCTGCAAATCAATCTCCGTATGTTTTGCAAAATATGTCGGATACTGATAAATAAACTTTTCAGTAGATGAAGTATTCAGCAAAGTGAGAAAGCGCATTATCTGTTCAATCTCGGTTCTGCTTATAACATAAGCTGAAAAGCCGGTGCTCATCTGGGAATCATATCTGCAAAGCGAGTCAAACTCATAGAAAAGATGCTGCCTTAAAAGAACCTCAAGTCTGCCACGGTGAACATCACGCTCATTTATATCACGCAATGCCTCCGCATAGTGCGTATATGACTTAAGATAAGACATTACTTCTGCAACACTGTTTGAGTTAAGCAAACTGTTGTAGTCCTTTTCGGTAAGTCTTTTACCAAACTTTGCTCTTGCTTTTGCAAGCACCGCAAACGAAGTGGAAGACACAGCTTTCGCACCTCCTTTAAAATAATATGCTTAATAAATGGATAGTTATCCGATTGTACGCTTAGCAATTTCATCTGACCATTTGTCAGCATTTGCCTCGAAATCAGATTTAAGTTTAATTAAAACAGATTTATGCTTCTGACGAGTATCCTGCCACTGATGTCTGATGTCCTTGTCAATATAAGCACTCTGGCGCTCAATGGTTTCGTCAGCTTTTGACATATAGGAATCGTAGATTACCTTTGCTTGAGCGTCGATTTCCTTAGCAAGAGCTTCTTTGTTTTTTTGATTTTCTTCATCGAAGGCTTTTGCCTCAGCGTCTGCTTCAACAATCTGTTTAATCATATCCTTCAAAAAATCACCCCCTGAGATTAGTTCTTGAGAGCCTGAAGCGGTGCAGGAATTCTTCCTCCTCTGTTGATAAATTCAGCCGGTGAGCCTTTTCTTAGCGGCATTACAGGACCGTAGCCGAGAAGTCCGCCAAAGTTAAGTGTTTCGCCTGCTTTTTTACCAATAGCGGGAATAAGTCTTACAGCGGTTGTCTTAGTGTTTACCATACCGATAGCTGCTTCGTCTGCAATAATTGCAGAGATAACCTCGGCACTTGTGTCACCCGGTACAATAATCATATCAAGACCAACTGAACATACGGCTGTCATAGCCTCAAGTTTAGTTATGTCGAGATATTCGTTTTCAGCTGCATAAATCATACCTGCATCCTCCGATACCGGAATGAATGCGCCGCTAAGTCCGCCAACATGTGACGAAGCCATTACGCCGCCTTTCTTAACAGCATCGTTAAGAAGAGCAAGAGCAGCAGTTGTACCGTGACATCCGCATACTTCAAGTCCCATTTCTTCAAGAATATGTGCAACACTATCGCCGACTGCCGGTGTAGGTGCAAGTGAAAGGTCAACGATACCAAAAGGAACGCAAAGTCTTTTGCTTGCTTCTTTTGCTACAAGCTGACCCATTCTTGTGATTTTAAATGCGGTTTTCTTAACCATATCGGCGATTTCGGCAATATTTTTGCCTTCGCCGCCCTTAGCAAGAGCAGCTCTTACTACGCCCGGTCCCGAAACACCGACATTGATAACGGTATCAGCCTCGCCGACACCGTGGAAAGCTCCTGCCATAAACGGGTTATCTTCAGGAGCGTTACAGAATACTACAAGCTTTGCAGCGCCGATGCAATCACGGTCTGCTGTAGCTTGAGCAGCCTGAACTACAGTTTTACCCATCATTTTGACTGCATCCATATTGATACCGGCTTTTGTTGAACCGATATTTACCGAAGAGCAAACAAAATCGGTAGTTGCAAGTGCTTCGGGGATACTCTCTATAAGCGCATAGTCACCGCTTGCGAAACCTTTTTGTACAAGAGCGGAATAACCGCCGATGAAGTTTACGCCGAGTTCTTTTGCGGCTTTGTCGAGTGTGTGAGCAAATTTTACTACCTTTTTACTCTGGCATGGTGCAGCTACCATTGCGATAGGGGTAACTGAAATTCTCTTATTTATAATAGGAATACCGTACTCCCTCTGGATATCCTCGCCTGTTTTTACGAGGTCTTTGGCAGAACGGCAGATTTTGTCGTATACCTTTGTGCAGGCTTTGTCAATATCGTCATCAATACAGTCTAAAAGTGAAATGCCCATTGTAATTGTTCTTACATCGAGATTTTCGTTATCAATCATATTGATAGTTTCAAGTATATCTTTTGTTTCGAGCATAGGTGTTTATCCTTTCAATCCATATTTAAGGGCAAATTAAATTCTGTGCATACTGTTGAATATATCTTCGTGCATTACATGAATCTTAGTTGCAGTAGCCTCTCCGACAGCGTCAAGGTCGGTTCTTAACTTTTCAAAATCAATTTTCTCTTCATTGAATTCAATAAGCATAACCATTGCAAACATATCCTGAAGAACGCTCTGTGTTACCTCAACGATGTTTGCGTTGTCAGCAGCACAAGCGGCTGATACCTTTGCAAGTATTCCGACTGTGTCCTTACCGATTACTGTAATTATAGCTTTCATAAGTTACCTCCGTATTTGCAAGATTTTAATTTTATTCCTGCAAAAGAATTATAAAAGAATTATATGATTGTTTATTATCATTACCTTATTATATAACTAAAATCTAAGAAAGTAAAGCCTTATATTGCATAAATTTGGCGAATATGGTATTATTTATTACGGAGGCTTGATAACTATGATTTTATGTGATGTTCATACTCATTCAAACAATTCTTTTGACGCTGAAAATACAGTGGAAGAAATGTGTAAATCTGCCCTAAATAAGGGATTTTACGCAATAGCAATTACCGACCATTGCGAAGCACCTTTTATCAAGTTTGGCTATAACGAAGAATTCGGAGATTTTAACGAAAGAATACCTTTGTCATTTTTGCAAACCAAAAACGCACAGATAAAATATAGACAAAAACTCAAGGTTTTATGCGGAATAGAGCTCGGCGAGCCTATGCACGACCCGGAATGTACCGAAAAAGCGCTTTCTTTTGGCGATTTTGACTTTGTTTTAGCGTCTTTGCACAATTTAAAAAATATGGAAGATTTCTATTTTATCGATTTTAATAATTGTAATATTTCCGAAATTTTGAAATTATATTTTAATGAACTTGCAGAAACAGCGACCTTCAGTGACTTTGACAGCCTTGCTCATCTTACATATCCTTTAAGATATATTTTTGAAACAACATGGGAATATCCCGACCTTACACCTTATCAAGATGTTATTGACGATATATACAGAACACTGATTTCAAACAAGAAAGCTCTTGAAATTAATACTTCGGGTTTATTCAAACCCATCGGCAGAACTTTACCCGATGAATTTCAGCTAAAGCGCTATCGTGAACTCGGCGGAAAGCTTATCACTGTCGGAAGTGATGCCCACACAAGCACTGCTGTCGGAAACGGAATAGAAGAGGGAATAAGACTTGCACATAAGTGCGGATTTAAGTCGTATACTATCTTTGAAAAGCGCCGCCCGATTGCTATACCGATAGAATTTTAATTAAACTATATCGTATATCTTAATAGATATTGTGTTGTTTATCATATTATAACGCAAGTTTAAAATAATTCAACCGCTAATTTTGGTTACTGTATCTATTAATGTACAAAACTATAAATATTGTTTAATAAATCGAATAAAAACAAATAAAAAACAGACATTTCTCAAAAGTTGGAAATGTCTGTTTTGTGCTTTAGTTTAATTATATTATGTCAAGACAGCTTATTATAATGTCTTTGCAAGTTCTTTTATGTATTCTCTTAATTGGTCTTTAGTTTCGGGATGTTCAAGACCTACTTCGATTTGAGCCTGAAGAATACCGAATTTATTGCCCATATCGTATCTTCTGCCTTCAAATTCAACGGCTGTCATACCGTCTGTAACAGCGATTTCACGCATTGCGTCTGTAAGCTGAATTTCACCGCCTATGCCCGGCTGTGTTCTTTCAAGAATTTCAAAAATTTCTGACGGGAGAACACATCTGTCTATGATAGAGTAAAGTGAGAGAACTTCCTCCGGAGTTTGTGGCTTTTCTTTCATATCTGTGCATTTAAATACATTGTCGTAAATATGCTCAACTTTAAGTGAACCGTATTTATGAATGTCTTTTGCATCAACTTTTTTAACGCCGACAACACCTTTGCCAAACTCGCCGTAATGTTCAATAAGCTGACCTATGGCTGGTTTTTCGCCTACGATTGCGCCGTCGCCGAAAAGTACGGCAAAAGGTTCATTACCTACAAAAGACTTTGCTTTTAAAATAGCGTGGCCTAAACCCTTCATTTCTTTCTGACGAATGAAAGTGATATTTGCGAGATTTGAAATACCTCTTACTGTTTCAAGAAAATCAAGTTTGCCGCTTTTTTCAAGGATTGCCTCAAGTTCAGGGGATGCATCAAAATGGTCTTCGATAATGCCTTTACCTCTGTTTGTAACGATAAGAATATCTGTTATTCCGGCTGCAACTGCCTCTTCAACGATATACTGAATTGTCGGTTTGTCTACGATCGGGAGCATTTCCTTTGGCATTGATTTTGTCGCGGGAAGTACTCTTGTGCCGAGTCCTGCTGCAGGTATAACTGCTTTTGTAATTTTCATATTTTCCTCCGATATTTGTTTTTAAACGAACAGCGGCATATAAGCGATTGCTAAAAATACAAATGTTGCCACAACTGCTATGGCAAGGTTTACGCCACCCTTGTTTTCAATTTGCTCGTTAATTTTTGACTTTGTGGTTGCTGCTTCTTCGTCTGATTCTTTATCAAAACTTGAAGCGTAGTTTTTAATTGATGAAATTTTCTTTATGCAGTGTTTAAAATACATTCTGTTTGTTCTGAAACCGCAGATAAGCATAATGGCAAATCTGATTGCTCCGAGAATGTACGGAACAGCAAAGTACAAAAGATTTGTAGAGGACATACCGGCAAATAAATCGCCGACATTAGCACCGCTGTATCCGCTTTGAAGTATGGCAGAGTAATTATCCATATAAATGTTATATGCCTCTGTAAATTCAGGTGTGGATTGTATAATAAGTGTGCCTGCAAGCAATCCTACCACGATTACCGATATAACAATGCCGATTGCGTACATTTTCCTGTAAAGCATATATGCACCGGGTAAAATAGCGGATACAAAGCTGAATCGTGATTTATTTGTTCTTAAGATTGAACCGAAAACACGCATAAAGTAGTTTGTATTTTTGCCGACAAATTTTGAAACCTCACCTGCGGTTACATTATCTGCCATTTTTTCGTCTGCCTTAAAACCTGCCATCGGATCAAACGCAATAAAAGGTATTCCGCCGTTTTGCGGATTTTGACCGAAAGGAAAACCATTCATATCCGGCGGAACATTATTATTTCCGTTTACGGAATCATTCTTGGGTTGATTGTCTTTTAACAGAGGCGCTCCGCAATGTTCGCAGTAAAACAAAGTATTGTCGTTTGGATGACCGCAAATTTTGCAGATTACTTCATTGTCTGTGCCGCTCTCTTTGTCAGCTTCAAAGTTATCGGAACTGTCCGGTTGATCATTTTCAAATGAAAAATTTTGTGAATGTTTATCCTGATAAAAGCAGTGTTCCTCCTGCTCGTAGCATTCTCTGTGGTGCGGCGTGCCGCATTCAGGGCAAACTACTATATCATCGCCCTCTTTAAACTGTTTGTTACAAACAGGGCATTTATATTTATAAAAATCCATATTTGCCTCCGGGTATTTTTATACAAACTAATTATAACAAATAATCTTATTAATTGCAACCATAATTTATTATAATATTTTAAATGTATATAATTTCTGAATTTTATTATTTAACCGCAAAAAGAATATATTTGTTTACAAAATATTGTAATAAATTGGTAAATCTGATATAATGAAAATGTTAAAATTTTTGAGCAAGGAGGATTACTTGTGAATGATAAAGTGAGCGTACAAGTGGTAACCTTTGGAGCAATGAATTTTGCAATGCAGCAAAACTATGTTCCGCTTGTGCGCAGCGTAACGATAAAAAATAACAGCGATGAGGAAATTAAAGATATTATGTTAAAAATTTCCTTTGAACCTGAATTTGCAAAGCCTTTTACACATAGAATTGAGGTTTTACCTCCGCATACCGAAATTGAGGTAAGTCCTGTTAATATTATAGTATCTACGGAGTTTCTGTTCTCACTGACAGAGAGAATTGTTGCACAGATCAGCGTACAGCTTTTATGCGGCGAAGAAGAACTTGTAAATGCCGGTGACAATATTGATTTGCTTGCCTATGATGAGTGGAGCGGCTGCTATATAATGCCTGAACTGATTGCGGCTTTTGTAACACCTAATCATCCCGCTGTCTCGGGCATCCTTAAAATTGCAACCGATTATTTAAGAAAATGGGGAAAAGCCCCGAGCATAACAGGTTATCAGAGCCGCAATGCAGATTTTGTAAAACTGCAAATGGCTGCTGTTTATGCCGCTTTACAGTCAAAAAATATTGTGTATAATAATCCGCCTGCAAGTTTTGAAAAAGCAGGTCAGCGTGTGCGACTTCCTTATTCTGTAATTGAGCAGAAACAAGGTACTTGCATTGACCTTGCGGTTACATATGCGTCTTGTCTTGAGGCGGCAGGACTTTTCCCTTTAATAATGATAAAAAAAGGTCACGCATACTGCGGCTGCCGCCTTGAAGAGGAAACTTTTGCCGATTGTGTAATTGATGATTTTTCGGCTATTGACAAACGAACGGTAAGCGGAAATGAAGATATTTTGCTTGTTGAATGCACGGATTTTACGGCGGGAGAAAAGATTGATTTTGACAGAGCGGTAAAGCACGGAAAAAATAATCTGTCAGATTCGGAAAATTTTATATGTGCTGTTGATGTTAGAAGAGCAAGAGCGGGAGGACTGCGACCAATTCCGCAAAAAATAGATAGCAACAGTATTTGCGGTTATGACGGGACGGTTGATTCGGTTTCTGATTATCAGGCAGCTGCACCTAAGAAACTTAACAGAAGCGGTACAGGTGTAATCGGATATGAGGAAAGTTCGCTTTCAAGAATACAGATATGGGAGAGAAAGCTACTCGATTTCAGTTTGAGAAACTCACTTTTAAATTTCAGAATTACCAAAAACGCTTTGCCGATTTTAACTCATGATCTTGCCGCTCTTGAGGACAGTCTTGCAGACGGAGTATCTTTTTCAATACGGGAATTGCCGAGCGAATGGACGGCGTCACTTAGAGATGCAAGGCTTTATGAGATAGAAAACGAAAATGACCTTGCAACAAATATTGCAAGCGAAGAGTTTAAAAGCAAAAGACTTTGTGCGGTTATGCACGACGAAGAACTTGAAAAAACTCTGAAAAATATTTACAGAACCACAAAGTCGAGCATAGAGGAAAACGGTTCAAACACACTTTTCTTAGCACTTGGATTTTTAAAGTGGTACGAAAGCGATATTTCGGAAAAGCCACGCTATGCACCGCTTATTATGATTCCTGTTGAGCTTGTAAAAAGTTCGCATAATAAAGGCTATTTACTGAGAAGCAGACAAGAGGAAACCCAGATTAATGTTACATTGATTGAGTATTTAAGGCAGATTTTTGAACTGAAAATACCGAGCCTTGACCCACTGCCCGAGGATGAGCACGGTACGGACATTCCGCTTGTTTTTAATACGGTTCGTAATTGTATTCTTGACAAAAAGCGTTGGAATGTTGTGAATACGGCTTGCTTGGGACAGTTTTCGTTCGGTCAGTTTGTAATGTGGAGTGACCTTAGAAACCGTGCCGACGAATTAATGCAAAATAAGGTTGTTGCAGGTCTTATTGATAAGAAAATTACTGTTGAGCAGGAAGAAAATCCGCTGACGGTGTCTGAACTTGATGAGCGCATCGCACCCGATGACCTTGCAATACCGTTGAGCGCAGATTCTTCACAGATGCTTGCCATTGCAGAGGCGGCAAAGGGAAAAAGTTTTGTACTTCACGGACCTCCCGGAACAGGTAAGTCGCAGACAATTACAAATTTAATCGCAAATGCGCTTTATCACGGTAAATCTGTTCTTTTTGTCGCAGAAAAAATGGCGGCTCTTAATGTGGTTCAACACAGACTTGAAAATATCGGTCTTGCTCCGTTCTGCCTTGAACTTCACTCAAATAAGGCGAGCAAAAGCAGTGTGATTTCTCAACTCGAAAAATCACTTGAAGTTGGCAGAATAAAGCATCCTGAAAAATACAAAGCAACAGCAGACAGGCTGAAAGCTATGCGTGTGAGTATGAATTCTGTAATTGACGGACTTCATAAAAAGCACGAGAGCGGAATTTCCGTGTATGACGCTATAGAACAATATGAAATCTGTGCTGAATTTAAGAATAAAATAACAATTCCGCAAGAAGTTATTAACACTGTTAATGATGACAGAATAGAACAGCTTTCATCCTTAATTTTAAGTTATAAAAATTCTGTTGATGTTGTAGGTGATATAGTTAATAACCCGCTTAAAAATATTTCTCTTACGGAATATTCTATACCGTTAAGAGAAAAGCTGTATTCGGATTGTGTAAATTTGCTTAATCTATATAATAATGCAAAATCGTGCATTGAAAGAATTTTCGGTACATTTAATATCAATGCCGAATTAAGTGAAAAATCAATCAAAAACATTTTAAATCTTTGCAGAGCGTTGCTTATTCCTTCGGCTTTTTCTCCAAGCCTTATTCTTGAAAATAATTACAATGCGGTAAGTCAAAAGCTGAATAATTATTATGAAAGCATTTGTAACGAAAACAGAGAAAAACAAGAGATTGAAAAAGTGTTTACAAGCGGTATTTATGAATATAACTGTATTCAGGCTCTTAATGAATGGAATGTCGCTCAATCAAGTTGGATATTTAGCAGACATTCAAAACAGAAAAAACTTTTGAAAGAAGTTGCAACATTTTGTGTTATGCCAAATGCCGTTACCAAAGAAAATATTATCAATTGGTATCAGCGACTTATTAATTTTAATAAATTGCACAATGATAATATGACTTGCGGTAATGAGCTTAGGTATATACTTAATGAATTAGGTTCTGATTTTAAACAGGCAATTGATAAAACCGATTCCGTCTACAATGCGATAAGTGTGTATAACTATAATGAAATCAGAACAATATTGAATGCTTTTAAGAATATTAATCTTGCACAGCTTGGAAACGATGTTAATTGTGCAGAAAATTATATATTAAAATGGAATGAATTTTCCGACATTTTCAAAGTTAATATTGATAATGAGCAGAGCGACAATTGGCTTGACCGCACCGGAAATACTCTTAATAATATAAGTAAGAATATTGACAAATTGTATGCGGTTACGGAATATAACGCTAAGCGTGAACAGCTTGCAAATGAACAGCTTGAGTGTATTTGTAATGCGGTTGAAAGCGGTATTGTTAATAAGGAAAATGCAGTTGACGCTTTCAGATGCAATGTGTATTATGCGCTTGCACTCAAATATATTTCTGTTGACGAGAGCTTGAGCTCATTCAGAAGCAACAGCTTTGAGCAAACTATAAAAGAATACCACGCATTAATTGATGAATATTCAAAACTTACTGTTCAGGAACTTGTGGCTAAACTTTCATCTCAAGTGCCTGTTTCGGGTTCGGCGGGTGCGTCGTCTTCCGAACTCGGTATTCTTAAAAGAGCGATAAAAAGCAACGGCAGAATGATGTCGATAAGAAAGTTGTTTAACGAAATCCCTGCATTATTACGCAGACTTTGCCCGTGTATGCTTATGAGCCCGATTTCTGTTGCGCAATACATTGACCCGTCATTCCCTAAATTTGACCTTGTGGTGTTTGATGAAGCATCACAGCTTCCGACAAGCGAAGCTGTCGGCACTATAGCAAGAGGTGAAAATGTTGTGGTAGTCGGTGACCCTAATCAGTTGCCGCCGACAAGTTTCTTTAAATCAAACAGAATTGATGAAGAAAACATAGAAAACGAAGATCTCGAAAGTTTGCTTGATGACTGCCTTTCAATTTCAATGCCGCAGATGTACTTAAAATGGCACTACCGTTCTCGCCACGAAAGTCTTATCGCATACAGCAATATGAAGTATTACGATAATAAACTTTATACATTCCCGTCGCCGAACGACAGAGTGTCGGCAGTTAAGCTTGTACACATTGACGGCTACTACGATAAGGGCGGTACAAAGCAGAATAAAGCCGAGGCAGAGGCTGTGGTAAATGAAATTATCCGCAGATTATCCGATGAACAACTGCGTACAAAGAGTATCGGCGTTGTAACTTTTAATATTATTCAACAGAATTTAATTGAAGATATGCTTGCCGATGAATTTTCTAAAAAACCCGAACTTGAAAAATACGACAGCGAATCCGCAGAACCCGTATTTGTTAAAAATCTTGAGAATGTACAGGGTGATGAGCGAGATGTAATTCTGTTTTCAGTCGGCTACGGTCCCGATAAGGACGGCAAAGTTTCTATGAACTTTGGTCCGCTTAACCGTGACGGCGGCTGGCGCAGACTTAATGTTGCAATTTCAAGAGCAAGACAGGAAATGATTGTGTATTCCACTCTTACTCCCGAGCAGATTGATTTGTCACGCACAAGAGCACTCGGCGTTGAAGGGCTTAAAGGCTTTTTGAAATTTGCGGGACAGAACCGAAATATTGTTATACCCGACGGCAAAGTTTCTGTTCATAACGATAATAGAGTTATTGAAGAAATTGCCAAAGAGATAGAAAAACTCGGCTATAAGGTGAACTGCAATATCGGTTGTTCGGAATACAAGATTGATATTGGTATCGTTGACCCTGAAAATCCCGACAGTTATCTGCTCGGTATTCTTGCCGACGGTGAAAACTGCAAAAATTCCGCAACATCTAAAGATAGATTTGTATTACAGCCCGATGTGCTTGCAGGTCTTGGCTGGAAAATTATGCGTGTATGGACTCTTGATTGGCTCGATGATTCGGCTCGTGTAATTGAAAAGATTAAATCAGAAATTGAAAATGCGATTTCGGGCAAAAATACCAAGCAAAAAATTTCAGAGCAAAACAAAACTCAAAATTTAGAATTTGAAAAAATTGATACATCAACACAGATTGAACAGACAAGACAGCGAAAGTACGAAACAGTCGATTCTCAAATTCTCGGAAGTTCTGAAAGTTTTTATACAGCAGCGGCAGGGGTCGAAATTCAAAAGCTGATGTTTAAAATTATCTCTGTTCAAGCACCGATAAGTAAAAAGGCATTGTACAAAAGTGTGTTTTCGGCTTACGGCATTTCTCGCTCGGGTAACAGGGCAGAGGCAATCCTCGACAGAGTTCTCGGCAGAATAATGCACTTTGAAACCTCAGACAACGGCGTGCTTTTTGTATGGCAGCCTGAACAGAAACCTGATGAATACAATGTTTATCGTGTGTCAGAGCAAAACGAGAATAGGCGCAATATTGACGATATTTCCTCAAAAGAAATATTAAATGCAGTCATTCAAGTTTTGAGCGAACAAGGCGGTATGCAAAAATCTGACCTTATTAAAGAAAGTGCCAAAAAGTTCGGTTTTACAAGAACAGGCACGCTTATTGATACAACGGTCGGTTTTGCTGTCGATAACGCAATCAAAAACGGCAAACTTGTTGTATCGCAGGACGGAAAAATTACAGATAAAACATAATTATAAGATAGGAGAAATATAATGCCGGATAATGAAGAAAAGATTTTTTAACAAAATCTCAATGAAAAAGCGCCGCAACCCGGTATGATGTTTTTTGTGCATTTGCTTTTTGAAGAAAAATGTGAAATGCCGCAGCAGTCGGTAATGAATGAAATAATGGAAAAACATCTTGGCAAAACCGAATGTTTTTCTTATTATAAATTATCGGCGTGTTTTATTCCTGAAAATTATATAGCACATTTTAAAGACGCTGATGTTAATACGGGAGAATATACGGCGGGAAAGCGGGAATAAATTATTTACGCAAATTCCTTATTATAAAAAACAGTTTACATTTATCGGCTAATTTGCTATAATAAAATTGTATGTAAAATAGTAATCTGATTTTTAGAGCTATATATCAAATTAAGACAGGAATGGTATATTTTATGGTACAATTTGAGGAATTATTGTTAAAGGTTCAGGCACTTAAACCTGAAATTGACGATTTGTCAGACGCTCTCGGTATGAAAGGTATGCTTTCTGAAATTCAGCAGCTTGAGCTTAAAGCTACCGAACCGGGGTTTTGGGACGATGTAGAAAAATCTCAAAAAGTTTTACAGCGTACAGGTACACTAAAAGGTAAGGTTGAGGCTTATGAGGCTTTGGTGGCTAAGTATGAAGATACCTGCGCTTTGATTGAACTTGCAAATGAGGAAGAGGATCTTTCGCTTCTTGAAGAGGCTGAAAACGAGGCAGAGGGAGTTAAAGAAAGTCTTGAAAAGCAAAGACTTCAAACTCTCCTTACAGGCGAGTACGATAAAAACAACGCTATTTTGACTTTCCACGCAGGTTCGGGCGGTACAGAGGCTCAGGACTGGGCGGAAATGCTTTACAGAATGTACAACCGTTGGGCAGATGCTCACGGATTTAAAGTAAAAGAAGTTGACTACCTTGACGGTGACGAGGCGGGTCTTAAAAGTGCCGTTCTTCTTGTTGAGGGTGAAAACGCTTACGGTTACTTAAAGAGCGAGGCAGGCGTTCATCGCCTTGTAAGAGTATCTCCTTTTGATTCGCAGGGCAGAAGACACACAAGTTTTGCCTCTCTTGAGGTTATGCCTGAAATGGACGATAACATTGAAGTAAATATTGCTCCCGAAGACATCAAAATGGATGTTTACCGTGCGAGCGGCGCAGGCGGACAGAAAGTCAACAAGACTTCATCTGCCGTTCGTCTTACTCATATTCCGACAGGTATTGTTGTAGCAAGTCAGGTTGAGAGAAGTCAGTATCAAAACCGTGATGTGGCTATGAAAATGCTTATTTCAAAACTTATGGAAATTAAAGAGAGAGAACACCTTGATAAAATTGAAGACATTAAAGGTGTTCAAAAAGAAATCACATGGGGCAGTCAGATCCGCAGCTATGTGTTTATGCCATACACAATGGTTAAGGATCACCGCACTTCATACGAAACCGGTAATATTCAGGCTGTTATGGACGGTGACATTGACGGATTTATTAACGCATATCTCAAATGTGCAAGTCTTGGCACATTGCAAAAATAATCATTAAAGAGGTAGATAAAAGTGAAATATTTGGTAATGCTTTGTGACGGTATGGCCGATGAGCCAAACGAGGCACTTGGAAATTCTACACCGATGGAAAAGGCAAACAAGCCTTGTATGGACAGCCTTGCTGCAAAGGCTGAGGTCGGTATTGTTAAGACTGTAGCAGAGGGTTTAAAACCCGGCAGCGATGTAGCAAACCTTTCGGTACTCGGTTATGAACCTGCCGTATATTACAGCGGTCGTTCTCCGCTTGAGGCTGCAAGCATCGGTATTGATTTAAAGGATACAGATGTAACTTTAAGATGTAATCTTGTTACTCTTTCAGATGATGAAGATTACGAAAATAAAACAATTCTTGATTATTGCGCCGATGATATTTCTTCGGAAGAAGCTAAGATTCTTATTGAGTATATTCAGGAAAAACTAGGAAATGATGTATTCCGTTTCTATCCGGGCGTATCTTATCGTCATTGCCTTGTTTGGAGCAACGGTAATCCGCATCCCGGTGTGCTTACACCTCCGCACGATATTACAGGCAAGGTAATTACAGACTACATTCCAAAGGGTGAGGCTGTTGACGAGCTTTATGACCTTATGAAGAAGAGCTATGACCTTTTAAAGGATCACCCTGTAAATCAGGCGAGAATAGCAAGAGGCAAGCGCCCTGCAAACTCAATTTGGCTTTGGGGTGAGGGTACTAAGCCTTTACTTGATAATTTCAGTGAAAAATTCGGTATAAAGGGCAGTATGATTTCTGCCGTTGACCTCTTAAAAGGTATTGCAATCTGTGCAGGAATGAACAGTGTTGATGTTGACGGCGCTACAGGTTACCTTGATACAAACTTTGACGGTAAATGCAAGGCTGCTATTGAAGAATTTAAAAACGGCGCCGATCTTGTTTATGTACATGTTGAAGCTCCTGACGAGTGTGGTCACCGTGGTGAAATTGAAAATAAGGTAAAAGCTATTGAAATGATAGACGAGCATATTCTCGGTCCTGTAGTTGAATTTTTAAAGGGCTACGATGATTTTGCCGTTTTGGTATGTCCTGACCATCCGACTCCGCTTTCTATCCGTACACATACTTCTACTCCTGTTCCGTATCTTATTTATGACAGTAAAAATGAGATTAACAGCGGTGTAAAAGTATTCTGCGAAAAAGAAGCAAGAGAAACAGGCAACTACATTGAAAAAGGCTTTACTATGATGAATTATTTTCTTACAAAATAATTTTTCGTCTACATAATTCATTAAAAAATTTACATCCTCACATTTATAATTGAATTAATCAATAAAAATGTGAGGATGTTTTTATGCGTGAATTTATATTAATTGTAACCGCTGTAATCATAATTGCACTTGTTGCCGTAGTGTTTGTGATAATGTATATAAACCATAATAAAAAGAACGGTAAGTCCCACAAGCCGACAATTATTTATTACAAAGTCAAAGAAAACGAAACCGAAGATAATACAGAAAATAATTCTGTAAAAGATAATTAATATTATTTTTCGGAATCTGCAAATACTTTATCGCTGATTTCTAAAAGTTCGGAAAAACTGTGAATGGTGTAGTCGGGATTTTCTGTATTGCCAAAACCGTATTCGGCAAATACAAACGGCACCTTTGCGTCTTTTGACGCTGTTTGATCACCGATAGTGTCGCCAACATAGAAAGCACAATCAATGTTATTTCTGCTAATAACAAGGCTGATATTTTCGCCTTTTGTGAGTTGGGTTCTGCCTGACATTTCAAAATCAGAAAAATATTTTTCGAGTTTGTGAGCTTTCAAAAATGATTCAATATAACCGCACTGACAGTTACTGATTATACCGAGAAAATATTTTTCGGAAAGTTTGCTAAGCACATCTTCGAGGTTATCGTACAAATGACCGCCTGACTTTTCAAGATACGGAACTTCTACGGCACAACATTCTTTTATAATGTTTACGCCGTTTTCTTCACTAAGCTCCGGCAACATAATGTTTGCAATCTGCTCAATAGTTTTGCCCATATAGCTGTTCATTTCTTCAAGCGTTATTTGCTTTTGAGTTTCTGGATGCTTTTTAAGAACTTCGTTCCATATAGGAAGAATTACATCGCTTGTGTGCCACAATGTTCCGTCTAAATCAAATAAAATTGCTTTTTTCATAATAATACTCCTGATTTATTATAAAAATTTTCAAACTGATAATATCACACTCTAAAATTAATGTCAATATGAGGTGTGTTTTGTAAAAAAATAAAATTGTTAAAAATTAAAAGTTTTTTTAAAAATCTGTTGACAAAGTAAGTAAGCAGTGATATAATATTTATCGTTGTCGACAGACAATATTTGCGAGTGTGCTGGAATAGGCAGACAGGCACGTTTGAGGGGCGTGTGTTTCACGACGTACGGGTTCAAGTCCCGTCACTCGCACCATAAAAACAGATTAGCTTTTTGTTAATCTGTTTTTTTGTTTTACAAGTAAATTAATAACGGGACTTGAAGGCGACCGTTAAGAAAACAGTCCGGTGGACTGTTTTTAGGGAGAGCGTTGATGATATTTATAAATTTAACAAGCCGTATCAAACGAGGCAGAAAGTGTACTTATTTTTTTCACTCCGTCACTCGCACCATAAAAACAGATTAGCTTTTTGTTAATCTGTTTTTTGTTTTACAAGTAAATTAATAACGGGACTTGAGGCGACCGTTAAGAAAAGGAGCTGTAAAAAAACAGCCCAAATAAAAAACGACTGTATTCTAACCGACAGGTAGGAATGCAGTCGTTTTTGTGATATAATTTACTATCAATGAAAAACCATATCAACAAGGTGCATTATACACCGTATCAATTAAAATTATAACCGGAAATTGAAAAAATAATAGAAATTTCTGATCTGGTATATACATTTAACGAGGTTTTTCATCATATTGATCTAAATAAACACCTTGCTGTTAAGAAAAGCAGAATATGTCGCATATCTACATCGACGGAACAAAGATAACTGCCAATGCAAATAAGGGTAACGACCGATTATTGCCCGGATACAATATTCAGCAATGCAAGCAAAAAAACACCGAGACTCACTTTTTCGTGAATCTCGGCTTTTTAATATGCTGTTTCTTTACAGCACCTTTTATGGAGCGGATGATGGGAATCGAACCCACACGATCAGCTTGGAAGGCTGAAGTTCTACCACTAAACTACATCCGCTTATCTATGTAACAAATATTATTATATCATTACAGATAATATTTGTCAAGCGTTAATTTCAGATTATAAAATTTTTAAGAAAATTTTAACTGTTTTATATTAAGCTCTAAGTTTAACGATGATTATAATTTTAACATACATCAAGATATATAATATCATTTATACAAATTACTTACTTATAATTTTTACCGAAGGATAACTTATTATATCTTTGATAATCAATTATAAAATGTTGGTAACACAGAAAAACAGCAGAAAATGCCAAATATTGAAGTTAGTGAATATTAACTTTGATTTAAAACCACATTTATAATATAATATCTTAAATAGTATTATATATACAAGCGGCTAATTTTTAATTGTAATAATATACTAAAAATACATCTGTATATTTAAATAAATGCATTTATTATGTTAGAATGTTCAAAGAAATATATCTCAAATTGTGCAAGTGTACAGATGTAAACTTTTCACTCGGTGTAAGTATGATTTTAATGTGGATATTCAGAATAGTTTGCAGTTATATACTTGTTATGGTTCTTGATATGGGCGTTTTAGGTGTATGGATCGGTATGTTTGTTGATTGGTATGCTCGTGCTGCAGCATATCTTGTAAGGTATTTGTCAGGCAGATGGAAAAAGCATAGAATGATTTAAATATTTAAAAATGGAGATAAATTTTGTTTACCCTACCGTCACAATTATAAAAGTTTGACCAAACTTTTATAATTGCCGTGCAAAATATTCCGGTAAATCATAATTTATAATCATTACTCCAAAACATATAACGAAATATGATTTTAAAAATCAAAGGCCCTCGAATTTTTATCGAGAGCCTTTTATCTTTTTTATAAATCAAATTCAAAGTACGGATTATGGTACAGTGAAAATGTTATAATATGGTAAAGACAAACCTAAATTGCCAAAGTGAAGTTCGGATTTTTGAGGAAAAAACGAGAAATACCACGGGTTCACCTTGACAAAAGAGTATGGTAAAGACAAAATCCAATTTGGATAGATTAAAAAGGTGGTGTAAATAAATATTATTTAAAATCCATTTTGGAAAGATTTATTAAATTATATCATAATTAATTGTAAATATCAAATGTACTAAATTTATAAAAATAAATGTATTTATAAGCTTATTTATAAAAATTTTTCTTAGAAAATATATATTAGGTATTGACAAACAAAATTGTGAACGCTATACTGTAATTAGAGTTGTGAAATATCATAACTCTAATAACAAAATCTAATACTATTAAAATAATAAATGGAGGTAAATATGAAAATCTTATTGCGATTTTATTTGCAAAACAATAAGCTGCCGATTGATTATCGACGAATTATGCTTTCGTTTTTTAAACGGTCACTGTCAGATATTGCCGAGGGAAAATATTATGAAAAATATTATTTTACACCGGAACGCAGAAATTTTACTTTTGCGGTGAATCTGCCTATGCCGAAGTTTTCTAAAACGGAAATTCAACTCGGGAAAAATCAACTAAACATTACTTTTTCAACAGCTGACTATAATACGGGATGTATTTTTATGTCTGCTTTTATAAAGCAAAAGGACAAGCCGATTCCCGCTCCGCTCGGCAACGAAATGAAACTTGTCAGTGTTAATCTTGTGCCGGAAAAAAATGTTACTTCATCATCCGCTGTTGTGAAAATGCTTAGCCCTTTGTGTATCAGATTACATAAAGCCGAGAATAATTCGGATAGGTATATTTCGGTTGCAAATCCGGATTTTACGGAGATTGCAAAACAGGTAATTAAAGAGCAGCTTGTTGAAAGCGGTTTTGACGATAAGTTAATTTCAAACTTTGAAATTAAACCGTTAAACGCAAAAAAAACAGTGGTTTATCACTACAAAAACTACATTGAATGCAGTTTAGGCAGTTTTAGTATTAATGCCGATAAATCGGTTATTAATTATCTGCTGAAAAGCGGTATAGGTTCACGAAAATCCGCAGGATTTGGCTTTGCCGAGCTTTTATCGGAGGGAGGTGAACCGAATTAATGAAAACAAAGATTGATTACTTTGATTATGACACTTTGCTGCAGCCTACCGATTGGAGGTTTGCAGCAGCCGTTGTCGGTTTATGTAAATATTTTGATTACTTTGGAATTGTTTACAAAGTCCTCTATGATGTTGAAGAAAAGCCCGATAATTATATCCACGGCTTTGACGGTATTATTTACAAAAGTGAAGATATAACAGAAGAAAAATATCTTGAGTTTGCAGAGAACTATTTTGAAAAATATATGACTCACAAAAATATTTTAAATATTCTCGAAAGTCAAGAATTCAGTGAAGAACAAATTAAATTGGTAAACGACCTTGTTAAGAGCAAAACAGTTCTTAAAGGGCTATTTGACAAAATAAAATTTGATGGAACAAATAAAGATATTTTTATTTCAACCATTGAAGAAAACAGGGCGGAAATTATAAAGAATATCTTTAAAAACGGCAATAACCTTTATAAGAATTACTGCAATGAACGACTTATTTTTACCGAAGATAACAGCACTTGCAGACTTAGAGGCTACAATGTTGACAAAGACAGAAAAACAAGTAATCTCGGCTTTTGTTTTTCAAAGGAAAGTTTTGAGAGCAATGATATTTTAGAATTTGATTTTATACCGTTTGCTTTTTCAAATTCTGATATGAGAGAAACTTATTTTGTGAATAACAATTTTTCTGTTAAGTCTTTAACTCAAACAAACTATGCTTTTTCAAATCAACTTAGCAATACAGAAAATAAAGACGACAAAAACAAACTAATGCTTGTCTTGCAAAATTCAAAGGATTATATAAGCTATGATGTTGAAATTATATCAAAATCTCAAGATAAGGCTTATTACGAAACATTCTTTGTACGACTTGAAAGATTAAAAAAGTTAAGAGAATTATCGGGGAAATCATTAAACTTTGTCAAAAAAATCAATGATGATTATTGGTTTAATCTTGAGAAAGAAGTTTATATGCGTTGTCTTAACAATGTGTTGCTTGACGATGTAATTTTAATGATGCTTAAGTTTTATTTTGATGATAATGCCGGTAAAGGCTATATAAAAAGCAGAACCGATATGCTAATAGACATAAATGTATCTTGGAAAGGAAATGAAATTATGGATGAAATTAAGTCAGCAAAAAGTTGTGGATTTTTAACTTCCAAAAAACTAATTGAAATGAAAAGCAGTAATAAAATTAATTCATATAAGCAAAAAATAATCAGTGCTCTTTGCGCACATGATTACGACAGAGCAAAAGAGATTATACTTAGCTTGTCTGCTTATGTCGGAATGGAATTTTCATTTTTCTATACATTTCTTGAAAATGCGGAAGAAAATAAAGATCTTGCATTTGCTTTTGCAAGCGCATTAATTGAAGTAAGCTCAAAAAATAACTAATATAAAGGAGATTTTATTATGAAAAATAAAGCATTAACATTAACTGTAATCGCAAATATGACAAGCAACTACGGCGAAAGCCTCGGTAATATTTCAAGTGTACAAAAGGTATTCAGAGGCGGAAAAGAGTACGCCACAAGAAGTCGTGAGAGCCTTAAAAACGCTATCTGTGTTCAGTCGGGTTTTTATGATGATTTACAGACATCAATCGACGGAGCAATGCAGAAACTTGTTAATGAAGATGTAAATGCCGCAACATGCCGTGCGCTTGAGGGTGGATATATGTCAACAAAAGATGTTACATACATCCGTAACAGTTCTTTCTATCTTACAGACGCTGTTGCTACAGAGCCGTTTATTAATGATGCCCGTTTTCACAATAACCTTTACCTTGCAACCAATTATGCTATGGCACACGGTTTAAATGTTCAGAACAATGCAAAGGATTGCGGTCTTATGCCTTATCAGTATGAATATGACAAATCATCTAAAATTTACAGTCTTACAATTGACCTCGAAAAAATCGGTAAGGACGAAAACTTTGGTGCAGAGGCTGATAACGCAGAAAAGTGCGAAAGAGTAATTGCTCTTATTGACGCAGTAGAAAATCTTTCACTTGTTGTTAAGGGAAATCTTGATAACGCAGAGCCGATTTTTGTGGTAGGCGGTCTTTCGCCGAGAAAAACTCATATTTTTGAAAATGCTGTTTCTGTTTCAGGCAAAAGACTTATTATAGAGCCGATTAAGGAAAAACTTGCTCAAGGTTACAGCTGCGCACTTATGCGTAACGGCGAGCTTTCAAACGAGGACGAAATTGTAAGAGAACTTAATCCTGTAAGTATGACAGAATTTTTTGAAAATCTCAGAGGTCAGGTTAAAGAGTATTTTTCGGAGTAAGGCGGAATTAATATGAAAGCAATTAGACTTCATATAAAACAAAACAGTGCAAATTACAAAAAAGAAGAAACTGTACAAAACCGTATGACATTTCCTTTACCGCCGTATTCAACTGTTATCGGAGCAATTCACAAGGCTTGCGGTTATACATCTTATCATCCTATGCAAGTAAGCGTACAGGGAAAGTACGGTTCTCTAAAAACAAAAATGTATAAGGATGATTGTTTTCTTAACAGTCTTAATGATGACAGAAATTTGCTTGTAAAAATGAAAAATCCCGATATGCTTTCAAGTGCATATCAGGTTGTGGCTACTGCACAAAAGGCTCAAGGAAACAGCTTTGAAAAAGGCATTACAATTAATGCAATTAATGAAAAATTGCTTGAAGAATACCGCTTTTTAAAGCGTACAAAACGCAGAATTGACAAGCATAAAAAAATCATTAATAAAATGAAAACTCGGCTCAAAGAAATGAAAGCCGATGAAAATATTTCTGCCGAAGAAGTAAAAGAATTTGATAAGCGTATTAAGCATATAAAGGCTGTGTATGATGAGTACGAAAAGGTAAAGTATACTATTCCGTATTCCCATTTCAGAACGCTTGCAAAAGGCCCTAAGTATTATGAACTTCTCTGCGATATTGAACTTATCATTCATATAGTTGCAGATGAAAATACTATGAATGATATTATGGATAATATCGGAAATCTTACTGCAATCGGCAGAGGAGAGGATTTTGTAGAAGTTCTTGAGTGTGCTCAAACAGAGCTTTTTGATGTTGACGAAGATGTCGATTACGGAGAAGCTGATTTTGATGTTTATATGCCTGTCGAGTATCTCGAAATTAATAAAGACGATATGGATATAATCTCTAAAACGGAAGGCGGATACACAGGCGGTACAAAATATTTAATGCCTAAGGATTACAAAACAGTGCAGTTAAAGGGCGGTATGAGAAAACGAGTGTTTAATCGTGTACCTATTATTTTCTGTCAACTTAACTATATTGAAAACGGTTGTAAAGGCATAATGCTTGACAAAACCGAGAACGGCATATATTCAGTGTTTTTAGCTTGAGGTATTTGTAATGAATATAGAAGATAAACTTGCAAAACCCGACAAAACAATCGGACAACATTCAAATGAGCTTATAGAGCAGGCAAAACTGCTCTATAAGCTCGGCTATATAAAATCTGATGATTTATACTCTGATTTACTTGTTTCGTGTTTAAAACATGATAACGGTAAGGCAAATTCTCAATTTCAAAAAAGAATTACTAAAGGCGGAAATTTTCAACCTGAACAAGAAATTCCACACAGTATACTTTCGACTTTTTTTATTGATAAATCAGAATGTATAAAACCTATAAGTGTATATTTTGCTGTGCTTTATCATCACTATAGCAAAGACTCTCCTGTTACAGTGTTTAAAGAAAACCGTGAGCTTATAGAAAAATTCCTTGCTGAATTTGGCTTTGATACAAACTCTTACAATAAAATGAAGAGAAATATTAAGAAAATCAAAGCTTTATTTGAAACCGAACTTTCTGATGAAGAAAAACAATACGCTGTTTTATTAAAAGGTCTTTTACATAAATGCGATTACAGTGCAAGTGCAGGTCTTGACTGCGAAAAGGTCAACGATTTTTTGACTGATTCTTTAAACAATTGGAAAAATACCCGAAATATACATTACAATGAATTGCAAGAATTTTGCATTAAAAATACCGACAGCAATTTAATTGTAACCGCACCTACAGGTATGGGCAAAACCGAGGCGGGATTGCTTTGGTGCGGGGACAATAAATGTTTTTTCGTTTTGCCGTTAAAAACAGCTATCAATGCGATGTACGAAAGAATTAAAAAGCTTTGCGGAGATAATTCGCAAGAAAATTACAAGGAAAGAGTGGCACTTGTTCACTCCGATATGAAATCCTATTATTTGGAAGATTCAATAATTAGCGGAAAAAATTATGATTTTGCGTATGCACAATGCAGTAAACAGCTTGCACTTCCGATTACAATTTGTACGCCTGATCAGATATTTGACTTTGCATTGAAATATGCAGGTTATGAATACAAACTTGCGGTAGCGTCATATTCAAAGTTTATTATTGATGAGATACAGATGTATTCACCTGATGTTTTGGCTGCAATTATTTATGCAATTGAGATGATTCATACTTTGGGTGGTAAGGTGGCTGTAATTACCGCAACTTTGCCTCCGTTTGTAAGAAATGAGATTGAAAAAATACTCGGAACAGATGTAAAAACATCCGATTTTTCTGATAAAGGAAAGCTAAGGCATAATGTAAAAGTATATGAAAAAAACTTGCAGTCTGACGATATTATAAAAATATTTGATGATACAATATGCGATAAAGTAAAAAAATATCTTGTCGTTTGCAATTCGATTGATATTGCAAATAAGATGTACACCGAAATAAAAAATTCGGATATTAACGCAAGTGTAAATCTGTTTCATTCCAATTTTACAAAAAATGACAGAAAAACTAAAGAAAATGCGATTTTAGCAGCCTCTGAAAAAACTAACGAAAGTATGAATATACCTGAAATATGGATTTCAACATCCGTAGTCGAAGCAAGTCTTGACATTGATTTTGATATTCTTATTACCGAGTTATCGGATTTATTTTCCCTGTTCCAACGCTTTGGCAGAGTAAACAGAAAGGGTAATAAAGACTTTTCATCTTACAATTGTTTTGTATTTACTGAAATTCAAGGTAATGCACATCGTTTTGTTGACGATGCTATTCATTCGTTGTCAAAACAGGCAATTTTAAGCGTTGACGGAATTATCTCTGAAGTTCTTAAAAAAGAACTTATAGATGAGTACCTTTCGGTTGAAAAAATCGAAAAATCAAAATATTATCAAGAATATCGTAAAATTTATAAATATTATAAAGAATATGTCGATTATCTCTCTCTTAAAAAAGATGGAATAAGAAGTATTGACAGAAGTGACGCTGTGCCGATTGATGTTTATAATCAAAATGAGAGTGCCATAGAAAAAGCTTTGGAAGTTTTAAAATCAGATACTTATTCAAGAGATGATAAACTTAAAGCAAACGAAGAAATACTTGGCTTCACGGTTTCCGTACCTAAATTCAGAATTGACGATTACGAAATAAAAAAATTAAAAATAAAAATGCCATATACTGAATTACCTGTTATTAACAGCAGTTATGATTCCGAATGCGGCATCAGATTTGATAAGGAAAAGAAAACCAAAAAGCAAGATAAATCTGATGATAACGGAGAACCTGATAATTTTATATGAGGTATGATTATGGACGAAAATAATATTTCGGGTATGCATATTTATTATTACTATGTTTGTAAAAGAAAGCTGTGGTATTTTTCAAACGGTTTGGCAATGGAAAGTGAAAACGAAAATGTCAAAATCGGAAAACTTATAGATGAAACCACTTATAAGCAAAAGAAAAAACATATTATGATCGACAACACAATCAATATTGATTTTATTACCGAGCATAAACTTTTACATGAGGTAAAGAAAAGCAGAAAGATAGAGGAAGCGGGTATTGCTCAACTTAAATACTATCTTTATTATCTGAAAAAGCGTGGGGTAGAGGGAATAAAAGGCAGAATTGATTATCCTTTGCTAAAGCAAAGTCTTAATGTTGAACTTAGCGAAGAAGATGAAAGAGAGCTTGAAAGTGCGGCAGCTGATATAGTAAAAATTATATCGGCTGCTTTGCCGCCAAAATTTAAAAGTAAAAGAATTTGCAAATCATGTGCTTACTATGATTTGTGCTGTATTTGAGGTGATAAAATGCAGGAAAGTTATTACATATATTCGTCAGGCAATTTAACTCAAAAAGACAACACATTAAGATTTACTGCAATTGACGGAAATGTAAAAGATCTTCCGATAGAAAATATTAAAGAAATTTATATTATGAATGAAATAACGGTCACATCTAAATTGCTGAACTTATTTTCAAAATACGGAATACTTGTACATTTCTTCAATTACTATCAATTTTACATAGGAAGTTTTTGCCCAAAGGAAACAAAACTTGCAGGTCAGCTTTTGGTTAAGCAAGTGCTTGCTTACGGCGACTATTCAAACAGATTATTAATAGCAAGAGAATTTATAGTTGCTGCGTCTTATAATATTTACAGAAACTTAAGATACTATAACGGCAGAGGCAAGAATGTGTCAGAGCAAATGGTTGCTATTGAAAATTTGAGGAGGAAACTTGCAGATGTAGAAACCATAGAAGAGTTGATGGGAATTGAAGGTAATATTCGTCAGGAATATTACAAAGCGTGGAATGTAATTATTGATCAGAATATTGAATTTGATAAAAGAGTTTATCATCCTGCCGACAATATGATTAACAGCCTTATTTCATATGTCAATTCTCTTGTATATACAAAAACTCTGGCGGAAATTTATAAAACCCAACTTAATCCTACAATAAGCTATCTTCATCAGCCCGGTACAAGGCGATATTCTCTTGCACTTGATGTTTCGGAAATTTTCAAACCGCTGATTGCGGATCGTCTGATCTTTTCTTTGCTTAATCGAAAACAAATAACAGAAAGCAGTTTTGTAGAAGGACTTAACGGTTTGCAGCTTACCGAAAGAGCGTCACGAATAATTACATCTGAATTTGACGAAAAATTAAAGACAACTATTTTTCACAAAGAACTTAATAAAAATGTTTCTTATCAATTCTTAATCAGACTTGAACTTTATAAACTGATAAAGCACATTATAGGAGAAAAAGAATATAAAGGCTTTGAAATGTGGTGGTAAATATTGTATGTAATTCTTGTATATGATATAATATGTGATGAAAAAGGCAGAAAAATACTTCCAAAGGTATTTAAGATTTGCAAAAAATATCTTGTACATATTCAAAACTCTGTTTTTGAAGGAAACTTAAGTAAAGCAAACTCACTTGCTTTGGAAAAAGAACTTGATGTTTATATCAGAAAAGACAAGGATTCGGTAATAATGTTTCATACCCGTGAAGAACGGTGGATGAATAAAGATTTTCTTGGAAAAACGGATGATAAAACATCAAATTTTTTGTAACGCTTTTATTGTCGACCTGACATAGCACAAAACCCCCGGCAGGTTGACAGAACCTAAAAATCAAGTAATCATCGGTATAGTTGCTTTTGATATATTGAAATGACAGTAATATTTGATAAATATTTGGTATATCGACAAAACAGCACAGAAAAATGCCGATGATTACTTATCATTTTATCCCACGGCTATAAATCTATCCATATTGGATTTTAAACGCAGCAATATAAACTATGTATTTTCTATTCTCGTCTCTATAAATCTATCCATATTGGATTTTAAACAAGTTTATATTGATATTATTTTTTATGTTCCATTTCTATAAATCTATCCATATTGGATTTTAAACGACGATATTCCAAAAGCTCTTGCCGATCTTATGAGACTATAAATCTATCCATATTGGATTTTAAACGTGACTAAAAGCAAAATTCAAAAATCAAAAGTAGCTATAAATCTATCCATATTGGATTTTAAACATAAATAATCAAGGCACCACGGGCGGAAATGAGGTCTATAAATCTATCCATATTGGATTTTAAACTTTTTAACACCCCATTAATTATACAAAATATCAGTCTATAAATCTATCCATATTGGATTTTAAACGCTTTTGCCGCTGATGACAATTTAACTTATGATCAGCTATAAATCTATCCATATTGGATTTTAAACTTTGGATCCGGCTTTGAAAAACGGTACTGACGGTGTCTATAAATCTATCCATATTGGATTTTAAACACAAAAAATGCTCAAGGACTGTATGACGCTCTGCGGCTATAAATCTATCCATATTGGATTTTAAACTTGCGTTAAAACCGTTTTCTTGCAGAACTGCATCACTATAAATCTATCCATATTGGATTTTAAACGCATTTGGGAATATTGAAATTTGTTGTTTCTTAATCCTATAAATCTATCCATATTGGATTTTAAACTGTATTTTTGAAGTTATGTTTACTAATTTAAAAGCCTATAAATCTATCCATATTGGATTTTAAACCTAACTCATTAATTGAATGTAACGGTGTAGTTTTTCTATAAATCTATCCATATTGGATTTTAAACACCGTAAAAGCAAAATTTTTCAACAGCAAGACAACCTATAAATCTATCCATATTGGATTTTAAACAGATGTCACCCACACACCCCACGAGTAGAGCAAAAACTATAAATCTATCCATATTGGATTTTAAACAATTTTTGGAGTGCCGTCAGCATTTACAAGTAAAGCTATAAATCTATCCATATTGGATTTTAAACGCATAGTTTTCATGCGATTGTATTCATTGAGATGTTCTATAAATCTATCCATATTGGATTTTAAACTTATCATTGAAGAGCATTGACGCTCTTGTCAGATACTATAAATCTATCCATATTGGATTTTAAACACGTAATTACAATTAGCGTGTGTGTAGCCGCCTTGCTATAAATCTATCCATATTGGATTTTAAACCTGAATCCTTAGAAAATCTTACAAACAAGCCATCTTCTATAAATCTATCCATATTGGATTTTAAACACCTGCAATGCAGATTCGGGCGCTTTTCTTTATTTTCTATAAATCTATCCATATTGGATTTTAAACAACCGTTCGAAATTTTGGCAAACAGCGACAAGCAACTATAAATCTATCCATATTGGATTTTAAACTTTTTATTAGATATTCTTTTTCATATCCTGCTACACTATAAATCTATCCATATTGGATTTTAAACGCCAGTACGGAACTGTAGTGTAACCGTCAAGCTGAACTATAAATCTATCCATATTGGATTTTAAACTAATCATTTTTGTTCGGGGATTGGTAAATGCAAAATACTATAAATCTATCCATATTGGATTTTAAACAGTCAGAAACGGTCATTTGCTCAATTTGTTGCGCTGCTATAAATCTATCCATATTGGATTTTAAACTACGCAAACGAAATATCGGGCATTTTGTTATAGTCTTCTATAAATCTATCCATATTGGATTTTAAACATCCCGATACTCACGATTATACAAATGATATTGACTATAAATCTATCCATATTGGATTTTAAACACATAAAAACCCTCTGCGTTGCGGATTGGTATATACTATAAATCTATCCATATTGGATTTTAAACTGAAGAGTATAGCAACTTGCTTGCTATGACAAAAACTATAAATCTATCCATATTGGATTTTAAACTTTCAATTATCGCCCTACAAGAAATTTTGTAGGGCCTATAAATCTATCCATATTGGATTTTAAACCCGCAACTACTGCGCTTTCGCCGATAATTTCTGCGTTCTATAAATCTATCCATATTGGATTTTAAACATATGTCGCTTTTTGCTATTGCAAAACCGTCACCGCTATAAATCTATCCATATTGGATTTTAAACTTAAAGCCGATTTCGCTTGATAGCGCTTTAGAAATTCTATAAATCTATCCATATTGGATTTTAAACATGAAAAGCAGAATACAAATTCCTGCAATACGCTTCTATAAATCTATCCATATTGGATTTTAAACCCCAAGAAATGCTCCGATGACCGAAAAAACAACTTCTATAAATCTATCCATATTGGATTTTAAACACATCAACGATATTAGATAAATCCTCCGCAACTACTATAAATCTATCCATATTGGATTTTAAACGAACTTGCTAAATAATACTCTGTTTCGCCGTCTGCCTATAAATCTATCCATATTGGATTTTAAACATTATTAACAGTTGAGGAATTACCGCCCACATTTTCTATAAATCTATCCATATTGGATTTTAAACATATTGCCGCTTTTGTATAATTTTGGTATTCCGTCCTATAAATCTATCCATATTGGATTTTAAACAAGAAGTTCGTAATAAGTATGTCAAGTACATTCAAGACTATAAATCTATCCATATTGGATTTTAAACGTTGCATATTCTCAACATCACTAATACCCATTTCGGCTATAAATCTATCCATATTGGATTTTAAACCAGTAGCGCCGTAATTGTCTGTTTCGTTGCTCTCCGCTATAAATCTATCCATATTGGATTTTAAACATACACGCTCTGTATATGGTCAACTTGCATTTCCTTCTATAAATCTATCCATATTGGATTTTAAACAATTGTTAAAATCTTCTTCATCTCCTAATGTATACCCTATAAATCTATCCATATTGGATTTTAAACTATATCAGACAAAACAACATCACAATTAAGATTGAAACTATAAATCTATCCATATTGGATTTTAAACGCTAACTCTCTGATTGACCGTATCGGAGTAGTTTTTCCTATAAATCTATCCATATTGGATTTTAAACTTGCAAATACTTTTTCGCATATTCATCTTCAAAAAGCTATAAATCTATCCATATTGGATTTTAAACCTGCGTTGCGGATTGGTATATAATAGTGCTCGTTTCTATAAATCTATCCATATTGGATTTTAAACTAACTTTTTTCAAATTTTCTTTTTCAAAATAAAATACTATAAATCTATCCATATTGGATTTTAAACAACAAATTTGTATATAAACTAATTGCAATTAAGTTCTATAAATCTATCCATATTGGATTTTAAACAGCCGCCACCTGTCGCCAGTGGCGATATTGAAATAGTCTATAAATCTATCCATATTGGATTTTAAACTCTCATTTTTTACCTGCCTTTTTCTTTTTTCCTGCTCTATAAATCTATCCATATTGGATTTTAAACAGATATGTGCATTACAGCCTTCTGATTTCAACAGTCTATAAATCTATCCATATTGGATTTTAAACAAGAAAATGCCGTCGGGCAACTGGCGTGTGCGTGTCTATAAATCTATCCATATTGGATTTTAAACTTCCTTTTTGCAAATGTCTGCTAACTGTACATTGTCTATAAATCTATCCATATTGGATTTTAAACCTGACCGCCCGTGATAGTTTCAACATCGTGCGGCGCTATAAATCTATCCATATTGGATTTTAAACCAAGTTAAAACAAGACTACTACCATATTAGTTTTAACTATAAATCTATCCATATTGGATTTTAAACTATTGTATCGAAGTTGATTATAACGGTAAAGCGGGCTATAAATCTATCCATATTGGATTTTAAACCTTAAACTTAACACTGTTTTTTTGTCTTTTTTTACCCTATAAATCTATCCATATTGGATTTTAAACGCCAATACGGAACTGTAGTGTAACCGTCAAGCTGACTATAAATCTATCCATATTGGATTTTAAACATAAAAATTCGATTTTGTCAACAAAATAGTAAATACTATAAATCTATCCATATTGGATTTTAAACTCAACATCTGTAACAATTCTTCCGAGTTTGATTTTCTATAAATCTATCCATATTGGATTTTAAACCAATATGGTATAATTAACTCGCATTCTGTATAGGGTCTATAAATCTATCCATATTGGATTTTAAACAATGAGTACTATATGCCATCACAGTATATTATAGGCCTATAAATCTATCCATATTGGATTTTAAACTCTGATGTTCGTGTCAAATTCGGTGTTCTTGTTTCGTCTATAAATCTATCCATATTGGATTTTAAACTTGCGAGTTATCTCATTTGTTGTTTGCTCTGTACCTCTATAAATCTATCCATATTGGATTTTAAACATTTTTCCCATAATCGGCTGATATATTACTACTCATCTATAAATCTATCCATATTGGATTTTAAACCAATTATACAAAACATTGATTGTTATTTATTTCATTCTATAAATCTATCCATATTGGATTTTAAACTTTATTAGCCGGAGTCAGACTTAGCACCGCCTTATCCTATAAATCTATCCATATTGGATTTTAAACACCGAAAAGCTGAATTTTCCACATATTTAACATAGTCTATAAATCTATCCATATTGGATTTTAAACTATTATGTTTTAATTCGTGAATCTAATAAAGTTGATCTATAAATCTATCCATATTGGATTTTAAACTGTTGGCTTTGCTCCTAAGCAACAAGTAATTAATACACTATAAATCTATCCATATTGGATTTTAAACGAAACGCTTTTAAGCCAAGTTACGCAGCAGCGTAAGCCTATAAATCTATCCATATTGGATTTTAAACTGGTGCAGGTATCGCAAAAAAGTTTGATGAGGTTTACTATAAATCTATCCATATTGGATTTTAAACTCAGACCGTATTCGTGCGATTGATACACTCAACAAACTATAAATCTATCCATATTGGATTTTAAACCAGAAAAGAAAAAATCCGTTTTTGGGTCCCGATAATCTATAAATCTATCCATATTGGATTTTAAACATTTTTGAACAGCTATGGACTGTTTTCGGCAAGGTCTATAAATCTATCCATATTGGATTTTAAACTTCAAGATTATCAACAACATTGTTTTCTTTGTTTCCCTATAAATCTATCCATATTGGATTTTAAACAGCCTTTCTTAGCCGGTCTTGCCATAGACATCAATCCTATAAATCTATCCATATTGGATTTTAAACATGAGTAATAATATTGCAAAAAGAGTTATTGAGGTCTATAAATCTATCCATATTGGATTTTAAACCATTGTACCAACGATTGTCAGCGTACACACGATAAGCTATAAATCTATCCATATTGGATTTTAAACACAAAAGAGCAAATAATAAAAACAATTAATGCAACCTATAAATCTATCCATATTGGATTTTAAACTTTGACCGCTTGAAAAATCACGAGAATTGAAGATTCTATAAATCTATCCATATTGGATTTTAAACTTGATTTAATCTGCATATTATATGTACTGCGTGGACCTATAAATCTATCCATATTGGATTTTAAACTACGAATACAGTGAATATAAAAGTCTTGACGGTACTCTATAAATCTATCCATATTGGATTTTAAACTAACAACTTATTAGCCTTTTGAATTTTTCTTTCTCCTATAAATCTATCCATATTGGATTTTAAACAGTTGAAATCGACAACTAACTTAATTGACAGCGTTCTATAAATCTATCCATATTGGATTTTAAACCATTTGCAAGATAAAAGAAAATTACTGCTGTTCTACTATAAATCTATCCATATTGGATTTTAAACACTTCCTTGCTAGTAACTGTTGAATTGCTTTTAGCCTATAAATCTATCCATATTGGATTTTAAACTTTCGTGTAAGTTCGTTTGTTGTTTGCTCTGTTCCTCTATAAATCTATCCATATTGGATTTTAAACATATGGCACTGTAGTGTAGCCGTCAAGCTGGACAACTATAAATCTATCCATATTGGATTTTAAACGTTAAATAGTCAATAATTACAAATGCAATTAACACCTATAAATCTATCCATATTGGATTTTAAACCTATGTCGCTTTTTGCTATTGCAAAACCGTCACCGCTATAAATCTATCCATATTGGATTTTAAACAATCTGATGTTGAAAAATCAAACGGAGTTGCTATGTCTATAAATCTATCCATATTGGATTTTAAACAACGAACATATTTGATACTTTATCATACAGCATATTCTATAAATCTATCCATATTGGATTTTAAACTTCTTTTTTCATATTAAAATTAGAATTTACTCCGATCTATAAATCTATCCATATTGGATTTTAAACGAACTTGTGAGATAATACTCTGTTTTACCGTCTGCACTATAAATCTATCCATATTGGATTTTAAACCTCATTAGACATAGCATATTCAAATACCATTCGCCTCTATAAATCTATCTATATTGGATTTTAAACACTAGATGTTGTGTCTGATGTTGTGTTATGCACAAGCTATAAATCTATCCATATTGGATTTTAAACACGCTATATGTGCAAACAATGCGAATATCAGTTCACTATAAATCTATCCATATTGGATTTTAAACCAATGTGGGCAATAGTTTTCAAATTGATAACGGTTGCTATAAATCTATCCATATTGGATTTTAAACGCGGCAGTGGGCGAATTTCTGCTAATTCATAACTTACTATAAATCTATCCATATTGGATTTTAAACTAAAGTCTTTAACTTCTTTTGGATACGCACAATTTCCTATAAATCTATCCATATTGGATTTTAAACATCGAACTCGATTAAATCGAGAATGGCTCTGTTCTGCCTATAAATCTATCCATATTGGATTTTAAACACGGAAACATGATAGTTTAATTCTCGCTTATCACACTATAAATCTATCCATATTGGATTTTAAACGTCAATGGCTTTAATATGACACTTGAACAACTGCACCTATAAATCTATCCATATTGGATTTTAAACCAAGCTCAAAATCTCTCAAGACATAAGCAGCCACAACTATAAATCTATCCATATTGGATTTTAAACCGGTAATACAGTTTTCGTTATTGCGTATTAATGTAACTATTAATCTATCCATATTGGATTTTAAACAAATTTCGGGCAATTGTTTCGTTAATAACTAACTTACTATAAATCTATCCATATTGGATTTTAAACCTCAAAGTCAAAGTAAAACCAAACACAGTGAATTGCTATAAATCTATCCATATTGGATTTTAAACGTGTGTGCTTGGGTCATTTGTAAAACCTAATATGTCTATAAATCTATCCATATTGGATTTTAAACGAGCATTTTTTTATTAATGATACAAGTATATATAAACTATAAATCTATCCATATTGGATTTTAAACGGCTATCAAGGTCATATAGTTGATACATCTTTTGCTATAAATCTATCCATATTGGATTTTAAACAGCAAGAACGCTGAAAGGTGAATATTCTGACACGCCTATAAATCTATCCATATTGGATTTTAAACACTAGTGGAGCACCGTGCTAGTCTGAAAGGGGGAGACTATAAATCTATCCATATTGGATTTTAAACTTATTCAACAATTTATCTTTATCAGTGATAAAACTACTATAAATCTATCCATATTGGATTTTAAACCAGGTTAAAATGAACGATAATAGCCGTCGTTGTCGTCTATAAATCTATCCATATTGGATTTTAAACAAGGAAAAGCAATAGAGCCACTTCCTGCATCAGCACTATAAATCTATCCATATTGGATTTTAAACATATTTGTATCAACTGTTTCAACAAGTTCTACAGACTATAAATCTATCCATATTGGATTTTAAACTATTTTTATAATTTGATATTTACTGCTACTCTCTTCTATAAATCTATCCATATTGGATTTTAAACTTTCGTTGCATAGCCTGTGCCGCCGGATTCAAGATCTATAAATCTATCCATATTGGATTTTAAACGGGCCCTCGGCTGGGGGGTATAGTCTCGCTCACGGGCTATAAATCTATCCATATTGGATTTTAAACCGTTGAGCCGCACTCGCCCACCCCGCGAGGGGGTGCTATAAATCTATCCATATTGGATTTTAAACTGCTTATAAGCCCCGTAAGTGGGTTGACCCTGCTCCCTATAAATCTATCCATATTGGATTTTAAACATTGATGGTTGGGAAACTTATATCAAGGCCACAGTCTATAAATCTATCCATATTGGATTTTAAATCATTTTACAAAATCAGATAGCTTAGTTTTGAACGACTATAAATCTATCCATATTGGATTTTAAATGCAAAAGACACGGCGAATTTGAGCACCGCGCGCATCTATAAATCTATCCATATTGGATTTTAAAGTCTGAACGATTTGAAATCGGCAACCCATTAATACTATAAATCTATCCATATTGGATTTTAAATGCAAAAGACACGGCGAATTTGAGCACCGCGCGCATCTATAAATCTATCCATATTGGATTTTAAAGTCTGAACGATTTGAAATCGGCAACCCATTAATACTATAAATCTATCCATATTGGATTTTAAATGCAAAAGACACGGCGAATTTGAGC
>ERZ773114.621-NODE-621-length-43036-cov-5.955562_pt1 | contig 43036 bp, 62 predicted proteins | sample MGYA00580564_ERZ773114 | MGnify/ENA primary metagenome ERZ773114 (study PRJEB29015, sample SAMEA2737836) | human gut metagenome | biome: human gut; feature: human-associated habitat; material: faeces | place: China | collected 2012 ... | reverse complement strand
GGGCACCGGGAAGATGGTGTTTAACTGGTTCTCCTGGGAGAGGGACGGGAAGGACATCCCGAAGATTCATCCGGCACAGAAGCCCGTTGCAATCCTGAAAAGACTGATCGAGATCTTTACAGATCCGGGTGATGTGGTAATTGACCCGTGCTGCGGCTCCGGCTCAACGCTCCGGGCGGCAGCAGAACTTGGGCGCAATGCCTACGGGTTCGAGATTGACCGGACATTCTATGAGCGGGCGAAAAATGAAATGCTGGTATTCGAGGAGGACGGCCAGATGGAAATTACAGATTTTTTGGAGGATAAGGCATGAACATCTACATCAGCGGCCCCATGCGGGGCGTAGACAACTACCGTGAGAAATTTGAGCGGGCAAAAAGAATCATCGAAGAAGGCGGACACAAGGTTATCAATCCGGCAGGACTTGACCTGTATGGCCTTACCAGGGAGCAAATACTCAACGTGGATCTGGTGCTGCTGGACTTGTGTGACACAATCTATATGCTGAAAGGCTGGGAGCAGTCCTGCGGAGCAAACCGGGAATACGGGTATGCACTTGGCAAGGGGCTGGACATTATGCTTGAGAGGGACGAGTGATGATTAACGGAGAGATTATCGTCGATAACTTTGCCGGTGGAGGCGGAGCGTCTACAGGGATAGAGATTGCGACCGGGTACAGTGTTGATATAGCCATCAACCATGACCCGGAAGCTATCCGGATGCATAAGTCCAACCACCCAAACACAAAGCATTACTGCGAGGACGTCTGGCAGGTGGATCCGGTCAAGGCCTGTAAAGGGAATCCGGTTGCGCTTGCGTGGTTTTCGCCGGATTGCAAGCATTTCAGCAAGGCCAAGGGTGGAAAGCCCAAGGACAAGTTCATTCGCGGCCTGGCTTGGGTAGCCTGCCGATGGGCGGGGCTTGTTAGGCCGAGGGTGATCATGTTGGAAAATGTGGAAGAGTTCAAGACCTGGGGTCCGCTGAACCGAGGCCATAGACCGATTAAGGCCAAGCAGGGCGTGACATTCCGGCGATTTATTCAGCAGTTGGAAGATCTGGGCTATGAGGTACAGTTCCGGGAGCTGGTGGCTGCTGACTATGGAGCGCCAACCATGCGAAAGAGATTCTTCCTGATTGCCCGGTGTGATGGTAGGCCGATTGTGTGGCCGGAGCCTACACATGGGCCAGTGGACAGCGAAGCGGTCAAGGCCGGACTGCTCAAGCCCTATGTTGGAGCATACACACAGATAGATTTCAACCGGCCTTGCCCGTCAATTTTTGACACGTCGGAAGAAATCAAAGAGAAGTACGGAATCCGGGCGGTCAGACCGCTTGCACCAAAGACGATGGACAGAATAGCCCGTGGCTTGAAAAAATTTGTGTTGGACAACCCGGAACCGTTTATTGTCCAATGTAATCATGGAGGGGAACGTAAAGCGGGCGATATCCGGGAACCGCTTCCGACAATTACGGGCAAGCATGGATATGGGATTGCAGTGCCCAAACTGGCCCCGATAATCGATAAGGCTTATGGCGGTAATTATGCCGGCAGTGGAAGCAGGGCAGATGAACCTATAGACACCATCACGACGGTAGACCACAATCGGCTGGTGGAAGCGACCCTTGCACCGTGTATCATGTGTAACAACGAGAATAATGTCGGGGCGAATGTAGAAAACCCGCTCCCGACTATTACGACAGGGAACCGGAACTATCATTCCGAGACAGCCAAGGACGAGGTGCGCGGGCAGACTATCACGGATCCGATTATGACGGTGGACTCTTCCAACAGGTACGGACTGGTGACATCATTCCTGAGTAAGTTCTACAAGTCTGGCACAGGACAGGACTTGCGGGAGCCGCTACATACCGTGACCACATCCCCGGGACACTTCGGGGAGGTAAGAGCCTTTTTGATTAAATACTACGGGCAAGGCACCGGGCAGGATATTAAAGACCCGCTTGATACAGTTACAGCACAGGATCGCTTCGGACTTGTAACGATTGACGGCACAGATTACAAGATAGTGGATATTGGCCTGCGAATGCTGGAACCGCGAGAGTTATACGGCTGTCAGGGATTTCCGGAAGATTATATCATCGACCACGACTACACAGGAAAATCGTATAGCCGGAGCGAGCAGGTCAAGCGGTGCGGGAATGCCGTGTGTCCGCCGATTCCTGCGGCGCTGGTGCGGGCTAATCTTCCAGAGCTGTGCGTTGCAAAAAGAACAGGGAACATCATGATACGGGAAGAGGACACAGGCCAGTTACGGCTGGCGTAAAGTGGGGAGGTGAATCTGATGGAGAGGCTTAAACCGTGCCCATTTTGCGGCGGAAACTTGGAGTTTGTCCGGGAGGAGCATACAAACAAATATGGAAACCGTGTTGTATCGCAATATTGGCTCCATGATGATACAGACTGCATATTAAACGATATCTGTATGCCGTTTACTTTGGGGGCTGGTGACGCAGATATAGAAACCGGATATGGCGGAGAATACGCCGAAAAATGGAACAGGAGGGCAAACGATGACAAATAGAGAAGCGCATAAAGGCGAACTTGCGGAGGGCAATGAATGACCGGGGGGGGTATCTGAACGGATCCGGATACCCTGACCCGACAGCATACAAGGCGATAAAAGAAACGGAGGAAAAAGAGATGGAAGCGAGAAGCGGAGAGCTGTGGAGATATGCAGCTGGAACAACTGAACGAGAGGGTGTAGTGGTAGGTACAGATGGCTTTGTGGTGACGATTCTGCCACTATCGGACATCTGCTTTTATGGGTCAATCGAGATAACGACAAGCGCCGGGACTAAGTATGTTCAGCCGCTACGGTTGACCTACACCACCAAGAAAAATCTGCTGGACCACCTGCGAGATGTGCCAGAGGATACGATGCGCGAGATTAAGACCGCCATCAGCGCAGGGCTTGGCCTTACTGCAGAGCCGAGCAGGATAGCAACCGTGCCGGACGATGAGGCACGGGATGAAGTGGAAAGGCTTAAGACCGAGAATCAGAGGTTACAAAGTGAGCTAATAGAATCCACAGTCAGAGCAAAAGTCATGACGGAGCAGTACAACACGCTCCTGGAGCGGTTCTGTGATTCGCTGCGGTAGCAAGTTACCAGCAAGTCAGAAAATCCAGTAAATAAGCCGTAAAACGACTATGAATCAGGTAATGAGTAAGTTGTCAGCAAATTAAAAATCGGGCGGTGAAGTCCCCGACCAAAGTTCTTTCACCGCCCTGCGCTGGGATTATTATACCATGATTCCCCGGCGAACACAAGGAGGAGAGTTATGGTAGTAGTAGACATCCGGGAAAAGGTAATACATGAGATAGTCGGAGCAATGGCGCCGATGCTGGACGCTGTCAGGCTTAATATGCTTGAGGGAGCGATCCGCGGTGCGCTACGGGGTATGAAACTGGAAGAAGAGGATACGGCGTTGACTACAGAGTTGGACGGCACGGACTATATGATCCAGTGCTTCTGCGCCAATAAGAAACTGGAGGGCTGCGCCGATGGAACACTGGAGCGGTACCGGGATACGGCCAAGAAGTTCTTCCAGACTGTGAACAAGGGATACAAGACGGCCACAAAAGACGATATCAAGGCCTATCTGGCTATTCGGTCTCAACAGGTGGCAGCCAATACGGTTATCAACGAAAAGAGAAACCTGTCCAGCTTCTTCACATGGCTGCATGAAGAGGGATACATTAACAAGAATCCTATCAAGGGCATCAAGGTTCGCGCTGAGGACGTGGAACTGATATACTTTACAACCCAGGAAGAAATAGCGATCCGCGATACCTGTTGCAATCTGCGCGACAAGGCATTGATAGCGTTTCTGCTTTCAACAGGTGTCCGGGTGGGTGAATTGGCGGCACTGGATAGGTCAGACGTGGATCTGGAATCCAACAGCGTCACATTCCGCGGGGAGAAGTCCAGAAAAGGCAAGTTTCGCACGGTATATCTGGACGAATATGCAAGGCGGTATCTGCGGGCATATCTCGTGGCAAGGACGGATTTTAACCCCGCGCTGTTTGTTTCTACCAGGTGTTACGATGGGCAGCCCAGGCGGCTGACAGAAGCAGGTATTGAGAAGATTACAAAGACAGTTACAGAAAGGGCAGGAGTCACCAAGAAGGGAACTGTACATATTTTCCGCAAGACTTTTGCAACCAGAATGGCAGATCGCGGATGCCCGCTAAACGTGATTCAAGATCTGCTTGGTCATGCGGATCTTGGCACAACGATGAAGTGCTATGTGGCAAAAATTCCGGAACGGAACCGGGAAGAGTGGCGGCGGTATGTGTTTGCCGCATAGAGAGGAGTGAGAGGATGCGGAACCGTTACAAGAAACTAGAAGATCATGGTGTGTACCCGGAGGATGTTAAGACGCTTCTGGAGCGGTGCAAAAAAGCTACACCAGAGGAGCGCCACTGGCTACTCCACGCTTGCATTGACGCTTCACCAGAGGGAATGGAGTTTCTGGTATACGAAAGCCTTGCAATGGGGAAGAGCTATGACCAGATATCCCGGACAGATTATATTCCGATGAAGTCCGATGACTTCTACGGATACAGACGCAAGGCAATGTCCAAGTTCTATGATTTCCTGCGGATGTATGGCCGGGTCTGAACGTGGTGAGGAGAAAAACGTGGGGATATAGGATAATAGAGGAAGATGGAGGAGTAGCATGGATGTTGTGAATCTCAAGATTAAGGACTTGAAGCCTTACGAGAAGAATCCACGGAAGAACGATGGTGCTGTCGAATATGTGGCGAATAGCATTAAGGAGTTCGGATTCAAGGTTCCTATCGTGGTTGATAAGGATAATGTCATTGTGGCCGGACACACACGCTATAAGGCGGCGAAAAAGCTGGGGCTGAAAGAAGTCCCGGCTATCGTTGCAGATGACTTGACAGATGAACAGGTCAAGGCCTTTCGATTGGCTGATAATAAGGTGGCAGAGCAGGCCGAATGGGATATTGATCTCTTGGGTGAGGAACTTTCTGACATATTGGATATTGACATGGAGGACTTCGGCTTTTCTTTTTCAGAGGAAGATGTGGAAGTGGTGGAGGATGCTCCCGTAATAGATCCGAAAAAAGACCCTGTTACGAAACTTGGAGATATGTGGAAAATGGGGGGGCATCTTCTACTGTGCGGAGATAGCACCAATATCACTGACGTGGAAAGGCTTATGGGCGGAGAAAAAGCTGACATGGTATTCACAGATCCGCCTTACGGGTACGAGTACCAAAGTAATAGCAGAGGAGAGAAATTTGAGGTACTGAAGAACGATGACAAGATCCTCGATTTCTTTCCAAATATTCAGATGGTGTGCAATGGTTTTGTATTCATATGCACCACATGGAAAGTACTTGATAAGTGGCTTCCGTTATTCAAAAAATACCATAATCTTACAAATATGATTATATGGAGCAAAGGTGGCGGAGGCATTGGCGATCTGGCGCATACATTCGCCACCGATTATGAAGTTATCCTTTGCTCAAATAACGGGAGAGAAATCACAGGCAAGCGAATCGGATCTGTATGGGCGATAAAAAAGGATTCTGGCAACAGGTATGTACACCCAACGCAGAAGCCAGTGAAGCTGTCTGAATTTGCGATACGGAACACCACTGAAAGGGGGGAAATTGTCCTTGATCTGTTCGGTGGTTCTGGATCTACGTTGATAGCATGCGAGCAGCTTGATAGGCGCTGCAGGATGATGGAGTACGACCCTATATACTGTGATGTCATCGTGGAAAGATGGGAACAATTTACAGGAGAAAAAGCGGAGCTTGTCAGCGGGAATGAATAAGATGGAGTAGCGAGATGGTAGGATGGCGAACGAAAAAAACTTAGTGCCACAAAGCGAACGAACAAAGAGCGAACAAAGAGAAATTGCAAAAAAAGGCGGAATTAAATCTGGTCAGGTTCGCCGTCAGAAAAAGACACTTTCCGACCTTGCAAAAATGATAGCTGACAACCCGGCCCCGGATGCCGCCAGACGAAAGCTGGAACAGATAGGCATAGAAGCCGAGGATGCCAGCAACAACGCTGTAATCGTGGCTTCTGTGTACTCTAAGGCCGTCAAGGGCAATATGCAGGCCGTTGAAAAGTGGGAACAGCTCGTAGCGGAGACCAAGGAAGATGCCGGGAAGTATGAGCTGCCCGCCCGGGTGCTTGGTAAGGCGTTCGTGGATATCAACAGGCAGATCCGCCCTAACATGGAATATGTGTTTGAGGGCGGACGTGGCGGTCTGAAATCCTCTTTCGTGTCGTTGAAAATCATAGAGCTGATTAAGAACAACCCGCAGATGCACGCCTGTATCACTCGTCAGGTGGCCGGAACGCTGAAAGATTCCGTGTACGCTCAGATGAAATGGGCTATCCATGAGCTGGAGCTGGACGAGGAGTTCAACTGCAAGGTGTCGCCGCTGGAGATTATCTACATCAAGACAGGACAAGTAATCTACTTCCGAGGTCTGGACGATGAAACGAAGCTGAAATCCATCAAGCCGCCATTTGGCTATATCGGTATTCTCTGGAAAGAGGAGAAAGACCAGATGAAGGGCGACGCCCAGGAGCGATCGGTTAATCAGTCCGTGCTCCGTGGTGGTAATGAATCATATGATTTCTCGTCCTATAATCCGCCAAAGAGCAAGAGCAACTGGGTACACCGCATTAAGCTCAAACCGAATCCGAAGCGTGTCATTCATCATTCCTGTTACACCGAAGCTCCGCCGGAGTGGTTAGGCCAGAAGTTCATTGATGACGCGGAGCACCTGAAAGAGGTCAACCCGGAAGCCTATGAGCATGAATACCTGGGCGTAGCGAACGGAGACGGCGGCAATGTGTTCGAGTATATTGAACTCCGAGAGATTACAGACGAAGAGATCGTCCAGATGGACAAGATATACCAGGGCGTAGACTGGGGCTGGTATCCTGACCGATACGCTTTTGTGCGCGTCTACTATGACCATGCACGGGAGACTCTGTACTTCATTGACGAGATTGGGGAAAACAAGAAAGCGAACAGTTACACGGCGGCGAGAATCAAGGAACGCGGATATGATGACTATGCGATTATCTGCGACAGTGCGGAGCCAAAGTCAGTAGCTGACTACCGAGACGAGGGACTACCCGCCAGAGGAGCAGAAAAAGGCCCCGGAAGCGTCGAATACTCCATGAAGTGGCTGCAAGGAAAGAAGCTGGTCATGGATCCACGCCGTACACCGGAAGCCTGCAAAGAGTTCACAGAGTACGAGTATGACCGGGACAAGGATGGAAATGTAATCAGCGGATACCCGGACAAGAACAATCACTTCATCGACGCAACACGATACGCAACAGAGCCGATATGGAAGAGAAGGGGAAGCAGCGCATAATGGGACTGATATCAACAATTAGAAGGTGGATAAGTATGTTATTCAAAAGCCAAGCAGAAAAAGACTTTCAGATTACCGCCCCGGATCTTTCAGAGATGGATGCCGTGGTGAGCACCTGTGCCAACATATACGCGGGCCGTCCGCTGTGGGTGAACGGGAAAGACGGGGTTAAGACCATCAACTTCGCCAAGTCCTTATGTTCCGAAACAGCCCGGCTCACGACCCTTGCAATCGGTGTGACCATTGACGGTAGCGCAAGGGCAGAGTGGCTCCAGCAGCAGATTGATAAGTCATATTTCCAGATTCGCCACTGGGTAGAGTATGGATGCGCTTATGGTACGGTGTACATCAAGCCTAATGGCCAGACCCTGGACGTATTCACACCGGGGGATGTACTTCTGGTTGACTATGATAACTTGGGCGTTAAGGGTATCATATTCAAGGACACATACACCGAGGGCGACGAGCGCTATACACGCCTTGAATATCACAGATTCGTGCCTGTGGATAACGAGGGCTATGAGCCGTACATCATTACCAATAAGGCTTACGTATCCCGGAAAGAGGACAGCATCGGCAAACCGATACCACTGGAGAAAACCAGATGGGCCGGGCTGATGGAAGAAACACCGCCGATTCTCAAGGGAGACGGTACCAGACTGGACGGCCCCATGTTCGGTATGTTCAGAACCCCGCAGGCCAACAATGTTGATATGAGTGTGCCGACGGGCCTGCCGATATTCAGAGAAGCCATCGAGGAGCTGAAAGACCTTGACACGGCATACAGCCGGAACGCCGGCGAGATCTTCGACAGCGAAAAGATTATCCTTGCGGACGATACTCTGATGATGCCGTCCGGCACGAGTTTTAAGAATACAACGGAAGCCACGAGAGAGCAGACACGAAAAGATATGAAGCTCCCGCACTATGTCAAGAATGTATTTGGTAACGGTACGGACTATTTCTATCAGGAAATTAACCCGCAGCTCAATACAGATGTTCGGCTGGCTGGAATTAATGCTCTGCTGTCCCAGATTGGATACAAGGCCGGATTCAGCAACGGGTATTTTGTATTCAATGAGAAATCCGGGATGGTGACAGCTACACAGGTAGAAGCAGACGACCGCCGGACGATTCAGCTTATCAAGGATGTTCGAGATAAACTGGAGGACTGCCTGAATGGTGTAATCTATGCACTCAATGTATTTGCCGACCTGTACGGTCTGGCCCCGGTGGGTACTTACGAAACAACTTACGACTTCGGTGATATCACGTACAACCGGGAAGAGGATAGGGCCAGATGGTGGCAGTACGTGACACAGGGTAAGGTTCCGGCCTGGATGTACTTTGTGAAGTTTGAGGGTATGTCCGAAGAGGAAGCGAAAGCAATGGTGGAAGAAGCTCAGCCAAAAGAAGAGCCGGGGCTTTTCGTAGAGGAGTGATAGGATGACCCACGCAAGCCGAAAGGATGGTGATCCGCACATCTCCCGGCCACTGGGTTAAGTGGTGAGTAATCAGTCAGGAGGGAGTGATACAATATGCTTGAACCGGAGTACCTTAGGCGGGTATCAGAGGGCAGTGAGCAGATTGCGTCCTCCCTCCATGATTATATTATCCGGCAGATTATACGCAGAATCATGCTCCGCATCGGGAGGGGCGAGGAATACCTGCTCACATCATCGGACGTGTGGCGGATTAAGACCTTGCAGGAATCGGGGTATCTTCTGGAAGATATTACCGCGGAGATTGCCAAGTACACCAAGTGGCAGAAGAAGGAGATCAAGGCCGCGATGGAAGAAGCTGGGATTAAGGCCCTGGAAGCAGACAATAAGGTATACCAGGCCGCCGGACTATCCCCGGAACCGCTCACGCAATCCCCGGCGCTTATCCGGCTTATGGAGCGGAATATGCTGGTCACGGTCAACGAATGGACGAATTACACTCGAACCACGGCACAGGTGGCACAGGCGCTGTATATTGCTGAATGCGACATTGCTTATAATAAGGTGATGACCGGAGCGGTGAGCTATACGCAGGCCGTCAGAGAAGCCGTAGACACGATAGTCAAGGACGGCGTGGTAGTCCGGTATCCCACCGGACACAAGGATACCATAGAGACAGCCACGGCCCGTGCGGTGCGAACCGGCATAGCGCAGGCCACCGGGGATATATGCCTTAAGCGCATGGAAGAAATGGATTGGGATATTGTGCTGGTGTCCGCTCACGTGGGAGCCCGGACAGGTGACGGCGGGCAGAACCCGGGAAATCATGCGTGGTGGCAAGGCCAGTACTTTTCCAGGACTGGGAAAGATAAGCGCTTCCCGGACTTCAAGGAATCCACCGGGTACGGGACTATAGAGGGACTGTGTGGTGTGAATTGCCGCCACAGCTTCGGAAGCGGAACGGGAGAAGCCAAGGATAACCCATACAAGGAGCTCATGACCGCGGATAACTATAGAGTGGAACAGGCGGAGAAGCGGCAGAGAGAGCTTGAACGCCGTATCCGCAAGACCAAGCGGGCGGTTATGGGATTGCAGGAAGCTGTAGACGGGTGCAAGGACGAACAGGTTAAGTTCTCCATGCAGCAGGAGCTTGACCGCAAATCTTACCTCTTACAGAGCCAGAATAAGGCGTATAACGAGTATTGCAAGGACAACAATCTCCAGCCACTGGCCGACAGGCTTAGAATAGCACAATGGGGCCGGGAGCAGGCCGCGAGAGCGCGGGGAGCTGCACGGCGATATGAAAACGCAAAAGGAGCAGATTAATGTACTTATACGAACTGGGAAAAGCATTCATGACTATATGCGTGGGGATTTCTACGGTGGGAGCCGCCGGGACGATCATCTACAAGGCATACACAGAAGCCAAGAAGCCACAGGAAGACACCAACAAGCGGCTGGACAACATCGAGAAGCGGTTGGACGGCATAGACCAGAAGCTGACCAATGATTATACCCAGATTAATCAGAACCGGGATGACATGAATCTGCTTATGCGCAGCATGTTCGATCTCATTGAGAACAAGATTACCGGAAACAATGTAGAGGGGCTAAAAAAAACCAGAGACGATCTGATTCACGCCTTAACAGACAAGTAAGAGGGATTCGCTTGAAAATCTACGATTTTACCGCGCCGGAGCTGGCCTATTATAAAAAGTTCTGCAATTTCGATTCCAGGGAAGCTGCCCTGTATGATTTACGGGCGAAGAATATTCCTCTAGAAGAGTGCGCGGAGATACTGGGATACGAGAATATCCGCAAGTTGAGCCTGCGGGTGAATCGAAAGATTGTGAAAATGACAGATACCCGCCGGATGCGGGAATGGATAGATACAGTATACTGGAAAAGTGAACTGAACAAATAAGGAACTTTTCAGAGCTTTCCTGGGCATTTATAGAGCCTGTGGACGGCTCTTTTTTTGTGCGAAAATATAGGCATGAACAGATATGACCCTTATGCGGATCCAGATCCGCAGGACGAGATCGAGATACCGATAAGGACAGATTACCGTGATATTATCGCGGCAGTGATGGAGGGCAAGCATGAACGGATATATGCCTTACATGATGAACATGGACGCAATGGCGGCAGAACAGGCGGCCTTGCAGCAGCGAATCCAGCAGATGGAGCAGCAGAGACAGCAGTATCAACCCCAGCCGCAGGCTCCGGCGCAGAATGTGAACTGGATACAGGTGGCCGGAATTGAGGGGGCCAAGAATCAGATTGTACAGCCAGGGCAGACTGCGTGGATGATGGACAACAATAGCCCTGTATTCTACGTCAAGTCCGTAGATGGCATGGGCAGTGCCACATTCAAGGCTTTTCGATTTGAGGAGATTTCCCCGGACTGCATGGCTCCGCAGCCACAGCAGTCCCAGCCGGACTATGTGACCCGCGCTGAATTTGAAGACCTGCTCCGAAAACTGGGAGAACCTACACTGGAAAAGGAGGATAAGACCTTATGAATCCATTAATGGCAATGATGGGCGGTGGCCGGAACAATCCGATGGGTATGCTCGGGCAGGCTATGGGAATGATTAATCAGGTGAGACAGTCCGGGAACCCGCAAGCCATGATGCAGCAGATGGCTGCGCAGAACCCGAACGTAAAAAAGGCTATGGATATGTGCCAAGGGAAGATCCCTGAACAGGTATTCATGGATATGTGCCGTCAGAACGGCATAGACCCCGGACAAATAACCGGGATGCTGAAATAGCTATCTCGTCGGTGCGCAACGACTTGATAAATATAAGATAAGGAGATAACCAACATGACAGATGGAATGGGCTTAACAGCGGCTGACGTGGCTGCTGTAACCAGAAACGACAATGATGGCATGTGGGGCAACGGTGGATGGTGGATCTGGATCATCCTGATTGCGTTCCTCTTCCCGATGATGGGCGGATGGAATCGCAACGGCGTTGAGACAGGCGTACAGGACAACTTCATTTCTGATGAATTCGTCAAGCGCGATATCTTCAATACCAACCAGAACGTAAGCAACACAGCTTGTCAGACCCAGAGAGACATTCTGGAAAATCGGTACACCAATCAGCTAGGATTACAGCAGTTAGGGGCACAGTCCCAGCAGTGCTGCTGTGAGACGCAGAAAGAAATCCTTGAGAATCGCTACGCTGCTGCTCTGCAGGCGCAGGCCGCACAGGCACAGATTGCATCTTGCTGCTGCGATATTAAGGAGACCATTCTGGCGGATGGTCAGGCGACCAGACAGCTGATGCAGGAAAATACCATCCAGAGCCTGCGGGATAAGCTGGCAGACCGGGATAGAGACCTTCAGACCGCATACTGGCAGATTTCTCAGGTCAACCAGACCAAGAATATCGTGGATGCAGTACGTCCGACCCCGATTCCGGCTTTCCTGACTTGCAGCCCGTACTTCGCATATAACAGTGGTTCCTTTTACGGGGGCGGCTGTTGTAGTGGAAACGTGCTGTGACCAACCAGGAGCTGACCGTTCTAGATCTTCTTAACCTGTTCGGAGTCTTTCTGCAGGTGCTTAATTACCAGAGCGACCTATCGCAGGAAAGCAACGCAGACCTCGCAAGGCACCTGCAGGAGCAGGACAAGAAGTATCTGGATCGGATTCTGGAAAATCAGAACAAAATAATTAGCATGTTGGAAGAATCCATATCTACCACAAGGTAGTCTTGCGCAAGGGGTAGGCGTGGCCTGCCCCTTATTTTTTAAAGAAGGAGAAAAATATGCTTAATGTAATTGCAAAGACGGCACAGACCGTCGATACCAATCAGAACATCATATTCACAGATACGCGCGTCAAATCTCGGCGCTGTGGCTGCCAGAGCGGATGGCTTAGTCACATCGAGGGAAGCGGCCTGTTCACTATCACCAATCGTGGAAATCAGCCGATGGCGGTGGAACTTCAGTTCAACGCAAATGTGACAGCTGCGGCCGCTGGAGCAACCACTCTTACGCTTGAGCTGAACGGAGAAGCGATTGGGGGGACAGAGATGGATTATACCGTAGTTACTGCGGATGTGTACCAGAACGTAAGCGCGGATACGCTTATCCCGGTTCCGGCTGGAACTTCCTTAACTGTATCGGTTGGGAACATTTCAACTGGAGCGGTTCTTGTCAAAGATGCGAACCTTATCATTAAGAAGGTAGCTTAGGAGGTGATCACATGATTACCTTCAAGAGCAAGGCAGACGTGCAGACAGTAGAGGATGTATACGCCGAAGTCAATGCGCGGTATATCGCCGCGCTGATGTTCCACGACCAGATGGCGGACTACTTCGACTTTCTCGGTCTGCATGGATATAAGCGGCTCCACGAACATCAGTATTATGAAGAGAGCCGGGAGCGCCGGAAACTGAATCGGTACTATATCAATCATCATGGGCGACTTATACTTGATAGATTTACAGGAACGGTGAACATGATACCGGACGGTTGGATTACTGCCAATCGAATCAGTGTAGGTCGCAGCACTAAGCAGAAAGCCGTGGAGGATGGATTCAACGCTTACAGGGAGTGGGAAGCAGAGACAAAAAAGCTCTATGAGAACTATTCCAAGAAGCTCCGAGACCTCGGGGCGGTTTCTGACGCTGTATTCCTGGAATCTATGGTAGAGGACGTGAGTGAAGAGCTGAAACAGCTGGAAAGAATCATCACTGACCTGATATCCGCCGGGTACGATATGGTCTATGTGGTGGAAAGCCAGAAGAAACTGCACGATAAGTATAAGGCAGTAGAAAAGAGGTGGGATAATGAGCGAACTGATTAGAGTGTTGGAAAAGCAGCTGGAGATTGAAAGTACGGCGGCAAAGAATAAGCTGACCGCGGCGAACCTCGACAGCATAGCAAAACTGACCACGGCGATCTGCAATCTGAAATGCATGGAGAATGAAAGCTGGGGCCGGGAGATTGTCGCAGAAGCGACGGAGACGGCAATCAGTAAGTACTCCAACGGAAAGTATGACCACAATATTGACGCCCTGTATGACGCGTACATCGCGGCAAAAAAGTCATATCAGGAAATCGGAGACCAGGGACACCGGGACAAACTCATGGAATCGGTCGGCCGCCTGATGGTAGAGGTCTACGATATGCTTTCGGCAATGGTCATTGATTCCGACTTTCAGGATGAAAAGGCCGAAATTATGAAGCGGATCCGGATGCTTGCAGATGGGTAAAATGTGGTGCCACAACATATATGCCATATGTAGTATGATGGGAGTGTGAAAAGTTATGACTTTAAGCCGAAAGGCTTTGCCGATAGTTTCCCTCCTTTCAAGGATATGCGTCCTTAAAAGAAACCAGAAAACAATGTCCACTTACCATTGCTCTGGGAGGTTGAAAAGCGGATGCAATTTCCGACGCATATCATCGGTTCATCTCGTCGACCGAACACCTCATATCTAATAGGGCGGGCAATACCCGCCCAAGCCCCTGTAGCTCAACTGGTAGAGTAACTCCCCTGTAAGGAGCTGGTTCCGGGTTCGAATCCTGGCGGCGGCTGTTGCAATTCGATAATCTCAGGTGGTGGATTTTGTCGCAACCACGCGCCCTACGGGCTAAAAGAGATGCAGGGAAGGCGACGCCTGCGGGATTGTTGAATTGCTATCGGAATATATCATCAATGGCAGATGTGGAGGGTCGCGCCCTCTGTCCTGGTTCGATTCCGGGTGTTCCGATTACCTTGCCAGAGGTTGATCTGGCTCAATCCATTACCGCTGACGGGCGGTTAAAAAGAAACGTTTAGGAGGATTAAAAATGCAGAACTATGAGCAGATTCTTACGGAGCTTGGTATTGAGATTCCGGAGGACAAAAAAGCAGATCTGAAAAAGAAATTCGACGAGAACTACCGCACAAAGGCTGATTATGATAAGGCTATCACCAAGAGGGACGAATACAAGACCTCGCTGGATGATGTGCAGAAGCAGCTCGAAGAGTTCAAGGATGTGGATGTGAATGACCTGAAAACCCAGATCAGCACGCTGACCACACAGCTTGCGGACGAGAAGAAAGCGCATGACGATGACACCCGCAAAGCGGCACTGGAAAAGACGGTTGACGAGTTTTTCTCTTCTGTGGACGAGAAAGGCGAGAAGGTATACGACTTCCTCAACGATATCACAGCCAACCACTACCGGGAGGAGCTTGCCAAGGCTCTTGATTCTGATTCCGCAAAAGGAAAATCCATCGCAGATATCTTCAAAGGTATGATTACCGACGCGGACGGAAAGCAGAAAGCCGGAATTTTCGTGGATAAGCAGCAGGCAGCAGCCCAGCAGAATGCAGCGAAGTTCACTAAACCCGCACAGCAGAGTGGCGCTTCCGGACAGAAGTACACTATGTCCCAGCTTATGAAGATGAAGAATGAGAATCCAGATCTGGATATCTCACAGTATATGCAGTAACTGAATAGTAACCGATAGCACATCAGGAGTGCTACCGCTAACCTACACACCTTTTAACAGTTAATAGGTAGAAAGGATTTTTTTATGGCATTATTTGACCAGAAAAATTTTAACGGCGAGGTTTTTGGGGCCTATGTTGACCGTGTACCGAACCTCAACAGAAATGAGCTTCTGAAGTCTGGAGCTATTGTCGAGAAGCCCCAGTACGCGACCATGCTGCCGGATCAGACTGGCGGCAACTATATCACCATCCCGATTAAGGCAAGAATCGGCGGTACCGCTGATAACTATGACGGCTCCACCAACATCAAAGCGGATTCCCGTGAGACTTATACACACGGAAGAATCGTTGTGGGCCGTGCTCATGGATGGACAGAGAAGGACTTCTCCTCTGACATCACCGGAGAGGACTTCATGCCCGCAGCGGAGGAAGTGGCTGAATACTGGGACGACATCGACCAGGCGACACTGCTGTCCGTCCTGAAAGGAATCTTCTCCATGACCGGAACCGAGAATAAAAAGTTCGTGGACGGCCACACCTACGATGTATCCATGTCTGCAACAGACACCGGATTCAAGGAGACCACTCTGAACAATGCAGTTCAGCAGGCACTTGGCGATAACAAGGGCAAGTTCAGCCTGGCAATCATGCACTCCAAGATTGCTACTGACCTCGAAAACCTCAAACTGCTGGCGTACATGAAGTATAACGATGGAGAGGGAATCGAGAGAGACCTGACCTTGGCTACACTGAATGGCCGCGCTGTCCTCATTGATGACAATATGCCGACTACAGCAGTAGCCGCAAAGTATGTCAAGGCAGCACAGACAGATCCGGGGTCCTTGAAAGTGGCAACTCCTGGAACTGGAACCGGAGAAGTTCCGAAGTCTTCCGTAACCGGAGATATCGCAGATGCAGCTGATGGCGATTATGTCGTACTGCTTCCGGCAGGCACAGCATACACAACCTACGTTCTGGGCGAGGGAGCAATCGAATACACCAACTGCGGTGCAAAGGTTCCCTATGAGATGGATAGAGATCCGGCAAAGAATGGCGGCGAGGATACCCTGTATTCCAGACAGAGAAAGATCTTCTCTCCCTACGGTATCTCTTTCAAGGCTTCAAGCATCATCTCCCCGACAAAGGAGCAGCTTGAGACAGCGGCGAACTGGGAGCTGGCAAACAACAACAGCGGTACTTCCAAGAAGTACTTCCCGGTTAAGGCTATCCCCATCGCACGTATTATCACCCGGTAAAGGAGGCTTCCGGCATGGCTTATGCAGATTATGAATTCTACACCGATTCGTTTTACGGCAGCGCTGTGCCGGAAGATAACTTTTTACGGCTGGCTGGACGTGCTTCTGACTGGCTGGACACGGCGACTTTTGACCGCCTGGTTGATAGTCTCCCGTCCAGCGAGCGGAGCCAGAAGAAGATTAAAAAAGCCGTGTGCAGTCTGGTGGAAGTGCTCTATCAGTTCGAACAGGCCAAGAAACAGGCCAGCGCGGCGGCGTCTGGCTCCTCTTCGGTAGAAGTTGGAACCGGGACGTCCACGGGCATTGTGACTTCGGTATCGTCCGGAAGCGAATCCATATCCTATGCGACGCCACAGCAGGCCGGGGCGTCTGCGAAAGAGTGGAGCGCAGTATATGCGGCGGCGGGCGACCCGAAGCTGGAAAATAAGCTCATGTTGGACACGGTAAGGCCGTATTTGATGGGAGTAACAACAGACGAGGGCGTACCGCTCTTATACGCGGGAGTGTGATTATGAATCTTCTGAAAAGAGTTTTCTGCGACCATTCCAAGCAGAAGTATATTGGCTCATATCTGGAGCAAGACGAACGCGGACACAGATGTACGCGGCATATCTGGCAGTGTAAGAACTGCGGGAAAAGAATATGGAGGTAATATCATGGATGCATTATTGACCAATATGACTATGGTTCTGGCAGTGATTGGCGCTCTAGCCTTTTGCGTGTCAGTGATTACACAGGTATTCAAGGGCGTTGGCTTCCTGTCGAAGATTCCGACAGATGCGCTTGTATTCGTCCTGTCAATCGGTATCACTGTAGCGGCTTTTGTGGCCTATATGCAGTATATCAATATGGTGATTCTGTGGTACATGATTCTGGCGGCTATTATGGCCGGATTCATCGTGGCGTTTGTGGCCATGTATGGCTGGGAAAAACTGACGGATTTGTGGAAGAGGATGAGCAAGACGGATACTTCCGGGAAATGGTGATGGTCTATGTATGACAAGACCATCACTCTATTCAACCGATACGATTCCCAGACCGGAACCGTCTGGTATCCACATATCCTCACAGGCGTAGACTTGAACACAGACCGCGGAGCGATTCTGAAAAAATATGGCCCAGACAGTACAGACAGTGCCCAGCTCCATGTGCGGTATCATCTTCGTGATGGCACGAAAATGATTGCCGATAGCGCAGGGAATGAGCTTGAATGGCTCCCGCCGAAAGAATGGGTAAAGCAGACCAATGATGCGCTGGAAAAATCCATCACATTCTCCCCGGATAGCTTTTTCTGGGAAGGTGTATGGGACGGCGAGACAGTGAATGATGCAGAGTACACAGACAGGCGGTACGATGGCTTCTACGCTTACATGAACGCCAAGCATGACAACGTGTTCTTGATCACCAGCTTAGGTGGCCCGTATACAGTCATTCCGCATTTTGAAGTCCTGGGGAAATGATATGGCACGAAGCAGAAAGTTCCACTTCAAAAAGTACAGCATCGTAAAAGGCAATATCAAGGTATCACTGGATATGTCCAGATTTAACACGCAGTACGGCAGAGCGCAGTATCAGCTCGACGGAAACGTAGGCCAAAGCATGATACCGTTCATGCCTATGAATGCGGGTACTCTTGTCAATATCACCCGCGCCGCCAGTGCGGCAGTGCAAGGCTCAGGACAGGTATACGCTGCTTTTGGCCCGCAAGGCCGATTCCTCTATGAAGGAAAAGGTATGGTAGGAGTAGAAAGCGGTAGCCCCTGGGCGAAAGAAGGAGAGAAAAAGGTATTGGTCAGTCAGTATGGCAGAAAGACCAACGCCAAAGAATTCCTGTCTTACAATCATTCAACCCACCCACAGGCACAGGCGGAGTGGTTTGAACCCGCAAAAGCGAAAGACCTAGACAAGTGGGTTAGAGACGTGAAAGAAACGGCTGGAGGTGGCACATATGGAAAGTAATCCTATCAGGGCGGACGTTGGCGGATATGAGATTCTCACAGCGGCAATGCGGGAACTGCTGAACCAGTACCCCGGACTGTACAAGGACGAAACCATCAAATTCGAAGAATTGCAGGCCGACAGCGGCATTGCATTTTCGGCGGACTCCGGCGCATTGGTATACTCTGAAAAAGAGGACGTGTGCGGCGTGATGCACCAGACCTGTCAGTATCCGTTCTTTGTGGTCTACCGGACGGCATCAGACAAGGAGCGCCAGAAAATGAGCGTACAGGAGTTCCTTGACAATCTCGGAAAGTGGATATGCCGGGAGCCTGTCGCCATAGACGGCAAAGAGACGCGCCTGTCTGCGTTCCCGGCCTTGTCCAGCGGGCGGGAGATAAAGCGGATCACCCGCAATAACTCTTACGGCTTGGAACCGAAAGAGAGCGGTGTGCAGGACTGGCTCTTGCCTATCACTGTCCAGTACACCAACGAATACGAAAAATGGTAACTGATTACCGACTGCAAAAGAAGAATGCAGCCGCTACCCTATGAGCCTTTGAAGAGTTATAGGCAGAAAGGATTTTTTCATGATTGAAAGAAAATATCTTGCTCACTATCTGGATTCTTCTTTCGGCGCTGTAAGCACGACTTACGTTCGCCTTGGTAAGAACCTGGAAGAGTACAACGAAGAGCTGAACCCGGATGTGGAAGTCACAAAGAATATCCTCGGTGAGCAGTCCGTGCAGCATTCCGGCTATGAGGTACAGTCCGATGTTGATCCCTTCTACTATGAAGACTACGACGACGCACTGTCAAATAAGATTATGGAGCTGGCGAACACCCGAGCCACAGGCGATAAGTGCAAGACTACTATGGTTGATGTGCTTCTGAAGCCAGGAACAAACGAGGACGATGCACCTACCGCGGTATGGGCGTACAGAGAAGATGTGTACGTCATCCCGACCAGTGTAGGCGGCGACACTTCCGGTATTCAGACACCGTTCACCGTGTATAAAGCCGGAAACCGGGTTAAGGGAACCTGGAATGTGACAGCCAAGACATTCACACCCGCAAGTGAGTAAGGAGGCCACCTATGGCAAGAGAACTGGTTCTCGATACCAGAGAATGGATCGAGATTAAGGATACCAGAGGTAATGTGACGGGCGGATTCTACTGGAACCCGTCAGACCTCGATGTTGCGAAGCGGTGCGAAAAGGTCGTAGAGGTTTTCGAAAATCTCCATGTAGACGAGAACGCCGGGGACGATGAACTGTACAAGGTTTCTGACGAAATCAAGAAGCAGTTCGAATATCTACTGAACACCGATGTATCCGCATTGTTCCAGATCAATCCGCTCTCTCCCAGACCGGACGGAACACTGTATGCAGAGTATCTTCTTGATGTGATTACCACATTCATCGAGACGGAGATGGATGTCAGAATCAAGCACACCAGCGCTCGAATCAAGAAGTATACCGGAAAGTACAAAAAATGAGTGCCTATGACCTGCCTGTAGCTCTGGAGGTTGCAGGCAAGGAATACGGGATAAGAAGTGATTTCCGGGCGGTCTTGGACATATTGATAGCCATGACTGACCCGGATTTGTCGGATTACGAAAAAGAAGAGGTAATGATAGAGATCCTGTATGAGGATGATATACCAGCAAGCGGATATGAGGAAGCCTGTGAAAAGGCCGTGAAGTTCATAGACGCGAATATATCCCCAGACAGTAAGCCGCGCCATCGGTTGATGGACTGGGAGCAGGACGCGCCGCTCATTATACCCGCGGTCAATAAGATTGCCGGGCAAGAAGTACGGGCGCTCAAATACCTGCACTGGTGGACATTTCTCGGATTCTTCATGGAGATTGGTGAGAGCCAGTTTTCACAAATTGTATCTATCCGGCAGAAAAAGGCCAAGCGTGTCAAGCTCGAAAAATGGGAGAGAGAGTTTGAACGCGAGAATCACTCACTTATCCATCTTAAGGTCAAGGAGACAGAGGATGCAAGGGCAGCACGTGAAAGCATGGAAAAATGGCTATAAGGCGGTGAGCGATGAAAGCAGACGGAAGTGTCATTATTGATACGCAAATCAATGAGGACGGCATCAAGGCCGGTTCTGAAAATATTAATAAGGCTTTGAAAAATATGGCCGCTTCTACCGCTGACCTGAACGATAAGGCGCGGATCGCCATTGAAAAGCAGATCAACTCCGTATCGAAGATGAACCAGCAGTATACAGCCCAGTTTCAGAAAGTCGAAGAGCTGCGGCAGAAGATAGAAGAGATGCGGAAAGAAGAAGTTCCTACACAGGAATACTCTGCATTGACCGCAGAGATTGAGAAACTGGAAAAATCCCTGGATGCTGTGATTGAGAAAGAAATTAAGTTCGTGGAGACCGGCGGCAATACGGAATCCTCCGCATTTAAGCGGATGGAATACGATATTGACCAGCTCAACGCAAAGCTGGATACGGCCCGGGCAAAGAAAAAAGCCTTGGAAGATTCCGGCGGTGCATATACTCCGATGATGAACACAGATTCAGGTGCCGCTGCGGTTCAGAGACTTGAGCAGGAAGAGCAGAAGCTGGACAACATGAACAATCAGCTCAATACGTCTTATAAGGCCCTGAATCAGAAAGTATCTGAATACCGTGAGAAGATGGAAGAGGCCGGGAAAGAAACGGAAAAGACTTCAAAAAAGACGAAGAATGCCACGAAGTCAATTGTTCCGTTCAGCAAGAGTATCTTAAGCCTCGGAAAGATGGTTAAGCTCATGCTTATCCGTCAGGCGATCCGGGCGATGATTTCCGCAGCCAAAGAGGGCTTGCAGAACCTTGCGCAGTATTCGAAGTCGGTCAACAAGGATATGTCCACGCTCATGTCCAGCATGACCCGGCTGAAGAATTCATTCGCTACGGCATTCGCCCCGATATTGAGTGTAGTCGCTCCGATACTGTCCAAATTCATTGACATGATTTCGAGAGCCGTAACGGCGGTAGGACAGCTTTTTGCGGCACTGACGGGGAAAAAGACGTTCACGAAAGCCGTGGCCGTCCAGCAGGACTATGCAGCGTCTCTGGACAAAACGGCGGACAGTACAGAGGATGCAGAAAAGGCCGCAGAGGGCTATCTATCCCCGCTGGATGAAATCAATAAGCTGGAAAAGAAGGACACGGAAAAAGACAAGTCCGGGGCTTCCGGTGGCGTATCCCCGGAGGATATGTTCGCCGAAGTTCCGATTGATTCCAAATTCCAGGAATGGGCGGCAAAAATCAAAGAAAAATTGCAGCCTATCATTGATGCGATTAAGCGCCTAAAAGAGCCTGCTGTCGCACTGCTTAAGAGCCTGGGCGACACCTGCAAATGGCTTTGGGATGTGATTCTTGCTCCGCTGTTCAACTGGCTCCTGTCCTCTGCGATTCCGAAGATTATTGATATCCTCGGGAAGTTACTGGAGTTGATTAAGGTGATTGTGGACTGGATCAACAAGAATGTTCTTCCAGTCATTGAGCCGATTGTTACAGCACTGCTCAATACCTTCATGGGAGTTGTTGACGGAATCCTTGAGGTAATGGATGGACTTCTGGATTTCTTAATCGGTGCATTCACTGGAGACTGGGACAGAGCTTTCTCCGGGCTTCAAAAAATTGCATCAGGCTTCAAAAAAATTGTCGATTCTGTTTTTCAGGGAGTCCAGGATATCATGGAGACCTTCGACGGATGGATGCAAAAAATATTTACAACCGATTGGTCAGAGGCTTTCGGCGTTCTCGGAGAAGTTTTGAACATCTTTTTACGGTCTGCATCAGATATCTGGGAGGGCTTCAAAAAGGTGATCAACGGTATCATAACTTTCATCAACGGAGCTTTCGCCGGAGACTGGCGGCAGTGCTGGGAAGGAATCAAGGAAATTCTGGCAGGAGTATGGCAGGCGATTGTAGGAGTTGTGAAAGCTCCCATCAACCTGATTATCGGTCTTGTCAATGCCATGATTGACGCTTGCGCCAAGGGTATCAATGCGGTAATTGGCGCATTGAACAAAATCAATGTGAAAGTTCCGAAATGGGTACCGAAGTACGGCGGTAAGAAATTCGGATTCGATATCGAAAAGGTCAGCGCCCCGCATATCCCGTACCTTGCGACAGGCGCGGTCATTCCGCCGAACGCTCCATTCATGGCAATGCTGGGCGACCAGCGGAACGGAAATAACCTGGAAATGCCGGAGAACCTTCTGCGTCGTATCATCCGGGAAGAATCCGGGCAGAAGTCCGGCGGCAGCTATCGGTTTGTCGGCCAGATTAACCGGCGGGTGCTGTTCGATGAATTTATCAGTGAGGCGAAGATGCGGCAGGCGGCAACTGGCATCAACCCGCTTGAACTGGGTTAGGAGGGTGTATGCAGGACTGTATTAAAATTAACGGTATAGCGGTAGTACAGCCGGACGAAGATGGATACTCCGCAAATCTGGCTACTACATCTACAGACGATTCAGACAGAGATCAGTCACTTGTGATGCACAACACACCAATAGGAACTGTGCAAGGATATGAGCTGAAGTGGTCTTATATTAAGGCCAGTGATGCAGCCACCATTCTTCGCGAAATCATCAATAAGTCATCTTTCACTCTTCATTACTTCGACATTCTGACGGCATCATGGAGAGACGGGAAATTCTACGCTTCCAACTTCAATGCTCCCTGTAAGACCTTAGAGGGTGGGGTAGAATGTTGGGACGAATTATCGTTTAATGTAATTGGGGTGAATCCACGATGAAGAATGTAAGCAACGAATTTATCCAGACGGCGACACAGAGAAAGGACTTCTATGTGTTGGCTTCTATCAAGTTCGCAGACGGGACGGCAAAAGAGCTGTCCCGTAGCGACTTCTACCTATCCGGTAATAGTTACACCGACGCCGCCGGGAGCAGTTCTTTTCCGCTTGGCGTGGCCTTGGAAAAGCAGATAGGAATCGCCATAGTCAACGATGCAGACCAATGGTCTGCCTACGACTTCTACGGCGCTGAATTTACAGTGTACTGCTGTTTGGATCTGAACAGAGGAAAGACAGAAAAGATTCTGCTCGGCGCGTTCACGGTTATTGAGCCGGAATCCTACGGCAGTATCATTGAAGTAACCGCGGCAGATGCAATGTACCTGGGCGACACAGCTTACACCACAGCGTTGTCATTCCCCATGACCGCTACGGCGGCACTGCGGGATAGTTGCTCCACCTGTGGTGTGACGCTCCAGACAACTACATTCGTCAATGGCGATTATGTGATCTCGTCATTCCCGGATGGCATTACTCACCGGACGCTCTGGGGGCTGTGCGCTATGCTGGCGGGTGGAAATGCCAGAATGGATGAATATAACCGCCTGAATATCGTAAGCTATGATTTCTCGCTCTTTGACAAGGGCGGACTGGACGGCGGCGTATTTGACGGCTCCACGCCTTACGCCAGCGGAGACACTGCAGACGGCGGTTCTTTTAATCCCTGGGACACAGGGTATGTGTATGACGCAGGAACCTTTGCGGATACGCGAGACTATCACGTACTTTTCCGGGAAAAAAATCTGACAGTGGCCACGGATGACGTGGTTATCACGGGAATTCAGACCACGGTAGACGATACAACTTACCTGTACGGCGAAGATGGATACGTGCTTACCCTGACCAATCAGCTGATCGAGGGCAACCCGCAGGATGCGCTGAACCGTATCGGGCCTATGATTGTAGGCGTAAGATTCAGACCTTTTGAGATGGATCATATCGCTTACCCGATGGCGGAGTTTGGTGATGTGTGCTATGTGATTGACCGGAAACAGAATACTTACCAGTCCGTGATTACAGATGTGAATTTTACTTTTTTCGGATACACGACCCTCAAATGCTCCGCTGATAGTCCAATGCGGAATAGCAGTAAGTATTATTCCAAGACCACGGAAGCAGTGGTCAAGGCGCGGCTGAATACCAAAAAGCAGCTCACAGAGTACGACAAGGCTGTCCAGATGCTTACAAGCCTTATCACGCAGTCATTCGGCGTATTCAAGACCGAAGAGGTGCTGGAAGATGGCTCCACAGTATTCTATCTGCACAATAAGCCTACACTGGCAGAATCGCAAACTATCTGGAAAATGACCGCCGATGCATTTGCGGTATCTACGGATGGCGGAGAGACTTGGAACGCTGGTATGGATTCTTCCGGGAATGCTGTGGTCAACGTACTGTCAGCTATCGGCATACAGGCTGATTGGCTTCGAGTGACAGATTTGCAGGCCATCGGGGCCACGATTGGCGGATGGAAGATAGATAGCGGTGAGATTGTAAAAAGTATTGACTTGTATTCGGACATGTCGGAAGAAGGCTTAAAAAGTGTAGCGGACTCAACAACGGTACAATTTTTATGCTGGATTCGAAGCCCTATTGATAGAAACACAGTAGTATTTGCTATTGCATCCAGAACAAAAGCAAACTATCTCGCTGGAAACGATACGGTACGATTAATTTTTTCTGTAACAGCCGCTGGAATTGTAACAACTAATACTTTTAACAGCTCAAATGCAAATATAACTGGCGGTAGCATATCAATAAGCTCATCCAGTAGTAGCTCGAGCCTTATAAATTTAACTTCTGGGTCAAAAAGAACCAGAGTTTTTCCGGGAATGCTTACAATAGACAATTCATCGTACGGTGGAACTATCAGTATATTTGCTCCAAGCTCATATAACGGAGATGCAGTTGTGAGCGTGAGTGACGGATCTGGAAATATTAATTTTTACGCAAGCAAGAGCAGCTTTTCATACAGAGGACCTCTTGCAACATTTACAGTTCCGAATGTTATATTCAGTGGAGGATTTGTCGCATCTGGAACAAAATCAAGGGCAATTAATACAGAAGATTTTGGGAAAATTCTTCAATACTGTTACGAAACACCAACCCCAATGTTTGGTGATATCGGCACGGGCCAGACGGACGAATCAGGCAAGTGCTACATCTACTTCGACCCGGTATTTCAGGAAACCGTATCCGCCGATTACACCTATTGCGTATTCCTTCAGAAAGAGGGCAAGGGCGATATCTGGGTATCAGAAAAAACCGCCGATTACTTCCTTGTGGAGGGTACGCCGAACCTGTCCTTCTCGTGGGAAGCCAAGGTGAAACAGCGGGACTACGAATACCTCCGGCTTGACCCACTCGACCGCTCACAGGATGAACAGGACACTGATTATGAGGGACTGGCTACGGCCTACCTCGCCAACTATGAAAAGGAGATATTAGATTATGAAGAAACTGACTAGCTTCACTCATCACGTTACCGCAGAAGGAGACCGTATCTCCTACACTTATTCAGAGATTGACAGCACCGGAAAACTGGTGAACCAGAACGTCCGGGAGAACTTCATCATTGTGGATCCGGCCTTGCAGGCTCACGTAGATGCAATCCGGGCTTATATTGAGCAGAATAGAATGGAGGCATAGTATGGCGATTCAGAGCAGGCGTGGAGCTTATGGGGATTTCGATCCGGATAAGATGCTTCCGGGAGAGTGGGCGTCAGTGCTGAAAGATGATCCCAAGGCACAGGACGGCAAGGCGGTCTATATGTGTTTTTCCGCTGGAGATGTCAAAAGAATGGCGACCTACGAGGATATGAAAAACAATATCCAGGAAGCCACGGCAGAGATCATTAAACAGGCAAAAGAGGAAGTCACAGAGGACACAAAGGCCGCAAAAGAATCCGCAGCGCAGGCAGAGTCATCGGCAAAGACAGCGGAAGAAAAGGCGAGTGCTGCTGAGAAATCAGCTTCAAATGCCGAAAAATCCGCTGAAGCTTCAAGAACTGCGCTGGAAAGTGCAAACAAAAACTTTTCTGATCAGTATACAAAAAAAACGTACAAAAAGGGCGAAACCTGCATTCAGAACAATGTGCTGTACGAGGCCAATGCAGATATCGATACGGAAGAGGACTGGAACGCAACTCACTGGACGGAGACCTCTGTGGAGAAGATCCGGGCAAAAATGCGCCAGGAGCTTGACACGGTAAATACGAAGATAGCCAACATTACCCCGGACGATACCGTCGTAGATGGTAAGCCGTGGACTTCCAAGCACATCGTGGATATGCTCTGCCCGCCCCTGATAGTATCCGGGAATCCGGTACAGTGCTATCCGGTGGCATGGTATCCGCTGGGAGTGACGGCATCATGGGAGCCTACGCAGGAGGGCACTGGAGATCCGTCGCCGGATAATATCAGGCCGATTAAGGGACGGGATAGCGTGACGGTGGAGCGGTGTGGGGAGAATATTCTAAACCCAAAGGCATACAATTCTACAACTACAAATGGAATTACTTTCACAGTAAATGACGACAAAAGTGTCCATATTACAGGCACCTCAACAGGAAGAGCAGTTTTTAAATTATACTCTTATCAGTATAAAATGTCACTTCCGGACGGAAAATATACTTTCTCCACCATAGCAAATATTCCAAGTGGCGTAGGCGTACTTATTGGATGTTATTATAAAAGCGAGCTTTCAGTTGTATATAAAAAGAATTTAATAGTGCTAAGTTCTGGCAAGAGTTCGTCAACAGCTTCCCTTAGTGGAGTAGAGTGGCTTGACGGGTACATAGAAGTCTTATCTGGTAACACAGTCGATATAACATTATATCCAATGCTTGTCCCCGGCTCCACCCCGCCTACCACTTACACGCCCTACACAGGGCAAACCAATACCCTCACCCTGCCTGAAACCGTTTATGGCGGTGAGGTGGACGCGGTGAGTGGAGAGGGGCAGGACGTGTGGAAGCTTATTACGCTGAACGGAACAGAAACATGGGAAAGCAACAGCAACAATGATAGAATGTTCTTTGAAACAAATGTAGCTGAGAAATATACTGATTTGCCGATAAGTGGAAGTAATATTGATGCTGCCAAGTAAGCACAGATGTGCTCTCATTTGACGGTGGGAAATCCATATTCATACGATGTTGACAACTGTTTCTGGGTGTATTATACACTCGAGAATGAAACAGCAAGGCTTAGAATTAGAAGCACCACAAATTGGACAACAAGTGATGAATTAAAATCCTACCTCGCCAATCAATATGCCGCCGGAACCCCTGTCCAGTTTGCTTATAAACTTAATGCACCCACATCATTTTCAGCAACAGGGAGTGCACCTGTCAAAGCCCTATCCGGCGTCAACACAGTACTGACAGATGCGGACAGCGTAGAGGTCACAGGGCGGGAAGATCTGATTCATGCGATAACCGGACAGTAAGATATATTTGCATTTACAACACTACACGTAACTCGTAAATCCACCTAAGAAAGGAGAAAATCATGGCAATCATGGTATCTTCCGCACGCTCGGACGAGCGTGGCAAATACTCCGGCGGAAAGCCGGGAGACCAGAAACAGAATTCAAAGACCAATGACACCCGGGGCGAGGTGAGTATGCAGGCAATGTATACCCACCGGAAAGGGTGGTATATCCTGCGCCCGAAAAAGGTATCACACGCTGACGCAATCGCAGAGCTGGGCATTAAGGCGGCAAACAATCCAAACATTGGCTACAGTCAGTCGGACAAGCTGGGCGTGGTTAAGCATGGCATTAGCACCAAGGTCAAGACCAATGCGGACTGCAGTTCCCTGGTGCGGCAGGCGGTAAAAGAAGCGACCGGGAAAGACCCGGGCAACTTTACCACAGCCAACGAGGCCAAGGTATTGGTCGCCACGGGACTGTTTACAAAGATTACTTATGTAAACCAGTCAAAGACCCCGGTCTATAATGGTGATATCCTTGTCACCAAGACCAAGGGGCATACCGTCATCGTGGTATCCGGCAAACCCCGCCCACGTGCCACAGTCGGCAATCCGTACCCGGTGCCGACCAGAACCATTAAGCGGACAAGACCCTTAATGAAAGGCGATGATGTCGGCTGGGTGCAGTATCACCTTGTCCGACTTGGATGCATGGCTGAGAAGAACGAGAACGGCGAGAGCAATATTGATAAGAAGTTTGGAGATATTTCTGAGGCTGGCGTGTATGAGGCACAGAAACGGTACGGCGTGCACCAGGACGGTATTGTGGACGCTGCTATGGTTGATATTTTGAGATGGAATTGAGAGATCCCCGGAGCAATCCGGGGATTTTTTTAATTTATTTTAAAATAATGCTTGACTATTTGTACAAATAGTGATATACTTAAATCATCAAAGGAACGGAGGATATAGAAATGAAACATTATATCGTAGATGACAATGGAATGCAGTGGAGTTTTGAATCAAAAGAAAAAGCAGAAAAAAAGGCCGAAGAACTTGGAACCGAAGTAAGAGAAAAAACGGCGTGGAGATACTACGCTCCATACTACACTTGCGGAACCTCTGACTACAGGGAAATCACAGGAAAAAATCTGTGTGAAGCTATCGAGAAGAATTTTGATAAAATTATCAAAGATTTCAGCCTTGGAAGCGCTGCGGGATTGAAATTGAAATCCGCAAAGATTATCCCAAATGGGGACAGCGCAAAACTGGAGATTGTATATCGCCCGCTTGGAAAATTTGGGGTTGATGACAAGCCGGAAAAATCTAAGACAGTAGAGATCGAATGGGTAGCTGAGGGAGATCTGGAAGAGGAATACAATTTCCCAATTGAGAAATAGGTGAATAAATGATAAAAAAAATTACAGTTTGTAAATCTGGCGGGACGGCCAGCAAGAACGCCTTAATCTACAGGTTGACCGTCCCGGCGGAGATGATAAAAGCCCTTGGTGTTACCCCCGAGGACAGGAGCATAGAGCTGGATATGGTGGACGATACGCTCACAATTAGAAAAGTCAAGGAGGAAAAGTAAGCAGAAAACCCGTCCGGTTAATTCCGGGCGGGATTTTTTGTGTTAAAAATGGGGGTAAATAAATATATATCATCGTGGTTTTGTTTCATATAAACCATGATGATATATGTATTTTTGGTAAAAAATTAAATCCTCAATTTTACTGACATTCTAAACGGTACATGACTCTTCGCTTCTTCGTGCGTCCTTGAATATTCGATTCGTTCTATTACAGTTTTCAGAAAAGCGTTCTTTTCTTTGGCAGACAGCGAAGTGCTTTCTATGGCCTTAATCGCATCGGAAAGCATGGCAATCTTTTTTTGAAGATGTTCCCTCTGTGGTTTCTCGCTCCGCAACTGTTCCAGAGCTTTTTCAGCATTCCCTTTGCTTTCCGTATTTTTCAGATTCAACTTGTCGAAGATCTCCTTCGGCATTTCTCCATCCGCATACTTTTCCCATAGATGTAACTCTTTCAGTTCTAGCGTTTGCACCTGCTTCTCAAGCATCTGGATCTGGGCTTCTTTTTCTCGACCATCGCTTTCTTCTTCGAGCTCTATCTTGCAATCCTCAATAGAGCAGAGCAAGGATGATACTAATGCCTGCGAATATTCGGAAAATAGGCAAGAAGCAGCTTCGCAATTTGTAAGACCAGAACATACAAGTCGAGGATTATATTTGAACTTTCCATTCCGGAGCCCCGTGTGGTACATCATGGCTCTTCCGCAGATACCGCAATACGCAATTCCAGCAACAGGGTTGACCTGCTCATAGCTATCACGCTTCCGACTCCGGTTTTTGAGCAGCTCTTGGACGTGAACAAAAACATCATGGTCTATCATCCGCGGGTGCCGCGCTGGGAAAAGCTCATAGTCTTTTGAGCGCGGCCTGGATTTGACAACTTCCCCGTCTTTCACGCGTGAGACATCGCCACGCCTTTTCCAGGCAATCATCTGGTCGTAGTGGTCATTCTTGGCAATATCGAGGAGCATCTGAACCGTCCAGGGCTTCCCGGCTGGTGAATTTGCTCCCATAGCCTTTAATTCTTTTGCCACAGTATATGGCAGCACGCCTGCGTTAAGTCGGTCGAAGATATACCGGACTGTTGGCGCATCGGGGCCGAAATCCAGTGTAGGCCGCTTCCTCTTCCCATCCTGCACAGTTACACGGACAAAACCGAACGGCGGCTTTGAAGCGATATACCATCCATCCTTGACAGACTGATATTTTCCACGGGCAAGAATTTTTTTCGTATATTCCAGATATTCATTTCCTCTCTTAAGTTCCCTCTCAAAGAAATCCCGGTCGTAGTCATCCTCAATATCATATATCTTTTGAGGTGTGATCACCTTGGTATGGGTATACCGCAGTATCTTAATCAGTCGCCCAGCGTCCTCTAGGTCTCCTCTGGATAATCGCTGAACCTCTACCACCAGCACGCCCTTAATACCAGGTGATTCCACCTGACGGAGAACCTTGCAGAATTCCGGGCGATCTGCTATGGTCTCGCCGGATACGACCTCCCGATAAAAGTTCTTTGCCGGGATATCGTGGACAAGGTTCCGGCCTATCCACTCCCGGATAATCTCTTCGTGCTTTTGAAGCACATCCTCTACCGATAAATATGGGTCATCGGATCTGGATTTTCGGAGATAGACAAGGATCTCCTCTGGTTTGAATTCGTAAGATTGATACACTGTACATTCCTCCTTGATATTTTTATTCCAGAATGATACAATGCAAGTGTAGTAGGTGCATTGTGATTAATTCCGGTGTGCAAAAAGTCCAGGCGTTGAAGCACCTGGACTTTTTCTATACGTAATATGGATCCGGCTTCAGTAGTATCAGAATCAGGTCTACTATGATTCCTACACCGCAAAGCCCGAGGGTAAGCAGATATATGATTGCTGTGAATATCTTCCCCTCATAGAAGCGATGTGCGCCCATCCATCCGAGAAACAGGCACAAAAAGAAAGATACCCATTTCCTTTTCATCTTTCCAGCCACAACTACCGTATTCGATGCGGATGCACTGGCCGCAGCGGAGTTATTGATAATGATATTGTCGGGCTTGGAGGACTTTAATTCCTCCACCTGCTTACCACACTTCGGGCAGATAACGCAATCAGCGTCAATGACTTCTCCACAGTGCTTACAATACTTTGTTTCCACTATCACACCTACTTTCCTGTTATGTAGCTGTCCACGCCATCGCAGGCCGATTTCCGGCCATTCTCAACCACCTTGGACAGCGATTCAATATCAGGCATAATCTCACCCTCATTGACCAGCTCACCACGAGCGGATTCCATCAAAAAGTTGTCATACACGGTCTGAGCCACGTTCACCCTTGACCGCATAGAGCAGTGATTATCCGCTACAATCATGTTAAGCTGTTCACGCCACGATGATCCAGTATTGCCGAAGATGCAGAAGTAAGCCCGCCGGATATCCGTGTCGGTGAAATAGGTATCAACGTAGTGATGTATCTGCTCTCTCATGGATGCAATATTGCCATCTGTGCTGTGTGATATTGTGCCTGGATTATTATACTCTACTAAGTAACGCCCCAAATTCAGCCCAAGGACTTCAAACCATCGTTCCAAGGTGCGGTACCCCGGTTCCCCGATTCCAGCTTCCCAATTCTGAATGGTATTTATTGACTTCCCCAAGGCCTGTGCCATGTACTTACGGGACTTTCCCGCGTCTGCGCGGGATTTCTCGAGCATTAGCCCGAAAGCCCTTGCTCTGTCTGCTTCCATCATATAAGTTCATTGTTCCCCTCTCTAACCAAAAAACTGATGTTTTTGTTGAAAAAATCAACCAAAAAATTTTGGTTATAAAAAATTAAAAATTCACCAACTACATTTTTTAGACTTATTGTATAATCAATTCAAAAGTTATTGGTAAATCTTGTATCTATATTAAAACAATACGATGAGTTTTTCAAGTAAAAAATGTAAAATCGACACAAATAGACATTACATTTTTGAATAGTTGACAAGCACAAACATACGTTCTATAATTTAAGCCAAGGAACGGCGAGAGGGGGATCTGCATGGGCGACAAAGAACGAATGGAGCAGTACAGGAAAGAGATTCTGGAGATGGTGGAGAAGATCAATAGTGAAAAAATAATGAATCTCGTATATTGGTATGTCAAAAGGGGATATAATGAAGAAAGGGCGGGGAAAAATCCCACGCCCTAACACCTAAAAGACGAACTTCTCAAAAAAATCACACAGCAAATCCTTTTTATCGGGCGGCAGCTGGTCGTATTCAAGAATTATTTTTTTGAAGCGATCATCTGTCAGCCCGATTTTCATTACAGCGTCAGAATATTCTGCATCAACATCCCGGCTGATTTTTTCATCAGTAAGATCCGTCAATCCTATACGGAAGTAATCGGCCAAAGCTCTCAACTTTCCAGTACCCGGCATTGACTTACCAGTACACCACATGTTAAAAGTTGATGTGTTTACGCCGAGGCCATCGGCGATTTCTTTTTGCTGCTTCTGACTATTCGCAATGTACCTACAAAGATTTTTCGAGAATATCTTTTTCTGTTCATCGTTTGTCATGGTGTTTTCCTCCTTACATATTGAATTGTACACTATTTAAGAAAATAATTCAATAGTAAATTCAAAATAATTGAATTTTAGTGTTGACAATTCAATGAGATTGAATTATAATAAAATCATCCTAAAGGAAAGGAGGTTCGGCTGATGCCCAAGATTTCACTTGAAGCGGTCAGAGTAAATGCAAAATGTACCCAGAAAGAATGGGCGGATTTGCTGGGAGTATCCAACAAAACCGTTGTGAACTGGGAAAAAGGGAATACAGAGCCGACGCTCTCACAGCTTCGGAAAATGAGTGAGCTGTCAGGGATCCCTATGGACTTTATTTTTGTGCCTGATAAATTCAATTAAATTGAATCAAAGAAAGGAGGAATTGCATGAAACGTAAGGTATACGTCATGGACTGCGGTGATTTCATAAAAATCGGCGTATCTAGTGACCCGGTACGAAGAGCAAAGCAGATTCCATACTCTGTTCTTCGATTCACAGAAAGCCCGGAACTTTACAGCAAGGATGCTTTTGCATTAGAGGGGAATCTTCACTGGATTTTCCAGAACGAAAGAAAAGACGATGTATCCGGGCGTGAATACTTCAATGTTCCTTTTGAACTTGCGGAGCAGGTTCTTACACAACAGCTTGAAGCGATGGAGCCGAAGAAAAAGACGAAATTCCGGTTCTTCAAGGGAAAGGATAGAGAAAGCCTTGTCATAAAAGTAATATCGCTTCTCAAATATGCGGATGACTTCGACCTGGGGTATATGCTCGGTGCATTAGAAGCGAAGAGAGATAAGACGCAGGATATTGAACAGAAAGAAGATTTCTTCTGGAATGGAATTGATTCAATGGGAGCCTTGAATGAAAGCGACTTTATGATGGCGCTTTCTTACATAACCGCCTTGCGGGACAAGGAGATCGCCGATTCCTGCCAGAAAGATGCAGGGCAGTGAAGAAATAGCGGCAAAGGTAGATTTAAGTGGGAAGAGGTGAGTTAATTGGCATTTTTAGCCGGATTCTTTGGCGGTGCGCTGTTCGGTACAACAGCACTGATGGTATTTGCCGTCTGCTATGCGGATAAGGTAGATCAGTGTGAGGACTGCGAATTGCGGAAAGAGAAAGAAGAAAAAGAAAGTGCTCCAGCGGGAGATTAGGCCCTCCCACCAGAGCGAGTAACCACATTGAACAGACCAATGCGGATACAGGATCAGCATACCACTTTTCTCCTGTATCGGCAAGAGTACAGGAGGAATTTTATGGGAGAAAATGAGAAATCGACAAAGTTAGACACGCTGGCTGCGGAAATCATCGAGCAGCAGCGGGAAGATTATAGAAAGGAGCGCAGAATCCTGTTCACAATCTGGCTGATAACCTTCGCGGCCTTGGTCGTGAGCAACGGGATCTGGATGTGGAAAGCATGACTACACAAACCTTCGTGTATGAAAAATGCATCGTAACCGTTGAACACCCGGAGCTTACAGCCGAAGAGCGGGAGCGCCGGATGGGACTTATCAAAAAGGAAGCGGCCAGATTGTTGATGGCGCTGTACAAGGAAGAAAAATGACCATTGAAGCAATGGAGCTTCTCCGGCATGGCATAATTGCCCGGGCCTGCATGGACTATGATACAGCGATTCGGTACCTGGCAAGGGCGCCGGAGAAGCAGACAGAAGGCAGAACAATCCAGCAGGAAGCCGTCAAGGCGGAGTGCGAGCGGTTTTTCTATAGTAACTGGTTCCGGGTCTTGTGTGAGCTAGACGGAGAGACGGTCATGCGGGGCGTGGCCAGAAATGGTTACTGCGGAAATAACTTCACCGCAAACTCACACATTGGCCGGAAGATTCAAGGCAATAAGCGCCGGGAGCGGCGCAGAAAGGAAATGGAGGAGCATGAGAAACGAAAGAAGCATTTGTGAATTCAAAGCATTTCTTCGTGCGCTTATCCCCATGATGGTGATGGGATGCGGGATGTATGCATGGGCGCTGCTGTTGTGGGTGGTGGCCGGATGAAAGCGAACACAATAGGCATTATAGCAGGAATTATAGCGGTGGCGCTGGTGCTGCTGCATTGATGGAGGAAAGAACGATGGAGGACAACGATCTGGTAGTACAGGCCGACAGATACCATGCGCTCTGCGCTATGGAAGGCCGGGTGAATGCACTGGTTGACTTGATTCGCGCCAAGAAAGAGCTGACCACGGATGATGTGCTTATCATCCTGGGATATGAGCCGGAAGAAAAAATAGGCATGCGTGGGTCAGTAATTACCGCCGAAGATCTGATGGACGCAGAGATGCGAGAAAGAAGGAAGTATGCTGGAGAACCGGATGCTGATTGATTCCGAGTGGAATGAGCGAGAGTACGGCGTACTACTGCCGAGAAAGCGGGACAAATGGGAAGAGGAGGAAAACGAGGAGTATGAGCGAGAACAAGAATCTGACGATATATGAAGCGGTCAGGACAGTTCCGGGCAATGCCCAGAGAGAGATTAAGGCCGGACGCTTAAAAGGAAAGACCGATATTAACCCTATGTGGCGAATCAAGGTACTGACTGAACAGTTCGGGCCGTGCGGGGTTGGCTGGTATTATGAGACAACTCGGAAATGGATTGGAGAATCTGAAAAGGAAGCCGCTGCTTTTGTCGATATCAAACTCTATATCAAGGTTAATGGCGAGTGGTCAAAGCCTATCGAAGGAACTGGCGGAAGTATGTTCAGATCGTCAGAAAGCAAAGGGATCTACACTTCCGACGAATGCTATAAGATGGCGACCACTGACGCAATATCAGTAGCCTGCAAACAGCTTGGCATTGGAGCCGACATATACTGGGGCGCGGATTCCACGAAGTACACGGCGCAGGCGGAGCCACCACTGTCACAGGATGGAGACAAGCCTGCATCGCAGGCAATGATCAAGACCATCGAGAGTATCTGCAAAAAGCACGGAACCACGCCGGAGGATATCTGCAAGGGCTTTGGAGTGCAGTGGAAAGGAATCACGAACACTCTGGCCGGGCAGATGCTGGCATATCTGAAGCAGACCTATAAGGACGAATGATATGAAAGTAACAGGATTCCTCGTAGACCTCTTCCTGGACTGGAAGAGTAGAAAAACCAGAGTGACTTTTGAGGTTGGCGCAAGGCCGGAGGACTTGGAGAAACTTAAAGAGAAAAAGCTGACGGTTGAGATTAAGCAATACCGGGAAAAGCGGTCACTGGATGCCAATGCTTACTATTGGCAGCTCCTTACACAGCTTGCAGATGCGCTGAATATCTCCAAGCCAGCGGCCCACAACCGGATGCTCCGGCAGTACGGGCAACTGATGATTATTGACGGGCAGGCCGTTTATACAGTCCTCCCGGATACCGAGGAAGCGGAAAAGGCCATCAATGCCGCCGAGACTTACCACCTGAAGCCTACATCACAGGTCAAGGATGGCAAGGGCGGGAAGATGTACCGCACGTACATGATGCTTCGCGGCTCCAGCGACTACGACACGAAAGAAATGAGTGTGTTAATCAATGGCCTGGTTGAGGAATGCAAGGAGCAGGGTATTGAGACCCTACCGCCGGATGAATTAAGGAGGATGATAGAAGATGCAGAGCATCATACAGGATGATTCGACCTACTGCTTTCTTGACGGGAAAAACGGGCATGGAGATCCACTTGAGAAGCATCATGTTTTCTTCGGCGTACCGAATAGGCAACACTCGGAAGAAGATGGACTTACGGTATGGCTGTGCGGGGATAATTGCCATAGGAACGGTAAGAAGTCAGCTCACCGCTGCAATGAAACGAACCGATATCTTAAGCGGAAAGCGCAGACAGCGTGGGAGTTGAAGCGGCAGCAGTCCGGAATGACACCGGAGGAAGCCCGGAAAGCGTTCATTGCCCGGTACGGAAAGAGCGAGTTATAAGAGCCTATGCGTCCAGACATACTTGGGCAGCAATAATATATCACACAATGTAAGCCAATGATTTTACCTCCTGCCACGATTGGCAGGCCCGCCCTTCGGGGCGGGAGAAAGGAGAAACATGAACAGCAGGGAGAAAGGAAAAAAAGGCGAGCGAGAACTCGCCGGAATCCTTAAGGCTCACGGCTACAAAGCCCGCCGGGGTCAGCAGTACTGCGGGACAAGTGGCGAGGCTGATGTAATCGGTATCCCTGGCGTACACATAGAGTGCAAGAGAGTAGAAAAGCTAAACATCTACACAGCAATGGCGCAGGCCGTCCGGGACGCAAGACAGGGGGAAATCCCCACAGTGTTCCACCGCAAAAACCGGGAGGAATGGCTTGTGACTATGAGATTGGAGGATTACCTGGAAGAGAGGAGGGCAATCGATGAAACAGCAGGACATAGAAGCCCGGTTATTATTCCGACAGATCGGGATAGGCCGGGAGCGGGCGATAAAGAGGCCGGAGAACCGGAGCCTTGACCGTAAACTCCGCAGGCTGATAGCCGAGGCCAACGCGCAGGGCTGTCTCATTATCAACGTGGGGAGCGGAATATATATCCCAAGGCTTGACGTACCGGAAGAGGACAGCGAGCTGCGGGAGTATATCGCAAAAGAGACCAGCAGAGGCGTGGAGACACTGAAAAAGGCAAGGGCTATGAATAAGGCCTACCAGCGATTAAAGGCCGTATATCAAGGCCAGATAAGCATGGAGGACTACGTGGACGAGTGGAGGATGTGGCAGAATGAGGGATAGCTTTGTGCTGTATACCGAGTATATGGCTCAAATAGAACTCCTAAACATGGAGCAACGGGGCGAACTGCTTACCGCAATCATGAATCATGCGCTTGGCAGAGCGTCACCGGAGTTGGACGCCGTCACATCAATGGCCTTTAGCTTTATCAGATCCAGAATGGACAGAGACGGCGAAAAGTACGAAAAGACAGTGGAAGCACGAAAAGAAGCCGGTAAGATGGGCGGTAGGCCTAAAGCAAATGGTTTTTCGGAAAAGCAAACGAAAGCAAAAAAAGCAAATGGTTTTTCGGAAAAGCAAACGAAAGCAAAAAAACCTGTATATGATCCTGATAGTGATTGTGATAATGATAAAAATAATATGTCGCCGCCCACAAGTGGGGGCCGCCCTGCATACCAGTATGCGGAGATTATTGATTATCTGAATCAAAAAGCCGGGACACGGTACAAACACTCGTCCGAGGATACACGTAAGCATATACGGGCACGTGTCAATGATGGCTATACCCTTGATGACTTTAAGGCCGTGATTGACCGCAAGGTTGAGGAATGGAAGGGCACGGAGTGGGAAAAGTTTTTGAGACCGTCCACCCTGTTCGGGAGCAAATTCGAAAGCTATTTAAACCAGAAAGAGGAGCCAAAAGGAAAAAAGACGGCCTTTAGCAACTTTCCGGAAAGAGATTATGACAAGAGCTTGATGGATAGCCTTGTCGGAAGGTGAGGGAAAATGACAGAGCAGAAAAAGCAGGAGATCCGGCGGCTGGAAAAGCTGCATGGGGTCAAGGTTGGGGAGCGCGTAAAGCTCCGCATACAGAGTACACTGCGGGACGAGGAGGTAGACAGTGACGGAGTGCATGAGATTCGCGGCAAGGTCTACCAGGTGTATGAGCGGTTTGTGGTTATCAAGACCAGTTTCGGGACGCACCCGAGTTACTTCTGGAGCGATTTTGAAAAATGGAGGGTAGGCTGATGATTACAGAGGCGGAAAAACTGGAGATTCTGGACGAGCTGGAGAAACGTCTGGACGGTCGGCTGAAAAAGATACCGGAGCGAGAGGTGTCCGGAAGGATCCTGAAAGCACCACGGGAAAAATGGTTTAGTGACACTGATGGGTATTGTGGTACATCGCTGATGGGCGAGGCATTCGGCTCCGGCCCGATAGCATGGGAAGCGTGGGAAGCCATCAGAAAGCTGACTTGTGCAGTGTGCGGCGTGAGAAAAGTGCGAGAGCTTAAGACTGTCGAGGAATCCCCGGTAGTTGCAGAAAAGATATGCCAGTATATCTATGACCTGGCGATAGAGTTTAAGGAGGGAAAAGATCATGTGTAGATTTAAAAGTGGGATTATATTCAAAAGCCGGTGCGTGGTAGCTCCTGGAGAAAATGACAGTCACAGCGATTTATTGCGTGAGCTGAACGTTGAAGACACTTATACCAACGCGTCAAGGGTATTTGTACGGGCCGAGCTTGTCTCGAAAAATGGTGAATGGTGGACAGACCCGGACGGCTGGGAGTACGTGGTAGATCAGGACGTGACGCCGGACTGGTACGATACAGATCCGGGCAAATATGAAGAGGAGTTCCGACAGTCGGTAAAAGCATGGTGGAGTGAACACGTACTTGTAGACAAAAAGATTGACGAGCTGTCCGGCGGATACTACAGGTTAAAGCGGTGCGAGGTCAAGAAACTGCTGAATGGTGTTAAAGTATATCTTAACAGCTCCACGGTCGGAGAGATGTATGACAGCTCCACGGTCGGAGAGATGTGGGGCAGCTCCACGGTCGGAGAGATGTGGGGCAGCTCCACGGTCGGAAAGATGTATGACAGCTCCACGGTCGGAAAGATGTGGGGCAGCTCCACGGTCGGAAAGATGTATGACAGCTCCACGGTCAGAAAGATGTATGACAGCTCCACGGTCGGAGAGATGTGGGGCAGCTCCACGGTCAGAAAGATGTATGACAGCTCCACGGCAAGGGATTTTAAAAACTATCCAAATATAAAAATCCACATCCCGAAGGGTGGTAAATTTGAGATGGTTGAGCATGAGGAGAAAAAACCATGCGATTCATAGACGAAGAGACACTGAAAAAGAGCATAGAAAAGTGGCTGAACCCAGATCCAAACGCAGACAGAATGGTGGATATAGATGACATAGCGGTGTCTGTGATGATGGAGATTGAGGAGCAGCCGACGGCCTATGATGTGGAGAAGGTTGTAAAACAGTTAGACACATACATAACAAAGCTGGTCGGAAGAAATTCTGCACTATATCAGACAGTTATGCAGATTGTGAAAGGCGGTGGAGTAGATGGCAATTAAACCCATATTATTCAACACCGAAATGGTGCGGGCGATTTTGGACGGCCAGAAAACCTGTACCCGGCGGGTGGTAAAAACCAGACGAAAAGACGCTTGTGGGTTCTACGTCACGAAAAGACCGGACGGCTCATTTACCGGGGTATATGAATATGACGAAGATGAGAGAATGTTCGAAAATCAGTTGATTCAGTATAAGCCGGGAGACATCCTTTATGTTAGAGAAACATGGTGCGGACTTCCGGTCAATGAAGCAGGTCATTTTCGGGGACATCCCATCTATTATTACAAGGCAGATGGAGATCTGCGACCTGAAGGTTGGAGAGGCGCTTGGCGACCATCTATCCACATGCCGAAAGAAGCGGCGAGAATCTGGCTGAAGGTTACGGATGTACGGGTGGAGCGGCTACAGGATATCACATTAGAGCAGATTTACAGAGAAGGCGCGGAAGTAGAGGAACCGTTCGTGCTGAACGGAGAAGAAAAAAGATATGCTTTTTCAGTATTGTGGAACAGCACCATCAAGAAATCTGACCTTGACCGCTACGGATGGGCTGCGAACCCGTGGGTCTGGGTGATAGAATATGAACGGTGCGAAAAGCCGGAGGAGGTAAGATCATGAACGAAAATGAAGCGATTGAACAGCTCCAGGGCGAATACCTTGCAACGAACGGGACAGAAACTCCGGCGAGGGTGCGGTATCACAACGAAGCACTGGACACGGCTATAGCGGCGCTGAAAGAGGTACAGGAGTACCACGCGACAGGGCACACGCCGAAGATGGTACGTGAGTTGAGACGTGGGTATCTGAATGCGCACAAACAGGCTGTGCAGCACGCTACGGAACTGGATGAGTATATTAGGCTTGGTGGGCTGGAAGTGTGCAAGGAGGCTGTGGAGAAGCAGACAGGTAAAAAGCCTACTTCGGTACTTGGGATTTTTGGCGGAACAGAAAACGAATGCAAGAATTGCGGAAACGATGTGAGGTATAGAGACGAATACTGCCGGTGGTGTGGTCAGAAATTAGATTGGAGTGATGGGGAATGAGTGAAATGGTGAGATGTATCGACTGCAAGCACCTTATACGTGATGGCTGGTGCGAACGGATAGCAGACAGTCCACATGAAGATCTGGATCGACGGTGTGCCTTTTTCCAGACAGTCACCAAGGCCGACCGTATCCGGTGCATGACTGATGATGAGCTTGCGGCGCTTCTGTGCGGTATATCTTCGCATCTAGAGGAAGGGCGTTGCGAGCTGTGCATTGCGGCACCGTATTGCAGAGCAGGACACACCGGATTCCTGGACTGGCTGAAGGAGGAAGTCAATGCCAAAGACTAAAGAAATCTGCCAAGACTGCGGAAAAATATTTATCGGTGGGCCAGATGCTTTTTTCTGCAAGGAGTGCAGATACCGCAGAGTGGAAGAAGGAAAAATGAGAGGAAGATTGAGACGTGAGCAAAAGTCGAGCAAGTAAACAGAACGGCTACTTTGCCGCCGTGTCAAGGCAGAGAAACGATGTATATAAGACCCAGAGAGGGAGAAAGAGGAGGAAAGGTTGATGCATATAGGGTTACATGACGCGGAAAAAGACCACATGAAGCATAAGACATTCCCCAATCTGGCACTTATGAAGCTATCAGCATGGCACAAGGAGCGAGGGGATGTTGTGGAATGGTGGAACCCCCTGTATCATTATGACAGGGTGTATAGCAGCAAGGTGTTCGATTTCACTCCGGAAAATCCGTACCTGCCAGAAAATGCAATTCGTGGCGGTACTGGGTATAGGGATATACCCATAAACAAGACACTTCCGGATGAAGTGGATGATACGAAACCAGATTACAGTATATATCCGGACTGCGATTATGCGATCGGGTATCTTACCCGTGGATGTGTCAGGAATTGCCGATGGTGTGTGGTGCCAAAGAAAGAGGGGCAGATCAGGCCATACCGACATTGGGAAGAAATTGTTCGGACGGATACGGATAAGCTGGTGTTAATGGACAATAACATATTGGCCTGTGCTCACGGCCTGTCTGAATTGGATGCACTTGTGGGCTCTGGATATCGCATAGATCTCAACCAGGGTATGGATGCAAGACTTGTGACTGATGATGTGGCGCATCTGTTAGCAAGGATGAAATGGATACGATATATCCGGTTCTCGTGCGACACCAAAGCACAGATTGAGCCAGTTTGCAAGACTATAGAATCACTTGGACGATACGGGGTCAAGCCATATCGGGTGTTCATCTATTTGCTGGTCACTCCTGATATACAAGATGCCGTGAAGAGAGTAGAGGCATTGAAAAAGTATGCAGGAATTAACCTGTATGCGCAGGCGGAGCGGAATGAGCGGCTTGGTATCATACCGAGTGCTGAACAGCTTGAATTTGCACAGAGATATATATACGGTGGGTCATACCGAAAAATGACATGGGAAGAATATAAGAGACGATAGAAAGGAGACCAACCTCCGGCCGGGGTAAGGGTATACCGGGTTTCCAGAAAAAATCATGAAAACAAAATGTGAGATTTACAGAGACTCTATGCAAAACTACAAGAAGTATGGGATTCCGCGGGCACAGCTTGTCATTGCTGATGTGCCTTACAATGTCGGCTCTAACTTTTACGGAAGCAGTCCTCAATGGTACAACGGCGGTGACAACGCCAATGGCGAAAGCAAGCTGGCTGGAAAGGCGGCGTTTAATTCGGATTTCAACTTCAACCTGTATGAGTATTTCCATTTCTGCTCCCGAATGCTGCGGAAAGACGACACCAAGAAATCTATTAGAGGGCGGAGCAGTGACAGCCCGTGCATGATTGTATTCTGCGCCTTTGAGCAGTTGCAGACCTTGATAGCCGCAGCTTCCAAGCATGGATTCGTCCACTATATACCGCTGGTATTCGTTAAAAACTATAGCCCGCAGGTCTTAAAGGCAAATATGCGGGTGGTAGGAGCCACGGAGTACGCCCTGGTATTCTATCGGGACAGGCTTCCGAAGTTCAGAAACGGTGCACAGCGGGACGAGAACGGCAAGACAATCCGGGGCACCGGGAAGATGGTGTTTAACTGGTTCTCCTGGGAGAGGGACGGGAAGGAC
>ERZ773114.617-NODE-617-length-43185-cov-38.336100_pt1 | contig 43185 bp, 37 predicted proteins | sample MGYA00580564_ERZ773114 | MGnify/ENA primary metagenome ERZ773114 (study PRJEB29015, sample SAMEA2737836) | human gut metagenome | biome: human gut; feature: human-associated habitat; material: faeces | place: China | collected 2012 ... | reverse complement strand
TGTGGGTGTGGGCAAAGCCCACAAATACTTTCCGTTTATGCAATCTAACGATAGCTGAACAGCCACACTGTTTGTGCCCGATAAATTGTAATATCGGAAGATATTATGGGTTTTGTTTAAACCTGCAAGTCTTTAAAAAGCCTTGACCTAAATTTTTTATTATTTCACTTAACTCGTGTGATAAACCATAATTTCATATAATAAGGGTTGTCACACAAGCCTGTGGCAACCCTTATATTTTATTCTTCCATTTGTTTTCCTAAAAAAGCGGCCGCTGAATGAGCAAGTTTAACCTCTGTTTCAGTAGGAACTTTATTATCTTCGCCCATCAGCATTACAACTGCACCCGTAACATCGCCTGCGGCAATAATAGGGTATATGACTGCCGCTCTGTGTTCCACACCTTCAACCGGTTGAATATCACCGACCGTAGCCTGTGTTGCAGTATAACTTTTACGGCTTTCCATATAATTTTCAAGAACAGGTGAAACCCGTCGTTCAAGTAATTCTCTTTTAGATACTCCCGATGCGGCAATAACATGGTCTTTGTCGCAAATAATAACGGGTAAACCGCTTACTCTTGAGAGAACTTCCGCATATTGTGAGGCAAATGCCGATAATTCTCCTACAGGTGAATATTTTTTAAATATAACTTCGCCGTCGGTAGCAGTATATATCTCAAGCGGGTCGCCCTCACGAATACGCAGGGTGCGACGAATTTCTTTTGGTATAACAACACGACCGAGGTCGTCAATTCTTCTGACAATACCTGTTGCCTTCATATCAAAACTCCCCTGAATTTGTAATATTTGCAAAATATTGCATTAATATTGTTTGACTTGTAATCTCTTTTATTCCGCTTTTTTACAAAATAAAGCCGTTTTGATTTTGTTAATTTATGGGAAAATAAAAGTGTAGAATTTTTATTGCTACACCTGAGCTTGTAAAATAAAGTGTGTAAGTTAGAAAAATAACTAGCACACTTTTTGCAATTGGGAAAAAGTGTGCTACAATGAAAGAAAGGAAAAAGGAATGAACGAAATGGCAAAAAAGAGAGAAAGCACACCGGGCGAGAACCTCGCAAAGCAAATTATTGAACAGTACAATCCCAAAAGCGTAGCCGATATCTCGGATGACACCGACAAGCTCGAAGACTTCAACAACAAGATCAAGGTCGCTAAACGAATCGGCTACGGTTACCTTGATTCGCTATCTTTCTATTCCTTCTGTCCGTTCACCATTCCACAAAAAATCTTGATGAGGGATTATTAATTAATTCGGAAAATGATAATAAAGCGGTTTCGGTTGAATGGGACGGAAAGAACATAGTATTGTAAAATTAAATATGATTTTGGCTTTTGACAATAAAACCTAAATGGGTATATCGGATATGCATTGTATGAGTGACGATTATTTGGTGCAGGAACTTATTGATGAACAAAAATCAAATAAAATAAATCAATAAGTAATTGTAAAATGTATAAATATGTGTTATAATCGATAGCACAATAATGAGTTTAAAGCAAAATTAATATATTTGATAAAGTTAATATGTGTTTTACGGAAAGGAAGATTCTTGTGAAATATCATAAGCTGTTGGAAAATGCCAAGAAGCCGAAGGGCTTTTGGGGCAAAAAAATGATTAGTTCCATGAATGAAGGACATTACGAGCTTACCGGTTGGGCGCTTGATCATATAAATTTTGAAAGACATTATCGTGTGCTTGATGTTGGCTGTGGCGGCGGTCTTACCGTGTCGAGAATAGCAGAGAGAATCGGTAACGGCAAGGTTTACGGAATAGATTATTCTGCGCTTTGTATCAAACATTCAAAGGCACAGAACAGAAAAAACATTCTCTGTAATAAGGTTAAAATCGTACTTGCCTCGGTTTCGTCTTTGCCGTTTGAGGATTGCAGCTTTGATGTTGTAATTGCGGTAGAAACCTATTACTTCTGGCCGGACAAACTTAATGATTTAAAAGAAATTTATAGAGTGTTAAAGCAAAACGGCAGGATTATGCTTGTATTTGAAATGCTGAAAACTCCCGAAGAACCTGATAAATGGAAGGCTGTAGAGGACAAGGTAGGCATAAAAACAGTGACAGAGGAGGAGATACGGGAAATGCTTGCAAAGGCAGGCTTTGAAGACATTGAAACCCATAAAAAGGACGGCACTACATGGCTTTGTGCCATCGGTGTCAAAAAATAAATAAAAGCAGGTGAATATATGAAGGCTTTAATTACAGGAGCAAGTTCGGGGATTGGTAAGGAAATTGCGAGAATCTTGGCTGCAATGGGGTATGATTTGATAGTTGCGTCAAGAAACTATGATAAGCTGACAGAGCTTAAGGCTGAACTTAAAAATGTAAATGTCAGAGTAATCACCATTGATTTGTCACGGGAACAAGACGCTATTGATTTGTATGAGCATTTAAAAGACGAGGATATAGATTTTCTCGTCAATAATGCAGGCTTTGGCGCATATGGCAGATTTTTGGATGTACCGCTGAAAAAAGAGCTTGATTTAATTCACACAAATATAAGTGCAGTGCATATTCTGACAAAATGCTTTTTGCAGGATATGGTTAAGAAAAATAAAGGCTACATACTTAATGTAGGCTCGTCAGCGGGCTTTTTGGCGGGTCCGACTTTTTCAAGTTATTATGCATCAAAAAATTATGTTGTAAGGCTTACAGAGGCTGTTCACGAAGAACTGAGGCGACAGGGCAGTAATGTTAAAATTTCCGTGCTTTGTCCCGGTCCTGTGAATACTAATTTTAATAATGTTGCGGATGTAAAGTTTTGCCTTAACGGACTTTCGCCGGATTTTGTAGCTAAGTATGCGATTGAGAAAACTATGAAAGGCAAAATGGTTATTATTCCCGGCTTTACAATGAAAGTAGCAAAAGTTGCTCAACGGTTTGTGAGTGAAAATATGCTTACACGCATTTCCTACAATGTGCAGAGCAAAAAAGAGGGACAAAGGTCAGATACCAAACAAAAAAATTTTAATAAAGCAGAACACGCTTAAAAAGGAGCGGAGAAAATATGAAAAGATTTGTATTATTAATGTTTACGGTTCTTTTCATAATTTTCTCCGCTTTTCCTGTTTTTGCCGCCGATACAAACGGCGTAACTTTTAAAACAGAAGATATAAATTGTGATAAAGGCAGAATTTTTAAGGTTGATGTAAAAGCAAAATCGTCCGAAAAAATCTCTGCCGTATTATTAAAATTTACTTATAACAGAAATATAATAGAATACCGTTCAATCAGCACCGATTCGGACAGTCTGGCTTATGCTTATGATAACGGAAGTACATTAAATGTATCTTACCTTTGCAAAGGCGGCAAAAATATTGATAATGACACGGTAATACTTACTTTAGAATTTAAGGCAACAACCGAAGGTCAGAGTAATTTGCAATATACAGCCTATGACTGTGTTAATTCTTCGGCAGAAAGCGTTGAAATTTCGCAATGTTCAAGCGGTAAGGTAAGTGTTACAAAACAAGGCAGTGAAAAATCAAATGATAATGAAAAATCGGATACAACGGAATATAAATCCGAAAGCAATGAAAGTACAGGAAATTCAGAAAAAAGCAGTATTGACGAACTCGGTTCATTAAACGGCAAATTTTCAGACAACACTGTATTTATGCTTATAGTTGGAGTTATTTGCGGAATTGCTGTCGGTGTTTTGTGTTTTATGCTGTATTTATCTGTGATAAAGCGGAAAAATAAGGCAAAAGAGGAAAAAGACAGGCATTAACTTGACATAACACCGATTATGCTATAAAATTTAATTTGAACTTAATATTTGTTATGGTTTATTCATTTAATTAATAGGGAAGACGGTGCAAGTCCGTCACAACCGCCATTACTGTAAACAGTTATAGCCTTGGCTCATGCCATTGGGAAACCGAGAAGGCGCCTTGGTTGCTTTAATGCAGACTGTAAGTCAGGAGACCTGCCATAACATAGTTTGAAAAACTTTCTTGGGCAGTGGGAGAATAGTTATTGGGTAAATTATTACCCTTTATATAGCTATGCCTCTTTTAAGGGGCTATTTTTTATTTAAGGAGAATGTTTATGAAAACAACAGCAAAATTTATTTCTGCTTCACTTGCTACTTTGCTTGTTTCTGCATCTGCAGTTACGGCATTTGCGGCAGAAACAAAGGACATTACAGTTTCACTCCGTATTGAGGGTGTGAATTCTTGTGTGCTTTATGACAATTATGAAATTCCACAGGGTAGTACGGCAGCTGACTTAATTCAGTATGCAGACAAGCTTTCTGATGATGTTACGGTAACAGGCGCCGAAAATAATTACATAACAGATGTAAACGGCGAAACAGCAGGCAAATTCGGCGGCTGGGACGGCTGGCAGTATATTGTAAATTCAGTTTCACCAAATGTTGGCGTAGGTGATTACACACTTAGCGACAATGATACAGTTGTTCTTTATTACGGTGATTTTCCTTGTCTTCTTCCGCAGATTGACACTTCGGCATTAAACAGTGACGGCAAAATCAGTTTTAATGCAGAGTCAACTACATATGACAGCGACTGGAATCCGACCGTAAGCACAGTTGCTATTGCAGATATGACAGTTACTTTTGACGGTCATACTTATACAACAGATGAAAACGGTACAATTTCACTTAGCAAGGCTGATTTTACATCAGGTGAGCACAGTGTTCAGGTTGAAAAGAAAAATTCAAACGGTGCTCCTGCCGTACTTCGTTATGCTGACGACTTTACAGTTAATATTGCAAGAGAAAACACAATTAATGTAAATCTCAGAATTGAAGGTCCGGAGGCTTGCTACCTTAACGACACATTTGAAATTGCAAAGGACAGCAATGTCGGTCAGCTTATCTCATATGCAGACGAAGTTTCTGATAATATCGAAGTAGTAGGTGCAGATGCAGGCTATATTTCAGAGGTAAACGGCATTGCAGCAGGTTCATTCGGCGGCTGGGACGGCTGGTATTATGCTGTAAACAGCGTAGTTCCTAATGTAGGAGTAAACGATTATACACTTAATAATAATGATACAGTAGTTCTTTATTACGGTGAGTATCCATGCTACCTCCCGATTGCAGATACTTCATTGCTTACAAGCGAGGGTAAAATTACATTTACAGCAAAGGCTACATTCGGTGACGCTGTTCTTCCGATTGATAATATGACAGTATATTTTGACGGCAAAGAATACACAACAGATTATAACGGTGTAGTTGTAATTGATGAGGATCAGCTTACATTCGGTTCTCACAGCTTACAGGTTGAAAAGTACGGTTACAGCGGTGCTCCTGCAGTTCTCAGATACGCTGATGATTACACAGTATTTGTAGATACAAAGATTATTAACGATGTAAACCTTGACGGTGAGGTTGATATTAACGATGTAACACTTATTCAGACAAGCCTTTGCGTCGATACTGTTCTTACAGATGAGCAGAAAAGAATTGCCGATATTGACAAAGACGGTAAGGTTGATGTAAATGATGTTACAGCACTTCAGACAATTCTATCTGGTGAAACAGAATAATTCTAATAAGGAATGATAATTATGCTGAAAAAACTGACAGCTTTACTTATATGCGCAGTAATGTTATCTTTATCGGTAACGGTAAATGCGGCTGAAAACTACACAAAAGAAGATATTTCAAAAACTATAGACGGAATTATCTCGTATAAATCGGCAATTTTAAAGGCTGACGATACAGCTTCGTTTGTACAAAAACTTTCTGAAACCACGGATAATTCGGAAACACAGTGGTATATTATTTCTTTGTCAAAATACGGTACAGATGTAACTGCTGTACAAAGTTCTATGATAAAATCTGCCGAAAAGTTATATAAATCAAAAAGCAAAGCTACAGATTTTCAGCGTACCTCACTTGCACTTTATGCCTGCGGACTTAATCCTGAAAATATCAACGGCAAAAATTTGCTCAGTGACGGAGTTTATAACAGTGAAAATGTGAACAAGCAAGGCATAAATGCATATGTTTATGCCTTGCTGTCACTCGACTGTGCAAATGCAAAAGTTCCGAGTGAAGCAAAATATGACAGAGAATATTTTATTAAAAAAATTATAGGCTTACAGCTTTCGGACGGTGGTTTTACACTTATGGGAAAGTCTGCCGATACCGATGTTACCGCAATGTGCTTACAGGCACTTGCTCCTTATAAATCTGACAGTACGGTAAAAGAATCTATTGACAGAGCACTTAATGTTTTATCTAAAAAACAAAATGAAAAAGGCGGATATTCTTCTTTCGGCACAGTAAATTCCGAGAGTGTTTCCCAAGTTATTTCTGCGCTTGTTGCACTCGATATAGATGTGCAGTCGGATTCAAGATTTATTAAAAACGGCAACACTCTTGTTGACAATCTCATGACTTTCAAAAATTCGGACGGCGGTTTTTCTCATATTGAAAACGGAAAATCAAATAATATTGCGTGTTATCAGGCATTAAACTCACTTGTTGATTTATATAAATATATGTCAAAGGGCAATACCGAGATTTTTGAATTTGACGATACAAAGAAAAATAATTCTAATGGCGAAAATTCCCGACAGAACGCTGAAAATTCAAACACAGACAGTTCTGATGTTAATATAGACAGCAACGATAAAAATAATTCTGTAAATACAGGTGATATTACAGAAAAACATAATTCGCAAGTTGATGAAGGACAGCAGGAAACAACTGTAAATCCCGAATCTAATAATGCAGAAAATTATGATGATCAGGTAATGGCTTTGGCAGATGACAATTACGAGCCTTTTACGCTTGCATCTACTCCGGATTCCGTAGCGGCGGCAAATTCGGATGACGACAATAATTTTATTTTCTATGTTTCTCTTATCGGACTTGTGGCAGTAGCGGCTGTGCTTTTAATTATAAGATTAACAGTGCTGAAAAAAGACGGTGAGCCGTTCAGATTATTCGGCAAAAGAAAAGGTGACAAATAATGAAATTAAAACTTTTATTACTTGTATTGATAATTACTGCCGTGCTATGCGGCTGTTCGGTTCAGACTCCCGATGACTACTATTCCTCTTCATCTCAAAAAGAGGGAATGGAGGTTACTTTTTCAATCAACTGCTCAACCATTTTAAATAATATGGATCAGCTTGAAAGCGGTCTTGAAAGCTATGTTCCGAGTGACGGCGTAATTCTCAAGCCTACAAAGATTACTCTTGACGAAAATGCTACCGCATATGATGCGCTTAGTGAAGCCTGCCGTCAGAATAAAATTCAATATGAATACGAGGGAACGGACGCAGATATTTATATCGAGGGTATCGCAAATCTTTATGAATTTTCTTGCGGTCAGCTTTCGGGTTGGGAATACTGCGTAAATGATGTTTTTCCGTCGGTAGGTTGCAATTCTTATGATTTGCATGACGGAGATACAATTAAATTCTTATATACCTGCGATTTGGGCGCAGATATCGGAAACAAATTTACAGGAGAAGAATAATGCTAAGATTTAATTCCTTTAATCCGCTGGCACAGCTTATATATTTTGTATCTGTGCTGTTGGTATCAATGTTTACATGGAATTATATAATTTTACTGCTGTCGCTTTTCGGAGCGGCGGCTTATTCTGTATTACAAAAGGGTTTTAAATTATTTTTAAAATCCTTTTTTGGTTATGTGCTGATTTTTTTACTTGTAACAATAACCAACCCGCTTTTCTCACACAAAGGAGTAACACCGCTTATATTTATAAATGATATTCCTATTACGCTTGAGGCTATAGTTTACGGTGCGGTGCTCGGACTGATGCTTTTGAGCGTAATACTTTGGTTTTCGGTATTCAACAGCGTGTTTGATTCCGAAAAACTTATATATATTTTCGGAAGATTTTTACCAAGACTTGCATTATTGTTTTCGATGGTACTTCATTTTGTGCCTAAATTTATTCTTGTGTTTAAGCGCACGTTGGCGGCTCAATCCGATTTTTGCTGTAAAAATAAATTTAAACAATACATAGGTGCATTTTCTGCTTCGGTTTCCGTAATGCTTGAGGGTTCGGTTCAAACTGCCGATTCAATGAGCGCAAGAGGATACGGAGTTAAAAAGCGCAGTTTTTACTGCCGCTTTCCTTTTACAAAAGCAGATACGGTTTTTACTGTACTTTCTCTGGGAATGTTGACTACAGTGCTGTTTGCTTTAGCGACAGGTCAACTTGATTTTCTTATATATCCGCATATCGAGATGTGTGATATTACAATATTATCCGTAATCGGAATGTCGGCTTTCGGTGTACTATCATTTATGCCGTTTATCATTGAGTTAAAGGAGGAGCTTGTATGGAAATTTTCTCTGTCAAAAATTTAAGTTTTACTTATCCGCAGATGCAGGAAAAGGCTTTGGATAATGTGAATTTCACTGTGAAAAGGGGAGAGTTTTGTGTTATCTGCGGTCAGTCCGGCTGCGGAAAAACAACACTGCTAAGACTTTTAAAGCCGCAGGCAGCTCCTCACGGCACAAAAACGGGAGAAATATTTTTCTGTTCCGAAAATATTGAAAAATGCAGTGAAGAAGATACGGCTTTTAAAATAGGCTATGTTTCGCAAAATCCCGAAAATCAAACAGTAACCGATACCGTACTCCATGAACTTGCCTTTACGCTTGAGAATATGGGAATGTCGAGTGAAGAAATAAATATTAAAATAAGTGAAACGGCTACTTACTTTGGACTTTCAAAAATAATAGAACAAAAGACAAACTCACTTTCTGGCGGTCAGATGCAAATTCTTAATCTTGCGGCGGCATCTGTTGCCGAGCCTGATGTATTAATTCTTGACGAACCCGCAAGTCAGCTTGACCCTGTATCGGCAGAAAACTTTTTTACAATTCTTGACAAACTTAATAAAGACTTGGGTATCACTGTAATTATTACCGAACACAGACTTGAAAAACTGTTTCCCGTTGCGGATAGAATTATTGTTATGGAGCAAGGAAAAATAATTACCGATACAGCACCTAAAGATACTTGCAACGCTCTTAGCAAAATTTCAAAAAATCATCCTATGATGCTCGCTTTGCCCGTGCCTGCACGGCTTTATTCCGTAACGGATTGTAAATCGCAATGCCCCGTTACGGTCAAAGAAGGCAGAGAACTTTTTGCAAAATATTGCAAAAATAATTCTTTTACAGAACATACATTGCAGAATAATAATTCCGACGATGAAATATTATCGGTTAAAAATGTATATTTCAGATATGATAAAAAGTCTGATGATGTGCTCCTCGGTCTTAATTTATCGGTAAACAGAGGAGAGATTTTTTCGGTTGTCGGTGCAAACGGCAGCGGAAAATCAACTTTGCTTTCCGTAATAGGAGCAAGGCTTAAGCCGTACAGAGGCAAGGTAAAACTAAATGAAAAAACAGCTACTATGCCTCAAAATCCACAATTGTTATTTGTTAAAGACAGCTTGCTTGAAGACTTTAAAAGCGTGAGCGGGGATTTGGAAAAAATAAATAAATTGTCAGAAAAGTTTAATGTACACCGTCTTTTAAATCACCATCCGTATGACCTTAGCGGAGGTGAAATTCAGCGTGCAGGTTTTGTAAAACTTTTACTTCTCGAACCGAAAATATTATTGCTTGACGAACCGACAAAGGGTTGTGACAGTTTTTCAAAAGCAGAACTTGCAAAAACTTTAAAAGAACTTTCCGACAACCAAATTACAATATTACTTGTTACACATGACCTTGATTTTTCGGCTGAAGTTTCCACCGTATGTGCAATGCTTTTTAACGGTACTCTTTCAAAAAGACTTGAACCGCACGAATTTTATTGCGGAAAACGATTTTATACGACTTCTGCAAATAAAATTTCACGAGGTATAAAAGACGGCATTATAACAACGGAAGAGTTGATTTCCGCTGTTAAGGAGGAGTAAAATGACTGCTAAAAAGATAATAAAATACTTATGTGTTTTTGTGGTTGCGCCGCTTATTGTACTTTGCGGAGTGTTTTTCTTCGGCGACCGCAAATATGCCTTTATATCGCTTGCTTTGTCGGTGGTTGCCTGTATTCCGTTTTTTATTTCTTTTGAAAAAGGTAAAAACGATGCACGCAGAATTGTTATAATAGCTGTTATGACGGCATTGTCTGTAGCGGGCAGGTTTGTATTTGCTCCCATTCCGTTTTTTAAGCCCGTTACTGCAATTGTAATTATTACCGCTATTTATCTTGGCAGTGAAGCAGGTTTTATTACAGGATCTTTTTCTGCTGTGGTTTCAAATTTCTATTTTGGACAAGGACCGTGGACTCCGTTTCAAATGCTTGCGTGGGGACTTATCGGATTTTTGGCGGGCTTGCTTGCTAAAAAACTTGTTGAGAGTAAGGTGTTGCTTATTATTTACGGCGCTCTATCGGGCATAGTATTTTCTTTTATAATGGATGTATGGACAACTCTCTGGGCTGACGGCACATTTAATATAGCAAGATTTGTGGCAAGCATTACAACCGCAGCACCGTTTACCGTTGTTTATATGGTTTCAAATGTAATATTCCTGTTGCTGCTTACAAAACCAATCGGAAGTAAATTGCAGCGATTAAAAACTAAATACGGAATTTTTTAGGACAAGGGGAAGTTTAGCTTTCCCTTTTTATTTTGCCGTGTATTATTTGCCTGTATTCTGCATATAATCATTTGCATGGAGGTAATATATGGCAATGTTAAAAAAACACAAAAAAACGTTGTTGTCAGCATTGCAGAGAGTTTTCTGCTTTATATTGGCAGCAACAATTTTGGGTGCGGTGGGTGTTCCCTCGGCCGTACTTGCACTTGACGGTGCAAATCCGACAGTAGAAATTGTCGGATTTATGAGGGGCGACAGTAAAGACCTTCGTTCAAGTGAGCTTTTAATGGCAAAAGTAAGCAATTACGACGGTAATCCTCAAGAGCTGACTTACGAATGGAAAAATAAGCTTGGCACTTATCTGTATGTATTTGACAAGCACGATATGGCTGTGGTGCGTGGCACAAAAAGTGAAATTGAAATTTACAATTCGGATAAAGGCTTGTTCGCATCTGATAATATGAGCGGCAGATCTTATAACCGCAGCTATTCGCACAAAGGCTTTGCTTATGCGGCAGTTTACGGTGCATCTGTTAACGCTGAAAAATTAAAAGGCGGCATTTCCGTAACAGTAAAGGATTCTGACGGAAATATCATTGCGACAGCGTCGTATGATGACAATTTTAAAAATTATGACCTGTCAAAAGATATGGCAAACGCAGTGTTTGGCGTGTTTGAGGGTGAGAGCGTTGATATTCTTAACCTCTTAGGTCAAAGCTCGGTTGTTCATGTTGTATGTCCTGCCTGTTATGTAAGTCAGGGAACAATAATTTCCGGCAGCGATTGCATAAGTTTAAGCAAGTCAGAAAGCGGTTATTCAATAACCGGTTTAAAAGCCGGTGAAGGTGTAATTAAAATTAATCTTCAAAAGAAGAACTGCAAATTCCATAAAAACTCGGAAAACAGTTCGACTACAACCGTAATAGTATTTAAAAAACCTAACACTTCCACAACTGCAACAACACTCACTCTTACAAATCTTGATGACAGATGCGAATATTATCTTGAGGGTGTTAAGGGTGAAGTAATTGACGGCAAAATAATTTTTAGCAGTCTTACTCCCTCTACTGAATATACCATAGAGGTACGGGGCAGTTATATTGACGAGGACGGTACAACTAAAACTGCATACGCCTATGTAAAAGACACAACAAAGGACTGCTATACTTCAAGTGTGGTTTTCAAACTTGATGATACTGTAGCGGATACCGAAAGCATATTCGGTAAACCGTACGAGGTTGCCGTAAAGTCTGACAGTGATTACATTGTCTTGCAGAGCGGTGATAACGGTTATACTGCAGAACTTGCTAAAGGCAATTATAAAGTGTTTTTAAAAGGCGGTAATGATTATAAACAGATTGATAATGCGGTTCTTACCGTTGACAGTGATGATAACAGCATAGAGATAAAATATTACTCTGTAGTTTATAATCTTGATGGTGGTACACTCAACGGTGATACAAAATTTGTTTACCGTGAGGGTGAATTCGTAAAAACAATTGATAATAAACCAACTAAGTATGAGTATGTATTTGACGGCTGGAAGTGCGGTGAAAGCACTTATAGCAACAGCCAACAAATTACAGATTCAATTGACAGAAAATATAAATTGACAGCAATATGGGAAGTAGATAAGATAGGTGACGGAGAAAAGCCTGACGGAATCCCCGATAAATATCAAAAGAAAATTACCTTTAAAGTGGTAAACGGTACTTGGGAAGATGAGAGTGCAAATGATATTTCATACTATGTAACTTTGCTTGACAAAGAGGGTAAGTGGAATGTCAACGGTACTGCAAGAATCAATATTCCAACAGGTATGACAGCAAATTACGGTTATGAAAACGGTAAGTGGGACATTGAACCAAAGTCGCCTGTAAAGGGAACAAATGCGGAAACTTACACTTATACTTTTACAAAGAAAACCGACCCGAAAGTTGATTACAAAGAACCAAACGAAAACGATAAACCAACACCTGCTACACAGGTAGTAGAGTACGGAAAGAAAATACAGGTAAAGCCGAACGGCGGTGTATGGGTTCACGATAACAAAACTTATTCGGGTGATGATGTCGCAATATTTGTTCTTGAAAAGAATATAAAACTCGAAGATCCAACGAGAACAAATTATGTATTTATGGGTTGGGATAAGCAGAAAGGCAAAGACGATGTAGCCTATATCTTCACGGCAATATGGGAAGTAGATAAGATAGGCAACGGAGAAAAGCCTGACGGAATACCCGATAAATATCAAAAGAAAATTACCTTTAAAGTAGTAAACGGTACTTGGGAAGATAAGAGTGCAAATGATATTTCATACTATGTAACTTTGCTTGACAAAGAGGGTAAGTGGAATGTCAACGGTACTGCCAAAATCAATATTCCAACAGGTATGACAGCAAATTACGGTTATGAAAACGGCAAGTGGGATGTTGAACCGACTGAAATTGTATCTGGAATTGAAGATGTTGTTTATGTTTATTTGTTTGACAAAATATCAGAAACAGAGCCACAACCGCAACCGACAACTGTACAGCCTACTCCTACAGTTAAAACCGTTGTTCAGGAAAAAACGCTTTATAAAACACAGTATGTTGAGCCTATTACCTTAAAAACAGGTGATAATCTCACTTTCTTAGGTGTGCTTGTCGGTTTATGTGCAGCAGGTTTTGCAGGAACAATAATTTTCGGTAAAAAACGAAGTAAGTAATATTAAAAAGGCGATTGCAGATTAATTTAGCAATCGCCTTTTTTCAAATACAGAATAATAATAAATATTTCAAAGGTTATAATAAATTAAATGAGGTGAATTTATGGCAGAGGTAATTAAAATAGTTTTGACTGGCGGTCCATGTGGCGGTAAAACAACTGCTTTGAATTTTTTGAAAGATGAACTTGAAAAGTTAAATATAAAAGTTTTTATATTAGAAGAAATTGCAAGTAATTTATTGAGCAACGGCATTACTCCGCAAAAACTTGGTGTATATGAGTTCCATAAACAACTTTTTGAAACTCAATTAAAAGAAGAAAATTCTCTCGAAGAGAAAGCTAAGGCATACAATGGGGAAAAGGCTGTAATTTTATTTGACAGAGGATTGCTTGACAGCAAAGCATATGTTACCGATGCCGAATTTAAAAAATATATTTCAATAAGTAATAAAAATGAAGATGTATTAAGAAATTCGTATGATGCTGTATTTCATTTAAAAAGTGTTGCTTGTACAGATGAAAACACTTACATTAAGAACTGCAATTCTGTCAGAAAAGAAGATGTAAAGCTCGCCAAGGAACTTGACGAAAAATTACTTTCTATATGGACAGGCACATCACACCTGCGAGTTATACCAAATAACAGTGATTTTAATAAAAGGCTCGATAATTTGCTTAAAGAAGTATTAGGGTTCATCGGTGTTCCGGAACCTCTTGAAATTGAGCGTAAGTTTTTGATAGAATACCCTGATATTGATTATCTTAATAATATGACTGCTTGCAGAAAGGTTGCGATTACTCAGGCATATTTAAACACTCCCGAGGAAGGAATGTTCAGAATACGGAAGCGTGGTTACGGCAAAGACGCAGTATATATTAAAACGGTAAAAATCAAGATTAATGATTTGAAAAGGATAGAAAAAGAATCTTATTTGACACAAGCCGAATACAATAATTATCTTTCAAGAAAAGAATGTATAACGGGTATTATTTCAAAGGACAGATATTGCATAGTGTATGATGACGAATATTTTGAACTTGATGTATATCCGTTTTGGAATGACAGAGCAACGCTTGAGATAGAATTGCTGTCAGAAGATCAGCCTTACAAGCTTCCTCCTTTTATTAAACTTATAAGAGAAGTAAGTCACGAACCCGAATACAGAAACATTGCACTTGCGCAAAGAATGGTTCATAATAAAGGGACTGATTAAGATAACTTAATTGATAACAACATTTCTTCTATATTAATACCAAGTGATATTGACATTATTATCTGCAATGTGTTAAAATGCCTATATCATTAACTTCATCATCAAATTAAAACAGGAAAATAATTATAAAAAATTAAAAAAAGTGTTGACAAATGGAGTTTGCTGATGTATAATAATGAAGCTGACTTAAGGGAAAAACAAATTTTTAAGTTAAGTATGCGGCAATAGCTCAGCTGGATAGAGCAACTGCCTTCTAAGCAGTAGGTCAGGGGTTCGAGTCCCTTTTGCCGCGCCACATGGTGGGATTAGCGTAGTTGGTTAACGCGCCAGTTTGTGGCACTGGAGACCGACGGTTCGAATCCGTCATTCCACCCCATTTGACTCATTAGCTCAGTTGGCAGAGCACTTGACTTTTAATCAAGGTGTCCGGAGTTCGAATCTCCGATGGGTCACCATAAAGCCGCACATTTTACTTTTGTGCGGCTTTTGATTTAAAAACCACGAGTTGGGTTTAAACGGTGGGCTGTCGCCAAGCGGTAAGGCAACGGACTTTGACTCCGTCACCCGTGGGTTCGAATCCCGCCAGCCCAGCCAAAAGTAAAGTGATTTAAATAGTTAAGCAAAACTACTTAAATCGCTTTGCTGTTTATTTAACAGTAATAGGTTTCAGATAGTCGCTTCCTCTCGTTGGATTGTCGCATTAGCTAACATCAGTTCAAGCCGATAACAACCACGAGGTAACTACACAAAGGGATAAGGTGATGTAAGCACCTGTTTCCGCAGTGGAAAGAAATACCCCTATCTGTCCTTTATTAACTTTTATTTGCAAAAAAGTAAGACCTGCACCACGGGTTAATAGTACAGGTCTTGACAAAGTATCTAAAAGCGCATAAAATAGAACAATACGCTTGTTTAGCTTCTCAAGTTCTGAGTACTCTGAATACTCGGGGCGCATGCTTATCAGTGACTGCAATCATTGATAAGCTGAGGGGCTTATTTTATTTGCACTCACATTTTACCATTTTAAGAGAAAAATGTCAATATATAATAGAAAATATAGTGAAATTTAGTTTTACTATTTAATTAAGTGTCCCACCGTGGGACAGATGGAGGTATTAATAAGCTGATATAAGAGATATTACTGTTTGCGCTTTTAAAAAATTAAGAATAGAAAAATTATTGATAATCTAAATTAAATTTTGGAGTGCTTGATAAAACATATAGTTGTACAAATTATAATACATTATCAAATTTATGCTTAAAGTTGGATAATAAAAATATTACAATTACATTCGCACTATTGATAAAAACTGAGTTACTAAATGAACTGGAAAAATGGGAATAAATAATGTAAAGATTTATCCGAAAATAGATGATGTGGCTGATTATATAAAAACACATGTTAACATACTAAAATAATTATTAAAGAAATTTGATAAAAAGAATGGGGGAAGATACAGATGAATAAGCAACAATTTGATATGAATATACAAGCCGCAGACAATAATTCTTTGAGAATTGGTGCGGCGAACAGAATCTTACAGCTCTTGCAGAAGCTGCGTTACAGCAATAATGAGAATAGTGCGAAAAGATGGGTGTGGGAATTATGCCAGAATGCAAAAGATGTTTGTAACTCCACGGGAAAAGTGAAAATAAGTATTAATTATGATGAAATGCAGAGAAAAGTGTTTTTTCGACACAATGGTAAGGCTTTTTCAATGGATAACATATTATCGCTTATTAATCAGGCTTCTTCTAAGGATCGTAATGATGGTAGTGAGAGAAAAAGCGGAAAGTTTGGAACGGGATTTATTACTACACATCTGTTATCAGAAGTAGTTAATATTTCCGGACTTCTAGAAATTGGTGACGAATATTCTAAGTTTACTATTTCTTTAGACCGAACAGGAAAGGAAAAAAATGAAATTATAGCAGCTATGGAGAAGGCTGTTGGTGATTTAGAAAGTTGTACACCTGTTGATTTCTTAGATTTTGATGAGGACGAATATAATACTGTATTCGAGTATGAGCTAGACGAGCACGGGATGAAGACGGCACGAGATGGATTGGAGAGTTTGAGAGTATCAGCAGCATATGTTCTTGCTATGCTTCCTGATATTGAGGAAATTACTGTTGAAAATACTGGAGAGAAGTTTCGGTATAAGAGAGAAGTGAAATGTGGATTAGAAAATGCAACTGTATCTGAAATTGAAGTGGAGCAGCAAGGTCATTGTTGTAATAAATATGTATTAGGAATGACAGAGGACAATGTTTCTATTTATATAGCATTGGAGCATATGGATGATAATATGAAGATTCTTCCATTTTCTGAGAATCAATCCAAATTGTTTTGTGATTTCCCTTTGATTGGAACAGAGGATTTCCCTTTTCCAGTTTTAATTAGTTCTCCAGATTTTAATCCCACAGAACCAAGAGATGGGGTGTTTTTGACATGTAAAAATACGGCGAGAATTGATGAAGAAATAGAAGTCAATCGGAGTATTATAGAAAAGGCATGTGGATTATATGAGCATCTGTTGGAATATGTAGCAAAGAAAAAGTGTGATGGCATTTATAATATTACCAAAGTGAATGCTTATAGTAAGAAAGAGTGGTATGACGAAAAATGGTTGGACGAAATAATTGATAAGTATAAAGATGTAATATTACATACGCCTATTATTCGCAACGCATGTGGAGATATGAAAGCATTGCTTGACAGTTGGAATAAGAAAGAGTTGTTGTATATTATTTCCGATAGAAATGTAGCTACACGTGAAAAAATATGGACATTATTAAGTTATATGACTCCAGATATGATTCCACAGAAAGAAGATTTGCATGAGTGGTATCAGTCCTTATGGTCTGGTCGCAACAGTTATACATTTGAAACATTATCGAAACAAGTGAGTAATTTCGAAAATGTAGATACATTAGTGACCAAATTGGATCATATTGATTGGAGGGACTGGTTAAATAAATATTATGAAATTATAGATGAAAATGAAAAATGGCAGACATTTGTACAACATAAACAGCTGAATATCCTGCCAAATCAAAGAGAAAAATTCTGCTGTGTTGATAGTTTGTATTATGACATTGACATTCTGGAAGAATATAAAGAGATTCTAACGGATTTAGGAAATGATATAAAAGCAAGGCTATTACATTTGGAGTTTGAACGTAGGAAATGGTTTTGTTGCGGGAAGATTAATAATGGTCAAATTCTGGAACTGATTGAAACGCAGTTAGAACAGGGGGGAAAAGAAGAAAAAGAAACGGTTTATCAAAAAATAACTTTTATGTATAACGATTCTTTTGCTGATATAGATTCACAGAAAAAGATATGTCATTATGTGAACAGCATATTGAAATTGGGGTTGGAGTTGCATGAGGTTAAAGCGATATCAGAGAAATTGTTACGTGAATCTTTAAAATATATGACAACAATGGTTGCGGATAGAATAAGCAAATGTAACTCTTTGGAAGGATTTACAGAATATATGGATACTTCCAAGGAAGAGGCGGATGAGTATTTGACTGGTTTTATAGAATTTGTAGTCAAGCAGGGATGGGATAACCTAATTGATAAGAGCACAAAACCAATACTTCCAAATCAGAATGGTAATTTTACAATTAAAGAAAATATTTTTCTTGATAATGAAATGGATGAAACTTTAAAGGATATAGCTTGTATTGCAGGGCATGATATTAGAGAAGATTTGTTGATGAAAGATATATATTTGGAACTTCCGGAAAATCGTCAGAAAACAAATAAGGATATAGCCGGTTACATTACCAAATTTGTGCAAGAGAATAGAAATACAAAGGAACCGGAAATACGTAGTGCTTTTAATAAACTTTTACTTTGGATAAAGGATAATCAAAGTGAAGCAGAAGATATTTTGCCAATTATTTATGCAAATAAACATTATTTGTATGATGATGACGATATAGCCAATAATATTAGGCAGGCAGAAACATTTACAAATATAATGAGTAAGTATGATATTGATTCCCCTGAACAGTTGGAAGCAATTATCATGCAAGGCACTAAGGGTGCTGTGGTCGATACGGCTTTGTCAAAGGAAGCTGTCACGGAGGAAGTTCTGTTGCAATATGGAATTGATTCAAAAGAAGCATTAGATAGAGCTTTTTCTAATGCTGATTTTGCAAGCCGATTCATTAGAAAATCTAAGCATGAAATAAGCACATATGAGTATGTAAAGAAAATTCTAGATAGAGCACAGAAAAATATACTTTCATTTCTAGATAAGCAGGAAGAATATGATCTTTCGGATAAACAGAAGATTGCGGACACAATATATGTTGTTAAAAAGAATGGAAAGCAGATATATGTTTTGGCGAGACCATCCGATGGTGGAGAAGTCAGAATTTATTACCGAACAGAAATGGATATTTTAGACTATTCTATGGACTGGGAACTTTGGGTAGAAGATGGAAAAAAGGAACCACAAAAGATTACTTTCGGTAAAATGATTAAACTTACTGGTCTTAACAGAATACCATTGAAAGGAATGTGATAAATATGAGTGTTAATGAGGATAGAGTATCCTATATAGTTGAGAATAATGTGCTGGATAATGTGATATGCAGAGCTTTGGAGCTTCGTCCGACAGAGCTTGCAAAATATATTTGTGGTCTGGCCAATAATACTGGAGGATACATATTCCTTGGAGTTGAAAAACAAAATGGATGCATGAAGAAGGTTGGGTGTCAAAAAACTTTTAATGTGGCTGGTGTAATAGAAATGGTAAAAGCTCAGCTAGATAATGAAATATCCATGAATTATGGCTTTGTATCGGTAGGTGGTGCTGATATATTTGCTATTGAAGTTGCGCAAAGTGACAAAAAGATTTGGCTGGAAGGAAAGTGCTTTGTATATGAAAACAATGATGTTGAGGAAAAGGTTGTCAATCAGAATGATGAGCCTATAACATTATTTATCTCTTATACGGAGTGTGATGCACCAATTGTGGATATTATTGAAGATAAAATAAAGGAAAGGCTGAAAGATAGGATTAAGATATCTAGATATACAGAGTTGCAGTACAAAGACAGTTTTATGGCATTTATGAACACGATACAGGATCATGACTTTGTATTGACTGTTGTTAGTGATACATATTTGAGACGTCAGGCATGTATGTATGAAGTTGGAGAGATTATTAAGGACCATCATTATAAAGACAGGCTATTATTTGTTGTGCTGAGTGAAAAAGAACGAAAATATTATGGTGAGGATGCACCAGAAAAGATAGGACCAGCTATTTATAAAGGACCAGAAGAACGATTGGAATATGTAGATTATTGGAAGAGACGCTATGATAATTTAAAAAAGAGAATGAGAGAAATCAATGATCTTGAGGCGGTTAGTAAAGCTTCCGTGGATTTAACAATAATAGGGCAGATATTCCGTAAAGATATGAGTGAGTTTTTGGACTTTCTGTCTGATGAAAATGGTAAGAGTTTCGAGAAGTTATATGTAAACAATTTTGATGAAGTTATAGCGTGGTTGAAATAGAAATATAGTAGGGAGCCCTGCAACAAATAATGCAATGAAAACGAATAGATATTATACTAATATTGGAGATAAATTAGAATTAATTACATGTGGTAAAGATGTTTTTTGCTATATTTTTTTAAATGGGCGAGAATTTAATTTATTAGTGTTAGACAAAAATATAGGTGATAATTTGTAAAAATTATATAGATCAAGCTTGCAAAATTAACAGCCTATTTTACCTAATCAAATACCATCCGTTCCTACAAATGGATTTATACAAGAGATATAATAAAAGCCTTCTGCTGATTTTGGCAGAAGGTTTTTTACTGCAAGTGTCCCACCGTGGGACACTTATTTATATGTTTTGATTAAAATTATTTAAATGTTGTGGTGATTGTATTTGATTAGGTAGAAGTATATTCTGTAATTGTAATTCATTTATAAGATAATTCTTTATATCGGTTATGTGTTGTTCAAGTCTATTTGGAAAACGACCTTCATAAGACAGAATACGCAGTAATTTTTTATGTATAGTTTCAATTTCTTGTTTATTTTTTAAGCAAAGGGGATTGCCTTGCGAAATGTATGCTTTAGCAATATATTTATCTGTGATAGGAAAGCAGTTACTAATTCTATATAGTGCCGGTTTATTGGTGTAACCAATATGATAATACGCAGAACGAATATCATTTTTTGGTAGTTGTATGTAGTTATTATACTTGGCAATTTGATTTTGAGTTCTGTGAGAAATATCACTTGTTGGTATAGCCCAAAATAATCCGTTAATATTTTTATCTTTAATACAACAATAAATTGGACGCTGTTTACTGTCACCGTATTTACCGCCCAAATTATTGATTAATTTAATATAAGTGTTATCAATTAAATAAAAACTGTTTTCCTTCATTTTTTCTCCTTTGTTTTTTACAAAATAAGCCTCCTACCATTAAGGTAAGAGGCTTTTCGTCAAACCGCCAATTTAGGAACGCCGAACGGTAGGCATATTCAATCAAACCGTCAATTTAGGAACGCCGAACGGTAGGCATATTCAATCAAACTGTCAATTTAGGAACGCCGATCAGTAAGCGTATTTTCTCTGGGATTTCTCCCTACAATATTATTATACACATTGCAGAATAATATGTCAATGATTTTCTGCAAGTGTCCCACCGTGGGACACTTGCGGATAAATGATTATTCAGTTTCAGCTAAAAGTTTTTCGTTTATTTTTTCAATCCAGCTACTATTGTCAGACTCAAAATATTTTAAAAATCTTTTAAAATTGCTACTTCCCTTTATGCTATCGTCAGATTCTAAATTTTGAACTCTTCGCTTCATATCATAGTAGTTTTCCTTTGTAATAAATTGCATAGCTTTTTCTATTTGATTAGCTTTTGCTTTATAATTTTCTACGCCTGTAAAATGCTTAATTAACGTAGCATTTACAGGTTTGGCAGGGGTGTTGAGATTTTCATCTGTCCAATGTTTTGAAACAATTTGCATAGTACACGGATTACCGAATATGATTAGTGAGTCAGCTATATTGTCAATTCCATGAAATTCATTGATTTTACGCTTTATGTCATTGTACTGTTCATATGGCTTTTTTTCTGTATCGCAGAATACAAGAACAATATCATATGAGTCACTATTATAGCGGTCTTGGTATCTTGCAGGTATGTTACCGTTTCCATTAGCATTAACTAATTCTATATGGTATTGTTCGTTCCATACTTGTAACTCTTTAAGTCTGTCAAGGTAAAAGTATTCTTCGTTTCCTTCACAAATAATACATATTCTTTGCTTGTCAAAAAATATAGGTAGGTTATTCATCATCAGATGATGTACCTCCTTTCACTGTATCATTATGAATACTTATTAGCGTATTAATTAAATCAGGTTCCGGTATTGCACCGAGAGCACCTTTTTTGTATTTTTCAATAATATCTGTGGTTTCACGCACACCTTGTTGAGCTGTAAAATTAGCAAGTGAATAAAAATAAACATTGTACTTATCTTTGTGAACAAACCATATTTGTTCTTTTCGAAACAACTTTTTGCAATCCATTAAATTAATATCGTGAACAGTAAATATCATTTGTGCTTTAGTATTTAATTCATTATTGAACATAGCTACTATGGCTCTTGTAAGTTTAAAATGAAGGCTGCTGTCGAGTTCATCTATAATTAAAATTCGGCCTTTTTCCAACGCTTCAATAACATAGCTTGCTAATGCTGCTATTTTCTTTGTTCCGGTGGAATCAAATATCATACTTGGTACTTGAATACCTTTATATGTTGAAACTAAACGAATTTGATCCATAATGCTGTCAGGTAAGTTTAGTGCATTTTCATCAGCTTTTCCTTCATCTTTTTTGGAAAATTTTATTTTATCCATATCAACAAATTCAAAATTATCCATATATAAATCTGCGTTTTTTATAAATTCAACAATCTTTTTTTGAAGATTGTTTTTATTTTTCATTAGCTCAATAGTATGCTTGATAGGAATATTATTCATATTAACAATATCAATTTTATTTGCAAAGCTGATTAGTATTTTTTTCATTTCATCAAGATATTTGAATTTTGTTGTATCAATCTGATAAAAGAACAGACTATTATTTGATATAACGGGTAACATTGTATCTAAATTTTCATCTGCACAGTAATATTCTTTATTTTTCACATCTTTTTTGAACCAACATTGTGTTTTTTCGTTGCCGTATTGGTCTTTTATTATTTCTGAAAAACATTCATATATATATTCTTCTTTATTTTCATCAAATTTAAAATCAAATGAAAATTCTCTGTTAAATTCTAAGAAAGTAATGCCAAGTTCACATATTGAATTGTCTGTAAATAAATTAGACATTAGTCTTGATTTTCTGTTTAACAGGGCATTTTTAATATCAGCTATACATTTAATAAAGCGTGTTTTACCTGTATTATTTGAGCCATATATGCCGGCAGCTTTTAATATATTAAAATTGTTTTCTTTATGAACATTAGTGATAAATCTTTTATTACGCATATCTGCGTTCATTGAAAATACAACTTCTTGATTGAAAATATAGCAGTTATTAATTCTTATTTCAACTATCATACTTATTCTCCTTAATTCGCAATCAAATTTTTGCATTTGTTTTATATTAATATTATAGCTTATACTTATATTTTATGCAATATTTTTGCATAAAATATTTTGATTTTTTAACAAGTGTCCCACGGTGGGACACTTGTTGCAGCTTCAGAACGGTAAATCATCATCAAGAGGCATATTTTCAAAATCGGGTTGTGATGGCAAAGGCGGCTGTTCAGATGTAGTTGAAGAAGAGCCTTTATTATTATTTGCTTTTTGCACACGCTCACCGGTAAATGATATTGTATCTGCGACAATTTCGGTTACATAGCGTGTACTTCCGTCATTGGCCTGATATGTACGACTTTGTAGTTTGCCTTCAAGAGCAATCATATTGCCTTTTGCAAAATAGCGACATACAAATTCTGCTGTGTAGTTCCAACAGACAACATTGAAAAAATCAACTTTTCTTTCTTCACCGGATTTGTTGTAATTGCGTTCAACTGCGATACTAAAGCTCGTTACACTTTTTCCGGTAGTAGTTGATTTGAGTTCAGGGTTAGCAGTAAGCCTTCCCATGAGTACAATTCGATTTAACATATTTACGACTCCTTTTTTATTAATATATCAGTTAAGTGTCCCACCGTGGGACACTTGTGGGCAAACAATGAGGTTGTTTATTTATTTTTTCTCTGCTTTAGGTTTTTTAATTGTAGGCGAGTAGCTGCATAGGTTATGTCTTTGCAAAAGTTATTTACAGTCAGCTTTAAAATAGTGTAGGGGAGAGCTGCCGGCGTAAGTTATGTTGCATTTTTGTGAGCAATCGTCTTGTTCTATTTTTTTCTCTGCTTTAGGGGCTTTTGCCGAGCTTGATAATTTTGCAAACTTTAGCTTTTACGCTGCTGCCGTTGAATATATTTTCTTTTGAGCCTGCAATTATTTATCGGTAGTTTTGCTTTTGAAGTAATCTTTTGCGAAGTGGTAGCTTTTGCCTAAGTTCAAGTGTCCCACCGTAGGACACTTGAGGAGGTAAGCTATAACTGTCCCACGGTGGGACACCAAAACAATATTTTGCCACGGAAAGTAGGGTAGTAAATTTTGCGGGATAAAGACTTAATATTGCAAGCAATATTAAGTCGGTCACAAATGTCGGCAGTGCCGACATTTTCGATAACATTAACTTTAATATCATCGACTAAGCCTTTAATATCACTTTTAGATTGCTGTTTTATTTTCATCAGATAAAAGCTGACTTTTTAGTAACATTGATTTTAATATTGCTAAAATTTCAAGACAAAAAGTTGACAAAATGCTGATAGCAGAAAAGAAAAAGCCTTGCTTTTTGCGTAAATTCGATTTATTCCCCATAAGAGTGAAATTACATCAGCAGACAATAAAAAACGCTTATAAGTCAAATTTGGCTAAGTTAAACGCAAAGTTTGTAATGTTGTCAAAAAACAATGTCTTGAGATAATTTGAACAATTACGAATTTCATATTCTTTGCTTGCTTCTTCATAATTTAAAAGTGTATCCGAAATCAAATCACATAATGAATTAGCTTTCGTAATACCGTGCTTTGTAATGCAGTTGTTAATTGAACAAATAAGTGTACGCTGTGATACAGTAGTTTTATTATAGGTTTGAGATGTGTTGTTGGTTGCCATATCACAAAGTAAATCAACGGCTTTGCAGTATAATCTTGAATATATATCGTTCTCGTAAGCGACATAGCTTTGATATGCATTATAATCTGTCAATTCTTTAATCGATTCAATAATCTTGTCATTGTCAGTTGTAAAAGGTACAGTAAGGTTAATTCTGTCAATGATTAGATTATGATCTGATTTACTGTTATTTATGGTATTGTTATATATGGTATTGTTATAATGTCCGAAATTTTGGGACACGGTATTGTCCGAAGAATTAGGACACGGCAATGTCCTGCTTTTTAGGACACGGTTATTTTCATTGTCCTGTTTTTTAGGACATGGTGAGAGTGTAGATTTTATCGCATTTTTTACATTGTCCGAAAATTTAGGACACGGTTTATTACTTTCTTTTTGCTGTTTCTCTATAACTGTAGGATTAGTGTTAAGTATGTAGTTATTTACACAAAACTTACCGTTTTTTCCCTTACGCTTAATTACGGATATATAGCCATAAGCTATAAGTTCATTTAGTGTATTGTAGTATGTCTGCTTGCTTATACCGAGAATTTCCATAGTATAATCTCTTGTAGGAAATACTGTGTTTGATGATTGAGCAAGTGAATAGAATAAAGCAATCATACCACGAGCCTTAACAGATAAACGAGTATCACACATAATTAGTTTTGGCATATTTCCGTAGCCGTATGAATAAATATTATCAAGCGAAAGTGTATGATGTTCTGCAGAAGCAGACGGCGGACAACCTATAGCATTAGGATTACTGCATATGGTGTACACATTTTTATTTAGAAAGCCTTTAGCTTTTGAAATTGAAATATAACTCTTTTCGACAAGCCTGTTTAGATATTTGTAGTAGGTGTCTTTGTTCATATTTAGATCACGAAGTATTGTGCTGCGTTTTGGATAAATTTTACCTGAACCTGCATAAGAAGCTAAGTAGGCATAAATAACCTTGCTTTGTAAAGGCAGTTCTTTTTCAAGCATAACTTTTTGAGCAAGCATACCAAATCCCTGTGCATATACGCCGTCAATTTCTACTGTGATTTCTATGTCTTTGTTATTTAATTTTTTCATTATAATTCCTCCGTATTTTGAAGTTGCTTGAAACGGACTTTTTTAATTGTTCAAGACCGTGTGAATTAAGCAATTAAAAAAGTCTGCTGCAAGAGCAACAGACTTAGTTTTAAATATATGTTTTTAGTACAGGCTTTTTTTCGTGAGTCTGCACCGGTTCTGCAGATGAGCCTACAGGTGGGGTATATGCCTTTGCTGTAGGATATTTTCTCAATAGAGCCGAAAATAATCTTGTGCGGTCGGCATAGCTTACCTCTCTTATAGTGCTTTTCTTTGCTTTATAGGGTTCTTCGTTAAGTGATAGTCCCCATTCCTCGCTTTTGAGGAGTTTCATTTGTGCCGGGTGCATACCTGTTTTCATAAGCACCCAGTCACCTTTTTTCATTCTTTTAATTTGCCCCGGTGTCATTAAAGGCTTTTTTGTCATATTGTAAGTAACGGAATTTGCGTTGTTATTGTTTGAAAAGCTGTTTTGCTTTTGCGAAACAGAGCCTGACATTACAGTCTGATTATCAAGCATTTTTGAAAAAGTTTCTGCGTCAGGGGAAGTAGGTGCTATGTAACTGAACATTACATTCTGACAGCTTGATTTTATAACGCTTGCTGTATTCTGATCGTATTTTTGATCAAGCTGCGTTGTAGTTTGTAAAAACGGGCAGCAAATGATACCTCTTGATCTGCCTGCAGAAAACATCTGATCAACTCTCTCTATGGCTGTGTATGTGCCAAATTCATCAAGGTAGTAGTATACTCGATGTGGCAGCTTGTTGTTCTCAAAATGTTCAGAGGCACAAAGTAATTCGTTATAAGTTTGTCTTACAAGTAAGCTTACTAAAAAATTTTTAGTGCTTGATTTTTCATCAACAACGAAGAATATTGCTTGTTTGCCGTTAATAAAGTTTTCAATATCAAGGTCACTGTTAAAGCATATCATTTGTTCCATTTCTGTATCAATGAAGGAAAGCATACGGCTCATTGCTGTTGACATAACGCTTGCAGTAGTCTGAAAAGCACCAGAGGCTGTGGCAGACATAAACCATTTTGCTTTATGATTAGTCGGCAGCATTGTATATAATTCAGTCAAATAAGTTGTAGGCATTACTCCTTTTTTATTTACTGTTCGTGGGTCAATTTCCAGGAGCTGTTCAATTATTTTAAAAACTGATACTATGTGCTTTTCTTCGGGTTCACAAAGTTCGGATACAAGTAAGATAACGCCTGTAATAATGCCTTCTGCAGATTCGTAAAAGTATTGATTTTGTCCTGCACTTTTGAAACCGTCCATATGTACGATTGAGTTTGAAAGAACTTTTGCATATGTTTCAGCCCGTGCTTTGTCTGCAAGACTTTTTGTTGATTCATAGCGGTCATTGTATTTATTGACAAGATACATCAGATTGTAACTGTCACTGCGAGTAGGATTTCTTAAATCTATTACATAAGTTTTGTACCCGTAATATTTTTCCAAAACAGGTGCATATGTCTGATGAGCGTCACCTTTTGTATCTGTGACGAAAAAAGGATTACCAACGGCCGCTAAAAATTCAAGATTAGGATAGACGAAAGAAGATGTTTTACCGCCACCCGGAGCAGATACGGAGAGAGTATGATTATCAGATGTATCAATGTATGCAGATACTTTTTTACCGCTTTTTACTGCACCGAGTATAATGCCCTCAAGCTGTGGCCTGTTTTCGCCATTTCTCCACTTTTCGGGTTCATATGGTATAATAACAAGATTATTATTTAATTCTTGTTTGGTGGCCCATTTTTGGTCACCGAATTGGCCGTCACCGACAGGCTTGCTTTTAATAGAGTTTAAATTTTTGCCGCTTGATGATATAAAGTACGCAGCTATAAGTACAACTAATACGATTATTGAAAATATAATAATTCCGCTTGTTGAGCTACTTCCCATAACTTTGACTCCTTTGTTTTAAAATTTCATTCCAATCTTTTAGATTAGGTGTTATTATTTCAGTTTTATATTTGTCCTGAAATACTTTTTGTGCTTTTTTTGCAAAGTTCTGTCCGTGATTTTTGCCGTCAGAACTGTTAATATCATTATCTGTACATATATAGATTTTCTTTATATGCGGGTAATCTTTAACACATTTTTTCAAAGCTTCTAAATTCAGCCCTCCTAAAGCTATATAGTTGTATGTGTGCCAGTTTTCGTCAAGCTGATACAAAGTAATAAAACTGAATAAGTCAATAAAAGCTTCAAAAACAAAAAGCACATTAGACAAACCAATGTGCTTAAAGCAGTATATTTTGTTACTTCCGGTAATCTCACCTTTAAAAGATTTAACAGTAAGCGTACCTTTTAATCCGGCATACCTGACTATTCCTTTTTTATCTTTGCCGAGAAATACAATGTTGTGGTTGCTTTTATCTTCATATATAAGACCTTTTTTTACAAAGTATCTGACAACACTGTAATCAATACAGCGTGAATTGCACAGATAAGCATACAAGCGTTTGTTGTTTGTGTTTTTTTGAGGTAAAACCACTCTGTCTTTTTTATGGTAAATATCAGGTTCGTTTATAAAATCAACAGGTTTTGAATTGCTTGTAGCTTTGTAATTTCCGTCAAGCAAAGTTATTACTGCTTCTTGAAAACTAAAATCAAAAAATGTCATCAGAAAATTTACTGCCGTACCTGATTCACCTGTAGAATGTCTGTACCAAATGTGACCTCGTATTTTTACGCTGTCATGTGCTTCCCACATATATTCTGTACCGCTATGTAAAACTTTTTCTCCTATACTTTCAAGATATTCTTTAATATCTTTATGATGAGCCTGATACAACTCTTCATCTGTAAACGGAATAAATTTTGACATTTTTTAACCTCCTTAATAGTCATAGCTGATTGGATTGTCGGATACAGCGTGACCTAATTGTATTTTTTGTATTTTTTCATCTCTTAGCTGTTTTGAATCAGATGTGTATTTTTGCTTTGCGGCGGCAATTGTTTCTGTGTTTATAATTTTGCCCATATGAGCAGCTATAGAGGCAAGATTAAGCACTGTTATTTGCTGTTGAGTGTTAGTTTCTTCAATTTTTTGCTGTGCTTTTATATTTCCAAGTTCAACAGCCTTTTTATACCACAAAAGAGCCTTTTCAATATCTCGTTCGATTCCCAATCCGTATTGATAAAAAGTACCTATTCGCAAAGCTAATTCTGAATCTGTTTGATTGTTATTAAACCGGATAAGATAAGCCGATAATGCTTTTCTAAAATAATTACTTGCAAGCTCATTGTTTTGTAATCCGTATTTTTCGGAGTGATAGATATAACCGAGCTGATAAGCTGCATTTGCATTTTCAAATTTTTCAGCTTCCGAAAACCAATATATAGCTTGATTAATGTTCATATCGGTTCCTAACCCTTTTAAATACATATCACCAAGACGATAAGCAATATAATCATTAGGATTTTGCTTGTAATCTGTTATATAAAGATTTAGAGCATTACTGTAGCATAGCTGAGCTTTTGCAATATCATAATGGGCATAACTTTCGTTTGAATGAATTTTAGCAAGATTGAACCAAGCGTTAGATATATTTCCTTGTGCTGCATATTGAAAATGTTTTATGGCATTTTCAATATCATTATTTTCAAATGCTATTTTACCTAACTGATAGGCAGCATTTGTATTGCCGAGTTTTTCAGCTTGTGAAAACCAATGTATAGCTTTATTTATGTCAATATCAGTACCTAAACCGTTAAAATACATTTTTCCGAGTCTATAGGCTGTAAAGTCATCAGGATTTTGGGTATAATCTGTTATGTAAAGATTTAAAGCATTACTGTAGCATAGCTGAGCTTTTGAAATATCATATAGTCCGTAACTTTCGTCTGAATATATTTTACCGAGTTTAAACCAAGCGTGAGATATATTACCTTTTGCTGCTTCTTGAAAATTCTCAACAGCTTTTTCAATTTCTCCCTTTTGAAGAGAAATTTTACCGACTTGATAGTTTGCATAGGAGTTACCGAGTACAGCAGATATTTGATAATAACTGTATGCCTCTTCAATATTCTTTTCGACGCCTTCACCGTTTTCGTATAGCTTTGCGAGCGTGTATGCAGATGAAGCACTACCGTTTAATGTAGCCTTTTTTAGCCAAATTACAGCTTTTTGAATATCTTTCTCAACACCGCAGCCGTTTAGATACATCTTACCAAGTCTGCTTTCAGCTGTAACATTACTGTTTTCTTCTTCTGCTTTCTCATATTCCAAACAGGCTCTTTTATAATTTTCGTTAGCCTTTTGTTCATCAATGATATTGTATTTTTCGGAAGAGTATATGTAACCAAGCTGATATGCTGCATTTGGATTATCTTGTTTAGCTGCTTTATTGAGCCACTCAATTGCAGAATTAACGTTAATATCTGTGCCTTTTCCTGCAAGATACATATTTGCTATACGCATTTCTGTAAAAGCATTTTGTATATCGTTTTCTTCTTGTTCTATCATACCTTCCAATGCTTTTTTATATAAGCCGTTAATATAATCTTTTGAAACATTATTAAAATCATCGGCATAATCCTCATACAGCTTTGCAAGGTCATAATTTGCAAGCACAACTGTTTTAGTTGCTTTTGAAAAATAATGCTCTGCCTGCTGTATATCAATATTTACACCCTCACCAGACAAATACATTTTACCAAGTCTGTACGCTGCATATTTATCACCTTTTCTATCTGCTTTTAAGTAATATTCAAATGCTTTTTCATAATCTTGAGTAAAACCAAGGCCATAATAAAATTGATTGCCAAGGTAGTAGTAAGCATGCGAATAACCGTTTTTTGCAGCAAGACTAAAAACATTACTTGAGCAGCGATAATCTTGTTCAACACCTTCGCCTTTAAGGTACATTCGGCCTAACAGGTATTCAATATATGCTTCATAAGAATCAACTTCACTGTAATAATGCAAATTGTCAGAATCGTTTTCGAGTTCATAAAAGTAATTTCTGTTTTTTAACCCATCTCTGAATTGAATAAAAGCTGTTTTGCAATAGTAGTTGCCAAGTTCTTTATTGATTTCTGTATCTTTAGTACCGTATAAATACATTTGTCCGAGTTTATATGCAGACATACTGTCACCGTAACTGTCGGCAGCAATACCGTACCACATTTGAGCTGCATTATAATCTTTTTCCGTACCTTTTCCGTAGTAATAACAATCCGCAAGTTTTCTGCAAGATTGTGCAGTTCTGGTTTGCAAATCACTTGAATTTTGATACGCTTTTTTAAAATCTATAACTTTCTTTCCTTCATTTCCAAGTATAAATGAGGGAATTTTTTGTAACTCTGTATATTCGTATTCTTCCGGCTTTGTATCATCAATAAAACCGTTATCATCATCTGCTGATTGTGGTTCTGTTTCTGCAGGAGCTGTAATATTCGGTGGGGGAGAAATCGTAATATCATCAGTTGCAGTTATAAATGTTCCGCTTTGATTCATAGATTTTGCACATTCTAAGATATAATTCTTGATAGATGTAAATTTATCAATTTTGGAAATGTCAGGCTTTACAAATTCTTTTTTTGAATAGTATTTACTCAAACTGTAGCTTTCATCACACCACTTATCATAAAGATTTGACAGTTGGTTGTTATTGCTTACAAGTGTGGTTAGAATATCATCTACAAGTTTTTTCTTGTCAGGTGAAGAAAAGCCGTAAGTATTTCTTCCTTTGCTGAAATCTTTGCTTGAAAGGGTCAACATTTGATTAACTAAGTATTTTAAAGTTTCATCGGAAATATATTGATTAGGTTCGGAAAGCAGATTATTTAGTAAAGCTTTACTCTGACTGATTAGCTCTTTTAGGTATTTGTCTTTATTAATATATATTTCCTGTCGTTCATCTTTGAAAATTTCATTAACAAACTCTGATTTTAAATTCTTAATACTTTTCTTAGACAAAAAGCCTTCTTTTGGGTCTGTTGAGCAAACGAATAAATGTACATGCGGGTGATGACCTGTATTGTGCATAGCAGCATACCATTGCAGATTATTAATGTTTATACCGTGAGCTTCTGCGATAAGATCAACTTTAGACATTATTAAATCTTTCCATTGCTTTTGACAGTCATAACCGAGCCTGTCAGCGTCCTCTCGTCTGAGCGAGAGAATGTCAGTCCATATGTTTCCGTCATGAGTTGATATTTCTTCTGCAACTCTGTCAAGATCTACATCAGGGTATGATGAAAATAAACCGTGCTCACCGACTTTATAAGCACCCGGTCTTTTAGCTGCATATTCTATCAAATTTCCTGCTTCGTTGAACAGTAATTCTTCCGCAAGTCTTGATATAAGGTCAGAAGCATTTGACATAGTCGGATTATTAATATAATCGGTGTATTCCAACGGTTTATCCTCATCATCTTTATAATTTAATTGTTCAAGAAATTCTTTAATAGTTTCTTTTTGTTTCTTTGTTGCAGGTCGATTTTTAACATCATAAAACTGTGCCAATCTGATAGCTTCATTTACTATGTTTTGTTCCGATAGATTTAATGAAGTATTTTCAGAAAGCTTATTTGCCAAATGCAGCATTAAACTTGAAGCATTCGCTCTTGTAGGATTAGCTTCATAAGCTTTGTATTCTTCACACTCTGCACTAAGACCTTTTTCTGTATAGAGATTAAGTAAATCTTTAACAGATACTTTTTGCTTAAAAGTAATCGGTAAATCATCTGCCATATCAATGTTTTTATCAACTGTTTCTCGTGTGCCGCAATACCTTACAAGGTTAGCTGCGTGTTCACCTGTCAATGCGTGTTTACTGAGCTTCTCACCCGGTTTGGCTATATGAAAGTAACGGGAGTTTAAAATAAACCTTGTGCCAACCATAGCAGCCTCCGTTATGTTTGAGCTTCATATGCTGATATAATACCTTTGCTTGCCTTAACATCTTCTACAGCTTTTCTACGCATTTTATCATATGAGTCTTTGTCAAGTTCCATCATACTTGCAACAATACGAGTAAGCACATTAATTTCAACAGCTTCTTTGAATTGCAGCTTTGAGGTTCTGTTTGAAGCATTGTTTATCATACCTTCAATTTTTTGTCCTACGATAGAGCATAGATAATCTTGCGTAATTTCAGATGTTTTATAGCCAAAGTAAAAATCAACAGCTGATTCAATTATCTTATTCCTGCTTGTTTTGCCGTCATCAAGTTTCTTTAAGCTCTCAATTTTATTTATCGTTGATAAAGGCAATTGAACGCTTATCTGCTGTTTGTTTGCTGATTGCATACGCTATCCTCCTTTAAAACTTCATTACGCTTATTAATTAAAAGTGTAAGGTATTCATCTGAACAAAGATAGTTATAATACTGCTCAATTGCTATTTGCATTACAAATCCTCTTGAAATATAAAGCTCTCTTTTAAGAAACATCAGCATTCTATAACTCTTTTTGGTAATATAAAGACTTTTTTGTTTTTTAGGAATTATATCAAATTTTTCTCTTTCTTCTAGAAAAATACTTTTTATTTTTTCGGGATCTTCAAGATATTTTTGGTATAAATATTCGACAGAAGCGTTATAAACGAAAGAAAGAGTGTTTGAATTAAGAATATTTTTGGCTTTAACAGCAGTTTCGTCTATTACTTTTGATGTAAGATAAAAGCAAGAACCTAATAATTTATCATCAGGTATATTATCATTGGTTAAAGTTAATTTGTTAAAAAATCTATCTGACTGTATCATAAAATCACCTCTTAAAAGATTTTCTCGACTGAACGAATTTTACATATATTATCGTAATATCCCATATTGAAATTGTATGTTACATTTGAGTTTGACACTTCATCGTTGTATATGATTGTCTGACTGCAAATAGCCATAACATTAAACGAACCGTTATCCTCATAGTCAGAAACATACAATTGTACCAAGCCTGTAGCTTGCTCATAATTATCATCGTATGTGCTGTGACCTATTGTTGTTTGTAATTGATTATAATAATCATCTGATAAGTAATCTTTGAGCTGAGAAATATTATTGCTTTGCGAGCCGGAGTAGGAGAGGTAAAGCTGACAATATTTATCAATGACATCTTTGACTTCAATATTAAACAGTCTGTCATATTTGAGCTTTTCACTTTCCAATTCTTCAATCCTTTGCTGCAAATTTTCTGTGTTCATAGTTGTGGTTTCAACTGTAACAGGAGCAGTAGTCAATTCTGTTTTATTAGTATCATCTTTCAAACCACACCCTGTTACAATAACTGTTATTGCAGAAATAAAGACCGTTGCTATAATAAATTTCTTTTTCATTTTTCTTCCTTTCATATACCAAAGTAGCAACAAGTGTCCCACCGTGGGACACTTGTTAGCTGAAATCCGTGTCAGATAAGCCTTTTAGGTAGTCATATGTCCACTTTCGTCTTGTTTCATAGCTGTAGTTGCTGTCACTCCAAGCCCTTTTAGAAGAATAAACAGAATCAAGAGTTGCGTTAGATACACCGTATAAAACACCATTATTACCGTTGCCGTAAACATTTTTATCAAATGAACCTGTGCCAAATTGATTTAATATATCTGCACAGTAAACGATAGCTCGCTTATCATTGATATTATGTTCCTGACAAATTGCGATATATTCTTCCGCATTTTCTGTTGATGTTTGATTTTGTGCGTCTATGCCTGCATTCGTAAGCAGCATTGCTTTAATACATGAGCAAGTATAGCTGTCAGGGACATAACTTGACCAATCGCTTCCGTTTGTTATAGCGGCAATAACTTTCCTACCGGTATTTGAGTAAGATAAAGCTACTCGGCTAATTTCTGCATTGCTTATACTGTATGCTTTTCGCAAGAGTGATAATGCGTTATTACCGTGCCAACCGTATGCACCTACTGACAGAGCACCGTTATCATTAGCTATAACTGAACCGAAATCACTGTTATAAAGTTCGCTGTAAAATACACCTACTTCATTGTGAGTAATAACATTTCTTGTTACATTTGCAAGACCTTTTTCAATTGCTGAACCAACCGCTCCATAGCAAGCTATGCTGTCATCGTTTAATTGTAATGTGTATTTATTTACATAACTTACAGTTGCCCAGTTGGAGGTTTGGCCATTGTACTCATTGCCGGCAATTACTGTAACTGAATTATCTTTTACTTCAACAACTATGCCTATATGGTCTACATTACCGGTTGCTTTATAATGGCTTCTGCCGCCGTAATCGAAGAAAATTAAGTTGCCGACTTGCGGTGTATAGTTATCGGCACTTTTTAATTTTCCAAGCTCTTTTAGGTAGCTTGTCCACATAATAGTTCCCGGTGCAAAGCCAAAATCTTTGGTTTCATAGCCTGATTCCTGAATACAGTAACCGACAAAATAACAGCACCAATCTGTCACAGAAGATTTAAAATATGAGCAATAGCGTTCACCTTGACAGGATAAATTTTGACTGTCTGGAGTGTGAGTTTGCCAAAAGCTGTACTCTTCTTTTGCTTTTTCTGCAATTGGTGCTGCATTTTGTTGTGTAGATTCATATGTAAACATCAACAGAAATAAAACGGCGGCTATAACACCTATGACTATTCCTATAATTGTATTTCTTGCTTTCTTGTTATTAATGATAAGCAAAAAATACTTAACTGCTGTAGTCATTTATTTACCACCTGCTGTGCCGAATAACTCTTTTTTGTATTCTGGTGCAATAATTTGTAAGTAGTAGCGTTCATTACCGCAGCAGTACAAGCAATGACCTCTTTTACTTATCTGTATAAGTTCCCATTCTTCATCAAGCATATTAGTTATAGCTTTGTATTCCTTAATATTGACAGTGCCGGGGTAGAAGAGAAAACGGTGAGTAGGTATTGAGAAGAACGGCTTTGTATATTCAACAACCCCCGGAATCATTAAATCCTCAATATTTTGTGAAGCGATAACAAGGTTACTGTTTTTCTTTCTGCCACGCTTAACAAATGATCGCAGATACATAATTACAATTAAACTTTTAATTACCTCGTGCAGCTCGTCAACGATTACAACCGTATTGCCTTCTGTCAAAAATTTATTATTCATAAACGAAAGAATATTGAAATACATTGCATTTTTTAAGTTTTCGTTTGTGTTTAATAAATTCTTTACATCAAAATTTATGTGGTCTGCATTCGGAATGTTTGTATAACCGTTAAAGAATGTAGAGTCTGTACCGATACATATTGAACGAATACAAAGCGCAAGATTACGGAGAGTGTCTTTTGTAAAAAGCATTTCTTTTCCGTTAATTTTTGAAACTTCATCATAAATATTAAGCTGTCTTTCAACTTCTTTGAACAAATCTGAAAGTATAGGATAATCAACATTTGTAAGCTTGTTCAAATCGGTACGGTCTGTAATATGAAATTTTTTGTACAGTTCTTCAAGCATTATTTCAAGAGTATCAAGCTCAGCTGTTGTAATAGCAGGATTATATGTTTTAAAGAAATCTTTGAGAAATGCTATATGTTGAGAAATAATTGTTTTATGCTTAAACGCAACAGGTTCATCATCAGTATAGCTGTCATCAAGAGGATCATTCAAAAGGCGAGGCTGCATTACATTTATAAAATACTTGCCTGACAGCATATCAATGTTTGTGCCGCCGAGTCCGTTAGTTACATCTATACATTCTTTGTCAGAATCCATACTGTAAACTTTTTTCTGCTGTTGTCGGAAAAGACATATAAGCAATTTTATAAGGAATGACTTACCTTCACCGGAGTTACCGAAAATTGCTATATGACCGTTGGTTTTATCGGTATCTCTATGGTCAATATCGGCAAGAATATTTCCACCGTGTACGGCTCGACCAAAGAACAATCCTTTAGGGTCTGTTTTGCCGGAGTAGCTGAAGGGGAAGAGGTTAGCCACTGAACTTGCAGGTAATACTCTTGCAAATTCTTTATCAAACATATCAAGTCCAAAAGGAGCTACCGAAGCAAAACCGTCACGCTGCTGCATATACAATTCATCGTATTTTACATGATTTTTATTGAGCGTTGAACATACTTTTATTTGCATATCTCTTAGTTCATTAAGAGAATTAGCTATTACTTCTACATAAACAGAGCAATGTATAAACTCTTCTTTTGTTCGGTGCGATTCTTTGAGTATTTTTTCTATGTCTAAAATATTTTCCTTGCTGTCTATTGACTTAGACATAGTTTTTGCCTCTGCAATATCACCCATATTTTTTCGTTCTGCTTTTTCAAAGATTTTTTCTTGCTCTGACGGTGTAACTCTTTCATTATATATATGTAATGTTACACCGCCCATTTCACCGATTTCAGACAGTATTGCAGTTTGTTCTGTTTCGGTTTTATATCTTCTGATAGCAAAAACTTTTCTGTATGTATTACCTACTATGTAATATCGCCTGTGCTTAAAGTCCATAATTGACGGTGCAATTATATCCACAAAATTTTTAAGGCTTTCATTTTTAGATAATCCGTATTGTTCGCCGTCATAATCAGGCAACTCTTCATCGTATGATGTATGCTCAAGATAAATCGACAACATCTTTTTAATATCTTTTTTCTCTGCAAGCTGTACATTGAAATTTTGCTCGGCACATAGCTGCAATGCGTGATTTACAAGCTGTCTGCTGTCCTGCTGAGAAGTTCTTAAAATAATAAAAAATGATCTGCTTGTTGACATAGCAGATTTTATATTATTCATATATTCAATGTCTTTGATGTCAAGAGCTGCAATGGCTGCATTATTTTCTTTGCTTTTCAGATTTTCGAGATGTCTTATATTATTTTCATAGTTTTGTGAATTATTAAGACACAAAATTTCAGATTTAGGCAGTTCAGAAATGATATTTGTAAGTGAGTCAATAATACCAAGTCTTATGGGCTTTGAGAGAACAGTAATATTTTTTGGCTTAACTTCAAGAAAATATTTTTCCTCATTGCGTGTAGTAAGAATATGATCTTCTTTAATCTCAGCTATTTCAAAGAAATTCTGCACTCTTGTATTATTGTTCTTAATTGCTTTGTTAAGTTTGCGATCTTTTTTTGACAAGTTTATCGCCTCCATTTCAAAATAAGTACATCAGTAAACAAGAACCTTATGAACAGCACAAATAATCTGATTACTGAATAATCTACAAAGCGGGCAGACAAAAATGCGTATGCAGGCAGAAAAGCTATAAAAAACCAAATATGCAATGACAAAAACATTATTATTGAAAAAGCAAATATACTTACCATTACAAATAAATCTGTTATAGTCCAGTATTTATATAGCTTTACTGCCGTAAGATTATCGGGATAGTAAAATTTTCTCATTTTTAGCCTCCTTTTAGTGAGCAAAAGAGCGGATTATTGATGTAATACCGCTTGTAGCAAAAATAGCTTGAGATACATTAGCTTTTACGCTTGTATCAAGTCCGAATTGCTGTAAAATTCTCGGAGCTTCTGCCGCAGCAAGCATAACACCTGTGGCTAAAATCAAATCCCATACATCTGCACCGTCTTGAGTACAATATACAACCGCACCTAAAACGATTAGTATATTTGATATAAAAGATGTTGCACAAATGCCGATTACTTGTTTGCACCACCCTGAAAACGAATCTAAATATCCTCGTGGTACATTGAATAAGTGCAAAGAACCGACAAACATTTGAATTATTAAAATTCCGCCTCGTTTTATATTTGCAAGGAATACTTTAATTACACAAACAAATGTAATCAGCATAAATATAGCGAATCCCCACCCGGAAAAGAAATTTGCTGAACTTGTACTGTTATCTGAATTTATTTGGACGATAAAATTTATAGTAATATCATCTGTAAATGCCTGACAAATAATGTTACAAATATGATTTGTAAAAATCAGCAAGGATACAGGCAGGGTAGTTATTAGTAATGAAGCTAACAGACCTTTGAAAATATTAAGCAGGAGATTAATAGGAGAAACTCGTTCTCCCTCACCGACTGAAACAGCAAAGTCAAATACTGCAAAAGCTATACCGGACACTAAAAGCAATCCGGCAAAGCTTTCTATAAAAAACAAAAAATTTGTAACCATACTATTATCAAAAAGGCTTGTTGTATAATTATTATTTTGATTGATTATGTCGGTTGACCAACTTGCAAGACCAATAGACATAAACTGAGCAATTGTATAGTGTAAGTCTTTTGTTAAATCCATACAAAATATATCAGCAAGGATTAAAAGTAAAGAATCTATCATATGCTGCTCCTTTTAGCTTAAACCAAACCAACCAAAGAAGCCTGCTCCGGCAACCACGCCACAAACAATAGTAGCACCAAATGCCATTCCGATTCCTGCCCATGGAATTTCAGTTCCCTGATTACGATGGCTGAGCAATCCTTTAACAAGCTTTGCAACTGCGACTGTTAATGCTACAAGTGTCAAAAATCCAAAAATGACTGCGACTACATCCTTAAATTGTACTTTTACTTCATTAATTGCTTTATTAATGCCGCCCGAAATATCAACACCGGCGTTGTTATCGGCAGCATAAGCATTAATTGCTGTTATAGATGAAATCAGTGCTGATGTGATTGAAAATGATAACACTTTGTTTTTGATTTTTTTAAGATTCATAAAAATTACCTCCGTTAATTAACTGTTACATAGCAGGTATATGACCTACCGTTATATGCTGCTGTTACTGTTGTTGACCCTTTTTTCAATGCTTTAAAGCTGCATTGATTTCCACCTCCTCCATAATTTTGAAGAATATACGAGTTACCGACTGACCATGAAACTCCGTTATTTGCTCCGATTAAGTTAAGAAATAAAACATCATCTGTATGTATAGAAACTGACGAATAAGACAAATATATATTATCTTTAGTTGTTTCTTGCGGTTTTACAGTAGGTTTTGAAGTTGGCTTCTCAACTTTTTTAGTCGTTTGAGGCTCTTGAACCTTTGTCGGTTCAGGTTTTGGTGTTTCAGATTGCTGTGGTCGGTAATAGTTGTTATTGCTTTGTGATGAATTATGAGAACTGTTGTTTATGCTGTTTTCGTTAGGTTCTTGTGATTGCTCGTGCTCTGAAGCTTCAGATTTACTTTCACTTTTTGATTGTGATTCTGATCTTTCGGAGCGTTCACTATTAACGCTTTGAGAAGATTGTTGTGTTGCTAATTCACTGCTGTTTTGCCACTTAGAAATACTTTGTGTTGTTTCTGCGGCATTAGTGAATTTTACAACTGAACTTGAATAAGAAGCTGTTGTATTTACTTCTTCTTTCTCTGTTTTGCCATTAACCGCAAGACTTACGATTATAACAACTGCAATCATTACTACAATAATTCCTGCACATACAATAACGAATACTGGGTTGATTTTTCGCTTGATGATCTATACCTCCTTTTTTATTTGTTATATATTAAAAGCAGTGCATATTTTAATACACTGCTCCTAAATATCGAAATCAATTTAAGTTATATATGTAGTTTAAATCAACATCGTTTCTTATACCGTCAACCTTGCCGTTCCAACTGTATTGCCATAAATCAACATATGACGGCAAATCAGAGTAGGAAGTATTCGGAGCTGCCATCCAAATCAGATATTTAGATGAAAGCTCGTCCGGATATGCACTATCGACTAACATACTTTTTGCACTATACATACCAACATCATAGCCATAGCTTTTTATGCCATCGCAAAAAGCTGAAATTATATCCGTAAGAGTTCGTCTTGGCAAAACAGCTTGGCGATACTCTTCCACATCTAAAAAGACAGGAAGGTCAAACTGCTTTCCACCTATTGTGTTCATACAGTTTTTAACTTCTGCTTTAGCTGCGTCAACCGATGTAGCGTAGCTATACCAGTATGCTCCAACATTCAAGCCTGCTGACTTTGCTTGACGATAATATTCTTGAAATTTATTATCTTCTTGATTCGGGTCTTTGCCGTAGCCTGCACGAATAATAACGCAAGTGACACCTGTATTTCTTACTTTGTTGAAATTAATATCACAGTTCCATTCGGAAATATCAATACACTTCGCTTTTTCAACTTTTACTTTTGTTGTAATTATTTTATTACATTGTTTTATAGTAACAGTTGCATTGCCGACTTTATTCACTTTCACTTTTGCCAATCTTTTTTCCGTTGAAATAATTTTAGCAACAGAACTGTCAGATGATGTAAAGGTGATCTCATTTACATCATTATTTGTATCAACAGAAATCGTAAAAGTATCACCGACATTTTTGCAATATTCTTTTGTTGATATACTTATCTGTGTATTATTTTCTACGCTCTGATTGCTGATTTCAATTTGTAAAAACGATACATCGTTTACATCAATTCTGCCGTCATTGTTCAAATCAAGTTTTGTATCTTCTGCAAAATCAGACAAAGCATTTTGCAAATATGTAACATCATTCACATCAACTTTATTATCCGCATTAATATCTAAACCTTTTGCAAATACAGACATTCCACAATTGATAAGTACAATACTTGTAATTACACCAATTATTATATTTTTTATTTTCATTTACTCATTAATCCTTTATTTAATAAATCATCACATTCGCCGGAAGCAATAAGCAGTGTGTACATTATAAATGTATCAGCTATCGCTAAAAAACTCATTACACCGCAAAATAAAGCCATTATGCACACCTCACATATGTTCCTCTTGCAACATTTTTTGATAGCAATATAAAGTAGCTTTACAATCAGCCAAACTATCGTGAGCAATGTCTGTTCCCCAATCATATCAGTAATATTCTGCACATTTAGTGAGTTTTTGCCATTTGTGACAGCCGTATTGCTCGTTCCATTCTCCGTATATATCAGCAAAATCCTCCATAACATCTACTATAGCAGCGTTTTCATTTCTAATCCCTATATTGGAAAGAAATCCTAAATCAAAATCTACATTGTAGCCTATGATAGTATGAGCAGAATTGATAATACGACTGATTTCCTGCTTCACTTCAAGAATATTCGGTGCAGTGGCAACCGTTTCGGGGGTTATGTGATTAACCGCCATAGCTTTATTCCAATTATCTGTATAAAGCGGCTTAATATAGCTATTAAATAGCGTATTTCCTTGACCGTCTATTATTGACACCTGTAACAGCTCATCGGTATCGGCATTAAGTCCTGTTGTTTCTGTATCTATGACTATTTCGTCATATTCATATTCTATGCCTGAATCAAAATTTTGAGCTGTAAAAGTGTTTTTAATAATGCTTTTAACAATGTCCTGTGTGATTTCTCGACGCAGTTGCAGTAACTCTTCTTCCTTCTTTACCTTTTGTTGCTGTAAAAAGGCTTTTTGACGAGCAACACGCTTTTCTTTCTCTTTCGTTCGATAGGCTGTAAGTTCTTCATCAGTCATTTTGCGTACTTCCTCATCCCAAAGATACAGTTCTTGATTAGGACAATAAGCATTTACCCAAAGATACCTACCGCACTTATCATCAATTTTGATATAATGCTTGAGCTTCCACTGCCTTTCGGTCAGCAAAAGTCTATCTTGCTTAACATTTATCCTTGTCCTTACGCTTGTTTTATAATCGTCCCAAATGCTCATATATACGCTCCTTTCTATCAATCACCTTTATAAGCTAACTGTGAGTCAATATCACTTTGTAATCATAGAGTGCTATATCAACAGTCTTGGCAATGCATACTGAATTATTGATTATTTTATTTCTCATTGGTTTTATCATATTAAAACTCCTTTTTATACAAAAACCATATTTTTATACACATTTTCTCTTGTAATCAAGCGAAGATTATTAAGTAATTCTTGTAATTTCATATACATACTTCCTTTTTATATATCACATTCACTTGAAGCAATAAACAGTGCATACACTATAAACATATCAGCTATCGCTAAAAAACCATTACACACCAAGTTAAAGCCATTATGCTCACCCCATTTTAAATGCTTGCTTTGCTTCACATTCGCTGAAAAAAGCATTTTCACCAATAGTCCAAAATTCATCGCCTGATGTTTTGCACCTTACGCTCATACTGTTTTCTTCTATAAGAATTGCGGTAACGGTATCACTGCACATTAGCATTTCTCCGTCACCACAATCATCAGTCAAGAAAACTTTTTTACCTATCATATTTTCAATCACATTCTTACCTCCTTTTACAAACTGTTCTCTTAATACAAATAATTAAAACAACTAACAAGCTAATACCTAAAATGATAAACACAAGCGTTAAATCATTATGATTATCATTGCTAATCACCTCATCAGCTGTTGCAGTATCAGTAATCGTATCTTCAACCCTT
>ERZ773114.592-NODE-592-length-43951-cov-19.091899_pt1 | contig 43951 bp, 32 predicted proteins | sample MGYA00580564_ERZ773114 | MGnify/ENA primary metagenome ERZ773114 (study PRJEB29015, sample SAMEA2737836) | human gut metagenome | biome: human gut; feature: human-associated habitat; material: faeces | place: China | collected 2012 ... | reverse complement strand
GGCGCACCGTTCTCTATGGCATCCAGCAGCGTGCCAGTCGCTTCCCGCGCCAGCCGCTCCACCGATTGCCCAATGGTCGCCAGCCGCGGCGTCAGGTATTCTCCCAACGCCAGTCCATCAAAACCGATGATGGAAAGATCCTTGCCCACCGTGCGTCCGGCATCCTGCGCAGCCCGCATGGCGCCTATTGCCACCACATCCGCTATGGCATAGGCAGCGGTGATCTCCGGGTGCTCCTCCAATACATGGTGCATAGCCTGGTAGCCCTCTTCATAGCAGAAGCGCGCCTCGCCATACTCCACCAGGTTTTCGGCCGGCAGTCCGCTTTGGACAAAGGCCGCCCGTCCCCCGGCAAAGCGCTGGCCGGAAACATCGCTGAAGCTGGGCCGCCCGCCAATAATGGCAATGTGCCGGTGTCCATACTCCAGCAGCACTCGCACCGCTTGCACCGAGGCCTCAAAGTCATCGGTCGTCACACTGGAAAGGTTCGGGTAGTCCAGCCCTTCGGCCGGGGAGGTCACCAACACCGCCGGCAGCGTAATGCGCCCAAAGCTCCGCTTAAAGTTATCAGCATTGCCGCCCAGGAATAGGATCCCCTGCGGCTTTTTCTCGGCACACAGCGTGATAGCCCGCTGCACCTCGTCGGTATCCTCATCAAAGTAATCCACCAGCAGGGTATACGGCGTATTGTTCACTAGGCCCTGCAGCTGCTCCACCAGTGCGGCAAAGAGCTCATTTCTTACGCCCTTTACCAGCACCAGCAGACTACGGTTTACCGATTGTTTCAGATTCTTGGCGTTGGCGTTTTGGGTATATCCATTCTTCGCCACCACCGCTAGGATGCGTTCCCGCGCCTTTTCGCTGACATCCGGATGGTTGTTCAGCACGCGGGAAACGGTCCCTACGGCATAGCCGCTCTCTCTCGCTATATCTTTTATCGTCACAGCAGTATCAGCCCTTTACGGCACCGGCCGCCACACCCTTGATGATGTGCTTCTGGCAGGTGAGGTAGAAGATGATGACCGGAATAATGGAAAGCATGATCAGCGCCATCACTGCGCCCAGGTCCACCGAACCGTAGCTGCCCTGCAGGAACTGAATGTGAATGGGAATGGTCATATACTGCTTGCGGTCCAGCACCAGATAGGGCAGCAGATAGTCGTTCCACACCCACATAATCTCCAGCACACCGACCGAGATCATGGTAGGCTTGAGCATGGGCAGCACCACATTAAAGTAGGTCCGGATGGGCCCGCAGCCGTCAATCATTGCCGCCTCCTCAATTTCAAGCGGAATGCTCTTCACAAAACCGCAGAACATAAACACCGCCAGTCCGGCTCCGAATCCGAGGTATACCAGAATAATACCGATGGGATTGCTTAAATGCATCATGTTCGCCAGCTTTGACAGGGAGAACATAACCATCTGGAACGGCACAACCATCGAAAAAACGCAGAGGTAATAAACCAGCTTGGAAAAGCCGCTGCCCACGCGGGCGATGTACCACGCCGCCATGCTGGTGCACAGCAGGATCAGCGCTGCGGAAACAATGGTGATCAGCAGCGAATAGCCTGCGCTCTTCAGAAAAGGATAGTTGCCGAAGGTAAGGCCCTTGATATAGTTGTCCAGTGCGACAAAGGTGCCCTCGCGCGGGAACGCAAAGGTCTCCAGATTGATGGAGGCGTTGCTCTTAAAGGAGTTCATCGCCACCAGAAATATCGGGATCAGATAGATAAAGGAAAGAATCGAAAAGATCACCGTCAATGCGTCGTGGCGGCGGCGCTCGCTCTTAAAGCCGCCTTTGGCGCTGGTTTTTTCCGTTGTCTTAGCAGACATTATTGCTGCACCTCCTTCTCTCGGGTGGAACGCAGCTGCAGGATACTCAAAACAGCCACCAGCACAAAGAAGATGACGGCTTTTGCCTGTCCCACGCCGCGGCTGCGTGCGCTGGCGTAGAAGGAGTTGACGATATTCAGCGCCAGCATTTCGGTGGTCTTAATGACCTCGCCGCCCTGCTGGATAAAGGGTCTGCCGGCGGTCAGCGCCAGGTTCTGGTCGTACAGCTTAAAGGAATTGGTCAGGGTCAGGAAGGTGCAGATGGTAATGGAGGGCATCACATTGGGAATGGTAATCTTCCACAGCGTCTGCCAGCCGTTGGCGCCGTCAATCCGGGCCGCCTCCAGCATATCCTCCGGCACGCTTTGCAGCCCTGCCACATAAATGATCATCATGTAACCGATCTGCTGCCAGCACATCAATATGATCAAGCCCCAGAAGCCGTATTTGGACTCCAATACCACGCTGGTGCTGTATTTGATCAGAATACCGTTGAAGATCATGCTCCAGATGTAGCCCAGCACAATACCGCCGATGAGGTTCGGCATAAAGAAGACGGTACGGAACAGGTTGGAGCCCTTAATTCCTCTCGTCAGCGCATAGGCAATCGCAAAGGCGATGACATTGATGAGCACCAGCGAAACCACGGCAAACAGTGCCGTGTACCAGAAGGCATGGCCGAAGCTCTTATCCTGGAAAGCGGCGATGTAGTTTTTGATGCCCACCCATGTCCAGTTCTTGGTGGTCTTAAAATCGCAGAAGGAAAGGAAGAATCCCTTGCAGAACGGATACAAAAAGCCGATGCAGAATGCCGCGAAGGTCGGCAGCAGGAACAGCCAGAAGCACTTCTGGATCGGTCGCCGGATCAGCGGTGAATTAAGCGCCGCGCGATCACGGTTCTTTCTTGCCTTTTTCATAATGTCCCTCACACTCCTTTGGTGGTTCGTCCGGTTTTTGGGCAAAGCCGACAGCTCGCGCCCCTGTCCTTGTCATCGTACAGCCGGGGGCGTCAGGTGCGGGTTTTCCCTATCTTTTTTGCAAAGCGGGGGCGAGCGCAGTGCTCGCCCCCGTTTTATCACAATAATTCAGTTTTCCGCAGGCGCTTCATCAAAAGCCTTTTACGGAAATCCCGTTGTCAGCGGAAGCTCCTAAGATCAGGAGTTCTCCTTGGCATACTGCTTCTTCTGATAATTTTCGCTGCTACATATTTCTTTTCAGGTGATGAGCCAAAGCCTGCCTCAGAAGAAACCGGCATGTATACACCGGGTGTGTACAATACATCTGTAGCGCTGGGTGGGGCGGCTATCGATGTGTCTGTGGCGGTGGACAGCAATAACATTAACTCCATAAGCCTTGAAAACATGACTGATTCGGTGGAAACCATGTATCCGCTTGTTGAGCCTGCTATGAACGAGCTCGTATCGCAGATTGTACAAAATCAATCCACCGATAATATTTCCTACGCAAACACAAGTCAGTACACCTCCAAAGTGCTGCTCAACGCAATTGATAACACTCTCTCCAAAGCAAAAAAATCTGACAGCTCAAATACCGAAGAAAATGCAAAGACTGTATCTGAATCACAAAAAGAGCCCGGGGATTCTTCAAAAACTGAAAATACCTCGCAGTAACCTGCGAGGTATTTTAACTTAATCATATAAATCGTAAAATATATGTTATGTATCAAAAATATAATCTACTGTTTACTGTCTGTAGATAATCCCTGTAAATAATCGCTGACTGCGCTGATATCTGCGTAATAGCAGTTCACCGGACGACTCTTCTCATAGTACTGATATCCGGAGTAACCGCCCCAGCCTACCAATGCAACCAAAGCCGCTGCAGCAACAATTCGTGCTATAACACGCTTTACTTTATTTCTGGCATTTGTCTTTTTACGATTTGCCTTTTCATTCTTATATTTATCAACCTTTGCCTGACTCATTGCTTTTCTCCTTTAACTCAATGCAATAATTTTACTACATTTTGCGGGAGATATCAAGGCATTTCATCATAGCTTCAAAAACACTGCTTCTCATGCCCTTTTCCTCAAGCACACGCACAGCCTGGATAGTGGTTCCGGCAGGTGAGCACACCATATCCTTGAGCTCGCCCGGATGCTTTCCTGTCTCGAGAACCATTTTTGCGCTTCCAAGCACTGCCTGGGCTGCAAATGTATATGCCTGGCTCCTTGGCATGCCGCCTGCTACAGCTGCATCTGCCATAGCCTCGATAAACATAAACACATATGCCGGTGAGCTTCCGCTGACTGCTGTCACTACATCCATAAGCTTCTCGTCTATCATCTCAGCCTTTGAAAAGCCCGAGCACAAATCAAGCACTGTATCAAGCTCCGCCTGCGATACTCTTTCATTTGCACAGACTCCCATCATGCCCTCACCAACCATGGCAGGTGTATTTGGCATGGTACGTATAACCTTTAAGCTCTTTCCAAACATCTCGTCAAACCACGAAAGTGACTTGCCCGGTGCAATCGAAACAATGATTTCATCGTCACTAACAGTGTCCTTTATCTCTGCAATAACCTCCTCATAGTACTGTGGTTTTACTGCTAAAAACAGAATATCTGCAAACTCTGCTACGCTCTTATTGTCCGCTGTCAGCCTGATTCCAAGCTCTGCAGCATTCTTTGCTCTGGAGCTTTCGGTCTTTGCAGATGCAAGAATATCGCTTGCCTGTGCCTTGCCTGATGCCAGCACTCCGTGTATCATTGCCTTTCCCATGTTTCCACAACCTATGAAGCCTAATTTCTTACTCATATTATCCTCCTGCCGTAATCAATATATCTGACTATTCAAAGCATCCAAAATCATGTTTAACAGTCAGTATTTTTGCAAATTATTTTAGCACACTTCATTCAATCATGCAAAATATCTTTTGACTCTCATATCATCCTATGCATCAAAACCTGAATGTACAGGCAGGCCTCTGTGCTCAACAGGAGTGGAAAAAACTATCTGTGTACTTGTCTTGCCGAATTTCTGCAGAGTGTTGATAAAGTCATCAAGCTCCTCCGTATTCAAAAACTCCACCTCTATGAGCATAGAATACTCTCCTGTCACACAATTGCACTCTATGACATTCTCCACACTCTCAATAAACGGATAAAACTCTTCCTTTTGTACAGGCTCCAGGTCCAGATTGACAAAAGCCTTTATCTTATAGCCCAGATTAACCGAATCAACAGTGGCATGATAGCCCTTTATGATTCCCTTGCTCTCCAATCTCTCTATTCTGGCTGTTACAGCCGGTGATGACAAAAACACCTGTGCCGCTATCTCCTTTATCGCTATACGTGCATTTTCCTGCAGCAGCTCTACTATTTTCTCATCAATCATATCCAATGCATTCTTAGTCAATGTACCGCCTCCTAACCTCTCTTTTGTAAATGTGATTTTTCCAACAAAAAAGAGGGCGCAGATAACCTAATATCTGAACGCCCTCGTTCGCTTTACTTTTTTAATTAATTACTTTAGAAAAATAATATCATTAATCAATATTACTTGTCAAGATTAAGATCTGTAATCTCCGTTAATTTTTACATAATCATATGTAAGATCACAGCCCCATGCCTTGGCTGACACATCTCCCTGGTGCAGATCTATGTCGATATAAATCTCATCCTCATGCAGTATCTTTGCTGCCTCCTCCTCTGAAAATTCAACTCCGGCACCGTTCTCGCACACCTTGATGCTTCCCGCTGTTGAGCGCAGGTGAAGCTCCACCTTGTCTATATCAAAATCAGCCTCCGCATAGCCTATAGCACAAAGGATTCGTCCCCAGTTGGCATCCTCGCCAAACATAGCACACTTTAAAAGTGGTGAACGGATAACGCTCTTTGCCACAATAATTGCTGTATCAAGATCAGGCGCACCTGCGCATGTGCACTCTAAGAGCTTAGAAGCTCCCTCTCCGTCCTTTGCGAGCATTCTTGTGAGGTTAGAAAGCACCTCATAGAGAGCAGCCTTAAAGGTCTCATAATCTGCGTTCTCTGTGGTAATCGGCGTGTTTCCCGCCAGTCCGTTTGCCATGATGCTTACCATATCATTGGTAGAGGTATCGCCGTCAATGCTTAAGCAGTTGTAGGTAACCTTTACGATCTCGCTCAAAGCCTTCTGGATAAGCTCTGATGAGATGGCAACATCTGATGTGATAAAGTTTAAGGTAGTAGCCATGTTCGGGTGAATCATGCCGCTTCCCTTTGCCATACCACCTACTGTACACTCACTGTCTCCGAGCATGAACTTCACCGCATACTGCTTTGGAACAGTATCTGTCGTCATGATAGCGTTTACAGCCTTGTCGTTGCCGTCTGCCGAAAGTCCCTTTGCAAGCTCCTTTATATGGCTCTCAATAGGCTCAATCGGAAGCACCTGGCCAATAACTCCTGTAGATGCCACGATAACCTCATTTGGGTCAATCGAAAGCTCTGCTGCTGCAAGCTCGCACATTTTCTGGGCCTTCTCCACTCCATCAGCATTGCAGGTGTTGGCGTTTTTGCTGTTGGCAATAACAGCCTTTGCCGTATGTCCTGACGCCTCAAGGTGTGCCTTTGTCACCTGAATAGGTGCGCCCTTCACCTTATTTGTTGTGTAAACAGCCGCTGCCTGACACTGCGTTTCTGAATAAACTAAAGCCAGGTCATTTTTGTTTTTATCACTGTTTAATCCACAGTTCAGTCCGTTTGCAACAAAGCCCTTTGCTGCACAGACTCCCTTTTTTACCTTTGTAAAACTCATTTGTATAATACCTCGATTCTTCTAAATATGTCTAATCCCCAACATATCGTAGTATTGATGTATGAATGATAGCCTGTAACATCCTTTCGTTACTCTATCTCCTTCATGACGCTCTTGTAAGCCGGACGGATAATCTTGTTCATGCCGACAATCTCCTCAAGCCTGTGAGCACTCCATCCAACGATTCGCGCAATGGCAAAAAGAGGTGTGTAAAGCTCCATAGGAATACCAAGCATCTCATAAACAAAGCCGCTGTAAAAATCGACATTAGGAGAAACACCCTTAAAGATATGACGCTTTTCAGCGATAATCTCAGGAGCCACCTTCTCTATTGTATTATAGAGATTCATCTCCTTATCTCTATTCTTTGCCACTGAAAGCTTCTCCACATAGCCTCTGAATATACGCTCTCTCGGGTCAGAAAGTGAATACACGGCATGTCCCATTCCATAGATGAGCCCCTTGTGGTCAAATACCTCACCATCCATCATTTTTCTGAGGTAGGCTCTCACCTCATCCTCATCATCCCAGTCCTTCACATGCGAACGGATATCCTGCATCATCTCCATCACCTTGATGTTGGCACCGCCATGCTTTGGTCCCTTAAGGGATGACATGGCTGCCGCAATAGCAGAATATGTATCTGTACCTGCCGACGTAACCACACGGGTGGTAAATGTGGAGTTGTTTCCACCGCCGTGCTCCATATGCAGAATAAGCGCCATATCAAGCACCCTTGCTTCAAGCTCTGTATATTGATTGTCAGCTCTGAGCATCCTAAGGAAGTTTTCAGCTGTCGAAAGCTTCGGATCCGGTCTGTGAATATACATGCTCTGGTCATTTTCATAATGATTATACGCATGATAACCGTAAACTGCAAGCATCGGGAATATCGCAACAAGTGATAAGCACTGCCTGATATTGTTGTCAATGCCCGCCTTTGCTACAAGAGGATCATATGAAGCCAGCGTCAATATACTTCTCGTCATGGAATTCATGATATCCTTTGACGGAGCCTTCATGATGACATCCCTCGTAAAGTTGGTAGGAAGGGTTCTGCTTCTTCCTAAAACCTCTGTAAACTCAGCCAATTCACTCTCAGATGGCAGCTGCCCGAAAAGCAGCAGATAAGCAATTTTTTCAAAACCAAACTCACCGGGCCTTAAGTTGTTTGTAAGTGTCTTTACATTGTAGCCCCTGTACCACAATTGTCCGTCACATGGCACGCTGCTGCCATCCTCGCCCGTCTTAAATGAAACAATCTCCGAAATATTTGTAAGACCTGTCAAAACTCCCTTTCCATTTACATCCCTAAGTCCTCTGTTGACACCATATTCCCTGAAAAGACTATCTGAAATTGTGTCATTTTTAATACAGATATCCTGTTTTTTTGCAGCGTAATCCGCTAATAAATTATTGCTTTTTGTCATCCATTCACCCTTCCTTTTTACCTTTTAGAATATATTATATCCGTTTTCTTAGAAATTGGCAAACCCATTCATGAATCCGTAGCCAAAAATTTTATTTGGGTAGTCAGTTTTTTCTTTTCTGCGGCAGTTTCTTACCATGACATTTTTTATATCCACTCCGTTTGCGAGCAAAACATTGCCTCTCACTATCATCCACTCCATGATGAGAGCCGCCACCGCTGCAGTGATTGCAGCAGCCGCCGATGTGCCACTTAGTGCTATATACATTCCTCTTAGATTTGCCCCTGTGATATCCACAGCCGGTGCTACGAGATCCGGCTTTATTCCACCGTCTGCGTCAAAGCCCCTTCCCGACTCTAAAAGTATTGCATCATTTAGGGAATTATAGCCTCCCGCCGTTATCACAAGCTTAGCATCCGAAGGCATGGTCAGCGTGGTATCAGGCTCCGAGACAATAAAGCTCACATCAGTATCAAGAAGTCCTGACATCGGAAGCCACATATTAAAAACGCCTCCAATAGTACTAAGTGGAAATACCCTGATGGTCCACACTCCCTTCACCACCTTTTGAAAGCGGATAAATATAAGCAAATCCCTCGTCTGTCTGCCGGTCTGCCTGTAGTCAATAGTCACCTGTGTTCCCTCAAGCAGAAATGAGTATTCACCGCTGTCTATTCGCATTGGTACCCCGGCTGGATTTGATTGTCCGCTAGGCGATATGACAGAAAGCGTAAATAGCTCAGGTGAAAGTGCCCAGCATTCCAGATAAAAGCCATCCATATCCTGCTCAACATTTATCTCAATATCATCGACTGTATCTGTTATGCGCCCTTTATAATGATGCCTGCTGTTCGCCTCATTGCCCGCTGCCGCAACCACAGCCCTGCCTCTTTTTGCCGTGATATAGTCCAGATACTCTGAAAGATCCTCAGCTCCCGTGTGGCTTCCGTTATTGCAGCCAAGCGCCATGCAAAAGACAGCCGGTGCTCCCTTTTGACCTGCAAACTCATCTGCAAAATGCACTGCTCTCATCACATCAACCTCCGAGTACACCATTTTACGATCCGGAATAAAGTAGAAATCATACAGCTTTTGAGGTGCCCTTTTCAGCTTTACGACAATAAGCTTAGCCTGTGGTGCCACCCCTGCAAAATCATCCTGCGGTCTGTCATTGCCACATATCACGCTCGCCACAAACGTACCATGCCCATCCTCATCGCCCGGTATGCTCTCATATGGATTTTCCGATAAAATAGCAGCATTTATCTCATCCTCTGAATAAACCGTATCCGTATTCTGATCCCAGAGCACTGCAATCTTCGTCTTACCCTCAGGTGTCATAAAAGCCTCCTGCGCATAATTCACACCTGTGTCAATAACCACCACATACACACCATTTCCGTATAGTCCCGGAACAAACTCCCTTTGAAGCCTGAACACACCGCTCTTTACAAGCCCCTGCGTGGATAAAGGAGCCAGACACTTTGGAATAGCCGAATACGAATAAACTCCCACCAGAAGTGGTGGGAGTCTTTCGTAATCCTCATATGTCCATATCTCGTAATCATCGCCCAATGTCTCTATGATATCAGGAGCTATTACCGGTGGAATGAACTCCTTTTTTGATACTATGAACTGCATATTTTACCTCATATGATATAATATTTAGATATGAGGGTCAAAAGATATTTTGACCCTCATATAATTATATTCTATAAATAAAAATATGCTACCATATTTATCTAATATAAACAAAGCTTCGACCAAAATTTACTCGCGGCTTCCATGACATGTAAAATAAATCACCTGGTAATCCTGCGAAAGCACCGCAAGCAGCCTTCTGCCGCGCGCAAGCTTCTCATCATCAAGATTCACAAACGGATCGTCAAGTATGAGGAACGGCTTCTCGAGCGGATACATCGCATCCACAAGCGCAAAACGCATACATATGCCTATCAGGTCCTTGTAGCCTGCCGACATGGTTCTCACATCGCGAAGCTGCCCCTGCTCCTTCATCCTGATGGAAATATTGGCATCCACCTGCCAGTCCCTGTCTGTGTTTTCTGTCAGAATACCGAAATACTTCTGGAAGCCATTGGAAATAGGTGCCATATATCTGGCAGTAAACTGCTCCCTTGCCCTGGTCAGATAGTCTGATGTAAGCCCAAGTATCTCGTACTTATGCTTTTCCTCAGCCTGTATCTGCTTGCAGTTGCGATACTCCTGCTCCTTTTCATCCCTCATATCAAGCTGCTCCTGCAGATCATCCATCTGTCTGCCGTACTGCGCTAAGGATGCCCTGATTTCATCGAGGCTGTTTTCCACCTTTGAAATCATCTCATTGAGCTCATCAAGTGTATACGGACACTCATTTGGTGCAAGAAGCTTGTCCATATCGTTGTCATTCTCAAACTGCTTTTTCTTCTGTATTGCACTGTCCATATTTTCCTTTGCAAAGCCAACCTCTGCGAGCTGCTTTTTCATCTGTGCAAGTGCCTGTGTATATTCTGTAGCGCTGTCATATCCATAGAGGCTTAAATACTCATCAAGCGAAGCCTTTGTCTTCTCATAGTCAGCCTTTGTCTTGGCGCGCTTTCCTATCTGCTCGTTGAAACGACTGTAGTCATGAACCTTTGTGCGAAGCTCATAAAGCTTCTCCTGATACTGTGATTCATCTGCTTCAATTGAAAAGCTGTCAAAAAACTGCGATACCTCATGCTCCATTGACGTGATGCCGCTTTGGATCTGCTCAAGCTGCTCCTTTAATTCCTGAATCGGTATCTCCTTCTGCTTTATATTTTCCTCGCGCTCAGCCATAAGCCTGATGTAAGCTCTCTGCTTTTTGTTGTTCACACGGATTCCATAAACCATCATAACAACCCCACAGAGCGCCATAGCGATTCCCGCTATGCCTACCGCAAGGAACATGATTTCCTTCACATTGTACTTCTCATTCAGGCTGAATACTGTGGCAACAACCGCTGCCAAAAGGCCGATAACCATAATCACAATACCTGCCGGTACCAGCTTAGTCTTCTCCGGTGCCTCCGGTTCCTCCTCATCACCTGCCATCTTCGCAAGGGAAGTCATCTGTGAGAGCTTGAGCTCCATGTGGCTGTACTCATTCTTGACACTCTGGATGTTAGCAATCTTCTTTTGCATCTCATCCAGCCCGTCATCAGATGGTACACCATCCTTAAACATGCCTGAAAGTGTATCTAAATACTGCTCCTCCTCAGGTGTAAAGCTCAGATTATCTTCTACAGCCTTTAAGCTTTCAAGCTCTCCGGCCTGCTTTGTTTTTTCCAAAAGCTCCGCATCATCCGGTACTTTGTCTCCAAAAACTGCCGATGCTGCATTGTAATTGCTCTCTTTCTCCTTTACAACGGCACAAAGCTGCTCGTAGTTTTCACGAAGTGCCTGCTTTCTGCTGTCCTCAGATGCCACCTGAAGCGCCCTGCCGTACTCGGCTCTGATTCCGGCAAGCTCCTTCTTCTGGGCAGTTTTCTCATCTATTTTCTCTGAAAGCTGTGCTGCCGCCTCATCCGCGGCCTGATACCTCTTAAGCTCCTGTTCTAAGGCTGTGAGTGTATTTACACGCTTTTTGATAGAGCCTGTGATACGGTTTGGGGACATCTTGTTCATCATGTCCTTAATGTCCGCTGTCGCCGACTCGAAGTTGTTGATGTCATTTGTATTTTCTGCCATATTGCCAAGCTTTGCGCTGATGCTGTCCGAGGACGAAAACATGCAGTCTGCCTGTGCTATGTATATCGTTCTCTTGAACGAGCTGCGGTCGAGGTCAAAGAGTTCCTCTCCCAGCAGTGTTGAAAAATCATCACACTCAATCATGGTTGCAAGCCTGTATAAGTGAAAATCATCCTGCTTTTCTGTAAGTCCAAATGTCCTTACAAGTCTGTACTCCACTCCATCAGCCTCAAAATCGAGCTCTCCACCATAAGTACCTCCCTGCCATGGCTTATAGAGCTTTCTTTCCCTCTCAAAGGCGCCCGGCTCCTTTTTCGTATCAAAGCCGTACAGCATAGCCTTCAAAAAAGCCGCAAGTGTACTCTTTCCCCAGCCGTTTGGCTGGTTTATGACATTGACTCCATCATTGAAATTGATATTAAGATCGGACAGCTTTCCGAAGTTATTTATGTGACAAGCTATTAATTTCAATTTCTAAATCTCCTCCCCGCTAAGCGCCGATATACCGCATCTGATAACCTCAGACTTCTGCTCCTCGGTCATATCTGAGCCAAGCACCATCCGTATGAACTCACCCTTAAGTGATGCATCCTTTTCGTATTCACTGTAATTGATGAGAAGTCTTGTCTCATCATACACCTTTTCATAGTAGAAATATTCATTGAACATATCCTTGAGGAAATCTGTGTTTATCTCACAATCCACGTCCACCTCACCTACAAGCACGAACTTTACCATGCTTCTCGATGAATATTCACTGTCCGAAATAGCCTTTTCCATTTTCACAGCCACATCCTGTGTGGTCATGGCTCCTGTCACATCCACATACAGCGTGTATAGGCTCCTGTACGCAAACGGTACAAAGCTAAAGCCTGCCGTGAGCTTCTCATCATCTATATCAAGCACCACAAAGCCCTTTTGTCCACACTCATCAAAGCCTCTTCCCTCTAAGCAGCCGCTGTAGCAGTACATGCCACGGTTGTCAAGCTGTCCGCTCTGATACTCATGCACATGACCGAGTGCGAGATAATCAATGCCCTTATTCTTAAGGTCGCCTGTGGAAATCTCATCACCGAGCTGTCCGTGGAGAGTGACAACGTTGTAATTGTCATTGTCGAGCACAAGAGAATTGTACATGGCAGCCTGGTTAGACTTGTCTATCTCAAGACCTGTTATTGTGATATTCCCATAGCTGTATGAGGTCCACTGATTAGAAAAAAGCTTAAGGTTGTCAGGGATTTCATCGAGCTTCGATATGAAATTGTCCGAGTCGTGATTACCCTTAAGATAATAGAAATCGATATCCGGATTTGACGTAATCGAATCCTTTACCAGATTTCTGGCAGTCGCTGACACATTTCTCGTGTCAAATAAATCGCCTGCTATGATAATCGCCTTTACATCGTTATTTTTGGCGTACTCTATCATCCTTGAATATGTACGCAGTATTTCCATTTTTCTCTCTTTTGCCTGCTCCTTTGACAGATTCGAGGTCATCTTCGAATCCAGATGCAGGTCTGCACAGTGGATAATTTTCATTTTTCCAATTCCTCTTGATATATGAACGTTTATAAATCATTACAGACTACACATAGATTCATTACGCATAGCCTGGTTGCATCATTTACAGCCAATTCACAATTTCATAATCATTTAACAATTAAATGTGCTGACTGTCTGCAAGCTCAGGTGTACCTCTCATCTGAATAAGCGGGCCGCCCTTCTTCTCCACATAGTCCTTAGTGATTGTAACCGTGCCGATATTGTCATCCTTTGGTATCTCATACATGATATCGAGCATGAAATCCTCTATAATCGCACGAAGTGCTCTGGCTCCGACCTTCTTCTCCTTTGCCATCTTGGCGATGGCATAGAGTGCATCGTCGTCGAACTCAAGCCTTACCTCATCCATCTCAAGAAGCTTCTGATACTGCTTGATAATGGCATTCTTTGGCTCCTTCAATATCTTTACAAGCATATCCTCGGTGAGCGCCTCAAGTGAGAACATGATAGGAAGTCGTCCGATAAATTCAGGAATCATTCCGAATTTACGGATATCATCAACAGTTGCCTGCATGAGCAGGTTTTCATCCCCATCATACTTGTCCTTCAAATCAGCCTTGAAGCCTATAGAAGCCTCCTTGTTCAGGCGCTCCTTTATGATATCCTCAAGACCCGGAAAAGCGCCTCCGCAGATAAAGAGAATATTTCTCGTGTCAACTGTGGTCATCGGAACCATGGCATTCTTGCTGCTGGCACCAACCGGCACCTCAACCTCTGAGCCCTCTAAAAGCTTAAGCATACCCTGCTGCACTGACTCTCCGCTTACATCACGCTGGTTGGCATTTCTCTTCTTTGCAAGCTTGTCTATCTCATCTATAAAAATGATACCGTGCTCAGCTCTCTCCACGTCATTATCTGCAGCCGCAAGAAGCTTACTTACCACACTTTCGATATCGTCACCGATATATCCGGCCTCAGTAAGTGATGTGGCATCTGTTATGGCAAGTGGCACATCTAAAAGCTTTGCAAGAGTCTTTACGAGATATGTCTTTCCTGAACCTGTAGGTCCGATCATGAGCATATTTGATTTCTCAATCTCCACACCATCATATTTATTTGAAGCCTGCTTTGCAGTGGTATTCTCTTCCTGCGCCTTATGCTTATTGTCAGCCATGACGCGCTTGTAGTGGTTATATACTGCAACCGACATGACCTTCTTTGCATGCTCCTGACCTACCACATAATCATCAAGACTCGCCTTAATCCTATGCGGTGCAGGAATTGAGTGAATGTCAAGAATCGGCTCGACCTTTTTCTCTTCCTTTGGTTTTTTCTTCTTAAGCTTCTGGCTGTTTGGTATGCCTCCTGTCAGATCTGACAAATTTATCATGCTGATATTGGGCATATTGCCAAAATCCATATTGCTTATATTACCCAGATTCCCGAAATTGCCAAAATTACCGTTGCTCATGGAGTCAAAGGTCTTTTGCATACAATCGTTGCAGATGCACAGATTTGGCTGGATATGTATCATCTTGCCTGCCACGCTCTCCGGCCTGCGGCAGATGTAGCAGACATCCTCGTAGTCGTTTGACTTGTTATCGTTTGTATTATCTATGTTATTTGTAGTGTCTTCCTTTTTATCCTGAATATTGTCAGGTACTTCCTTGAAATCATCATTATTCATAGGTGAATTACCGCCTTTGTATCATTTGGCTGCTTTATCAGCCATTTAACTATTATACACTACTGAATAAATGCGTGCAAGCAAGCTGAGGCGCTTTTGAAAAAAAAGAACCGACAGATCAAAAGACCTGCCGGATTCATTTTCTTAATATCTATCATAACAGCTCCATAAGAAGCTTATTGACAATAGCAGGATTTGCCTTGCCCTTTGTGGCCTTCATGGTCTGACCTACAAGTGCTCCGATGGCTTTCTTCTTGCCATTGTGATAATCCTCCACTGCCTGTGGATTTGCATCGATGACAGCCTGGATTGTGGCTTCAAGCTCACCCTCATCATTCATGCTCTTAAGCCCGTTCTCCTCGACATACTGCTCAGGATCGATATCATCCGAGAATATTTTCTCAAATACTTCCTTGGCAACAGATGAGTTGATTGTGCCTGCATCTACCAGATCTACAAGCTTTGCAAGATTTACAGGCGAAAACTTAATCTGGTCTGCATCCATATCGTTATCCTTTAAGAGGCGCATTGTCTCGACCATAAGCCAGTTTGAAACCTTCTTCGGCTTGCCGCAGAGCTTTGTGGCAGCCTCAAATATGTCTGCCATATGCTTTGACTCTGTGAGAATCTTTGCATCATATTCCGGGATATCGTATTCCTTCTTGTAGCGCGCAAGCTTTTGTGGACGAAGCTCAGGCTGTTTTGCCTTTATCTGTGCAATCCACTCATCCGATACAATGATAGGTACCAGATCAGGCTCCGGGAAATATCTGTAGTCCTGTGCATCCTCTTTTGAACGCATGGCATGTGATGATTCCTTGTTGTCATCCCATCTACGTGTCTCCTGTACGACTTTTCTTCCCATCTCAAGAAGCTCTATCTGACGCTCGCGCTCGCCCTCGATGGCATGCGCGATAGCCTTGAATGAGTTAAGGTTTTTCATCTCAGTACGTGTTCCGAATTTCTTGGCTCCGACCTCTCTTACTGAGATGTTGACATCGGCACGCATTGAGCCCTCATTTAGTTTACAGTCAGATGCTCCAAGATACTGGATGGTCTGACGCAGCGTCTCAAGGTATGCGATAACCTCATCAGCCGAGCGCATATCAGGCTCTGATACTATCTCTATAAGAGGTACTCCGGAACGGTTGTAATCTACGATAGATACATCCTCCCACTCATCATGTACGAGCTTTCCGGCATCCTCCTCCATGTGGATTTCATGGATTCTGACGTTTTTCTTTCCGTTTGCTGTCTCAATCTCCACTGAACCGTTGCGGCAGATTGGCAGATAAAGCTGTGATATCTGATAGTTCTGTGGGTTATCAGGGTAAAAATAGTTCTTTCTGTCAAATTTGCTGTACTGTGTGATGGTACAGTTGGTGGCAAGTCCTACTGCCACTGCGTACTCTACAACCTGCTTGTTTAAAACAGGAAGTGAGCCCGGCTGTCCTGTGCAGACAGGACATGTATGTGTATTTGGTGCGCCTCCGAAAGCTGTGGAGCAGGCGCAAAAGATCTTTGTTTTTGTAGCTAACTCTACATGGACCTCAAGTCCGATGACTGTCTCATAGTTTTTCATATCCTTTTTGCCTCCTTCCTACTGTGCGCATACAGCTTCTTTGTCTGCTGTATTTTTCCCTGCGTATTCTAACGCTATATTGCTGTGCTTGTATTCACGTGTCTTTTCAAAGCTGTAGGCTGCACGGATGATGTTTTTCTCCTTGAAACAGTCTCCGATAAGCTGTAATCCTATTGGGAGTCCGTTTTTGTCCATTCCACAAGGAAGTGAAATTCCCGGAAGTCCTGCGAGGTTTACTGATATAGTGTAAATATCGCCGAGATACATCTGGATTGGGTCACTTAGGCTTTCGCCAAGCTTTGGCGCTGTTGTTGGTGCTGCCGGTCCGAGTATCACATCATATTTGGCAAAGGCATCATCAAAGGCTTTCTTGATAAGTGCTTTTACCCTTAATGCTTTTAAGTAATATGCATCATAATATCCTGATGAAAGCACAAAGGAGCCGAGCATGATTCTCCTCTTCACCTCAGGTCCAAAGCCCTCAGAACGCGATTTCTTGTACATGTTGTGAAGGTCTGTGTACTCCTTTGTACGGTATCCATATTTTACACCGTCAAATCTGGCAAGGTTTGAGCTTGCCTCCGCGCAGGCTATTACATAGTAAGCCGGGATGGCATACTCTACAAGTCCGAGGTCAAATTCCTCCACAACAGCACCTTTTTTCTTTAATTCATCTGCCGCTGCAAGGATTGCCGATTTTACCTCCGGGTCAAGTCCATCTCCGAGATAATCCTTTGGAATACCGATCTTCATACCCTTTACGTCATCGACAAGCGCCTCTGTAAACTTCAAATCGTCTCTGTTTACTGATGTCGAATCCTTCTTATCATATGAAGCGATAGTCTCAAGTATTGTGGCACAGTCTGTGACATCCTTTGCGATTGGTCCGATCTGGTCAAGCGATGAGCCATAGGCAATGAGTCCATATCGTGAAACTGTGCCGTAGGTTGGCTTGATTCCTGTCACACCACAGAAGGAGCTTGGCTGTCTGATTGATCCGCCTGTATCTGAACCGAGTGCAAACGGTACCTCCTCTGCTGCAACTGCTGCACAGCTTCCTCCTGATGAACCGCCCGGTACGTGCTCTGTATTCCATGGGTTTTTGGTTGCTCCAAAGGCAGATGTCTCTGTTGTGCTTCCCATGGCAAACTCATCCATGTTGGTTTTTCCAACGATGACACAGCCTGCATCCTCAAGACGCTTAACAGCCTCTGCTGTGTAGGTCGGAATGAAATTGTAGAGTATCTTTGATGAACATGTGGTGAGAAGACCTTCTGTACACATGTTATCCTTTATGGCTACAGGCACACCCGCAAGCGCCCCTTTTAGCTCTCCCGCATCAATTTTTGCCTGAACCTCTGCTGCTTTTTTAAGTGCACCCTCTTCGTCTATTGTGACAAAGCTGTTTATCTTTTCTTCTTTTGCTTTTATAGAAGCAATGGCAGCCTTTACAGCCTCTTCCACTGTAACTTCCTTTGCCTGTATTTTCTTGCCGAGTTCCACGGCAGTTAAAGACATTAAATCCATTTTTCTCCTCCTTGCCGTTATTCGCCGATTGTCTTTGGTACCTTGAATCCGCCGTCCTTCTTGACCGGTGCATTGGCAAGTGTAGCTTCACTTCCGTCACCGTTTGTGACAACATCATCTCTGAATACATTGTTTACAGGGAATACGTGGCTCATAGGCTCAATTCCCGCAGTATCAAGCTCCTCGAGCTTGTCGATATAATCAAGCATATCTGCCATATCCTTCTTGGCAGCCTCAGCCTCCTCCGGTGAAAGCTCAAGCTTTGCAAGGATTCCGACATACTCCATAGTCTCATCAGAGATTACGTTTCTCATGACTCCGTCCTCGCCCATCACCTTTGTGGTAACAGCCTGCTGCTCAGGAGTCTCCTCCTCTGGCTCCTCGTCAAGTGCTGCACTTCTGACCTTTGCATATACCGCTTCATCGCATATACCCTGATTGTTGAAGCCTGCATGGCGGAGAGTACCCTCATAATCCATGCCTGCCGCAGCCATCACCTTGCCTGAATTTGGATTTTCAGTATCATGTCTGGCCCATACACGTCCGGCACCGACCTCATTAATGAAAAATCTGATGATAGCTGTGAGTGCCTCTGTCATGTAGCCCTTATTCCAGAAACGCTTTCCAATACAATAACCGATTTCAACCGACTCAACTCTCTCATCAGTTTTAATTACACTTATAGTTCCGATAGGTTGCTCGAGATCATTAAGCTCAATAGCCCACTGATAAAAATCTTTTTCGTCATACTTAGATATCCATTCTTTTAAAATAGTCTCTGTAGTATCAACACTCTCATGCGCCGGCCATGTAAGATATTTTGTCACTTCCGGGTCATTCGCCCAGTTGTAAAACATGTTCTCGGCATCTTCTATTTCAAATCTTCGAAGAGTAAGCCGCTCTGTGGCGATTTCTCTTGTTCCTATATGATTCATACGATATCCTTTCTCTCTTTCCTGATATATTTTTTTGGGGAAATGTACCAATATCTGCCCAGGGTGCGCATCAACACCCTGCAGAGCATGGGTGCATATATATTGTGAAGACAAATTTTTAACAGTTCCGACACTCACAGCCTGTAATACCTCACAGCACACATCCTGCCAACAACCTATCCGCAGGAAATGTCGGAACAAGCTTAAAAATTTTCTGAACAAAATATATACACACATGCAGCCACACAGCCTGCATGCGCACCCGCCATAACCACAAAAGCTGTGACCTATGGCTCCAATCTGCTGAGATCACGAGGAAACAGCGTTGCCTCTCGCACATTGTCCTCTCCGATAAGCTGCATTGTAAGTCTCTCAAGTCCTATTCCAAGACCTCCATGTGGCGGCATGCCGTGCTTAAAGGCTGAAAGATAGCTCTCCATACCCTCTGTCTCCATGCCACGCTTTGCGATTTTTTCCATAAGCTTGTTGTAGTCGTGGATTCGCTGGCCGCCTGTTGTGATTTCAAGACCTCTGAAAAGCAGGTCAAAGCTTAAGGTGTATGTCTCGTCTGCCGGATCATCCATGGCATAGAATGGTCTCTTCTTTGAAGGATAATGTGTGACAAATACAAAATCACTGCCATACTCTTCCTTGAAGTACTGTCCGATAAGTACCTCCTCCTCCGGCTCTAAGTCGAATGGGTTTCTGAACTGTCTGTTATATTTTTCTGCGACACGCTGCTTTGCCTCGTCAAATCTGACTCTCGGTATGCTTGTCACGTCAGGCAGCTTAATCTTTAAAAGCTCAAGCTCCTTGGCGTAAGAAGTCTTTAAAAGCTCCATGGTGTACTGCAAAAAGCCGGTCTCCATCTCCATAATGTCCTCAAAGCCATCAATGTAGCCCATCTCAAAATCAAGTGATGTATACTCATTCAGATGTCTCTTTGTATTGTGCTTTTCTGCTCTGAAAACAGGTGCAGTCTCAAATACCCTGTCAAAGACCCCCACCATCATCTGCTTGTAAAACTGCGGGCTCTGCTGCAAAATAGCTGGTCTGTGGAAATATTCAAGCTTGAAGAGGTTGGCTCCTCCCTCCGCTGACTTTGCCCCAAGCTTTGGCGTATGAATCTCTGTAAATCCATTATTGTAAAGGAAATCCCTAAAGCCCCTTGTGATACCCTCCTGTATACGGAACGTAGCACGCTCTCTTGGATTTCTGAGTGCCACTGCCCTGTTATTGAGCTTTGCCTCAAGTGATGTATTCAGTTTCCATTTGTTGATCTGAAGCGGCATAGGCTCCGCCGGCTCAGATAAAATTGTGATAGTGTCAAGACGAAGCTCGAAGCCGTTTGGAGAACGGTCGTCACTCTTGTATGTGCCGCACACCTCCACGGTATCTGCTTCCTTTAGATCATCGACGCTAAACTGAGATTTGCCCGGCTCGTATACACACTGTATGAGTCCGTCCCTGCGCCTTAAGACGATGAATGCAACCTCACCCATATCTCTTATGGTGTGAATTGCACCCTTTACTTTGATGTCTTTGCCCTCGTAGTCGCCTGCAAGAATTTCTGCGATACCGAGGTCTTCCTTTTGAACTGCTCCTGTTAAGAATTCCATATTTTTGTGCTCCTTTGATTTTTTAAGCGGGACGGAAAAAGCCCCGGAGCATATCAAATTAATGAAATGCTCCGGGGCGAAAATTCTAAAAATATTCCGCGGTACCACCCGCTTTGAGAAAAAGGACTGTTCCTGTTTCTCCACTCTTATCCGTAACGTGGATGAATCGTATCTGCCTACTTTTGATATATAAAAAGCTTAATTCACATCCGATAGATAAACCTATCTATGCAATAAACCATATCAATCGTTCAACAGATCTGCTCCGGTAGTGTTCCTGCAATCAGCTCTTCCAAACAGCGCTCTCAGTCGGTGACGCTGTATTCCTGTCGGTGTCTGGTGATCCAAGTCTCCTTCAACGCATTTATTGTTCTTTTGTTGTTTAACGTTATAACACAATAAACTTATTATTTCAACCCATCATAGTCAAAACTTAAGAAAATAAAGTATAGGAATATATTATAGTTTTTCTTAATTATGGTTATAACAAAGCCTTCTTTATCAGAAATTATTAAATAAATTTAAGCCATATACTATTGCCTTTATTGAATTCGTATTGTAGAGTATATCTGGTATAAATAGCTAATAAATAATAATGAGGCAGGTAACACTTATGAAAAAACTATTATTTTTTGATATAGACGGCACTCTCGTGGATTTCGGCAAAAGCACCATGAGCCCATCAACCACCGATGCTCTAATAAGAGCAAAACAAAATGGTCATATGATTTTTCTTTGCACCGGACGTAGCTACAATCAGATTTATCCATCATTAAAAGCCTTTGATTTTGACGGAGTGGTGGCTGCTGCCGGCGGCTATGTCACTGTGGGTGATAAGGTAATTGCACATCATGTCTATGGACAGAATCTGTTACAGAAGGTTCTTGACACTGTTGGTGACAACAACACAGGACTTATCTTCCAGACAAAGGATAAAAGCATCACAAACCACAAGTGGGCCGACAAATTCATATCAGCATTCTCAAAGCAGTTTGACATGCATGTGATACAGGACAACCCGACATTTAAGGATATTGTGATTGATGATGAATTATCAAGCTTTTCTAACCGATACGCTGATGTTGAAAGCACCATCTACTGCAATTGCAACTACCACATTGATGATTTAAGAAGACTCCTCGGTGATGAATTTGTTGTAACCCTGAGCAGCTTTAAAGAGCCTGAACCTTACAGCGGTGAGATTACATTGCGCGGTGTCAACAAGGCAACCGGCATACGTGATGTGGTAGAGTTTCTTCACATGAGTCAGGCTGATACAATAGGCTTTGGCGATGGCCAGAATGATTTTGATATGCTGCGCTACTGTGATGTCGGTGTTGCCATGGGCAATTCCAGCGATGAAGTCAAGGCTGTTGCCGATATAGTAACAGACGATATCAAAGAGGATGGGCTTAAAAATGCCATGGTGCATCTTGGACTTGTCTAAAAATGCACCATGGCATACTCTATGCCTCAATATTCATAAATCTGTCCCACTCGCACTCGTCTTTTGATGCCGATACAATCAAGGTGTACGAGCGCTCATCTGTCCCATCGAATACGAAGGTATAGTTTTCATTCTCCTTCTCGATTAAATATGCGTATCCGTCAAGAAAATTGTTGAAGGTGTCGATATAATCTGTCTCCTCTATCTCCTCGTCAGCCGTGGTGCTCTTTAGGTTGCCATCGGCATCATATGTCTTAAAGCCCTCGCGTATGAATGAAATAATATTTGCATCTGAAAGCTTTAATATAAGACCGTTTGTCCTCATATCACGGATATCTCTGTTTTTAGAATTATCTGCCTTTATGATTACGTTGTCAAGGCATATTTTGAAGGTGCCAAAGCTCATCATGATATCGCTCACATGCACATCCGAAAATTTGAAATGTGTAAACTCGTTTTCTGTCCTGAATTTCATCTGTTATCCTCCGTATATACTCATGCCGATATTTTATCAGATAATTTTGCTTTGGGCAACTTGCATTTTATAATGTGCCGTACAGCTCAAGTGTATGGCCTACACTGCCTGCACCTATAAAATAATAGTCGCTTTGAGTGTCACCATCTACAAAGATATACTGTCCGTACATCTTTATATTGCAAAAGAGTGCTGTGCGGCTTGATGCAGCAGCGATTCCATATCCCTTGTTTGACACGACAAGCGGCAGCCTCTGCTGTCTGCCTCCGAACGAAATATATCTGGCTTTGTTTGTCAAATCAGTAAGGTCTGTCGCAAGTATTCCCTTGGATTTGAGCTTTTCCGATTTATCCCAGTCAAAAAATGTGTAGCACTCGCCATTATTTAAAAGCCTTGGCTCTGTGGCATTTTCACTTACAAGGAGATTTCTGTCGGCATCAAAATACTGTATGGCTCCATTTTTCTTTTCTATCCTTAGTATCAGCTTCTCCGTTTGAATTTCAATAAGCGATTTTGATTCCTTTGCCACCCATTTGAAGGCTGTATCGGCCTTTTGCTTCCAATAGGTTTTGTGCGGCTTCACTCCAATTCCTTTTACAAAGATTACGCGTACTATCTCCGGTGTTATTGGTATCACATAAAGTGTGCCGTCCGCTGTGGCGATTTCAACATGCGATTTACCTTTTTTGAGCCATTTTACCGCAAACTTGCCCTTTGAATGTCCCTTTACATGAAGTATATCGTTGTCCGGGATTGAGCCGTATGCGTATGGGGAGGGATTGAGAGGGAGGCTGCTCTTTTTTGCAGCCTTACTTACTTCCTTAATCTTAATTTTATTTGCCATATCTGTAGCAGTACATTGTGTTTGATTTTCCCTGTCTTTTTTTACAAATGCAGATAAATCAAGCTTCTCATTTTCAGCCTTATTTGTCAACTGCTCAGGCTTTAATGCAATGCGCGACGGACCAAAATACTCTCTTTCATCCATATCGCGTCTGCCATCAACACGCTTTTGCTCTTCTATCTCTTTTTCTGTAAGTTGCTGCTTTTCATATTCCTTTGCCTTAGTGAGCGGCTCTGCAGAAAACTCCTTCTGATGCCTGTGGGAAGGAGCAGGGTCTGCAATAAGCGGTGTCAGCCTGCCCCGGTGGAATACAGTAAGCTCATGAAGTGCACGGGTAGCCGCAACGTACAAAAGCTTCACATGACTATCATCAGCCGGATATTTTCTCTCTGATGGGTCAAACAGCAATACAGCATCAAACTCAAGTCCCTTTGTATACGCGACCGGAAGTACCATGACCCCTGCACCAAACTGTGCAGTTTCAATATTATCATCTGCTATTTCTATATGTTTTTTAAGCTCAGCAGACACCTTGAGAGCCTCTGCCTCATCACGGCACACGACAGCTATCGTCTCATAGCCTTCACTCTGCCAGCCTTTTATCGTGTCAACCGATGCCGAAATCAGTGAGCGCACATTGGCATACTCCTCTATGCGCACTGCGTTTCCATGCCTGATAATAGGCTCCACCGGATAGATTGCAAAATCTCCATGGCGCAGTATCTCTGTTGCAAATTCTGAAATCTCAACAGTGTTTCTGTAGCTCTTTCGAAGCAGACCGAATGCGTCATATGTGCCTGTGAGTATCAGCTTTTTCAAGTTCTCCCAGTCATTTAAGCCATACTCAAAATGTATATTCTGCGAGGTATCGCCCATGATAGTGTATGTGCAGTTCCTGAGGCAGTAATGCAGACAGCAGTATGCCATCATGCCAAAATCCTGTGCCTCATCAATAACCACATGACTCGCCTCACGAACCGGATCCGTCTCCTTGATGCGCTTATAAATATACGCAAGCGCTGCCAGATCATACACATCAAATGAGTCATTTGGAATATCTATATCGTATTCCTTCTCCTTCTGACTAAGCAGAAAATCCCTGTAAAAATCATACACAGAGCCTTTCCAGTCATCCTTACCGAAATAGGTTTTGTATTTTTTATCAAGCTTTCTGCGCTCCTTTGCTGGGAACTTAACTTCCTTACCGAGAACCTCATTTTCATACTTCGAGTAAATTATCTCATTTAACATGAGGATTTTACTCTGCATGGAAAGAAGCGGATTATCATGCAGATAAGTGTCTATCAGCACCTTTCCCACAAGCAGATTGCCTGTTTTTTCCATGTAGACCTCATCTCTTGGAATACACTTTTCCTCGTAATCCCAACAGAATTTTTCAAGAGCTTCAAACCATTCTTTACTGCCCTTTATGCTGTTTCTACTGTCATTTTTGCTGACTTCATGTATGCTGTACTTTTTGTCATCCCAATCCTCGTACAAAAGCCTTGTAAAAAGCTGCTCCATAGTCATCTGTTTTATGCCGTACACATCAAGCTCCGGAAGCACGCTTGTAATATAGTTCAACAAAATGTGGTTACTGCCTATAATGTAGAAATCCTCCGGTCTGAAATCATCAGCATAATTATATAAAATGTACGATATCCTGTGCATTGCAACCGTTGTCTTTCCTGAACCTGCAACTCCCTGCACAATGATATTCGTCTTTGGCGAACGACGGATAATAAGGTTTTGCTCCTTTTGGATTGTCGCGATAATCTCTCCGAGCACTGCCTTTTTATTCTTAGCCAGATACTTTGTCAGAAGCTCATCATTTGCTACGACATCTGAATCAAAAAAGTCGATGAGCTTATCCTCTGCAATCTCATATGTGCGCTTTCTGTTTAAATCAATCTCAAAAGTACCCTCTGAGCTCACCGTGTACTTACATGATCCAAGACTGCTTTCATAATATACGGATGCAATCGGTGCTCTCCAGTCAATGACCACAGGCTCTGATGCATTCTTTGCAATACCGACTCTGCCTATATAGTAGGACTCCTGTGACTTCTGACGCGGATCCTTAAAATCTATTCTGCCAAAATACGGCTTTTTCCGCGCCTTTTCACATCTTACAATATTTCTCTCGTTCTCATGAAGCTGCGCTGTCGCATTGTTCCACAGAGCAAGCCCCTCTTTGTCCTGTGCCTCGTAGACATCTCTTAAATCCTCTAAATCATCTGTCAGCTTTTTTACAGATTCCTTTGCACGGTCCAGATTATCCTGTGCAATCCCTATGATATTCTGAAGCTGTCTCTGCTCGTCTTTTAATGAAATTCCCGGTAAATCATTTTCTGTGCCCATCATGCCTCCACGACTTATATATGCTGTGATTATACTATACTTTTAATCTCATCTATCCTGTCAACACAGGCAAAAAGCATCTTTTTAAGCTCTTCATCAGGCTGTGTCAAATCCGGTACCATAACAACCTTACAGCCTGCAGAATATGCACTTTTGATGCCATTTGGCGAATCCTCTACCGCCATGCACTCATCAGGTGCCAGCTTTAGCTCGCTGCAAGCAAACTTATACACATCAGGTGCCGGCTTTCCATGCTCCACCATAGGTGCACAGATAATCTTGTCAAAATATCCGTAGAGCCCTATCTTTTTTAAATATTTCTCAGCTCTTTCTATATCATTTGCTGTGGAAATCGCTCTGTGAATACCTTTTTCCTTCAAATATGTAAGTATCTCGATTGCACCTGGCTTAAGCTCAATCCCCACCTTTTCCAGATGCTCCTCCATGATTTTGCGACGGTATGTCCTTATTTTATTATAATCCATATCCGGATCATGAAACATATCCTTAAGATGCTGCGGTGCATACGGCTGCCCGAGGCTTCGCATTGAAAGCGCCTGCTCATCCGTCATGTCGTAGCCGAATTGCTTAAGTGCCATCGGCCAGAAAATACGATAATATTTCTCCGTATCTATGAGTGTTCCGTCCATATCAAATAATACTGCTTTTACCATTGGTTCTCCTTACGTTCTGCCAGGCTTTACTATGCTTCACCTGTTAATTTTACCACTGTCATATCATGATGCATGGCCTTTATCACCGGGCCAAACATGTCCTTTGTCTTTATCCTGAGGCTGGAGGTATTTATGCATGGATGACATCCAACCCACTCACCTTTTAGCACATCCTCATCCACCAGAAGTCTGACCGCATTGTCATGGTCGTTCATCAGTCCCATCACACTGACTGAGCCCGGTGTGATATCCAGATATTTTTCCATATCCTGCGGACTTGCAAACGAAAGTCTCGCACTGCCTATCTGATGCGAGAGCTCTTTTGTCTTAAAGGTCTTGTCTCCCGGTATCATTAGCAGGTAAAAATCAGTTTTCTGGCGGTTGCACAGAAAAAGATTCTTGCAGATTGTTGCGCCGAGTGTCTTGTCAATCTCCTCACAAACCTCCATCGTAAATGCCGCTTCGTGGTCTATTCTCTGATATTCGATTCCCAGTTTGTCCAAAAAATCGTATGTACGAATTTCTTTATCCAGTCTGCCCGTGGTATCTGTCGGTCTTCCATTCTGTAATTGCATTTGTGCCTCCTGAAATTAATTATCGCAGCTGTGTTCAGCACCGTAACCGCTGCTATTATTCTCTTTTAATTGCTATAGCTATAGATTATACACCTCTTTTATGTATTCTAACAAGCCCCGGCATCCACTGATTACATCATCAAAGGTCGCATCAAAATCACCTGTATACCATGGATCTGCAACATCGCGCGCTGCTGTAAGCTTATGATTTGTCCCGTAATCAGTAAATGACAGCATCTTAAATATCTTCTGCTGACTGTCACTGCCACCTGCAATCCTTGTCATATTCCTGATATTTGCAGTGTCCATTCCAATCAGAAGGTCATAGTACAAATAATCATCGCGTGTCATCTGTCTCGCGCGGTGTGGAATAAGAGGAATATGCTCCTCGTATAGTTTATTTTTGGTTCCGTAGTGCGGCGGATTGCCTATTTCCTCACGGCTGGTCGCAGCTGAATCTATCTCGAAAACAGCATCGAGGTGCTGTCTGTGGACCAGATGGGTGAAGATGCTTTGAGCCATGGTGCTGCGGCAGATGTTGCCGTGGCAAACCATGAGCACTTTAATTTTATCTTGCATATCTTCGTTTTTCCTTGTATATCCTTATTTTTCCTAGGTTTTATCACACTTTCACGACATCTAACCTAGTGTACCTATCCTAGCATAAAATCGCATATTTTACCATATCTCGGTAAGTAAAATGAGTACAAATCTAGGTATAAACCCGATTCGTACTCATCAGTACTTTTTCCCTATACCCTTTATTTCCTTACTTGGCACACTTTTTCATTTCTTTTTCTATCCTTTCAAGCCTCTCCATTTCTCTCTGTGCATCCTCCAACTTAAGGTGTGTATACACATTTGAGGTAACACTTATATCTGTATGTCCCATTAAATATTTCAATGTTTCTACAGATATTCCTCGCTTTGCCGCATTCGTACAAAATGTATGACGGCACACATGTGGTGTTATCTTTGGAAGTTGCACTCGATAAATTCCGTTGTACTTCACAACCACATGCTGAAAACGTTTTTCTCATTGATAAGGCATCATTGGTTTTCCACGCTTATCCAAGAACAGAAAAACTATATAACCATCTATCATCTCCCATCTGCTCTCTGTTGCTCGCCCATTCGCAGTATGCGGTTCTTGTTATCTCTTCTTTTTTCACTCATGGTTTATCCTCCAAACTCTAATACACTCCCCACCACTTGGGGGGAAAATTGTATCGGAACTACATATATTTTGCAAGGTATTTTTTGTTTTTATATAGAGCCTGTCACATCAATAAACTGCTCGAATATCTTACATTTAATAAATATCTTATTTCCTAGCATAAGTATGTAATCCTCTGTTGGGTTGTTCGCCACCAATTTACGAAGATTTTTCTCTCCAATGTTGAAGTACTGAACTTCCGATTCAATGTACCAGAAGTTCAGTACTTTGAATCTTTACATATTTTCTTCATACCATTTATCCAATGAATCGATTTTCGTTGTACCAAGATAATTCAAAAAAAAGTATGGTTCTCCTCCATTTAAACCATAAATTGATAATGTTGAACTCCAAATAAAGTCTTCTCCAATAGTGTTACTAGAAGAAAAATATAGTTCTATTGGACCATGATTTGTGAGTCCAGACAAAACCTTTTCAAACAATGCTTTTTCTATGGCAAATACACACCAAACCGTTTGATTTGGTCCGATATCAGCCGATTGCGTTAAAAATGATATATTTATCTGTTTCCCTGCAATTTTGATTTGTTCAAAGTTAAACGAAATTATATATTTCTCTCCGTCATTATACAAAGGGAATGCAAAATATCCATATTCTCCTTCAAGATGTTCACACCAATTATCACAGCCAAGATCATCTCTATATCCAAAAATAACATTCACAAAGGCATCTTTTTCCAACTTCATCTTATCGCTAAGTTTTCCATAATCACATATTTCAAATATTTTTAATGAAGTTAAATGGGGATAAAATATAGCCTTTTGTATTTTAAACAATGAATCCACAATTTCTTTGTTGTTTTTCATTATCTCACATACTTCTTCCTGAATTTTAGAATTATTCTCTATTAAATCAGGAATATGCCCAATAATATTCTTCATATCACTTTGAAGCGCTGAATTAGATACTGTTAGATTTTTTAAATCTGTTTGTAAACCATTTGATATTTTTAGAAAACTTGTGTTCTTTTCAACAATTGATTTTATATTCTCTTGAATATTTTTATTTTCCTCTGCCAAATCAGTATTTGTCTGTACTAATTCCTTTATTTTTTCTTGCAATATCCGAAATGTCTCATCTGTTTTGTCTGATGCTTTCTTATACCTTTTCGTCTGCCACAAGGCTAACCACCCTAGCAAAACAGTTCCGATTGCTCCCAAATACGAACCAATAAAAGATAACCACCCTTCTCGGCTCGTTTTTATTGGAAGGTTAAAAGGAAACGTCGCTTCATCATAGATAATCGCTTCAATTACAAATGGCATTATTATCAGTATAACTACGACTATTATAAGTCCTAACATCTTTAAAATCGTATTTAAGTATTTTTTATTATTCAATATTTTATTCATCCTATCTTTTTATTGTAATGTTTGTTCTATGATTCTTGTCAACTTGGTCAAAAGCTATCTCGTGCTTGTATTCATATACTACATCCTACTGTATATATAAGTTATCAGAAATCTTTATTACTCAACAAAATCTTTGTTTTCATAATAGCTCAGCTGATACTAAAGACCGTTTTATTTTTCTATTTCCGCGACCATCTCCCGATAACTTAATATCGGAAATGCAATGTCTTTATATCGAGAAACAAAGACTTTATTTACACACATATAAGGTTTTATATCATATTCTGCGGCTGGGAGCTTTAAATCCTTCATTACTTCTGCGTAATTTTCATTTAAAAAATCAATTCTTCGCTGAAATTTCTCGTCACACTTATCTTCTTTAAAAAACCTATTCTGCTGCCTATACATTTCATAAAATGTCTCAACTTTCTCAATAAATTTACACTCAATAATCCATATTTCTTTTTTCTGCAAATCAACTGCAAACAAATCATAGTCTCCTAGAAACTGAGGATATTTCTTTTTATCTAGATTCATCAATTCAAAATTTGCTCTTACTTCAAATCCATAGTCCTTAAATACTTTTTCAAGGTCAAAAACAATTTTCTTTTCATAAACCCTTTTCCAATCAATCAAAACCTTTTTTGTAGACGGCATTCCTATTTCAAATGGCATATGAAATTCGAATATACTATTTTGCCAATAATCTCTTAAGAAATGTACAGCCACTGGTGAATAAATAATCATGTCACCATATTCATAAATCGGTTTTACCTCGTATCTATCGCATCGTTTTTCTTTCTCTCCGATAGGCAAATAAAAATCAGCAACATTATTCTTAGTTTTAAGTCTATCAGTATTTATATTTAATAGATGTAAAGCCTTTTCTGCTAATTCCCTTGAAACATTTTGAACAGAACAATAATCATTTATTATATCTTCTTTCCAGAAACAAATTACATTACCTCTTAGATAGAGTTCTTTACCAATATTACCACCAGTTTCAAGGTAATACATAAATGATAGAAAAATTTCTAATGACACTCCTGTATCCTTTTCAAAAGCTTGTTTTACGACTCCAAAAAATTTCTTGTCAGCAGTGTTATCTCGTTCAAAATGTCCTGGATTATCGTACATTCTTTTAGCAAGTTCTTCACCTAAAAAATGGTCTGATTCTCTATTTGATTCTACATCAATGATATATTCGCCTGATACCTCCACATACACCTCATTTTCAGTGAAATAGCACATATCGGCATTATCCCCAAGGACAACTAGCCAATTTGCATAAGCTAACAAATACTGATATTTTTCGTTAGATAAAACTTCTTTCCCTCTTCCAGTATTAAATAATGCCGTTTCAAGCAAATATGATACCGTTCTCAAATTATGCTTTGCTTCTTCTCTTTGTTTTATTATATTATGAGCTACTTCATCACGAACTGTGTCCTTCATATCATCGAAACAATTATATCTCTGCCTATGTATCATGATTTCGTGCAAAAGAGTTGCGTAATCTGATAAGCTTCGTTCAAATAATTTTAGATAATCATATTTTATTATTTCTTTTTCAAAATCTTCTATAAGTTCTTTTTGAATTAACCTAACAACTGCAGTTGCATCTTTACCATAATAACTTCCAGAATTAATTCCAGCATTATAGCATACCTTCGCAATATGTTTTCTTACAGCAATGTACGCACCATCTCCAACCCTGAATATTGATTCTTGTTCTTGCTTCCATTCATATTCCACTTTAAAACTAATTGCAGATACTTCCTTCTTTTCCGATTTAATACTTTCCATACGCTCCACTAATTGTGAATAAAAATAAGGTAAATTTTTTTTCATTGGTTGCATTAGTTCCATAAAAAATACAGCCTCTACCGTTCTGTCTTTTGCTTTTGAAATATCTTCAAATAACCTATCAACAATTGGAACAAATCGAATGCAGATTTTTCTATTTGAAATAATGGAATCACTTTTTGCATAGCTTCGTTCTTGTGCTAATAAAATTCCCGACGAATCTGCTTTTTTTGCATATGCTTCAGGCATCATCATTACTTGTACAGAGCACCCATCCATTTCATGGCAAGACTCAATAATATCCTTCACTGATGTCATCATACGTTGAATCAAATCTTCAATCATATATATAGCATCTTTATATTTTAGATACTCGTTAATGTCTGGATAGAATTTAACATTATGGGGAAAGAAGAAATAACAATTATTTTGAAATAATCGATATAATCCACCAAAACCCACTTTACCCTTCTGCACATATTCATAAAATCCATTCTCTTTTGGAGTAATATTCCAAGAAAATGGATTGTCTAAAATATAATCTTCTCGTCCAAAAGGAAAGTCTTTTAGTTTCTTGCAATAGTAATCAACAACATATTCATTTTCTATATCAAAGCCAATGTCAATCAAGCTATACTTTATTGCACCTTTTTCAAAAACTTGATCTGCATCTTTCCAAGCAAGAAAGGTTGATGCATCTCCACCATGGCCAAGTATTTTAGAGTTATTTTCACATTTTATAAAATTAAGATAGTCATATAATTCATCGGCATCTTTCATAAACAAAAGATAATAAACTATATCAAACGCAGTGCAGTAATAATATTTTTCATCTCTCCTTCGTGTGAAAATATGTGTTTCAGATGGATTTGCCCATGCATCATAAATCATAAATTTAATGTCTGCATTTTTTAAAACAGTAATCCCTCTGCATTTTCCCTCTTCATTTCGACTATATAACTCGAATAAAAATAATGTATCTTTATTCTTAGTGCTAATTATCTCATTAATGATTTTCTGTAATTCTCTATTCGAATAATCATCTTTATTTACTGCAAAAATTATTCCTTTAGAAGAGACTAATACAAATGGAAATTGATATTTTGGATTTAGATTTTCTCTACTATCTGAAAACCCTACAGGGCATAAAAGATTTATTGTTTCATACGTTTCTAATTTTGAAAGGTCAAATGCAACCCCAGTTAGCATCCTATCAACTAACTTTGCTTTATCTTTTTTAGAAACAGATTTATACCATTGATCATATAGGTCCAGTAATAAAGATGTATTCGCTAAAGGTATTATTCCACTCTCAGTTTCAATGAAATGCTTTTTCTCTATGTAATCAGATTCTAATATAGCATCTATTTTTTTTAATGTATTAATACCAAGATTATCAAACAACTCATTCACTTTGATAAACAGTGCCTCAGAAGGAAGAACTAATCTCACACCATAGTTTCCATCTTTAGTATTTGCTTCTTTTAGAAAATCTATAATAAAAGAATTGTATGTCATCACTTCTATTAACTCATCTTTTTTATTTAGTTCACAAGCTAATATTGGCAAAAACTGAAGACATGCAAACACCATATTATGACCAGTACCTATAATGACAGAATATTTTTTACCAAATAATTGAATCGAAACATCTCCATAATCTTCCACAACAGCATCATCATAAACAGAAGGTTTAATTATGCTTCCAATAGAGATAAAGAATTTTTTAAAATCATCATAATCTTTTATTCTTTTATTGCCTTTATGGCTATGCTCAGCTAATGTCCAATTCAAAGATAAGGTTGATTCCAAAGCTGAACGATTATTAACACAAACACATATACAATAAATAGCCTTAGAAACATCTTCAAAATCATATTCATTAACTATAGGCATTATTCTTTCCATTTTTGTTTTCGCCCCGGAAAAACCACTTGTTTTTATCATTTTCTTCCTCCAATAATAATCTTTATTTTTCTCTTGTTAACTCGCTTTTTCTCACATTTTCCTTTCTTCATAGAAATTTCATCTAAATTATTCTCCCATAATGAGAGTCCTGCCAGCTTTTCTATCTCATCCATAACAACATCAAGCTTTGCATCACGCTAGATTTGATTGATTTACGCTGCTCCCAGTTCCACGATTGCTTCAATAATTAACTACAATTAATGCATCTTATCTGCTTGAAACATCTCTCACCAAAAAATGATTATCCGCTTTTCCCTTGGCAAAAATGTAGTCTATCTTCTTATCATGTTTTTTTATTAATCGGCTCAAAATTGCAACTTTGTTTTTATATATTTCATTATCCATTGCTTCTGATAACCGCGATAAAATTACATTATTGCATTCCTTATTAATCCTCATCATCCTAATCAAAGAAATATATGCATAAAATCTAATATCACTATTTGGGTTTCTACTAAATTCCAATAACGACTGCAAAATATATTTTATATGATTTACCAATATATTGTATTTCTCTGCAACCTCAAAGCATCTGCATAACATATTTAAAACAGTAATTATCTCAGCTGGTTCCTTCGTTACAATTTCAGAAAATGTTTCTATCACTCTTAGTTCATCTTCCTTATTGTAAAATAAACTTAATAGTTTATTTGCAATCTGTAGAGTAGAATCTTTATAACCATTTGACAAAAAAATGTCATTTCCCTTTAGACATACATCTTCATTTTGAGTAAGCTTTTCATATGTTGCTTTTACACATTTTGCGTTTGGATATATCATAAAAATTACAGTTATTAATCTTATTGCATTGAATTTACTTTCTGTTGTCTGTCTTTCTTCCAACAAAGTCTCAAATGCCGCTTCTAAAACCTTAGCTATTTCATTTACACGAACTTTTACTTTTCCTATAACAAGAATGTTTTCTATAGTTCTATGCGGACTTGATTCATATTTGCTATAGCATCCATTTTCTCCTTGTGTTTTGTTTTCATTTTTTATATCATTTACTAATTTTTCTATATGAACATTGATTTCATCCAAATCATGTTCAAAAATATTTAGGCTATATTCATTATCATAAAAATCTTTATAATTATCTTTCACAAGTTCATCCAATTCTGTAACATCATCTCTCTGTAATCTAATATTCTGGATTGCAATCGGTAAGTTACTACAATTTCTTTTAATCTCTTCATTTTTTATGCATTTCCTTACCCAAGTTACATAATTATCGACATGAACGGAATCAATTTTATCTAAACGAACACGACTTAAACAGTAAAAAATATTATTATACCATCTTTTTAATCCTTTATCATAATAAAGAATTGCCATCTTAATAAAATCATTCTGTTCTATCCTATATTGATTTTTTTCTAAAGCTAATAAGTAAGCTTTAGAAATCAAATCACAAGCATACTGTTCATCCATCCAAATATTAATTTCTTTCTTAATTTCAGCATATGTATTACAAAATAGTTCATCACTAAAATACATTCCAAATGTACCCCAAAGCAAGCATAATGCATTTATTCGTCTATATTTGATTGAGATTTTAGACACAGCATTCTTCCATTCAATAATGTCCTCTGCATTAATGTTATCACTGCACAATCCATATGCTTCTATAAATTTCGACAATTTATTTTTATCACCTGATAATAGTAATAATTTAATTATTGTCACTAAAAATTTATGATTTCTGTACTGAAAACACAATCCCTGTAAATACATTATTATCTTTTCTTGAATTAGACTAATATGCGTTATTGAACCATATAATAGTGATGCAACATATATATCAACGATTTGGTCAAGTACACGACCAATGCCACCTAACTTTACAGCAAAAGGGGAATCAACAAGGTTCTCTAACATTTCTTTAATGACATTTTCATAATAATTTGATGCAAATCTATCTACAATTGGATTAAATACCGGTTCTTGACTTTCATTTAAAACATCTTGCCCTTTAATTGAATACTCAAATATATTATTTTCTTGATTACAAATTACATTCATATTTCGTAAATCAATAGCTATATCATTCACCAACCATTGCGGTATTTTTTTCGTATCCAACGCAATATCCAACGACTTAGCCAATAAGGAAATAGTATATTTTATATTGCCATGCCAATAAGCTTCCAATGCATCAATTCTTAACATTATAGTTTTTTGTAAGCTACCAGGCTCATGAATATTCTTAATATATTTTTTTATACTGTCAAAATCTATTTCATCAATAACCTTATTGCCTAAAACAACACTAAGTAAATCGCTACAAAGTTTATCAAACGTCTCTATTTTCCTTGAATATTCTGGTTCAGCAGATATTTCACGACGCAATGTCCACTTTGTATAATCATAGTTTTTATATGCATCTTTATTTAGTATGGCATGGATATCACCTATTGTAGTTTCAATAGAACTACCTTCATTTAAAGAACCACTTATCTCAACAGGCATATTACAATAATATAAATAAGTGTCAATAATATCATTTATAACACTTTCATATGCAATCTCTGGCATATTTACAAATTTTGAGACAACTCTAAATTTTTCTCCACCTTTCATTTTAATAATCTCTTTTTGAAGTTCTGTAGATTCTTTTTCATTTTCATCACAAAATAAAAATAAGCTTTTCTTCTTTAGTTCTCTACCTCTTTTTACCTCTTTTAATGTTCCTTCTCCAATACCATCCTTATTATCAATTAAATATACAACAATATCCGATCTTTCAAGTTTTCTCATATATGAAGAAACAACATCTGTAGATGCTGCACCTTCATCCTCAAACATATAAACTTCACACATATTTGTTTCAGTAAGTAATAACTTTAAAGCCTCTCTTATATAGGCATATTTTTCTCCAATATTTGAACTGATAAAAACTTTAACTTTTTCTTTTACTCGTATAGCTTGCATCTGCTTCCTCCAAACAGTCATAAAATTAAACTTATATTTCCCCAACAAAAAAATTCACAAACGACCAATGCCCTTACGCATCATATCTTTTGTGAACTTCTAATTTCTTTTTATCATATTTACTTAGCTTTTTCATAACTTTTCTCTCCCTCCAAATTCTATATAAATATTATGCAACTCCTTTTTCCAAATTGCAATCTTTTTTAATAAAAACCGTCAAAATCTCCCCTCTTATCAATCTACTCCATACCACATTTCGACAACACTTTCTATGATTTCTATTTTATATTTATATCAACATCCTTATCTAACAATTTCCATCATAAAAGAGCACAGAATTTCTTCCATGCTCTTATCTTACAACTTTCATCTATCTAATTATCTTCCGGCTGAACTTCCTCTTCCACAGAATCCTTATCCCCGAACTCTTTTTCCATCCCCGTCACGATTTCTTCCTCTTCCTCGTCCTCATCTGAACTCTAAACTACCTCATTCTCCCCCAAATCCGCAGTATCCTCCGATGTTACCACATCCTCAGGCACGTTTTCCTCTTCTAACACTTCTTCTTTCTGCGCTGCATCCTCCGGCACATCTCCTTCTTCTAAAACCACACTTTCTTCCTGCGCCGCATTGTCCACAACTACTGCCTCTCCCTGCTCTGCATTTTCTGTATTTTCTGCATCTTCCGTGCCTTCATCCGAAGCCCAAACGCCCTCTTCCGCTTTCTCCTTTTCTTCCGTTTCTTCCACTCCCCCATCCTTCCGGAACTTCTCCCGGAACTGCTCTTTCTTGGCTGCCACAGCGTCCTTGAGGGCAAGCTTCTTCTCTTCGCGGTTCTCTAAGGCTTCCTGCTTCTTTGCGTCACGGAGTTTTTGCTGTTCTTCGCGCTGTGCGGCTTTCTTAAGCTCTTTTTCCTGGCGCTGTTCTTCTTTGATGCGAAGCTTCTCGGCTTTATCCTGCTCCTTCTGCTGCAGGCGGTTCTGGCGAAGCTCGTCTTTCGCCTGCTGCTTCTGGCTCTTCTTGACCTGCTTTTTGGCGGAACGCTCGATAGAACGGATCATGCTCTTGGCATCACCGACTCTGCGGCGGGCACTGCGGTATGGATCGTAGAGGAAATAGGATGCTGTGGTAAGTGCCAGCAGCACCAGTCCTACGATAAGGCAGATTGGAAGTAGAAAATCATAGAAGCCGTACTTTAATTCATAACCGATAAAGAGAACCAGCATCACCGGGAAAACTACTGCAGAGAAAATATCGCAGATGAGTCTCCAGAGAAAGAAGCACTGCTTCTGGTGTACAAAAATGGCTGCCTGCACGCCGGTAAAGAACATCAGCATCAGACAGATTTGTGATGTGATTCCATGTAAAAAGCCTACAAAGACGCACAATGCCAGTGAAAAGAAAAACATGGCAAGGGCGTAGCCTCTGCGGTATGCATATTTGTATTCCCGCATTCCCTCGCGCTTATCTGCACTCAGGTCATGAATTTCATATACCCGGTCATTGACCCGCTCCTTCATGTCCTCCCGGTATTTGCGGCCTTCTCTGGCATGTGCCATATTTTCGTCCATGTCTTCGTCCAGTTCCTGCAACATTTTCTGTTCCATAAAAATCTGCTGCAGCAACTCATCTTCCCGCTCTCTGCGCTTTGTGATTTCATCCTGAATCCAGCTTGCCTTCTGCATCTGGAGACTCTCTTTCATCCATTGTTCCTTTTCCATATTTTCACCCATAGCTGCCTTCTCCGTTTCATACGCTTCCATTCTGTTCTATTTCTAATCAATCAAATCATTCTGAAATCTCGACAAATGCTCATAAGGAAGAATCAGTCTTCCCCGGTATAAGCCGCAGCCGTCATTCATCAGGCTGTTGCTTACTGCTGTAAACATGTCGACATCCACACCGGAAAGCTCCAGTTCCTGCAAACGCCTGCACCGTTCATAAGCTTCATCAAAATAAATGCATTCTCCCTCCGGGATGGTATCCCGGCGTGCTCTGGATGCTTCCTGCTTTTTCTCATAATTAATATGATTGGCGGAACCGATTTCTGCAATGTCATCCATCTGCTTTGTGCGAAGCTGCATTTCCACATAACATCTCGCACTGTTATCATAAAAAGTAATATGTAAGGATTTGTAATCGTCCTCCTTTTCGCTGGTGATATAATCCCTGTAATATGGTTTTACAGCATCATCCAAAAGCGGGGAACTGCTTCTTAAGACACCGCCTGTCGGCTCTGCCGTAAATCCACGCTCCTCTAAAAACTGTGGCAGCACATTTGCAATCTGATAAAGGTGCTTTAATTCCTCTTCTTCGCGGTTCTCATGATTTTTCAAATGACACCGTGGCATGGAAATCACAATCCGGTATGCAATCAGATCACGGAAGCAGTTCAGCTTTTCCTTTAATTCTGCAATGTCCGGATAGCTTTTATGCTTTTTATAATAATCATAAATGTACTCTACAATATAGCCGTTGAATTTGCCCTCCGCACGAATCAGTGACTTGATTCTTCCTTTAAAAGTAAAGGAAAGATAAGGATATTCCATTGCCATATATTTGTAGAACTCACGGATTTTCTGGGACTGCGCTGTCAGGAAATCATTGTGCTCTAACAGTTCCATAATCTGAATCAGGAAATTGCAGTGCACCAGATCCACTTCATTTTTTGATACTTTTGCGGATGCCCGGAGGTCCTGCGTATACTTTTTCAATATCCGGAACACCGTTGCTCCGGAGTATAAGTAATCATTTAATGTAACCATTTTTCCTCGCTAAAATATCTTTTTATTTCAAATACTCTGCCAGTTCATATACCCTGTTTCTTGTTAATTCTGCCGCCTTATCATTTTCCAATAATGGCTGCAGGCTTCCGCCCTCGGCATCTTTGCCGGCTTCCTCTACTGCACTGTCTTTTGTCTTAATCCAGTCACGCTCTTCCTGGGTAAGAGTCGCCATAGTGTCCTCATCCAAAGTCTCTTTTAAACGGCTCCAGATAGAATTCAGCTCATTATCCCACAACTGATACAACTGCAGAGACAGGGCATTCATTTCCTGCTGTGCCAGTTCTCCACTGGAAAGGTCTTCCTGCATGGCTGCTGCTTTCTCCTCGATTTTCTGCAATTCACTCTCTATGGATACATCGGAAGTTGTGGTTTTATCATTTACCGTAACCTTATCTCCACTCGGTCCTAAAAAGGTATCAAAGGTCAGCGTATTAAAAATTGCATAGAATGGAAGCGTCGTATCATCATCGGTAAGACCAATGGATGCCCAGTCCAGGAATCTTTCCGGCAATTCATCTAACGGTGCACCCGGCAGATAAATATATAAATCATAAACCTCTTCCAAACCAGCCGGTCCCGTGTAAATATATTTCACGCCGTCTTTAATTTCCGTGTTGCCTTCTGTTTCCTTCGTTGCAATATTCTCCAACTGCATCTCATAGGTATAATCATTTATCTTTTCCGGCTGGATGAATTTTCCATAGAAATCACAATAGTAAAGGGTTCCATTTGGATATCCATCCCCGCTATCTCCCGCATCTGCATCATGATAATTTCCCACAAAAGAGCCATCCTCGGATAAAATCAATGTAGAATCCCATGCACCGGCTCCGCTGGTAAACATAAAGCTTTCTCCTGCAAGCTGTGCAAAAATGTCATCTTCATCCACATTTTCCGTTTCTGTCTCCTCTGTCACCTCTTCTGAGTTTTCCGTTTCTTCCGTCTCAGTCTCTGCCTCTGTTTCTGTGGTCTTTTTCTCCGACTCCACGACTCTGCTTCCGCAAGCCGCAAACGTTGACATTCCCAACGCTGCACTTAATATCATTACTAAAAACTTTTTCCCTTTCACAAACGAATCCTCCTGATGTTCCTTTTCGTTTCTCGCCCCTTTTTTATCTTTCTATGATTCTAAATCAAATACATCCTGGTTTCTTCCCCGTTCTTTTGCAGCATAGAGCTTCTCATCCGCTAAGCGGTATAATACCGTAACAGCAATCCCTTCTGTATAATGCTGTACTCCACTGCTGAAAGAACATTCGATATTCTTTTCATGCTTTGTAAATTCTTTATATTCCCATCTTATATGCTCTAGCATTTTACCGATTTCATCCGTGTTCATCCCCTTTAAAACCAGCATAAATTCTTCTCCGCCAAAGCGTACTGCAATCCCTTTGTTCTTTACATGCTTTGTTAAAAGTCTTGCAAATTCCACCAGAATAATGTCTCCAAACCCATGTCCGTATGTGTCATTCACATGTTTAAAGAAGTCAAGGTCAATCAGTACCGCATCAAATTCTTCCTTCTCATCCAGAATAAGGTCTCCCAGATACTGATTTAAATAACGACGATTATAGATTCCGGTCAGTGCATCTTTATCTGCGGCATCTTTCAACTGTTCATTCAACTTCTTTACTTCTTCTTCCTGTCTCTGTCTCTGCATCTGAAGCAGGATAGAAATTAAAAAGACACAAAGTAAAACGATAAGCAGGGAACAAAGTGTGCTCTGCAGCACGACTTCTTTTGACAGTTTTTCACTTTCCAGCGGTCTCATATAGGCTAAAATAACTGCTGCCACATCTGCTACAATTACCACGCCGGCAAACCGGATTGCATTTCCGGTTGGAATAAAAATCGCAATTGCTACCATCGCAAGTACCATGTATACAATCGTTCCCGTCTGATATATATAATACAGTGCCGGAAATTCCACAAGGCTTAATACTGCTATCATCAAATAAGACGCATAACGTATCTGTCCTTTTTTTATTCCAATGAAACTTCCTGCGACCATAAGTAACATACAGATTCCGCAGAAAATCGTTGTTCCGCTCCATCCGAAAATCAATGCATTTCCAATAAATCCTGCCAGATTTCCGATACAGCTTCCCATTGCCAGCACATAAAACTGTCTGCGGCTCACATCAATCGAAGTATCAAATAAAAAATTCATCTTACCTCTCCCATTTTATGAAAATAAAATTTTCAATTTATCCAGTGTATTTACACATATCGTAAGTTTCTTTTTTAATTCATCATCCGGCTGTGTCTGGTCCGGAACCATTGCCACCTGACAGCCTGCCTGACAAGCACTCATAACCCCATTGGGCGAATCCTCCACCGCAAGGCATTCTTCCGGAGCAAGTCCAAGTTGTGCACATGCAAAAGTATAGATATCCGGTGCCGGCTTTCCATGTTCTACCATAGCTGCACTGATAATTTCATCAAAGTACGGATACAGTCCTATCTGCTTTAAATATCTTGTGGTACGCTCCATATCGGTTGCCGTTGCAACTGCCCGCCGGATTTTCTTTTCTTTTAAGAAATTCAATAACTCAATAGCTCCTCTTTTTATCTCAATACCGTTCTTTGCAAGATATTCCTCCATCAATTCCTTCCGGTAAGCCCGGATAGCCGGATAGTCAAGATTCTCATCTGCAAACATTTCCTTTAAATGCGCCGGTGCAAAGGGTTGTCCTAAGGAACGCATGGACAATGCCTGCTCATCACTCATTTCATAGCCAAAATGCGCCATTGCCTTAGGCCAGCAGATTCTGTAGTATTTCTCTGTATCAATTAACGTTCCATCCATGTCAAATAAAACTGCTTTTATCATATTACATTTTCTTCCTGCCTTTTTCATTGACTAATTTGCCATACCCACTACCACAGTTACCGAAAAAAGATTTTCTTCCTGTTTCAGAAAAACATCCCCGTTCATTTTATGCATCAGCTTTCTGCATATATAAAGCCCCAGTCCGCTTCCTTCCTGGCTTCCTGCATTGGAGCCACGATAGAAGCTGTCAAAAAGATGCGGAAGTTCTTCTGCCGGAAGAACTTCTCCTGTATTTTCCACGGTAATCAGCACACAGTCTTCTTCTTTTGAAATTGATATACCAATTTTTTTGCCACTACCATATTTTATAGCATTTTCTATGATATTCTGCAATACTTCCAGCAAACGTTCTGTATCTGCTTTCACCAGAAAATTCTGATACTCCCCCATGTTAAACCCTATATGAAGCTGTGAAAGTTTATCTTTATAGTATACTGTATCTCGACAGACATTTCCGATGGCATGCCTTCTTCCGTAAGTTCTTCTGCCAGGTCATCTAATTCTTTTGCCAAATCAGCCCGGGTCTTTCCTGCCATATTCCCCATTGCCTGTGATACATCTGATATGTAGACATCACTTTCTTTTCCAAATGTCGTAATCAGATTCTTACTTTTCATGGTATCTGTTGTAATAACCACTCCCAGCATAAAAACGGAACAGAGGAAAAAGGACAATATAATCGTAAGGAACCGTCTTGGACTGCTTAAAATATCATTGACTGCCAGATACCAGGTACTGTTAAAACGGCTTTTTCCCAGCCGGTAAATGGATTTCTTTTTAAAGCGTTCTCCGGACTGACCGTTTCGAATAGCATCCACCGGTGTCAGCTTCTTTACTTTTCCGGTACACCGGTATGCAAACCAGATGGTAACTGCAATAACGATAAGTGCTCCAATGAAATTTGCTGTAATGGCATGACTGTTTCCCAACATCATATTTTCTGTCACGGACTGCAGCAGCATATTGCCAAATGGGATGCTTGCCAGGAATCCAATTGCTGCTCCCACAACAGCCAGAATCAGATATTTTACAAGATAAAGGCTTCGTATCTTAAAGTCCGTAATTCCGATGGCTTTCATGACACCGATTTCCCGGTATTCCTCTGTCACCGTAAAAGTAATCGTAAATTTCAACACTGCAAAGGATACTATCATCAGGCATACACTTAAAACCAGCACCACAAATGCCACAATCATATCCATGACATAACACAATTTAAAAATGCCCCGTCCCCGGTTAAATAGGATGTTGGATGCATTGCTTAACAAAGAGGCTATTTCCGATGGATTGTCTGTGTCAATATAAATAATCTCGCCACGGTATTCTGCAAGACTTTCATCCGATGCAAATTTCTGATAATCCGCTTCATTTAAAATAAATCTTTTATTTCCCATAAATTCAGAACCCAGCAGCGCATCTTTTGCTTTTCCGGCAATCGTAAACTCCACACTGTTTTTGCCATGGGTAATCGTAAGTTTATCTCCCTCTTTTAAATCATTTGCATCTAAGAAATTTCCTGTGACATAGACCTCACCCTCAGGCACTTTTGTAAGCTCCTTATTATCCTTTGTGAAAAAATGTATCTCACTTTCGGAAATGGATTCTATGATCATTGGCTTGTTTGCCATATCAAGTTCTTTTCCCTCTGCCTTGATATTCCCCTTGGTTGCATACATAATATGATCCATGCGGTAGTCTTTTACATACTGACAGGTATCCAAAAGCTCCGGCACACCGCCATCCCCCTGCTGGGTCAGTACTACATAATCTCCAATGTCTGCCTGATTAAGATAATAATCGGTTCCATTTACTACCGTCAGTACATTGTTCAGCCCGCTTGCCACAAACATGGCAGCTAAAATAATAAACAGCAAAATTACAATATTAATTGTTTTCTTTCGCTTTAAGTCTTTGCGTAAGATATCCCAAAACATCTTCTGCTCCTTTCTATCCTCTTAGTATACCTCAACTACGCGAAACGCGCTTTGCGATTTTCTCGCTACTTGTAACAAAGAATGTACCTTGGCACATTCTCGCGCCTGCGGCGGTCGCTTGCGACATCTACCTTATACGCC